>Ga0070692_10000498_pt1 | contig 12061 bp, 6 predicted proteins | sample KBSK1102metaG_FD_64675 | JGI IMG/M metagenome (GOLD analysis project Ga0070692, IMG submission 64675) | Corn, switchgrass and miscanthus rhizosphere microbial communities from Kellogg Biological Station, Michigan, USA - KBS K1-10-2 metaG | ecosystem: Host-associated > Plants > Roots >...
GCGCCTCGTAGGTCTGCACCAGCGACAGCGGATTGCTCCGCAGCAGCTCCTCGGCGAACGCCTCGGAGAGCACGCTGCCGTCCATGTCGCGGCCTACTGGGAGCCCGGCGATGTAGAGCACCGTCGGTACGACATCCACCGCGAGCGCGGAACGCGGCTTCTCACTGTGCACCACGCCGGCGCCGTGAATGAGCACGAAGCCGTCGTCCGCGCTCGGATCGGCGGGATCGACGAAATCGTGCAGCAGCGCGTACGGCGTGGCCGGAAGCTGCGGCGGGACGGGGCCGGACGGCGAGACGACGACGATCATGTGGTCCGGATAGTCGCGCGCCAGCGCCGCCAGCATCCGGTCGATCTGCTCGGCGTACGCGCGCAGCACGGCGCCCTTCACCGTCGAGCGTTGCGGCAGTTCGTCGTTGAAGATGTGGATGGCGCGCTGCGTCTGCTCGAAACCACCCAGCGTGCAGACGGTGAGCGGGAACGCCGGCGCGGACGCGCGAAGGACGGCGATCGAGGTCAGATCGGCGGCCAGTCCGCTGACGATGCGCGGCCGCGCGTCGCCGGTGCCGTTGAAACGCTGCGTCTCCGATTCCGGCGGCGCGGTTTCGAGCCTGGCGATCTCGGCGGCGAACTGCGGCGGCGTCACGTCGCTCGCCTTGCGCGGCGCATTATCGAAATAGCGGTCGCTGACGATGCGCGCGGCGCCGGCGGGTTCCGACCACGGCCAGCCGATCACCGTCGCGTGCAATCCGAGGCGTTCGAAAAGAGTCCAGAAGGGGAGGGAGAGACCGGCCGGAAGCGGCGTCGAAATCCGCCTCACTGGCGGGATCAGCCCCCACGCCTTGAAGCCGACGCCGCCCGGGATGATCAGGAAGCGCTCGCCGGCGCGGTTCAGCGGTGTCGCATAGCCGAGGCGTCCCGTCACGCCGTGGCGGAAGGGGAGCTTGCCGGTCGCGACGGACGCCCAGATCGACTTCGGGCTCATCGTCGGGAACGGCTCCAGCCGCGTGAGGTAGCCGCGGGTGCGGGCCTGATCGAAAAACGGAAGCGACCCTTCGCCGGCCATCGTCAGGATCCAGTCGTAAGGAAAGTTGCGGATGGCCACGACGATCACCGGCCGTTTCCCGGCCACCGTCCCGATGTCCGCTACCACCGCGTGCGTCTCGGTGCGATAGCTGTCGCGCCGCTGGTAGAGAAAGAAGGACGAGATCGCGATCAGGAGGACGCCCGCGACGAAGAGGATGCGCGACGTCCGGCGGTCGGCGTTGCGTTCGGCGAACCAGATCAGCAGCAGCACGAACGCCGTCGCCGTGATGAGGTTCGTCGCTTTCGCCAGCACGCGGATCGCGCCGACCGGCAGGTAGATCCGGAAGACCTCCAGGTGCATCCAGTAGATGGCCGCGGCCAGGAATGCTGCCAGGACGACGAACCCGAACCCGTGTGGCCGGAAGCCGCCGTTCGTTTCCGGTTTCCCGATCAGCCGTACGCGCAACGCGCGCAGAAGCCAAAGCGCCGATCCGAAAAGCAGGCCGCAGATCAGGCCGTAGACGATGGTGACCGTTGCCAGGCGACCGGGCGTGATGTCGATCTGCGGGTTGAGAAAGTAGAGAAGGTTGGCGATGTAGAGGCCGAAGATCGCGCCCGCGAGCACGCGCTTGAGGTACGCCCAGCGTATCGGCATATCGGCGCGCGCAGTCTATCGCGGGGAGGTGTGGCGTGATCACCGCGGCGCATCTGCGCGTGGACGTCTTCACGCTTTTGCGCACCCTCGGCTATGACGTCGCTCCGGTCACGATTGCCGCCGCCGATTGGCGCCGCGCCGGAATCGAGATCTCATGGAATGGCAACGTCGCGTTGCAACTGGTCAGCCGATCACCGCAGCTCGATGTCTATCTCATCAGCGGCGAATTGCCAGAGCAGTCGGCGATTACCGCGTTTCTCCGCTCGCTGACCTCGTACAACGCGCTGGTCAAACCGGTCGCGATCGGCGTGAATGCGCGGCGGCTGACGGTCCACGATCTCTCGGCGCGCCGCGAGCCACGCCGGCTCGACGTCGATCTCGATCATCCGACCGCGCACGCGCTCGATCGCCTCAACCTGCTCGCCAGCGGCAGCGATCCGGCGCGCATCTTCGACCGCGCGCTCGATCGCGAGTCGTTGACGCGCCAGTTCTTCGAACGCTTCCGGCGCGCGGTCGGCGACGTTTCGAAGGCGATTCGTTCCGCGACGAAAGAACCGCAGGACGCCAGCGACGCTCAGGCGCTCCTGCTCCTGTCGCGGCTTCTTTTCCTCTACTTCATCCAGCAGAAGGGATGGCTCAACGGCGAGCGGCGGTTCCTCGTCGACCGCATCGAGGCGAAGCGCGGCGTGTACGCCAACCTTCTGCGCCCGCTCTTTTTCGGCTGCCTCAATACCGCCGCCCGCGAGCGGGAAGGCGTCGCGCGCGCACTCGGCAAGATCCCATACCTCAACGGCGGTCTCTTCGAGCCGTCGGCATTCGAAGAGCGCAATCCCGATCTCGATCTTCCCGACGATCTTCTGCACCGCGTCATCGAAGAGGTCTTCGAACGCTTCGCCTTCAGCATCGACGAATCCGACGACGCCGGTGCGCACATCGATCCGGAAATGCTCGGCAAGGTCTTCGAGTCGCTGATGAACACCGACGAGCGTCTCTCGACCGGCAGCTTCTATACCCCGCGCGCGATCGTCGACGTGCTCGCCGCGCGCGCCATCGCCGGGTGGCTGAGCGACGGCGACGAAGCGACGCGGGAAGTGCTCGAACGCATCGTCCGCGGTGAGAAGGTTCGTCCGCGCAATGCGAAGCGGCTCGCCACGCGGCTGGAAACGATCACGATCCTCGATCCTGCCTGCGGATCGGGAGCGTTTCTCCTTTCCTCGCTACGAGTCATCGAGAAGCTGACCGCCGCGCTGAATCCGCAGCCGCAAACCGACCTTCGCCGCCGCATCGTCGAACGCTCGCTCTACGGCGTCGATCTGAAACCGGAAGCGGTTCGTCTTTGCGAGCTGCGCCTCTGGCTGGCCATCGTGTCGCAGGCGAACGGCGACGCGAACGGCATCCAGCCGCTGCCGAATCTCGACCGCAACATCCTGCAGGGCAATTCGCTCCTCAGCCCGACCGACTTCCTCGGCGACAACCGAGGAGATGTGTATCGCGATTGGGTCTACGCGTTGCGCGCGCAGGCCGATCTGATCACCCGCTATCGCAACGCGCCGCATCGCGAGCGCGCGCAGATGTCGCGCCTGATCCGCGCCAACGACGGACGCCTGGCCAGCGAGCTGCTGGCGAAAGCGATCGATCTCGACGAGCGGGAACAGGAGATCCTATGCGCGCCGCAGCGCGATCTCTTCGGCCGCCTGCGCGAAGTCAACATCGAGCGCTGCCGCGAGCTGCACGACCGCATCACGGCCAACCGCCGCACGCTCGAGCGCATTGAAGACGGCGAGATCGGCTTCTTCTCCTTCGACGTCCACTTCGCGCACGTCATGTCGCGCGGCGGTTTCGACGTCGTGGTCGGCAATCCGCCCTGGGTGCGCAACAGCCGCATCGACGCGCGCGCCAAGCGGATGTACGCCGAACGATTCGCGCTTTTCCGCAACGACGGCGCACGCGGCGCGGCCTTCCATCAGCCCGATCTGTCGATCGCCTTCGTCGAACGCTCGCTCTCGCTCGCCGCGGCGGACGGCGTCGTCTCGCTGCTCGTTCCGTCCAAGCTGCTCAACGCCGGCTACGCCGCCGGTCTGCGTGCGCATGCGACGTCGAACGCGAACGTCGTCGCGCTCGATGACTGGTCCTCCGACGCCAAGCGCCACTTCGACGCTGACACGTTTCCCCTCGGTATCACCCTCGCGCATCGCAACAGCAGTCCGGACGTCGCCATCACCTCGGCCGGCGAATCGTTCTCGCTTCCGAGGAGCGCGTTGACCGTCGGCGGAACGGAGTGGTCGCTGCTGCCGCCGGACGTCCACGCCATCGTCGCGCGCATCCACGCAACGCACTCGCCGCTGATCGAAACGCTTGGCCGCAACCCGGTGATGGGCGTGAAGACGGGCGACAACGGCGCGTTCTTTCTCGACGTGAAGCGCGTGCGCGCGAACGCCGTCGAAACGACGGACGGCCTGCATATCCCGCTCACCTCGGTTTGCCGCTGCGTGCGCGGACGCGACGTTCGCCGCTGGAAAGTCGCCGAGCCGCCCTGGATGCTCTGGCCGCCCGCGGGCGGCTGGCGCAAGCCGCCGCGCTGGGTCGAGCGATTGACCGAGGTGCGCGGCGTGGAGATCGAAACGCTGCGGCTCAAGTACGTGCGCCCCGAGCACGTCGGCATCAAGGTCGTCTGGAAGGATCTCTCGCGCGGCTTCTGCGCCGCGGTCCTCGAAGACTCGATCCGCCTCGGCGACCGCAACATCCCGATCGTTCCGAACCAGACGCTCTATTCGCTCGACTGCGCATCGATCGAAGAGGCGCATGTTCTTGCCGCGCTTCTGAACTCGACCATCGTCAACGTTCTGGCGATCGCCATCGCCGAGCGCGCGAAGGATTTCTACTTCCGCTATTTCGGCCGCACCGTGGCGCGGCTTCCGCTGCCGAGCGTCGCGCCGTCGAGCGCGCCGTGGACCCAACTACTGCGCGCCGCCCGCCGCGCGCGCCGGAATCCATCGATCGACTGCGCGGAGATCGATGCCGCCGTCGCGTCGCTCTACGGCGTCTCGTCCGCCGAGCACGCGCGCCTCGCCTCGTTCCTCCGCAAGCGCCTCGGCATGGACGGCGATGCCTGATCTGGCGCCCCACCAGCGCGAAGCGGCGTGCCGCGCGCTGGTTCTCATCTCCCGCTACGGCGGGGCGATCCTGGCCGACGACGTCGGCCTCGGCAAGTCGTACGTCGCGGCCAGCGTCGCCGCGGAATGGCAGCGCCGAGGAAGCGCGATCGAGATCGTGATGCCGGCTTCGCTCGTCTCGCAGTGGCGCGACACGCTCTGCGAATTCGGGGTCGAGGCGCGAATGATCACGCACGATTCGCTGGCTGGCGATCCAACCGTCCCCGATGGCGAACGGCTGATCGTCGTCGATGAAGCGCACGCCTTCCGCAACCGCCGCACGCAGCGCTGGTGCGCGCTGGCGCGGCGTTCCGTCGCCGCGCGATTGCTGCTCGTTACGGCCACGCCGATCTGCAACTCCGCCGACGATCTTCTCGCGCTTGTTTCGCTCATCGCCGCGGACGACGTGCTGCGAGCGCGCGGCGTTGCATCGATCGACGACGCCTTCGCCATCCGCGACGGACCTTCGCTCGACGTCATCGTGCGCGAGCTCGTCATCCGCCGCGAGCGCGATGTGCTCCCGCCCGAATTGCGCTTCGGCACGCTGGATCGCCGCGTCGTCCGCCATCCGATTGCTGCCGTTCCGATCGACGCGCTGCAGTTTCCCTTGAGCGTGAGCGCGCCGCTGTTGCGCCAGTTTCTCTGGCGGCGGCTGGAGTCGAGTCCCGCCGCGCTGCTCGAATCGGTACGGCGCCAGCTCCGCTTCTACGAACGCGTCATCGAAAGCGGCCGCGCGCTTTCGCGCCGCGATTACCGCCAGGCGTTTGCGGCCGAGGAGGATGCGGATGCGTTTCAGCAAATCCTGTTCTGGGACATGCTCGCGCCGGCGGATGGTTTCGACGCCGGCGCGATTCGCGAGGAGATGGCGCGTCTGAGTGACATACGGTCGATCGTCGAACGCACCGAAGACACGAAGGCGGCGTTGCTCGAAGCCGTCCTCGACGACGAACCGACGCTCATCTTCACCGGCGCCGCGGCCACCGCGCGATCGCTTGCGCGGCGGCTGCGATGCGGCATCGCCACGGCGCGCGATGGAAGCGGGGCGATCGATGCGTTCCGCCGCGGAATGCTCGACCGCGTCGTCGCCACGGATCTGGCCTCCGAGGGATTGAACCTGCAGCGTGCAGGCGTCGTGGTGCACTACGACATCCCGTGGAACCCGGTAAAACTCGATCAGCGAAACGGACGCGCGCACCGCATCGGCCAGACGCGCGAGTCGGTTCGCGCCATCTACTTTCTCCCCGAGGAGCGCAGCCGCGTGGCGGAGGCGATCGCGGCGAAGAATCGGACGCGGCGGCGGATCCTCGGCATGCATGGGGGCGAGATCGACGCGCCGACGATTGCGGATCTGCCGCAACGGCTTCCAGCCGATTCCTCCGCGCTGCATCTCATCAAAGCGTTGCGAGCGCTGGGACTCCGGCCGCCTGCATCCCTCTTTCGGCGACATCGTGCCGGCGTGGAGCTGCTGTTCGAAGAAATGGTCGCCGAATACCTCGATGCGCCGCGGTTGGCCGAGCTGGTACGAACTCTTGATCGAGAGGTGCAGTTGATGGAAATAGCCGCGGAGCGGCGAAATCTACGTAGCCCCACGCGTTAGCGTGGGGTCGGTCGGGCGTCGACAATTTGAGCCGCGGAGCGGCGACATCTCGAATCCAGCCGGAATTTAAATGTCGCCGCTCCGCGGCTTGAGAATCGAAGCTGCCTCGGTCCCAAGGCTCACGCCTTGGGCTACGTAGATTCCGCCGCGCCGCGGCTGGAGACCACCGACCACACGCGAAGCGTAATCGACCGACAATCGAAAACGCGCGCGGCATATGTCATCGCGCCACACCTGGGGTCATACCCCGCGTCATTACGACCCGTAAACCGCCTTCTTCACCCTCGAAACGCATGGCATCGCGCTTGGGATAGTCCCTCCCCGAAAAGGAGACTCACCCCATGAAGAAAACAGGTATCGCAGTCCTTGCACTTTTGATGGTCGCGACGTTTGCCGTCGCTAATGAGCACGGTGGTCCAGGCGGACCTGCCGGCGGTCCGGGACACGGCATCGAGGGCGACGGCCATCTCAGCGTTGCCGCCGACGGAACCGTCATCGTCCGCCGCGCCGCCGCCAGCAGCACCACCGCCAATCCGGTGGCCGAGGTCGTGGCCATCCGCAACGGCGCGATCGCGTGGTCGGTCACGCTTCCTTCGCCGCGCACCGAGGTCGAGCTGTCGGGGACGCAGGTGATCGAAGTGACCGACACCACCGCCTCGGGCGCTTCCACGCCGACGACGGGACTGACGGCACTCAACGTTTCCAACGGCGCGCAGGCGTGGACGCTCACCATCAACGGACGCGTCGAGGACCTGACGCCGTTCAGCGGCGGCACGTACGCCGTCGTCATCATTCCGGCAACGACTACGGGTGGCACCGCCACCCGGAATCTCGTAGCGATCAGCAGCACGGGGACCGTTCTCTCTACCGTCGCTTTCTGATTGTTGTTCATCCTCCTCGATCGGGGCGGCGGCGCGTGGCCGCCGCCTATCGGGGTTACGGAGACATGACCATGGGCAGACCAGCAAACTTTCCTCTTCCGCTTCTCTCCGCCTCGCGGCGGCCATCGCTGCTCCGCTGCGAGTCGTGCTTTCACCTCGGCGGCGCCGTTCGCGTCAGCGGCCGGTTGCTCTGCGGAAGCTGTTTTCGCGACGCGGCCATCAATGAGCAGGCGAAGAGATCCGATGCGAGGGTGAACGAAGCGTACGATCACGTTGCGTGATCGCGCTTCTGCTCCTCGGCATCATCCTTCCGTCCGCGATTCTGGCGGCCGCCGTGCGCCGCTGGATCGCGCCGCTGCCATGGCGCATCGCGATCCTGTTTCTGCTGATGACGCTGGCCTTTCTGCACGGCGCCGTCTTCACTTCGAAGCTGCCGGTGCCGGTCGATGAGGTCGCGCGCGGCTATCCGTGGCGCGGCGTTTTCGGCGACGTCATCGCGCGAAACCCGCTGACGAACGACACCGTCAAGCTCTTTCTGCCGTGGATGCAGGTGGCGCGCGAGGAGCTGGCGCACGGCCGCGCGCCGCTCTGGAACCGCTACGCGTTCTCCGGCTATCCGCTGCTGGCGAACGGCGAGTCCGCGCCGTTCTCGCCGCTCTTTCTGGCCACGCTGATCGTCCCGCTGCCGAAACAACTCGTGGCGATGGCCGCGCTGAAGATTTTCGCCGCGCTGCTCTTCACCTATCTCTTCCTGAAACGCGAGCAGGTCAGCGATGCCGCCGCGGTCTTCGGCGCCGCCGTTTTCGCGTTCTCCACGGTGATGACGGTCTTCCTCTACTACTCGACCGCCTCGGTCGTCGCCTTTCTGCCCGCGGCCGCATTCGCCCTGCTTCACGCGCTGGAGAAGCAGACGAAGGCGAGTCTCGTCCTGGTCGCGCTGGTCATCGCCACGCTGATGGCAAACGGACATCCGGAGAGCGTCCTGCACGTCGCCATCGGATGCGGCGGCCTTCTCATCATTGAATGGCCGCGAGACCGCGCAACCGCGAGACTGCGCAACCTCCTCATCGGCGTTGGATTGGGCCTGGCAATCTCCGCCCCGACCTGGGTCCCCGTCCTCGAACAGGTTTTCATCAGCGAACGGGTCGCCGCGCTTCGCACCGCGCCGCATCTCACGCTGCCGCCGACCGCGGCGTGGGCGATCGTCAGCCCGAACGGCTTCGGCAACCCGCTGCGCAACAACTGGTCGTGGATGTTCAACTACATCGGCGTAGCCGCGTCGTACGCCGGTCTGCTGCCGCTGACGCTTTTCCTCGCCGCCGCGCTCGGGCGCCGCACCGCCGCGCGCGAACGGATGCTGATGGTTCTCGCGGCGCTGCTCTTTCTCGTGGCGATGGACTGGACGATCATCGGCCACGCATTCAACGCCATCCCGCCGTTCAACATCGTGGCGAACGACAAGCTGCGATTCGTCAGCATCTTTCTGCTGGCGGCCGTCGCGGCGAAGATGATGGACGTCAAAGGCGCGGCGCTGTACGTTTCCGCGTCGATCGTCGCCCTCCTCGCGCTCTACGTCTACGCCGTCCGCGCGAACCTGATGCGCCCCATCGATCTCCTCGGCATTGCGCTGATCGTCATCTTTCTCCTGCTCCCGCTTCGCTTCCGCGCCTGGGGCGCCGTCGTTCTCGTCTCGATCGAGCTCTTCGCCTTCAACGTCAACTTCAACGCTCTCGTCGACGCGAAGTACTTTCGTCCGCCGCTCCCGATCATCGATGCCCTGCGCGCGCACGCGCCGCGCGAGCCGTTCCGCATCGCCGGGATGGGATGGACGCTCCTCCCGAACGCCGCCGCGCAGTACGGCCTGGAAGACGTGCGCGGCAGCGATCCGATGGCCTTCGCCGACTACGACCGCTACCTGCAACGCTTCACCAGCGCCGGCGCCGGTTCGTGGGTGCGCCTGATTCCCGATGCGAACCGTTCGGAGCTGAACTTCCTCAACGTCCGCTTCCTCTTCGCGGAACCGGGCGAAGAACCAGGCGGGATCTGGCGCCTCATCTATCGCGGCCGCGAAGGAACGTTGTGGGAGAACGCCGCGGCTCGCCCGCGTTTCTTCGCGGGCGATGCCAGCGTCGCGAATCTTCGAAATCCCGCACCCGGCGAATTTACGATGAACGTCATCGCAGCGCATCCAACGCTCATCGAATCCAGCGAGCCCCTCGGCCCCGGCCGAGTCGTCTACGTCCGCGGACGACGCGTCAAGCTGCACCACATCGAGAACACTTTCATCGGCTTCGACGTACCGGCGGGCGAGTCGGACGTCCGCGTCGTCTATCGCCCGATCAGCTTCTACGCGTCGTGCGCCGCCGCGCTGCTCGCCGCGATCGTACTGTCCACCCTCCCAAAGCGGTAGCTCTGCTACGCGCACTCCATATGGAGTGCGGTGGCAAAGCCACCGCTTTTTGAGGTTGAAGGTCGCGATAAACTGAAAACCAATGTCCATCCTCGCAGTCGACCGCCGCGCGTGGCGGGCGCTTTTCGCCGCGCAGCTCGGCTGGATGCTCGATGCGATGGACTTTCTCCTCTTCAGTTTCGCCGTCATCCCCATCCGCGAAGAGTTCGGCCTCTCCAACGCCACGATGGGCGCGCTGACCTCCGTCGCGCTCATCGCCAGCGCCATCGGCGGGATGCTCTTCGGACGACTCGCTGACCGTCTCGGACGCGTGCGCGCGCTGACGCTGTCGATCCTTCTCTACTCCGCCGCCACCGCCGGCCTGGCCACCAGCGCCGCGCTCTGGCAACTCGTCGCCTGGCGCATCGCCGTCGGACTGGGCATGGGCGGCGAGTGGTCGTGCGGATCGGTGCTGGTGGCGGAAACGTGGCCGGCCGAACATCGCGGCAAAGCGATGGGATTGATGCAATCCGGCTGGGCGATCGGCGCGATGATCGCCGCCGGCGCCTCGGCGCTGATCATCGGCCGCTACGGCTGGCGCGTGCTCTTCCTGATCGGCGCGCTGCCGGCGATCGCCGCGTTCTTCATTCGCCGCAGCGTCGAAGAACCTGTCGTATGGGCTGAACGGACGCGCGAGCCGTCGCGCTGGAGCGAGATGTTCTCGCCGGCGTTCATCCGCCGCACGGTCATCGCGACCTTGCTCTCCAGCAGCGTCCTCGTCGCCTTCTGGGGCGTGACGTCGTGGCTTCCCGCGTTTCTCGCCACGCCGCTCGCGAAAGGAGGCGCGGGATTGACGGTGACGACCTCGGCGCGCTGGCTGATCGCGCTGCAGGCCGGCGCGTTCTTCGGCTACATCAGCTTCGGCTGGATCGCCGACCGCATCGGCCGCCGCCCCGCCTTCACGGCGTTCATGATCGCGGCCACCCTGCTCGTCCCGCTCTTTGCCTTTTACGCGCGCACGCCGATGCTGCTCCTCACACTCGGCCCGCTCCTCGGCTTCTTCGCCCACGGCTACTTCTCGCTCTTCGGCGCCATGCTCGCGGAGCTCTTCCCTACGCGCATCCGCGCCGGCGCGCAGGGCTTCTGCTACAACGGCGGACGCCTGGCCTCGGCCGCGGCGCCGTTCGCAATCGGCGCGGCGACGAAGACCCACAACTTCGCGGTCGTCATCACCTGCGCCGCGCTCTTCTTCGCCCTCGGCGGCGGGCTGGTTTGGCTGCTGCCCGAAACGAAAGGGACGGAACTGTGATCGACATCAGCGCCGATCTCGGCGAAGGCGCTCCCGACGAACCGGCGATCTGGCCGCTGATCACGAGCGCGAACGTCGCCTGCGGCGGCCACTACGGCGATGCCGATTCGATGACGCACGCCGTCCATCGCGCCCGCGAGCTCGGAGTCCGCGTCGGTGCGCATCCGTCGTATCCCGATCGCGCAAACTTCGGACGGAAGTCGATGTCGATGGCGCCGGAGGCATTGCGCGCGACTCTCATCGAGCAGATCACCGCCCTGCTCGACATCGCCGGCAAGCTGCATCACGTCAAACCGCACGGCGCGCTCTACAACGATGCGCACAAAGACCACGCCCTCGCCGAGGTTGTGATCGATGCGATTCGTTCGACTGACGGCGCGCTCCCGATCGTCTGCAGCTATAAATCCCAAATGGCCGCCGCCGCCCGCGCCGCCGGCATCCCCGTCATCCGCGAAGCCTTCGCCGACCGCCGCTACAACGCCGACGGCTCCCTCGTCGCCCGCAGCGAGCCCGGCTCCCTCCTCACCGTCGACGAAGCCGCCGCACAGGCGGCGATGCTGGCCAACGAAGGCGCCGTCATCGCCCGCGACGGCTCGCGCATTGCGATCCCGTTCGACACTATCTGCGTTCACGCCGACATGGAACACGCGGTGGAACGTTTGCGTGCGATTCGCAACGTGCTGCAGCTCCGCTGATCTCGCGCGAATACTTATGGAGTGCGGTGGCAAGGCCACCGCTTTGGAGGGTGGTGGCTGGTGGATAACCTCAAAAAGCGGTGGCTTTGCCACCGCACTCCATAGAAGCCGATATTCGAGCGCTCGATTACGATACGCGGCCATGAAACGCATCGTGATCGCTCTTTTCTTGGCTGCCGTTGCGCTGGCTGCGGCGGCGCAACGGTTCGATCTCTCTATCGACAACATCATGCGCGGGCCGGGGTTGTATGGCTGGACGCCGGAGGATGTGCGATGGTCGCCGGACGGGCAGCATGTGTACTTTTCGTGGAAGCTCTACAGCGACACGCTGGAGCATGACCGCGACACGTATGTCGT
>Ga0070692_10000500_pt1 | contig 12034 bp, 9 predicted proteins | sample KBSK1102metaG_FD_64675 | JGI IMG/M metagenome (GOLD analysis project Ga0070692, IMG submission 64675) | Corn, switchgrass and miscanthus rhizosphere microbial communities from Kellogg Biological Station, Michigan, USA - KBS K1-10-2 metaG | ecosystem: Host-associated > Plants > Roots >...
AGGCTTGAGAAACTCGCTGCTGAGCGTCTGAAGGATTTCGCCGGCAAGTATGAGGAAGAAGGTGAAGAAGAGTAAGCGCTCCGAAATCGACGTGAGGGGATCATGCGCTGACAGATTCATCCCTCTGGTGCGAACCCCCCCATATCTCAAGGACCGCGAGGAACATCAAACACATTTTCATTAAGTGAGGAATCTAATTTGATCTCACTAAATCTACGGTCCACCGATCGTATGACGACGTCGGAGGTACGAACGAGGAAGGGAAGCTTGATGCCGCTAACGTCTCTATAGTCGCTGAAATCCCATTGCACGTTAAGTGGGCCCAGCGTCGCGTTGGTCACATTAACTCTCCGCAAGAGAAGTCCGCTCTCTACATCAAAAAACAATTGAATCGATTGTGTCGAACTGTCATCACGCAACCGTGTTTCGACTCACCTTAGCTTAATTGCAAGCACTTGCTGAGTTGTCCACAAATTGACCGCAAATAAATGGGGTGAACCCTCCACTGAGACAAATTCAATTAGGTGCCGCCAGCACCTTGCTCTCTATCATTAAGTAATTTCGGCCTGAGCAGGCGCTCTGATCGCATGACGTGAAGTATCAATACTCGTCCAGAGTCTTCGCGGTAGAAGATGCGACACGGCGGCTCGACGATCTGGCGATAACGCCAGCCCTTGAGCTCTTGCGGTTTTGAGCCAAGTCTCGGGTGGCTTTCAAGATGATCGACATGCTCTAAGATCTTCTGCACCAGCCGGCGTGCCGTTTCGGGATTGTCTAGTGCAATGTAGTCTGCAATTGCGTCGAGATCGTTGAGTGCTGGTTCGGCCCAGATTACTTCAGCCATCTGGACATCCGTTGCTTTGCCTGCTTATGAGTGAGCGACCGACCTTCTTCAATTGCTTTTTCCCCGCGAGCAATGCCTTCGAGCAATGTCATGCGACGCTGTAAAGTTTCGAAGGTTTCAACATCGACGAGATATGCTGATGGAACGCCATGCTGCGTAATGAGGATCGGCTCTCGATCCTTCCCAAGTTGGTTGAGGATCTCTGTGGCTCGGCGCTTCAGTGTGGTAACGAGTTCAGTTCGCATAGAGTGATACTAAAGTCGCACTTACATTAAGGCAAGGGCCTGGTCTTCTTTTCAGACATCGGCGACCTATCTAAGCCGCACAGCGATATGTATCTTGAACTGGATAAAAATCGCGAGGTTAAGTTGCAGCCACCACGAGTTCGTTAGGGTCTTGCGGTTCCTTCCCATTCGTTATCATCGCGTCAGGGCGATCTACTGCAAGTTCTGTCCACAAATTGGCCACAATTTTTACCCACACGCTCTGTTTAGGACATGTATCATGCGAGCGCTTCGCGTAAGAAACGAGCTCGTACCAAGAGCGCTACTTGCTCAAAGAAATACAGGTAACGCCACTTCTCTCGTGACGTCGCTGAGGCGAGCGTCATTGCGCTCGAGCAGTTCAGTTATCCGACCGAGTGCGTCATTGGTTCGACGTAACGGCCGCTTTTTGGTGACCATTTTTTATTGACGAAATCCATTTTGTCGCGCAAATTGTCTCAAGATCTAGACGGGTTTTGTCGTGGTGCACGTGTGCCCAGCAGCGCTCAAACTCGCCTACCACTGCGAGAACACTAAAACCTGAGTCGTGTTCATGACTCTTGCTGCCGGAAGAAAACTCGGCCGTTACGAAATCCGCTCAAAGCTCGGCGCCGGCGGCATGGGCGAAGTGTATCTGGCCCAGGACACAAGCGAATTGGAACGCACCGTGGCCATCAAGCTGTTGCCCGCAGAAGTCGCTTCTAATCCGAAACGGATGCAGCGGTTCGTTCAGGAAGCCAGGACTGTCTCGACGCTCAATCATCCGAACATCCTAACGGTCTACGAGTTTGGGCAAGACGACGCGGCGCGCTTTATCGTTACGGAATATGTGGATGGTATTACCGTGCGCGAGTACTTGCGCACCCACCGAATCAAACTTCACGAGGTGCTCGACATCGCGACCCAGATTGCGGCGGCACTCGATGCTGCGCACGAAGCGAATGTCGTGCATCGCGATATGAAGCCGGAGAACGTCATGGTCCGGCGGCGCGACGGAATCGTCAAAGTGCTCGACTTCGGTTTGGCTAAACCGATCGAGAAGATTCTGGCCCAGGAGCCCGCCATCGATTCAGAGGCAGGAACGAAACTGCTGGTCAATACGGAACCGGGTATCGTGATGGGCACAGTCAGTTACATGTCACCAGAGCAGTCACAAGGCTCAGCACTTCTGGACCATCGCACCGACATATGGAGCTTGGGCGCAGTGCTTTATGAAATGCTTGCTGGGCGCGTGCCATTCGAAGGCAAGGACGTGCATCGACAAATCATCGCGATTCAGGAGCAGGAGCTAACTCCGCTTTCCCGATTCACGGAAGGAGTACCGGAACGTCTGGAAGATATTGTCACTAAGGCGCTGGCGAAAGATCCCAACGAGCGTTATCAAACAGCAAAGGATTTGCTAATCGACTTGCGAAATCTCAAACGCAAACTCGACCTAGATGCGGAAATTGACCGCACCGTAGCACCGGAATTACGCCCTGCGACGTCGATGCGCAATGTCCAGAATGCCCTTGCCACTGCGCCTGGTGCGGCCCCGACAGCACAAGCTACTGCGCCGTCTTTTGTTTCCAGCGCCGAGTACATCGTCAGTGGGATCAAGAAGCACAAACTGGCAACTGCGTTTGCGCTGCTCCTGGTTGTAACCGGAGCTGTTACTCTCCATTTCTGGGGGCGCAACTCAGCCAGCACGATTAGATCTGTCGCCGTACTGCCGTTCATTAGTGAAAGCTCCAATCAGGACGTTGAGTACCTTTCGGATGGAATGACTGAAGCGCTCATCAGTAGTCTGTCTCAACTGCCGAATCTTACTGTCAAAGCACGCTCATCAGTTTTTCGTTACAAAGGAAAGGAAACGACACCGCAGACGATCGGCAAGGAGTTAAACGTGCAGGCAATTCTAAACGGTCGCATCAGTCAATACGGCGACCAATTAAGGCTTACTCTGGAACTCGTCGATGTGCAAACTGAAAATGTTATTTGGAGCGAACAATACAATCGGAGACAAGCCGACCTGGTCGGCCTACAAAGTGAGATTGCCTTTGATGTTTCAAGCAAACTGAAAACGAAACTATCAGGCACGGACCAGGCTAAAATTACAAAGACCTACACGGCGAATTCGAAAGCTTATCAACTCTATCTGAAAGGACGATTTTACTTTAACAGAAGAACCAAAGATGACGTGTTTCGCAGCATCGAATTTTACAAGCAGGCGATTGGTCTCGATTCAAATTTCGTTCTTGCATATGTGGGTATTGCTGACTCCTACGCGGTTATGTCGCCCTATGGTTACGCAGCGCCAAATGAGGTTTTTCCGCAAGCAAAGGTGGCTGCGCAGCGGGCAATCGAGATAGATCCCGATTTGGCCGAAGCGCATGCTGCCTACGCAAAGATACTGGCGGATTACGATTGGAACTGGTCACAGGCTGAGCGCGAATACAAACGCTCGATCGAACTCAATCCACAAATACCTTTAACGCATTACCAATACGGGGCTGCATGTCTTACTCCAGTGGGTCGATTTGATGAGGCAATCAGTGAAATAAAACGGGCTCTGGAGCTTGACCCACTTTCGGTGCCGGCGTCAGCCAACCTCGCCAGTTGCTTAACATATGCACACAAGTATGACTTGGCGGTGGAACAGGGAATTGAAGCGCTTCGGCTGGACGCGAACCATCCTACAGCGCGGGTGGCACTGGGTCTTGCCTATGTCGCCCGCGGAATGTACGAGCAAGCGATCTCGATTTGCGAGACCACGTTGAGGACTGATCCTGTTGATCAAGACTGCCTTTCTGTGGTGGGACTTGCTTATGCTAAAGCAGGTCGCCGGCAGGAAGCCGAGAAGATACTAAGAAAGTTTGAAGAACTTGGCAGGACTACATATTTAGTGAGCTACAGGCCCGCCGCGATTTATGCATTGTTAGGTGATAAAGACAAAGCTTTCGCATGGCTTGAGAAGGCTTTCGCGGCCCACGATTGGGACATTGGACGGATGAATGTGGACCCGTTCCTGGACTCGCTTCATGATGACGCGCGTTTTAAGGATCTGATCAAGCGAATGGGATTCCCCGCGCCGCCGTAAGGGAAGAACTTTTTGATATACATTACTTATATGCGTCACTTACGTGTTGACAGGTCTTGTTGAGAGTACTATTTTCCCCTTTCACACGTTCGGGTCCAGGGCGACTCTAACCTTCTTTGTCTAGGCGTTCATGGTTCTTCTGTAAAAACGTGCAGCGGGCCTCGGAAACCTCTGGCGATCCCAGTCTCATAATTCTTAGGTAACTTGTGATCTGCGAAGGAGCATAAGGATGGCAACTAAGAAAACAGCAAGAAAACCATCGAGGAAGCCAGCAAGAAAGCCAGCTCGGAAACCCGCGCGAAAGCCAGCGCGAAAGACAGCTAGAAAGAAGTAAATACGGAATCGATTGTCCGTAATATCGGGCATGGTACGCCGATCGGCGTGCAATTGTATTCGTGTGAAAACTGGCCTTGTTCGAAGGCAAGTCGGATGACTTGCTTGACGCTGCTCTAGCGTAAGCAGCATGACGGATTAGATTTGATGATGCGCCCACGGCTTAACATTTCCAAGCCAGCACTTTTGTGCGTGGTCCCGCCTTACTCAATTGGACCCCCTGCCGGAATCGCCTATCTCCTGGCTTATGCTAAAAAACAGGGTTGTTCTGACTTCGGTTTCCTCGATCTTCGTTTGGGTGTGCCCGAGGCGTATGCGCCGACCTATACACATACAGGTGTTTTTGGCGAAGCCTATGTGATGGATGTGCCTGATCTTCCGCTGGTGCTTTCCTTGGTAGACGCCTGTGAAACCGGGCAGGAGCCAACAGAGAAAATCGCTAACGTTCTAGAACGTTATTGTCGTCATCGAGGGATGTCTGAATCCTATTTGCACCGCTACCTAATTTCTCTCGATAGCTATTTCAGGTCAGTAGCAAAATCACTTAACGGTATTAAGTTTATCGGCTGTTCAGTCTGGACTTCAAATTTTCTAACAAGCCTTCTGTTTGCAGCTCACCTAAAGCGCTGCGCCCAGCCTCCAATTATCGTCGCAGGTGGACCGCAGGTTACCGAGAGTCGTGCGAGTGCTGCAATTGCACTACGCAGTCGATTATTTGACTACGTTATCACTGGTGAGGGTGAATCTTCCCTTCTTGATCTCTATTGCTCGGTCGTAACCAGCAAAACGCGTGATTCGAACCCTGTGCCCGGAACGCTTTCGCTCGACAGTCAAAATCGAATAATGCAAGGTGTGGAACGGCCACTGCTCGCGCAACATGAGATACCGGTGCCCTCATTCGATCAGATGCCGTTACTCTCTTATCAAGAATACGGCTCATTGCGAACGGTGCCTTATCATCTGTCCAGAGGTTGCACTGACAAGTGTACATTTTGCAGTGAATGGGTGTTCTGGAGGCGATTCAGACCTGGCAACTCTGGAAGTGCAGTTGCTGGGATTAGAGAGCTGCAGAAAAGATATGGTGCGGAGTATATCGCTTTCACGGATTCGCTACTTAACGGTCATCCAGCAAGACTTCGAGAATTTGCTGAGGCCATGATAGATCGGAAGCCTCGTATTGCTTGGAGTGGATTTATGCGCGCCCAGATGGATGCTGAAACAGCCTTATTGTTAAAACGTGCGGGCTGCGATGTAGTGTTCATCGGAATTGAATCAATGTCGGACGAAACGCTCATGCTCATGAAAAAACGTCGCACTGAGCTTCATAACATCCAAGCTCTTCGAGCATTTTTAGGTGCGGGAATCGATGTCGTAGCGGGAATTATTCCCGGATTTCCAGGCGATAGCAGGAGCGCTTTTGTCTACACTATTGAGCAAATCCGGTGTATTCAACGCGAGTTTCCTGGACGTCTGCGGGTTAACATTGAACCTTTCATCGTCTCGCCCGGTCAGCCCCTATTTCGGAATTTGGAGCAGATGGGTCTCCGCGGCAAGCCTTGGGATGAAGATACTCTCGACCTTGCTCCACATTACAAGGATATTACGGCTTCACTGTTCTGCACGGTCGAAGGAAGTAATCAAGGCGTAGAACGGATGGGGCGACTCTATATGGCTGAAGCTATCGAGTCCGATGAACCCATGAAGAACGATCCTTTTGAGTATAAGGTGGCTGAAACTCTTAATGAGTCTGAATTCTATTTCGATCACATGACTAGCGGCTGGTTTATAGGAAGGCTGAAAGGACCGCAGGCGTGGATCTTTGCTCTTATTGTCAACGAGGAAGAACGACAACAAATAGAAAGGACGACCGCTGAAAAGCGAGCGCAGACTATTCTCGCAGCTTCAGCAGTTCGCAAGGTTTTAAATCGCATTAAATTGGCACATTCAATATCTCCGAAAGAACTTCCTCGAGTGTTTGAGAGCGGCTATAGCCGCTCTCAAAATGTCGACACGAATTATCAGACGAGCCCCTATATCGTAGCGCGTCCTGGTAATTGGCACGTCAAGAATCGGCTTATTGTTGTAAATTATGTGACCACCGACTGGTGGATCCTGCCGCCGTGGCAGGCCGAAATCTTAAAGGCTCTCCGATACAAACCTCACAGTGCGTCATCTCTTCAGAAGATTTTGGTGTTGAAGGGAATCCATCGTTCACCTCGGCACTTTGATCATCTGTTACGTGATCTTTCAGAAAAGGGAATTCTTGTTATACACAATGATCAATCTGTTAGTACAAAAGCAGGTGATCGAACGGGTGACGCAGCCTCTCAATTCAAGAAGCTACCACTCAATAGTCTTCCAGTGATCAACAACGTGTCTGCTCAGAGCGAATGGCAGTGTCACAACCAAAGGAGCTACAAAGTGGGTGAATCCTCATGCAACTAGCCCCTTAATCCGTACGTTAGTAGGTTGTTTGCCCACGTGAACGATCTTCCGTTCGCTTCCCGTGACCAGTTTCCTGCTCTGCCTTGTCGGAGCTAAGAGGAAGGCCAAACGTCAAGTTGCTTTGGTCGAGAAGAATGTTCCACATTTGGCCACAAATGAAATACGGCCGCCGATGATGGCGGCCGTAAATTATTGATCTTTTTGGTCGGGGCGAGAGGATTCGAACCTCCGACCTCTCGGTCCCAAACCGAGCGCACTACCAGGCTGTGCTACGCCCCGAAGGTTGAGGCATTCTATGAAGCGAGTCGTAGATGGTCAAGTTGTTACAGGATTTCAGATTTATGGGATTTTAGGAACTCGTCGGTCTTGAATAACGCTCGAGCGCGGTGGCTGATGCGGTTCTTTACGCTTTCTGGTAATTCGGCGAAGGTCTCAGAATAGCCGTCAGGAACGAAAAGGGGGTCGTAGCCAAAGCCCCCCTCGCCGCGTGGTGCGAATATTATTGTTCCTTCGCAAATGCCCGCGGAGACGTTCAGGACTTCTCCGTCAGGACTGGCGATCGCGACCACTGATACGAAGCGCGCACGTCGCTCGGGGGCACTGACGTTCGCGAGTTCGGAAAGCAGTAGTGCACGCCTGTCAGCATCCGAGGCGTTCTCGCCGGCGTAGCGCGCGGAGTAAACGCCCGGAGCTCCTCCGAGTGCGTCCACTCCCAATCCTGAATCGTCAGCCAACGCCCAAAGTCCGGATGCGGTGGCGTAAAAGCGGGCTTTGGCCGTAGCGTTGTCAGTAAAAGTCTTGCCGTCTTCCGGAGGTGTCGGGATATTCTTCTGCGGCAAAGAAAAGGACCAGCCGGAATCTTCGAGGATGCTCGTGATCTCTCTGACCTTTCCCGGATTCCGCGTTCCCAGTAGAAGTGTAGACATATCAACGAGCGGAATTATCAGCCTGGAGCAGGGAAACCAACGTGCCAAACTGCCCGAACGCCGAACGTGTCGTACGTTCGATCCCGAATGCATTCAACCTGGTTTCAGTTGACGAAAAACCGGAACGTCGCAGCGTCTTCTGAAGGTTCGCAGCTTCTTCGCTCGAAAGCGATCGGCCCTGGAGTTTCAGCAACGTCGTGATGAAGTTGTTCAATCGTTCTTCGTCGTTCGAGTAAGTGACTATCGGTGCAGAACTCTCGTGTGCTGATTCTTTCACATCGGCTCTTCTATCGGTCTCAGGCGCTCTGAGTGCAGCCAGACCAGACCTCATGTTCTCAGTCCTGCCTAGCAACACGTAACCGTCCGCAAACACTGCCGCGAACTCCTTGTCGGCAGAAGGATTTGATCCGAGTCCCTCGAGGATTTCTCCCTTGCCGTCCTTGAAGACGTCTTTCATGAGCGATTGCCGTAGTTTTGCTTCATCACTCACACGCGCGACGAGAATCGATCCTTCGGCCGCATTCGACGGCTTTAACGTCAGCAGCGGCGGGCTCAGTGTGGTGAGCACTTCCTTCGGATTCTCAATTCCATAGATAGACAAACTCGACCTCAACAACGAACCAAACAACACCGCCGGCACGGCGTCGAGTTTGAATGCGACCGCCGAATCCAGCGAGTTCCAGGCTAGAGCCGGCGCTTTGCTCCGGTAGATCGTCAACGACTGAAAACTCTGCGGAACGAGTTTCCAGAAATCTTCATCCCGTTCAGCAGTCTCGAAAGCCGGTTGCAGACGTGCAACCACTCCAGGTTCCAGCGAGAAAAGAAAACGATCTTCGAGCCCACCTTTCGCAGGACTCGCGGTCCATGCGACACCGCGCAGAATCTTCCCGGCACTTACGGCGAGGAGTTGTTCCAACTGCGGATTCCCCGGCGCCTGCCGCATGAGTAACGGCGCCGCCCACGAAAAGAGTTTTGCTGAATTCGCCGGCGAGATGTAACCAAACCCGAGTGTTTTGTCGGACGCGACATTCGAACGCACTTTCAACAGCTCAGTGTCAGTTCGCATGTTGGGACGTTTACCACGGCGTGCTTCCAAACAACGTCGCACCGCGTTGTCTGAATTGCCGATGACTATGAGCGTCCCGTCGACTGCGCCCACGATCTTGCGCTCACCGCCGGCGATCGAGCATTCGACGTAATCGGCGTCGGCGGTTCGCTCGCTGCACATCGAAGCTCCGTATGCGAAGTTCGCCAACTTCCTGACTACGTCTGCGGCCGCAGCCTTCGTGCGCCATTTTGAAGTGTGCGTCTCGGCGATGAGCGCTACGTCAGGTCTGACCCGCAGCGTGTCGTTCTCTTCAGTAGCGTTCAGGTCGACGACTACGAGGGCCACCTGGGCGCGCGCGAAGACCACGGCTTCGAGTGGACCAATACCTGCACGCGCGGCGGCCATCATGAACCGGCTGCGCGACGTTGTTTTGCTGCCGGTGATTGGAGCTGTTGCGTGCCACACGTCGCTCTGCTGGATTGCCTGGGCCACGTCGGAAAGGTTGTTGAATTCGACGTAGACAAGTGAGTCGGCGGGAGCGTAGTCGGCCATGTCGACTCTGGAGGGGAGCATCCACCACAGCCACACGGCCGCGATCAAAATCAGGAGCAGCGCTACTACAAGCAGGGGGCGAAGAAGCTTCATTGCCGGGAATCGTGCCACAAAGAGGCACAAAAGGCATTCACAAATACCTTGTTTTGTGATTTTGTGCTCTGTCGCGAACCTGTGTTAACTTGGCGCGCTTGGACACCAGTCTTATGACCTATCGTGAATTGTCTGCACAGGCCCTGGCCGAACAGGACTATGATGCTTTTCTAACCGAGCTGGAAAAATCGCTCACAGACGGAAGAAGAGATCCCAACGACGTAGTTCGCGACACATTGTTCGACATCTATCTCCGTGGTTCTCAACCTGAAATAGAAAATCTGAGCCTCGGCGCGCGCGTCGCATTTCACAATTTCGACCCACGGAATATCACCACCGAGCCTGAATACTACACGGACATCGACGCGAAGCTTTACGCGGAGCGGAAACCGTTTATCTGGTTGTGGCAGATGTTCGACCGCTCACCGCTCGGACAGAATGCCCTGCTTGCACACCGGTTCCGCCGATTGCTGGCGCCGCTCATTTTTCGGAGCGTTGGAGAGAACTTCAAATGCTGGCAGTTTGTCGAGTGGTCGTTTGGTTACAACCTGTCGTTCGGAAACAACGTCGTCGTTCACCGGCACGTGCTGCTCGACGATCGGGGTGGGATAGACATTGGCGACGACGTCTCGATCTCGGATTACGTCAATATCTACTCACATAGCCACGACGTGTACGACATACACAAGGTCCTTACGCCACGTACGCGGATCGGGAATGGCGTGCGTATCACCTACCATGCGACGGTGCTTGCGGGTATGCAGGTCGGCGATCATGCGATGGTCGGCACGAGCGCCGTGGTCACTCGAGACGTCGAGCCCTACCACATCGTCGTCGGAATTCCTGCGAAAACCGTCAAGATAAAAGACCCAAGCCGCCTGGCCTGATACGACCCTCTCTCATTCTCCCCAAGCTTCAGCTTGGGGAACACCGTCTCTCTCATTCTCCCCAAGCTTTAGCTTGGGGAACACCGTCTCTCTCGTTCTCCCCAAGCTTTAGCTTGGGGAACACCGTCTCTCTCATTCTCCCCAAGCTTTAGCTTGGGGAACACCGTGCCCAGAATAATTGAAAACCATTTAAATGGTTTTCGAGCGTCGTAGCGCAACAAACCCCAAGCTAAAGCTTGGGGAGAATGAGAAAGAGTCCGAACCAGAATTGGAAGCATTCGCGACTTATTCCAGAATCAGCGGCGATGCTGGCCCATTTCTGACGCTTAATCTAACTTATACAAAGAGTTAAACAGTGGAAAATACTGGTTGACATTGTTTGGCCCATTAAGGTACTCTCACACAGGTTGACGGCATAGCCTGCCGTTCTCCGGGTGCCCACCCGGTTCAACAGCGGTCAGTCCCGCGAATCTTTTGGAGCACGAAAAAGGCACACTTCGCGTGAGCGGGGGTCGCAAAGCCTACGGAAGTTGGCATTAACCAACTTGGCTGGGTTTCCGAATGAGCTTCATTCCTGCCGCAGCACCACTTCTCCAACAGTTCACTGTTGACACCCGCCGGGAGCCCACCTTTGCGCGCTGTTGTGATGTCAAACGATTTTACAAAAAAACGGATGGCCACCTTGAAACCAACTCCCGACTCCCTGACCGCCAAAGTTTTCAAAAGGCAACTCCCCCGAGCACGAAAAGCACGCGCGCGCCTGCGCCAGCAAAACAAATTGCGGACTGCTGCTGTTGTGAGGACTAACTAACATGTTCAAAAAAGGCCCCGGAAAAAAGAACCTCGTTGGTCTCGACATCGGCTCGAGTGCCGTCAAGGCCGTCGAGCTCGGCAAAAAGGGAGCTGCTCTTCAGCTTCTAAGTCTGGGCTTCGAGAATCTTCAGAGCGACACGATCGTCGATGGACAGATCATGGAGCTCAACAACGTCTCCAACGTGATCTCACACATCTTCAACGAACACCAGATTCGCACGACGCGCGTTGCCGCCGGCGTCAGCGGTCACTCAGTGATCGTCAAGAACATCGTGCTACCGCAAATGAGCCAGGAGGAATTGCAGGAGTCGTTCAGTTGGCATGCGGAGGAACACATCCCATTCGACATCGGCGACGTGAACCTCGACTACGAGTTGACCGGCAAATCGTCCGAGACGCTGCACGTTCTCATGGCTGCGTGCAAGAGCGACAAAATTGCAAACGTGAAGCAGGCGATCCAGCTCGCAGGAAAGCAGCCGGTGATCATCGACGTCGACGCCTTCGCGCTTCAGAACTGTTACGAGGTCAATTACCAGCCGAGAGCGGGCGAAGTAGTTGCGCTGCTCAACATCGGCGCAGCGACGATGAATATCAACATCCTCAACGGCACGCGTTCCGTCTTTGCGAGAGACGCATCAGCCGGTGGCAGTCAGTACACCAGTCTCTTGCAGAAAGAGCTCGGACTGAGTTTCGAACAGGCAGAGGCAGTGAAACGCGGTATGACTTTGCCCGACGGCGTGGAACCAAAACC
>Ga0070692_10000503_pt1 | contig 11995 bp, 12 predicted proteins | sample KBSK1102metaG_FD_64675 | JGI IMG/M metagenome (GOLD analysis project Ga0070692, IMG submission 64675) | Corn, switchgrass and miscanthus rhizosphere microbial communities from Kellogg Biological Station, Michigan, USA - KBS K1-10-2 metaG | ecosystem: Host-associated > Plants > Roots >...
TGAGACCGGCGGGCGCGCGCGGGGCCGCGAGGGCGAGAGATCCGACCGCGAAGGCGATGTCGGTCGCCATGGGGATCCCCCAGCCGCGGGCCGCAGGCCCGCCCGCATTGAAGACGAGGTAAATGAGTGCGGGCGCGACCATGCCCCCAAAGGCGGCGATCACTGGAAGCATCGCCTGCCGCCGGTCGCGCAGCTCGCCGTCGATCAGCTCGCGTTTGATCTCGAGACCGACGACGAAGAAGAACAGTGCCATCGCAGCGTCGTTGATCCAGTGACGCGCGTCGAGCTCGAGGACGATTGGCGAGAGGTGCAGTGGGAGTGGCGACGCCCACAGGGCCTCGTACGATCTGCTGAGGTTCGCCCACACCATGGCGATCCCGCTCGCGACCACGAGGAGTACGCCCGAGGCACTCTCAGTACGAAGGAACTCTCGAAGGGGCTCGAGCGGTCCCGGCAGCGCGCGCCGCATCTAGCGCTCCAGCACGGTGTGCCCGTTGGTATCGCTGCGTATGGCCTTCGTCGGGCTAGCTGGCTTCGCTCCGACCCACCGAATCAGCGGCACGTTCGTCGCGCTCGTCCCAGTGCTCGACCGTTCGACGCATCAGCTGCGCGCTGCTGTGCAGCTGCTCCAGGGCGAGCGCCGTCTGTCGCATGTCGCCGTCGCGATGTGCAATGCGCGCGGCCTCGACCGTGGTCGTGAAGTCGCTGAGCGGTCCCCGGAGCTTCGTCGCCCACACGCTGAGGAGCTCGTCGCGCATCTCGAGTCCGAGCGCGGCTTCACGGCGTGCGAGGTCTGCCGCGACGGCCAGCGCATGCGTCGAGCGACGTGCGTCGTGCAGGGCTGCGGTGATCCAGCTGATGACCAGCCCCTCACCGAGGAGCGCGAGCAGCCCGACCACGTCGGTGTCGACGCCGAACTTGGCCGGCGGCATGAAGAGGTAGTCCGCGCCGAGCACGCACAGCAGCGTCGCGGCTACGGCCGGTCCGATGCCCGCGTACCACGCCGGCACGATGATCGCGATAGGCAGCAGCACGAACGGGTGTGCCTCGCCGAGCAGCGGCACAACTGACTTGAGGGTAAGCGTGGCGATGACCATTACCGCGGCGAGAACGTAACCTCGGAGCACGCGGCTGACGCTGTGGTTCTCCAGCGGCGCGCTCGGTTCGAATGCTGCCCGGAATCGTGCGAGCGACACGTCCACTCAGGAAAGTTGGCGCGGCCTGCGGTCTTGCGCACGCAGGCCGCGCCGGTGGAAGGAGGAAACGATCAGTAAGGTGCGGGCTGCGGCCCGCGGGGAGGCCGCAGGCCGCAGCCGGTGGGTAGGAGGGAACGCTCGGACGTTCACACCGGGAACGCGTCACGCAGGGCGGGGACGTGTTTGGTGAGAACGTTGCTGGCGGCCCTGCGGATCTCTTCGGGGTAGCTCTGGGCGAACGAATCCTCGAGCAGCACCTCGCCGAGCCGACGCTCGCCATCACGCACTTCGAGTTCGAGCCGTGCGACGGCCTGTGCCCGTGCGTTCGAATGAGACTGGTTCTGCAGCGTGACCGTGAGCGGGCCGGACGTTCGTTCGATCACGATGCTGAAGCGCGTGAGCCCACAGCTCTCCTGCAGCTCCGCGCACAGCGCGTCCACGGCGCGGAGGAAGGCGGACGAGCGGGAACGTTTCACGCGCCTGCCCTCCGTCGATCGGGACCCAGGAGCTCGAAGAACGGGACGCCGCCGGTGGGCACCCAGTGGTGCGGCTCGGCGTGTACTGCGCCGCAGTACGCCCACTTTCCCTCATACATCGTGAGCGTGTGGCCCGGGCCTCGACGCATGAGACGCCGGTCGCAGACGTAGTGGACGGGCGCGAAACGGCGATCGGCGCTGGCAAGGCGGGCGTCCATCGCGCACAAACCTAGGCTCGCGCGCGCGGCTCGGACAGTCTGCGAGCGCAGACCTGCATACGCAGATAGCCGTTTAGAGGAGACCGAACTCCTGTGCGCGCATGACGGCCTGCAGGCGAGAGTGGGCGCCCAGCTTTCGCAGGATCGTCTGCACGTACGTGCGGACCGTCGCGACCGTGAGACCGGACTCCTCGGCGATCGCGCGGGAGTCCATGCCCTCCGCAAGGAGCCGAAGGACCTCAAGCTCGCGCTCCGTCAGGTCGGTCGGCGACGCCGCTCCGTGCGCATCCCTCCGGGGGCGGCGCAGCACCCGTGTAAGCACCATCGCACTCACGAGCATCTCGCCCGCGGCCGCGGTCTTGATCGCCTCGATCACGTGCTCCGCCGCTTGCGTCTTGAGCATGAAACCCGACGCGCCTGCCTCGAACGCACCTGCGAGCACATCGTCGTCATCTTGGGAGGTGAGGATGACCACCGCCGCTCCCGGGACCATTTCCTTGAGCTGCGCGGTGATCTCGACGCCGGTCTTGTCTGGCAGGTAGTGGTCGAGGAGCACGACGCGCGGTGTGGTCTCAGCGGCCAAGCGCAGTCCCTCGGCCGCCGTGTGCGCGATGCCGGTGACCTGCAGCTCGCGGTCGGCAGCGATGAGCACAGCGAGACCTTCGGCTATCACGACGTGGTCGTCGACGATGAGGACACCGATCCGCTCAGTCACGGCTCGCGCTCTCGGCGAGCGGTTGTTGCGCTAGCGGCAGCTGCACGTCGAACGTCGCACCATGGCCCGGACCGGCGCTGTGGGCGGAGATCGCACCACCGTGCGCCTGGACTGCGAGCTGTGCGTAGTAGAGACCGAGGCCGATCCCGGTGAAGCTGCGAGCGGAACGCAGGCGGCTGTATTTGGCGAAGAGCCTGGAGATCTCGGTGGGGTCAAGCCCGATCCCATGGTCCACGACGCGCACGCGCGCGCGTCCGTGCTCGACCCGCAGATCGACATCGACGGATTGAGCCGGTTCCGAGAACTTGAGGGCGTTCTCGACGACGTTGAGGAGCGCGCGACGGATGACATCGGTGTCCGCCTCCACGACGACGGGGCTCATGGGGGCGGTGACCACGACGCGAGGCCCTCGCTCGGCGAGGGACAGTACGAGTGCCCGCAGGTCGACCGACTCCCGATCGGACGCCCTGGGGTGCGCCTCGAGCCGACCGACGGAGAGCAGACCTTCGGCGAGCGACGTGAGGCCACGCGCCTGCTCGCGCATCTGCTGCAGCGCGTGTCGCACAGGTTCAGCTAGCTCTTGCGTCGACGCGATGCCGGTCGCGACGATTTCGATGGCCGCGACGGGGGCACGCAGCTCGTGCGCAACGAGCGAGAGGAACTCGTCGCGCTGTACGAGCAGCCGGCGCAGCTCCTGCTGATTGCGACGTACCAGGTCGATCAGGTAGGTGAACGCTATGAGCACGGCGATCCGCGTGGTCCGGTTCCACAGCGCCGCCGTGAGACTCGCAGGTCGTGTTACCGACTCTGCGTAGGCCCAGCTGAGCCCAGTCACGAGCGCAACGAGCACGCCGAGGCGCCCACCGAGGTACCAGCCAGCGGCGACCGGTGGGATCACGTAGAAGATCGAGAAGCTGACCTCGAGCCCGGTCGCGAGATCGATGAACGCGATCGCGGGCCCGGACACGAGCAGTGCGCTCGCCGCGATGGCTCGCTCGACTCGCGGATCCATCGGCCGATGATGCCACCCGCTCGTCGTGCGGCTGCAGCGAGGTGCTCGCGTGCGGCGCTGTGTCAGCGCGGAATCCCCGCGTCGACAGCCGGACACGCCCGATCGCTGCAGGTAGGACCATCGCTGCGGCGCGGTTAGCGCTCACGCGATGCCCGGTGTTCGGCGCGCCAGAGCGTGTCGCCCGGGCAGATTAGCTGCCGTGCACGACGCCGGCAGCGCTCACGCGATCGCCGCCGGCGCGCTTGCTTTCGTACACGAGCCGGTCGGCCTCCGCGAGGAGCTCCTCGACCTTCGTGTACAGCCGCCACGTTGCGACGCCAGCGCTCGCGCTCGGTGCGTGGCGCAGGCCCGCGTTGTCGTGCAATCGCTGGCGCAGCCGCTGCGCGAGGGAGAGAGCATCCTGCGTTTCCGCCTCGGGGAGCACGACAACGAATTCGTCCCCACCCGTGCGCACCGCGAGGTCACCCGCCCGGATCGAGACGCGCAGGTCGTCCGCGAACGACCGAATGGCGTCGTCGCCCGCCGCGTGCCCGAAGGAGTCGTTGATCCGCTTGATGCCGTCCAGGTCGAGTGCCAAGAGCGCGTAGGGTCTACGAGTCCGCGCCGCCGTCGCGTGGATGTGCACGAGTTGCTCGTCGAGGTAGCGACGGTTGTACAGACCAGTGAGCGGATCGGTCGTCGCGAGCCGGAACGCGTGCTCCGAGTGCGACCGCAGTCGCTCCGACGATGCGCGGAACGACACGATGAGCAGCGCCATCGCGAAGAGCGTCACCGTGCGCGTGAACTCGTTCCACAGGTTCGCAAGGACGGTCGGGCTGGGTCGGAGCGTGAGGTCGTTCGACACCACGGCCAGTGCTGCGATGGTCGCGCAGATGAGCGCGTCGCGGCGCGAGCTCCACCAGGCGGCAGCAGCGAGCGGGAACATGTACACGAAGCTGAAGCGGAAGTCATCAGGCGCGGTGAGCCGGTCGACGGTCCAGATCGTCACGATGACCAGGATGGCGAGCACCGCTGCGATGAGCGACTGACGCGTGCGCATGACCGATTCATGTTGGACTTCGCTGGTGACTGAGGCATCCCCCGACTGTGGGATTGCGCGACGCACCGAGCCGGGCCTAGAAGCCGAGGAACGCCTGCGCGCCAAGCCGAACGCCGACGATGAGAAGCGACACTGCGAGCGCGCGCTCGATCCACAGGCTGTGAACGCGTTCCGACAGACGCGCGCCGATCTGTGCGCCGATCACTGCCCCCATGCCCAGCACGAGCGTCTGCCCGAGCAACCCGCTCAGGTCGCCGCTGAGCAGATGCGTGCCCGTGCCGACCGAGGCCATGATCGCGAGGACGAAGTGCGAGGTGGCCGTCGCAATATGCGTGGGAAACCCGAGCAGCCCGACCAGGGCGGGCACGTGGATCACGCCACCGCCGATGCCCAGCAGGCTCGAGGCGAAGCCCACGACGAATGAGATCGCGATGCCCAGTGGCATGTGCACGACGTACTGGTGCCGTCGACCCTCGCGGTCTTCCAGCGCACGCACGACTCGACCCCAACCTGCGCCCTCGGGCGCCGCGATCGGCTGCACGCGACTGCGCAGCAGTAAGCCGCCGAGCCCTATGAGCAAGATCGCGAACACCACGTCGAAAACGGAGCGCGGGACCAGGCGGCTCGCGAGCGCTCCCCCGATGCTGCCCGGCAGCGTCGCGAGCGCGAAGGGGATGCCCGAGCGGTAGTCGATGCGCCGCGCGTGTGCGTACGCGAGCGCGCCCGACCCCGCGTTCATCGCCACCACGGCGAGCGAGATCGCGGTGATGGCGGCCGTCGGCAGCCGCGGCTCGAGCAAAGCGAGCAGCGGCACGAGGAGGAAACCACCACCGGCACCGACGAGCGTCCCGAACGTGCCAATTCCGACACCGATGCACAGCAGCAGGAGGGGCGAGAGTGCGGCGCCTTCCGCCGGAGATCCGACCCTACACCTCGACTGTGGTCACGCGCGCGTCGGACCAGTCGGACAGCGTGACCGCAGACACGAATCGAGGGTAGACCGTGCTCTTCCGCGGTGCGTGGGCGAGGGAACTGCGCGGAGCCGCGAGCGCTGGCGGGGTCAGCCACTCCTAGACTTCGCGCTCACCTTGAGCAACACGCGCACGATCCTCATCACCGCCGGCGCGCTCATCGATGGCAGTGGTGAAGCCGCGCGGCGTCCGGGTGCCGTGCTCATCGAGGGCGACCGCATCGGCGCTGTCGGAACCCGCATCGACGCTCCGACGGACGCGGAGCGGATCGATCTCCCGAACGCGACGATCACGCCCGGCCTGATCGACTGCCACATCCATCTTTCCGACGCGGGACTTGCCGACGCGTCCGTGCAGGACCACGACCCATCGGGGCTGCGCATCCTCCGGATGGCGGAGCACGCGCGACGCACGCTGATGGCGGGCTTCACCACGGTCCGCGATGCCGGCGGACGCGACCACCTCGAGTTCGCGCTGCGGCGCGCGGCGCATGAAGGTCTCATCCGCACACCGCGTCTGGTCCTCGCCGGCAAGATCGTTTCGATGACCACTGCGGGTGCGTCCTGGTGGCCCGGCATGTACCGGCAGGCCGATGGCGTGAGCGATGTCGTGAAAGCCGTGCGCGAGCAGGTCGCCGCGGGCGCCGACGTGATAAAGATCATGGCGACCGGCGCGGTGCTCTCTCCCGGCCACGAGCGGCCGACCTCGGCGCAGTTCACCCGCGAGGAGCTCCAGGCGGTGGTCGAGACGGCTCACGCGATGGGCCTGCGGGTCGCGGCCCACGCACACGGTATCGAGGGCATCGCGAGAGCTGTCGGGGCAGGCGTCGACACGATCGAACACGGGACGCATCTCCACGAGGACCTCGGCGTCGCGAAGGAGATGGCTGCGCGCGGAGTGTCCCTCGTGCCGACGCTGAAGGCACTCGAGCGGATCGCGGAGGGCGCCGGCGTGCCCGAGGACATGCGCGCCAAGGCGCAAGATCGTCGGTCGGATCGCGATCGCACGTTCCGTGTCGCGCTCGAGACGGGCGTCCCGATCGCGATGGGCACTGACGCTGCGACGCCGTTCAATCGGCACGGCGAAAACGCCGAGGAGCTGGCGCTCATGGTCTCGCTCGGCATGACGCCGATCGCCGCGATCGCGGCCGCCAGCAGCGTCGCGGCTCGCGCGCTCGGCCGCGACGACATCGGCGTGCTCGCGCCAGGCCGGCTCGCAGATGTCGTCGTATGGGACGGCGAGGCGTCGAAGGACATCCGCGCACTTCAACTCGCACCACGCGCGGTGTTCCTCGGCGGCGAGCGGATGGTGTGACACAAGTACCAGCGTCTGCCGCTTCACGCGCGCACACTGGAGACACACGATGACGTCGAAGGAGCGGCTCGCGCCAACCCTCGAGACAGAGGGCGGCCTCGATGAGGCAAGCGCCGCCGAACCGGGCCGCACCTCGGCCCTGGCCGCCCTCGAGTTCCGCGACTTTCGCCTGTTCTGGTTCGGCCTGGTCGTCTCGAACATCGGATCGTGGATGCAGATCTACGGCCTCGGCTGGCTGGTCGTGCAGCTCGCGATCCGCGACGGCGCCCCCCAGCTGGCGCCGTTCTACCTCGGTCTCGTCGGTCTGGCGCGCGCGATCCCGGGACTGACGTTCGGTCTCTTTGGCGGCGCCGTCGCTGACCGGACCGATCGGCGCCGCCTGCTCATCGTCACCCAGGTCTCCGCAGCCGTCGTCGCGTTCATCCTCGCGATCCTCACGATCACCGAGAACATCAACATCGTCGAGGTCGTGCTCATCAGCGCGCTGAACTCGATCATCTTCTCGTTCGACGCGCCGACCCGTCAGGCGATGGTGCCGCGCCTCGTGACGGACAAAGAGCTCATGAGCGCGATCGGCCTCAACTCCGCTGCCTTCAACGGCGCGACGCTCATCGGGCCGCTCATCGGTGGCGTCCTGATCATCCCGTTCGGTGTCGGCGGGCTGATGCTCATCAATGCCGTTTCATATCTCGCCGTCGTCGCCGCGCTGTTCGTGATCTCGCCGCAGCCGCGCGACGTCCGCCAACGGCTCTCGATGCTCGCGTCGATCCGCGAAGGGCTCGCGTACATCCGTCGCGATCCGGTCCTGCGCTGGGTCGTGCTTCTGGCGGTCTCGACTGCGCTTTTCACACGCCCGTACATACAGCTCTTACCCGCGGAAGCGCAGTTCTTGGGAGTCGGGGCGCTCGAGCTGTCGTGGCTCCTCGCCGCGTCGGGAGTGGGTGCGCTTGGTGGCGCGCTCGTCACCGCGTCGCTGGGCGGTTGGAAGCGGCGCGGCGCGATCCTCGTCGGAAGCGCGCTGAGCCACGGCCTGCTGCTCGTGCTATTCGCGGAACAGCGCTCCCTCATCGGCGCGATGGTATTTATCGGCCTTACGAGCTTCGCGGTGATGATGTTCCTTGGGATGGCGAACACGCTCATGCAGACGCGAACGCCCGATCATCTCCGCGGCCGTGCGATGAGCGTGCACACCATGGTCTTCATGGGCTTCATGCCGCTGGGCCAGATGCTGCTGGGATCGCTCGGCACGGTCGCGGGGATCAATAGCGCGTTCCTTGTGGGGGGCCTGATCGTCGTGTTCGTGTCGACATTCGCGCTGTTACGCGGAGCAGCGCTGCGTGGCGCTCTTGCGACGTCCCATCCACGAGTGGTCGCGCGCTCGGGCTGACGTCGCAGCGCGCACAGCTCCGCTGAACACCCATCGCAATGGTTTGGCCGTGCTGTTTCCGCGGGAGTGCGCGAACGCCAAACGCCGGTCCGTAATCAGCATCGCTAAATCGACCGATAACAGCACGTTGCCTTTGCTGAACCCTTAGCCGACTGTCGGTCGGGTCTTTCGTTTGCTTCGCGCGCGTGTAGGAGGGGTCGTGTGATTTCGGGGACCGTGATTTTGGAGTAGGTGCAAATGCGTGGATTCGTAATGCCCTTGCGCGTCGCTTCGGTGACGTGCCTATCGGTAGCCGTATGCCTGCTCGGTGCGTGCACGCCAGCGCGTACACCCCAGCACTATCTATTGCCAGATGGTTTCACGGGCTGGGCGTACGTAAGGTACGACGATCCCAGCTGTCCACCCTTTGAGACGCGTGATGGCCGGCAGGTCGTGCGCATCCCCCCAACCGGCCGACTGTGCACGTCGACGCACTATGAAACGGGATCCGCGCGAGACCTGTGGGAGTACGTACGTCAGGACGGTGCGACAAGGCCGCTTGATCACGACGCGGAGATTTCCCGAGAAGCGTTTCACGAGCCGGGTCACTTCGATAGATTCCTCGTCGGACCGTCGTCAGGCGCTACGCCAGATCCGTCGCCGTTCCGCTGAGGTTCGCTATTCGGACTGCGCTAAAAGAGTTTGCTCAGCCTTCTTCGCCCGGGACAGTGCGAGAACCGATAGCGATGCTCGGGTCCGCCCACCGAGTGGCTCGCGGTGATCGACTGGGACGCGCTCCCGCACGAGTCGGATCTCACATGAACGGGTCGGCAAACAGGGACACGGACGTGCTGATCTAAGAAGCGACGCCCAGCTTCGCCTGGCGCGACAACCGTCTCAATGCGAACGGCGACACCCATGCTCGACCGACTGACCAGCTCGACCTTGGTCGGCACCGCGCGTACCTGCGCGTACAACGGCGACGGGCTGCTGCGGTTCACGGCGCATCCACGAGTGGTCGCGCGCTCGAGGTAGAAATCCACCGCTTTTAGGCCTGTTTTCGACCTCTTGACAGGCCGCTGGGCGCTCTCTACGTTCTAGAACAGACGTTCTAATCACGTCCGATGAGGCCAGGCTCCGGACGCGGGCGGGACGGCCAAATAAGGGGAGCCGCCGTGGGAGCCACTGGACTGGCCGCAGCTATCGCGCGCATCGAGACGAGATACGGCACGCGCGCCGTCTTGCGCGGCGATGTCGCCGAGCGCCAGGACGGCGAGCGCCGCATCGCCTCCGGGACATCGCTCGATCGCGTGACCGGCGGCGGCATCCGGGCGGGGGAGCCGCTGGCGTTCATCGGACCCTTGACCGCGGGCAAGCTCGCGCTCGCGCTTCACGTCGTGGCCGCGGCGCAGCGCGAGGGCGGGATGGTCGCGTGGATCGATCCGTCCGCCTCGTTCGATCCGCTCGCGGCGGTGCGCGCCGGCGTGGATCTCGACCGCGTCGTCGTCGTTCGTGCCCGCGATGCCGCTGAGGTCCTGTTCGCCGGCGCGGCGGCGTTGCGCAGCGAGGGCTTCCGTCTCGCGGTCGTGGATGTTGGGCCATCGTTCGCGTCGCACTGCGACGTGGACGATCTCGCCCCGCTGCTGCCGGTGGTACGCGGTTCGCCCGCGGCACTGCTCGTAGTGGCGGAAGAGCGCGGTCGGCGGATCGCGCTCCCGATGGTGCGGGTCGAACCGCTCGACTGGCGCGAGCGGTTCGGTCGCACCGTCGGATGGTCGTTCGCGGCGGGCTCACCGTCGTCACGCGAGCGCGCGTTGTTCGCAGTCATGGCGCTCGGTACCGATGCGAGCGATCTCGGCACGCGCGCCGAGCTTGCGGAGCTCGCGAGTTGATCGCCGCGGTCGTCGTGCGCGATGCGAACGACACGCTGCATGCGCGCGCGCTCATCACGCTGCGCGCGCTGCTCCCGCACGTCGGCGTCGTCACGACCGGAACGTTCGCCTGCGATCTCGCGGGCACCGAGCGCGTGCTCGGGGCGCCGTCGCGCATCGCGCGGCGGATCCTCGAGCGCCTCACGCGCATCGGCGCGCACGCGTCGGTGGGTGTCGCGCTGACACCGTTCGCTGCTCGCGTCGCAGCGGAGCGGACCGCACCGGGCGAGACACGCCTGGTGACCGATCCACGCGAGTTCCTCACGCCGCTCCCGATCGACGTCCTGCCGCTCGACGAGAAGCTTCGCGACGAGCTCGGTCTCCTCGGGTTGCGAACGGTCGGCGACTTCGCCGGGCTTCCGCGGGGTGCGGTATTTGACCGGTTCGGTCGTGGCGCTGCGCGCGCACACGCGCTCGCGCGGGCCGAGGACGAGGAGCGCGTGCACGCCGACCCACCGCCGCGGCGGATCTACGCGCGGCGCCTCTGGGAGGAGCCGCTCGCGTCGAAGGAGCAGCTCGTCTTCGCGTTGCGCACCGCGCTCGATGAGGTCTCCGCCGCGCTCGCCGCGGACGGGCTCGCCGCGCTGCGTCTCGCGGTGAAGCTCGAGCGCGAGGACGACGAGCCGCTGCGCCTGGAGCGCTCCGTCTTGCCACCCACGCGTGAGAGCGCCGCGCTGCTGCGCTCGCTGCGCTGGGCGCTCGAGGAGCGCGCGCACATCGGTCGCGTGATCGGCTGCTCCGTCGAGGTGCGCGAAGCGGAGGCCGCGCGCGGCCGGCAGATCGGCCTCTTCGCCGCGGACGGCGCGCGCTGGGAGGAGGCGATCGCGAGCGCGCGTTACCTGCGCGAGAAGCTTGGCGCCGGTCGCGTGCTGCGTGCGCGCGTCGCCGATGCGGATGCGCGACTGCCCGAACGTGCCGCGGAGTGGAAGGAGGTCATCTCGTGACACGTCTTTTCGCCGACCCGATACCAGCACGCCTCGTGTGGGACGAAGGGGAGCTCACGCTGCTGCAGGTGGCGGGTCGGCGCTTCACGATCGTGGAAGTGATGCGCCGCTGGCGCGTCGAGGCGGAATGGTGGAAAGGTGGACCCGCGCGCGACTACCTGACGCTGCGCACCGCGGACGGCATGGTCTGCGACGTGTACACCGACCGCGGGTCGGGATCGAGCTGGCTGCAGCGCGTTATGGACTGAATCGCCGTTTTTGCCGCCACGCAGGCGCGCCATTCGTACTAGTGACTTGCTAGTTCATTGCTACTGACTGGGCCCTGACCGGAGCCTGTAATCGCGGTCCACATGCGACTCATTGGTGCGGCCTTTGGCTTGGCGTTGGTTCTCAGCGCCACGCTGTCCGGCGCTGCGGATGCCGCTTCCGTTGTGTGGCAATACCCGGTCGGCAATGAGCCGTTCGGCGTGACGATCGATCCTTCTGACGGCCGGATCTATGTCGCCAATAGCGATCACGGCTCCAACAATCCTGGGTTTCTCTCGGTTGTCGACCCCGGTCTGAGCTGCACACCAAGCTCGTGCCCTCTGACCCAGATCGCGCTGGACTCCCCGCCCAGCATGAGCGCGCTCGACCGCGGCCTCGGACGTCTGTTCGTGACGACACACAATCGCACGCTGACGTTCGTCGACATCGCGACCCAGTCGGTGGTCAAAACGATCTCGAATGCTGGCATGCTCGGTGTCGCCGTCGATGAGGCCACGCACCGCGTGTACGCGGCGTCACAGACCTCCCTCTCGATGGTCGATGGCG
>Ga0070692_10000510_pt1 | contig 11949 bp, 6 predicted proteins | sample KBSK1102metaG_FD_64675 | JGI IMG/M metagenome (GOLD analysis project Ga0070692, IMG submission 64675) | Corn, switchgrass and miscanthus rhizosphere microbial communities from Kellogg Biological Station, Michigan, USA - KBS K1-10-2 metaG | ecosystem: Host-associated > Plants > Roots >...
ACGCTGCTCCGCAACGATACGTCGGCCTATCCGACCGCCGAGATGCAGAAGCTGCTCGACCGCATCATCAGCGCACTCGCCCGCATCGGCACGTCGGCGGCGCTCCTGACGATCGCGAGGCACGGGATGAACGCGAATCCGCTGCTCGGCGACACGCGCGCGCGCCTGGCCGCGCTGGCGCAGCACGATCTGTCGTTCGATCAAAGCACCGTCGCCGTTCTGCTCAAGGCGCTGCGCCAGGAGATCCCGGGAAAGCTCCTCGGGCGGCTGCTGCCGAAGAAACAGGATTCGACGGTTCGTCTCATCGAGTCGCTCTCGGGAACGCCGTCGGATGAAACCGAGGCCGTGTTCCGCGACATCGCGCACCGCTTTCCCGATCACGACGTCGGCCGCGCTGCGGTGCAGGTGATGGCGAAATGGTCGCCCGCCGAGACTCCCGCGCGCGCCGATGCCGCGGCGACGTTGACGGGCGCGCTGGAGTTTTTCGGATTGCCGTCCGTCGTTCAATCGCTCGGCGAGATGCGCGCCTCGGGGATGCTCACGCTGATGAACAAGCAGAAGCAGGCCGTGGCCAAGCTCGTCTTCACGGAGGGCAAGTTCCTCAACGCGCAGATGGGGCAGATCCGCGGCGACGAGGCGCTCTATCAGGCGCTGGAGCGTCCGCTGACCGGAACGTTCGCCTTCATCCCGTATCCGCCGGAGAAGCTCGCCAGCGACATCGCGCCGCGCGAGATCATGGGCCTGCTCCTCGAAGGGATGCGCCGCAACGACGAACTGCAGCGCTTCATCGCGCTCGTTCCCGACGACCTGACGCTGACGAAAACGAACGTGAAGCCAACGCCGCACGAGGAGGAAGCCGATCCCGCGCTCGTCCGCGAGGTCTGGATCAAAGCGTCGTCCGGTGCAAACATCGCCGAGTGCGAACGGCAACTGGCGACCGATTCGTACCGCGTGCGGAGGCTGGTCGCGCACTGGCTCGAGCAAGGCGCGCTGGTCGCCCTGTCATCCTGAGCCGCCGGAGCCGCGGTAGCGGCGAAGGACGGTCGAAGGACCCCCCGAGTGCTTGCATCGCGAAAAGCCCCCGGGTTAGCAGCAGGGGGTCCTTCGACCGTCCTCCGCCGCTCCGCGGCTTCGGCGGCTCAGGATGACAGGGGGTGCAGACGCTTGATCGCGAACGGAATCCGCTCGGCGAGGTCGCCGGCGGTCAGTCCGGTGTCGCCCATCTCGTACTTGAGCATGTCGCCGGCGAAGCCGTGGAGGTAGACGCCGGCGATGGCGGCAGCGAAGTGATCGATGCCGCGGGCGAGGAGCGCGGCGATCATGCCGCCGAGGACGTCGCCCATGCCGCCGCTGGCCATGCCGGGATTGCCGGTGGGATTGACGTTCACGTGGCCATCCGGTTCGGCGATGAGCGACTGGAAACCCTTGAGCACGACGATGCAGTTGGTGGCGCGCGCGGCGTCTCGTGCGGCGTCGATGCGATGCGCATTGATGTCCTTCGCCGTCGACCCGAGGATGCGCGCCAGTTCGCCGGGATGCGGCGTGATCACGCGCGGGCGGCGATCGGGATTCAACGCATCCGCGCGGCCGGCGAAGGCGTTCAGCGCGGAGGCATCGATGACGAGCGGCAGCTCGACCTTCGTCACGAGTTTGCGGATGCGCGCGTAGGTTCCTTCGTCGTCCGCCAGGCCGGGTCCGATGAGCGCGGCGTCTTTGCCCGCGATGAAGGCGAGGAGATCGTCGCCGGAGAACGTCATCGATTCGATCGAGCCGGCGTTGACAAGTTTCGCCGTGTCGGCATCCGTTGCCACCGTGACCAGCCCCGCGCCGCTGCGGATCGCGCCGCGCGCCGCGAGCACCGCCGCGCCGCTTCGACCGGGGGAGCCGGCGACGATGGCGACGTGGCCGTAGGTGCCTTTGTGCGTTTCGGCGAGCCGCGGGGCGATGTGCGGGCGGACGTCGGCCGGCGTGGTGAGCGCGAGCGTGACGTTCTCGTCCTCGATGGCCGCGCTGGGGATGGAGATGTCGGCGACGATCACTTCGCCGCAGTTGACCGCGGCCGGTTCAAAAACGTGGCAGATCTTCGGCGCGGCAAACGTAACGGTGAGCGCCGCGCGCACGCACGGCTCGAACGGTTCTGCCGCCGACGCATTCGCGCCGCTGGGAAGATCGACCGCAACGATCGGCAATCCCATCTCGTTGATCGAGTTGATCGCCTCGGCGTAGAGCCCTTCCGGTGCGCGATCGAGCCCGGTGCCGAAGATGGCGTCGACGATCAGGTCGGCGTCCGCGGCGTGGACGAGCGCTTCGTTCAGCGAATCGTCGTCCGTCATCTCGTACAGCGGAGAGGCCAGCCGCTCGCAGATTTCGAGATTCGCCTTCGCGTCGCCGCGGATCTTCGTCCGATCGCCGGCGATGAAGACGCTCGCCACGACGCCGCGCTGCTCCAGATGCCGCGCGATGGCAAACCCATCGCCCCCATTCGCGCCGAGCCCGCAGAAGATCGCCGCACGATCGCAATCGGGATAGTGCTCCGCGATGGCGTCGACCACCGCCAGCGCCGCGTTTTCCATCAGCACGATCGACGGAATGCCGAAACGCTCCGTGGTTCGGCGATCGATTGACTTCATCTGCGCGGAATTGAGGATGTGCATCGAGCGACACATTATCGCGTGCGCCATATGGAGTGCGGTGGCAAGGCCACCGCTTTTTGAGGTTGGGTCGCGAAGCAGCTTAGTCGCGACAGTACCCCCCCCGCCTCCCAAAGCGGTGGCTTCGCCACGCGCACTCCATAGCGATCAGAGGTAGCCGAAGCGCTGTTTTGCCGAGAGCACGAATTGCTGTAACGCAACCTCGTCGTTCGGTCGCGCGAAGACTAGTTTTCGCGATCCCTTCTTCGTTTGCACGTTGAGCAACCAGCGACGGCGGATGACAAGGTCGAATAGCCATGCTGCCGGGATGAGGAATGCGATCGTCGTAACAAACCGGATTTCGACGGTACCTCGGCCGAGAAGCGCACCAACCAGCATGGGCGGCGATTTCCATCCATCTCTGAGGCGCCGTCTTCGCCGAGGCGGATGGAGGCGCATTCCAGGTAGCCAGGTTGATCGATCACGAACCTGCTTTCGCGGTTTCCACTACTCCACCTTCTTCGTGTTGTCGTCCGGATTGCGATCGACCAGCTTGTTCAAAGGATCAATGCCGGCGCGGTCGGGCTTCGTCGCAACGACGAAGGAGAACTTCGCTGAAGGCGATGTCAGGTGGTGTTTTTCCAGCGCCAGCACCGGCTCATTTCCTTTTGTCTTCGAAGCGCCGAGGACGCCGATGTCGACCCAATCGTTGACCGGGACGGCGGTCTCTTTGCCGCGGTCGTCGGCGCGGAACTTTTTCGACTCGACGGTGATCGTGACGAGGAACTTACCGTCCGGACGTTTTGTCACGGAAGCGGAGGTTGCCTTGTTGTCGTAGAGCGTGATCGTCTCGAACAGGTCGGTGATCAGCGACTGTTTCTCCGGCGGTGTGACGGCGCGGAAGTCGGCGATGAGGTCGCGGGTCGTGGCGTAGGGAGGCTGCTCGAAGGCGTGGTCGTGGATCAGCTTACGCAAGGCGGCGTTGACGTTCTCTTCGCCGATCTCGTCGCGCAGTTCGTACATTGCCAGGCTGCCTTTGCGGTAGTGGATGTAGCCCTGATTCTCGACGAGCATCAGCGGCATCTCGGCGACCAGTTCGCCGCCGCGCCCGGCCAGATAGCGATCGAGCTCGTATTTCAGGAAGCGGCGCATCTTGTCGCGGCCGTACTCCTTCTCCATCACCATCAGCGCCGAATATTGCGCCATCGTTTCGGCGAGCATCGAGCCGCCCTGCACGTCGGCGCCGATGACCTGATGCGCCCACCACTGGTGCGCGACTTCGTGCGCGGTGACGTAGAAGACGTAGTCGATCGCCTCCTTGTCGCGCAGGTCGGCGATGAAGCCGATCGACTCGGAGAAGGGGATGGTGTTGGGGAACGACTGCGCGAACTGCGCGTAGCGCGGGAACTCGAGGATGCGCACCTGTTTGTGCTGGTACGGCGAGAAGTTGGCGGTGAAGTAATCGAGCGACTTCTGTACGCCGTAAATCATCCGATCGACGTTGTAGGCGTGCGCGGGGTCGTAATAGATCTCGATCGGGATGCCTTTCCAGGCGCTGCGCTTCACCTGGTAACGCGCCGAGAGGTAGGCGAAGAATCCGAGAATCGGCGAGGTGGTCTTGTACTGGAAGTAGTGCCGGCCGTTCGCGGTCCACTCCTTCTGCAGGTAGCCGGGCGCGAGCGCGATCTGGTCGGCCGACGTGCTGACGGTCGTGTCGAGATTGATCCAGTCGGCGTCGCGGGTGATGCCGTTGTCCATCCGCGCTTTCGGATCGTCGATCTTTGCCATGCGCACCACCGGCGCGAGGCCGTATTTGCGGCGTTTGTGCGCTTCCTGCAGTTCCACGTTCGGGCTGTAGCCGAGGTGCGGGAACGTGGTGAAGTTGTTGAAGAAGGTGCCGTTCTCCACGACCGTGTTGTCGCGGCTGGCGTTTTCGAATCCCTGATGATGGATGGTGACCGTGAACGACATCGGCATCGTCGCGCCGGGCGCGAGCGGCTGCGCGAGACGATAGATGCGGTAGCCGTGTTCCGGATCGTTCTGCGCCAGCGACGCGCGCGGGATCTGGATCGACAGCGGAACGTCCGGCGTCATCACCACGTGCAGATCGCGGATCGGCTGCGCGGTCTTGTTCATCAGCGTGTAGGTGCCGTGGATGTCGACCCAGCGCCTGGCCGGATCGATGTCGACGTTTGCCTGCACGTCGGTGATGCGCGGCTGCGGGATGCGGTCGTGCTTTTTGTAGAGCTTCTCCGTCTCCGCGGCGCGCTTGTCGCGCTGATCCTCGGTCGAGTAGTGATTGAGGATGTTGGTGTTGTAGAAAATGTAGCAGCCGGTCGAGACGAACGCGATGATCAGCAGCGCCAGCGTGGTGATGACCGGCATCCCCACGCGTCCGCCCGCCACGCGCGTGCGGATCTTCATCGCCGTCTCCGTGCCGCGCACCCAGAACAGGTGTCCGACGACGAGCAGGATCGCGGCGAAGATCGTCCAGTAGAGGCTGAACCATTCGTACGGCCGCGCGAAATGGCCGTAACCGTTCATGTCGGAGTAGGTCATGTCGGGCGGATTGAAGAGCGCGTAGAGGCGGTGCTCGTAATGCAGCGCCTGCATCACGCTCTGCCCGATGATGTAGAAGAGCGCGATCAGGAAGCCGACGTAGCGGTTGTTGGTGATGATCTGGCCGAAGAACATCAGCACCGTGATCATCAGAAGCTGGATGCCGAGGACCAGGAAGACGCCGCGGAAGTAGAGGCCGAGCTCGTAATGGTGATAGTGCTTCACCGACTGCACGGCGATCGTGGTCAGCATGGCGGCGGCTAGGCAGATGTAGAGCGTGATGCAGAGCGCGGCCAGCTTGCCCGCCCAGATCGACCACGTCGGCGCCGGCATCGTGTCCGTTACTTCGTTGAGCTTGATCATCCGCTCGCGCCAGACGATCTCGCCGGCGTAAAAGGCGGCGATGATCACGGCGAAGAAGAGGAAGTTGCTTTCGATCGCGCCGATCATCACGTACGTGACCGGATAGAACTCCGTGCCGAAAATGCGGTTGGCGAAGACGGCGCCGCCGACGGTGTTGAGCACGGCCAGCAGCAGGATGACGATGAACGGCAGGCTTTTCAGGATGGCGCCGGTCTCGACGCGAATGGTGGTGAAGAACTGGCGCACCGAGACCATGCCTCCGAAATTCTGCGAGACGTGGGGCAGCGGTTGCGCGGCAGGGAGGAGCGGCGTTTCGCTCTTCGCGGTCTTCTTTTTCTTTCTCTTCCCCGCGGCCGTTCCTACTTCCATCCTGAAAAAGGCGAACGTGAGGCCGAGGAGGACGAGCGCGATGCCGATCCACATCAGGCGGTTCCAGAGGAAGATGCCGTCGAGCGGCAGGATGCTGTTGTTTTTCTCGAACACCGTCCAGTAGCGCGTGGTGCGCGTGAACGGCGCGAAGCCGAACGGGTCGAGCAGGCTGCCAAGCTTCTCGCTTTCGATGTCGCGCAGCGAGACGCGCGAGACGACGTAGGCGACGTAGAACGCGGCGACGGCGGTGTAGGTGGCCATCAGTCTTCGCGTCAGCGCGGCAACGGCGAAGAAGATCGCGGCGAACAGAAAGAGGTTCGGCAGGACCAGCACGAAATACGAGAAGGCGTACGGCTTGAGCACGAACGCGCCCAGCCGCTCCTTGTCCAGCCACGGCATGAACGAGCCGACCATGATCGCCGTCACCACGCCGAGGTAGACCAGGCTGGAGACGATGAACGCGGCGCTGAAGCGGCCGAAGAGGTACTGGTGCTTCTTGACCGGCGAGGAAAAGAAAAGCGAGTCGGTGTTGTATTCGAAGTCGCGATTGATCGCGCTGGCGACGTACGCGGTCGTGGTCAGCACGCCGAACGTCGACATCACCAGCAGGAACTGCATGATCACGAACGGCGCGTTCCGATTCACGTTGCCGAGCGCGCCGCCGATCTGTACGGCGTCGGAGGTCACCGCGCCGAACGTCATGAAAAAGAAGATGACGAAGAGGATGTAGAACAGCGGCTGCTTGAGGTGATAGCGCAGCTCGAACTTGAGAATCTCCCAGCTCATCGTCAGGCCGCCTCTGCCTGCCGCTGCTGGCTGTCGCGCCTGGAGTAGCAGAAGTAGACGTCTTCCAGCGAGGCGTTGATCGGCTCGAACGTCGGGTCGGGCTGTGCGTCGCTCACCGTATGAATCACGGTGCGGCCCGCAACGAGCTTCGTGGAGATGACGGTATAGCGGCTCTGGAAATCGTCCAGCTCCGTTTTGGCGATGACGCGCCGCCACACTTTGTCCTTCAGTTCGCGAACGGCATCCTGCGGATCGCCGCTCATGAGAACTCTGCCGCCGGAGATGATGGCCATCTGCGAACAGAGGTCGCTGACGTCTTCGACGATGTGGGTGGAGAGGATGACGACGACGTTCTCGCCGATCTCCGCGAGCAGGTTGTGAAATCGCACGCGCTCCTCGGGATCGAGTCCCGCCGTCGGCTCGTCGACGATGATCAGTTTCGGATTGCCAAGCAGCGCCTGCGCGATTCCGAAGCGCTGCCGCATGCCGCCGGAGAAGGTGCTGAGGTTCTGCTTGCGCGCGTCGTAAAGATTTGTGCGCTGCAACAGTGCGTTGACGGTCTCGCGCCGTTCTTTCGCGTTGACGATCCCTTTCAAGACCGCAAAGTGGTTCAGCATCGCCTCGGCCGTAATCCTCGGGTAGACGCCGAACTCCTGCGGCAGGTATCCGAGCAGCCGCCGGACGTTGTCTTTCTCGCGGAGGACGTCGATGTCGCCAAGCGTGATGGAGCCGGAGTCAGCCTCCTGCAGCGTGGCGATCGTGCGCATGAGCGTCGACTTGCCGGCGCCGTTCGGGCCGAGCAATCCGAACATGCCGGTCGGAATCGTGAGCGAGACATCCTGGAGCGCCTTGACGCCGTTGGGATATGTCTTGGACAGACCTTCGATGCGCAGTTCGAGCATGGCTTCTCCATTCGGATCGGTTTGGATCGATACCGTACTACGGCGGGCAGGAAGAAAGGTTGGCGTTATGGCGGGCCGAACAGGTCCTCGGGGATGTCCACCCGCGACAATTCGACGGAAACGCGCAGCGGTACCGCGATCGGCGGGTCGGCTTTCAGTCCGAGCGATGAGACTGGCGGCATCTGAATCTCGCGCTTGATCGCGATGTGGGGCTCAATGATGTGAACGATCCCGCTGATCTGCAAGGGCGCGAGCGTCGTTCGCGGCAGCACACGCACCGCATCGTCGAGCGCAGCGCGATCGGCCGAGGGCATCGCCGCGAAGGCGATGACGGGCATCGGCCGCGGCGCGGTGGTGTGGATGACGCGGAGGTCGCGCACATGCTCGGCGAGCAAGGGATTCGATTCGGAGACGAGCGCGGCGTCGGTGCGGCCGTAGAGCGCGTTGGCGATGGCGGTGAGGTCGTCGGCAACGCGCGTGGTGACGCCGACGCCGTCGTCGCCAAGGACGTCGACGGCGCTGATCATCCTGCCGCGAAGGTCTGAAAGCGATTTTGCCGCGCTGCGCGCCGGGACGACCACTTTGCGCTCGTAGGTGGTGCGGCCTTCGTGAGCGAAGGCGTAGCGCGGCGCGAAATCGCGAGTGAGGAATTCGGGATTGGCGATGACGACGCCGACGCGGTCGCGATTCGCGGCGATGAACGCGCGCGCATCGTCGGCGCGGCGGAAGAGCTCGGCCTTCAATGGCAGCGACGAGGCGGTAGCAAGGTTGCCGACGATTGCCGTCGCCGTCTCCGCCAGTTTTTTCTCCGTCTCGGCCGGCGTATCGGGGAGGAAGACGACCACCGTATGCCGCGGCTGCGAGGAGGTTGGCTCTTCGATCTGCGTTTCTTTCGCGGGCTGCGCAGCTTCGAGGTTCTTTTTCGCGACTGATTCGACGGCCGACGGGAGGCCGCCGGCGATTGCGCGCGCGAGCGTTTCGCGCGCGTCGCCGCCGGCGACGAGATCGGCGGTGCCGCGGATGAAGAGCGCGAGCGATTGCCTCCGCTCATCGAGCGGCGCGGCGCGGTCGGCGAGCTGGCGCGCGCGCCGCGCTGCACTTTCGTCCTGACGTTTGACGGCGCGATCGAGATCATCCGCTGCCTGCGAGAGGAGCGCCACGGCGAGCGACTTTTTCGCGCGGGCGCAGACGTCCGCCTCCGGTCCGAGAGTCAGTTCGAGCGGTTGGGCGCCGGTTTTTCCCCACACATTTGCATCGCAGCGGGTGGATGACAGGATCTCGACCGCGTCGTCGTAGCGTTTTTCGCCGAGGGCGACTTCGCCTGCGGCCAGCCCGACGGCGCTCCAGTCGGCGAACGCTTTTTGGGCGGCGGCGAGATGCGGTTTCGCATCGGCAAGAGATCCGAGTTGCCAGAAGAGCAGCCCGGCATCGCCGCGCGCGATCGGCGACGCGCTCTGCGCCAGCGTCTTCGCCGCCGCTTCGCGCTTGCCATCGAGCGCGTCGAACAGGGCATTCACCTCGGGTGATGTGATTTTCAGCGCGCGCAGGTTCGCCGCATTGGGATTCTGGCGAACGTTGATGATGGCGAGCTCGGAACGCAACGCGGGACGATCGGGAAGCGCTTCCAGCGCCGCGCGCTCGCCGGCCAGATCGCCCGCATCGCGCGCGACGAGCGCCCGCTCGAGCGTGGCGATGTTGTTGCGCGGAGCGCGATCGAGCAGCGCTTTTGCCTCTTCGAGGCGATGGTCGTGCCGCGCCATCCGTCCGAGGAGAAGAAGCGAATCGGCATCCTTCGGATCGATCTTCACCGCCTCTTCCAGCGACGCGCGCGCGCCGGCACGATCATTCCTGATGAGTTGCGCGCGGCCGAGCATCCGCAGTGCGCTCAGCTTCGAATCGGCATCGAAGTACGGCATGCCGTCGCGCAGGAGCTTGATCGCGTCGTCGTACTTTGCCGCGCGAAACGCGATCGTTCCGAGATGGAGGTACGCGAGCGGCAGCGACGCGTCGCCGGCCAGCGCCTTGCGATACTCGAACTGCGCGCGATCGAGCTTGCCCGTCGTGTAGTAAAGGAAGCCGAGGTTGTAATGCGCGACCGTGCCGTCATCGAGGTTCGCCGCTTTCTGATACGCGTCGATCGCCTCGGGCCACTTCTGTTCTTTCAGATAGATCGCGCCGAGGTTCGCGTAGGCGCGGGCGTTGATCGCTTCGACCGGCTGATGGTTCGCAAACGCCTGATCGATCGGCGCCAGCGCCATGTGGTACGCGTCGAGGGCCTCGTCGTAGCGTCCGCGGTCGAACAGCAGCGCGCCGAGGTTGAAGTAGGCGCGCAGAAACGTGCGATCGAGATCGACGGCCTTTCGATACGCGGCGATGGCGTCGTCCTTCCGATTCAGCGCGACGAGCGTATTGCCGAGGGTGAACTGGTATTTCGCGTCGTCCGGCGCGAGCTGCGCCGCCTGGGTGATCGCGGCGAGCGCCTCATCGTTGCGGTTGAGCGAACGAAGGATAGTCGACCGCAGCGAATGCAGCGCGGCATCGCGCGGCGACTTCGCGATCGCTTCGTCGACGTATTTCAGCGCATCGGCAGACTTTCCGAGCTGCTGCGCGGCCGCTGCGGCATTCGAAAGGAGCGTGCGGTCGGCCGGAGCGCTGGCCACGCCGCGAACGAATGTGTCGTACGCCTCCGCCACTTTCCCCTGTTTGAAATAGAGCGCGCCTAGGTTTGCGTACGCCGAAGCCAGCGAAGGCGCGATGTCGATCACGCGGCGGTATTTGGCGATCGCGTCGTCGATGCGGTTCGCCTCGCGCGCGCGGTCCGCTTCCTCCATCAGGCTGCGCGCCACTTCCGGCACGTCCTGCGCGCGCGCGGCCGGCGCGACGATCGTGAGCGCGATCAACGCCGCCGCGAGCCAGGTCCGCATCCGTTCAGACCTTCGCCATCGCCGCGGCGATCGAACGGAAAACGCCCAGGCCGTCGGTATTGCCAAGCAGCGCCTCGGCGCAGCGCTCCGGATGCGGCATCATGCCGAGGACGTTGCGCGCGGCGTTGCAGATGCCGGCGATGTTGCGCGCCGATCCGTTCGGATTCGACTCGCGCGTGACGCGTCCCTCGGCATCGCAATAGCGAAAAATGACCTGCCGGTTGCGTTCGAGCGCGTCGAGCGTGGCATTGTCCGCGAAGTAGTTCCCTTCGCCATGCGCGATCGGAACGCGCAAGACCGCGCCGCGCTCCAGTTCGCAAGTGAAAGGGGTGTCGGTCTCTTCGACGCGCAGAAAAACGTCGCGGCTGACGAAGCGAAGGTGCTCGTTACGCATCAACGCGCCCGGCAGCAGACCGGCTTCGGTGACCACCTGAAATCCGTTGCAGATGCCAAACACCAGTCCGCCCGCCGCGGCATGCCGCCGGATCGGCTCCATGACCGGCGCAAACTTGGCGAGCGCGCCGGCGCGAAGGTAGTCACCATACGCGAATCCACCGGGAATGATCACGCAATCCGCGCCGCGAAGGTCCGTCTCCTTGTGCCACAGCACCTCGACCTCGACGCCAAGCACGTCGCGCGCGACATGCAACACATCGTGATCGCAATTCGAGCCGGGCAGGACGACGATGCCGAATTTCATGAGGTGGAAGTTTAGCGCGCGGCGGGATGTAATTCATCGGGCTTGCGGCCGGAACGCTGGCGTCCTCGCCGGCTGGACCGGCGGCGTCCCCGCCGCCGAATCGGAGGCTGGCGCGGGTGCGTTGTTGCCAGCGAATGTAGAGGGGGGCGCGGTTCGGCGGCGAGACGCCGCCGTGCCAGCCGGCGAAGACGCCGGCGTTCCGGTTTACCTCCTCACAACCACGCGCGGCACTTTGTAAATCGTGAGGAATCCCGCGCGGTCGGTGACGACCAGCGTTTTGTTGGCGGCGTCGTACGCCAGCGCGTAGGCGGCGATGCCGTAGAGCGACGCGGGCGTGACGCGGCGGTCGGAGCCGGCGAGGCCGCTGCCGCCGCTGCAGCGGCGTTCGGCGAAGAGGAGGGTGTCGGGCGAGGAGAGCGTGGCGATCTGCGCGCCGCTGCCTTCGGGGAGGCAGATCGGATCGCTGTTGGTCAGGTCGCCGAAGTCGATGGCCATCCGCATCTGGCCGTTGCTGCCTGCGGTCATCTGTTTGGCAGGCTTGCCGATCGACAGCGCCTTTTCGAAGAGCGAGCCGCGGCTGAGTGCGACGAGGGCCTGGTCGCCGGCGGCGAAGAGCGCGGATTCGATCGTCTTATCCGTCTGCAGCGGCTCGCGGGCCAGTTCGGAGAAGGTCGCCGTGTCGAAGAGCGCCACCGAGGTCGCTTTCGTGTTGCCGA
>Ga0070692_10000511_pt1 | contig 11948 bp, 8 predicted proteins | sample KBSK1102metaG_FD_64675 | JGI IMG/M metagenome (GOLD analysis project Ga0070692, IMG submission 64675) | Corn, switchgrass and miscanthus rhizosphere microbial communities from Kellogg Biological Station, Michigan, USA - KBS K1-10-2 metaG | ecosystem: Host-associated > Plants > Roots >...
GTCGACGATGTCGGCGGGAATCTCCATCACCGTCTGCCGCAGCGTCTTCGCCGCGTTATAGGCGGGCAGGACCACCGCCACCTTGCGTCCCTCGATCATCTTTCCCCCTTTCGTCGGTTCGCGGCGAGCCTATGGGACGATGGTTAACCAACTCCTAAGCCGCGCGCCACGCTGCTATTTTTTCTCGACACCGCCGCCGCGCCCGCGCAGTCTCTCCGGAGAGGGACGTCAGCGGGGGGATTTCGCGATTTCGATCATCGGCCGCGGCGACCGGCTCGCCGCTCGCGATCGCCTGTTCCGGCTGATCCTCCTCCTGCTGTGGACCGCGCTGTCCGTCTATTTCACCCTCGGCCACGTCGTCTGGCGCGACGAGATGCGCGCGCTCAGCCTCGCGCTGACCGGCGACAGCGTAACGGCGATGCTGCGCGCGATCCACGGCGAAGGCCATCCGGCGCTCTGGTACCTGATGCTGCGCGGGGCGCATGCCGTCTTTCCGGTGCGCGAGGTGCTCCCCGTCGTGGGCTGGCTCGGCGCATTCGCCGCCGCCTGCCTGTTCGCCTGGCGCGCGCCGTTCCGCCCGCTGGTCCTGGCGCTCATCCTGTTCGGCGCCTTCTTCGCCTTCGAATATGCCGCCATCGCCCGCAATTACGCGATCGGCATGCTGGGCCTGTTCGCCGTCGCCGCGCTCTACAAGAGCCGGCGCGACCGGGGCGTGACGATCGGCGTGCTGCTCGCCCTGCTATGCAACACCAACGTGCCCTGCTGCGTGCTGGCGGCGGCGATCCTCGGCTTCTGGCTGGTCGAGCTGCTCGGCGAGGAGGGCCTGCGCTGGGGGCCCAAATACCGGCTGTTCCTGCTCAACGCCGCGGTGGCGGCGGCGGGCGCCGCGCTGTGCTTCGCCACCGTCTTCCCGACGGTGCACGACGCCGCGGTGATCGACCATCCCGGCGGGGTCGGGCCCGTGGCCGTCCTGAAGGCGCTGGCGACGCCCGCCCTCTCCTTCTGGGACCTGGTGCCGCCGTTCGTGCCGAACAGCTCGGTCGGTGCGGCGCTGTTCGGCATCCTCATGTTCGGCAGCCTGCTCGGCCTCGCCCGCGCCCCGGCGGCCTTCCTGTCGGCGCTGGGGGCAATGCTCGCCTTCGAGCTGTTCTTTCAGCTCGTCTATCCCGGCTATTACCGGCACCAGGCGCTGTACCTGTGCTACCTCGTCGCCGTGTATTGGCTGGTCGCACAGGGCCGCGGCGGCCGCTGGCCAGAAAGCTGGCGGATCGACGCTCGGGTGGGGCGCGCGCAGGAGGTGGGCGAGGCGCTGTTCGTCCTGCTCGTCGCGCTCCAGGTGCTCACCACCATGGCGATGCTGTCGACCGTGCGCGCCGGCTACCCCTACAGCCGCGCCCGGGACCTTGCCGCACTCCTGCAGCGCGAGCGGCTGGACAAGGCGATCGTGCTGGCGGATCCGGACATGTTCATCGAGCCCTTGCCTTATTACCTTCCGGAAGCCCCGCTCTACCAAATGCGGGCCCAGCGCTTCGGCACCGTGGTGCGCTTCACGAAGCAGGTGCGGCGCGAGCTGAACCCGGACGATTATCTGGCGGAAGGGCGGCGGCTCCACGCCGCGACGGGCAAGCCGGTCGTGTTCGTCATCCAGCACCGCCTGCGCACCGATCGGCCGACGCGGACCAAGGAGATCAACTTCTGGTATTTCTCGACGACTCCCGAGCAGGTCCGGCGCTTCCAGGCGGCCGTCCCGAGGATCGCCGCCTTCGCGCCGGTGGTCAGCGACGAGACCTACGAGGTCTATGCGCTGCGCTGAGCCTTGCGGCGACGGCCGCCGCCGCTATGCCTGTCGGGACGAGGAGGAGCCGCTGAGGTGAAGAAGGTCGAGGCGATCATCAAGCCGTTCAAGCTCGACGAGGTGAAGGAGGCGCTGCACGACGTCGGCGTCTCCGGCATCACGGTCACCGAAGCGAAGGGCTTCGGCCGGCAGAAGGGGCATACCGAGCTCTACCGCGGCGCCGAATATGTCGTCGACTTCCTCCCCAAGGTGAAGCTCGAGGTGGTCGTCGAGGACGGGCTGGCGGAGCGGGTGGTCGAGGCGATCGCCAATGCCGCGCGCACCGGCCGGATCGGCGACGGCAAGATCTTCGTCTCCACGATCGAGGAAGCGGTGCGCATCCGCACCGGGGAGCGCGGCTCCGACGCGATCTGAGCCGCGCCCCGGGGCGGGGTGACGGGGCGGGGCGACGCGGCTAAATCGCACGCGTGCACGACCCGCTCCTCGCCTCCATGTCCCCCGACGAGCTGCGCAGCGCCATGCGGGCGCTCGGCTACCGGACCCAGGCGGACCTGGCGAACGCGATCGGGGTGAGCCGCTCGGCGGTGTCGCTGTGGCTGGAGGGCAAGGTGGGCGTGCCGCGGCCGGTCGCGATGCTGCTCAGGATGCTGGTCAAGGCGCAGCGGCGCGACTTCTAGAAGGCCGCCCGGCTTTCCCACGTGAAATCTTCACGATGCGCGGGCGCGGGGTGGACGGCGGCGCCGCGGCGGAGAAGGGTCGCACCACATTGCCGCACCGATTCCATCCTGCCGGCGAGGGCGCCGGCGACCGGGCGGAGCGCGTGCGGGCCATCGAGCAACGGAGACGACGACATGAGCGCAGCGAGCAAGATCCTCTCGCGGATCAAGGACGAGGAGATCGAGTGGGTCGACCTTCGCTTCACCGATCCGCGCGGCAAGTGGCAGCATCTGTCGATGGTCTCGGGCCTGGTCGACGAGGACCAGCTCACCGACGGCTTCATGTTCGACGGCTCGTCCATCTCGGGCTGGAAGGCGATCAACGAGAGCGACATGATCCTGAAGCCCGACCTCGAGGCGGCCTATGTCGACCCGTTCTCGGCGACTCCGATGCTGGTCCTGTTCTGCGACATCGTCGATCCGGGTTCGGGCGAGCTCTACGCCCGCGACCCGCGCTCCACCGCCAAGCGCGCCGAGGCCTATCTCAAGGGCACAGGCATCGGCGACACCGTCTATGTCGGCCCCGAGGCCGAATTCTTCATGTTCGACGACGTCCGTTTCGAGGACGGCTACAATGCCTCTTATTTCCGCATCGACGACATCGAGCTGCCGACCAACTCGGGGCGGGAATATGAGAACGGCAATCTCGGCCACCGGCCCCGCGCCAAGGGCGGCTACTTCCCGGTGGCGCCGGTCGACAGCGCAATGGACATCCGCGCCGAGATGGTCTCGACGATGATCGAGATGGGCCTCCCGATGGACAAGCACCACCACGAGGTCGCCGCCGCCCAGCACGAGCTCGGCCTCACCTACGGCACCCTCGTCCAGACCGCCGACCGCATGCAGATCTACAAGTACGTGGTCCACATGGTCGCCCATGCCTACGGCAAGACGGCGACCTTCATGCCCAAGCCGATCGCCAAGGATAACGGCTCGGGCATGCACACCCACATCTCGATCTGGAACGGCTCCAAGCCCCTGTTCGCGGGGAACGGCTATGCGGGCCTCAGCGAGACGGCGCTCTATTTCATCGGCGGCGTCATCAAGCATGCGCGGGCCCTGAATGCGTTCACCAACCCGACGACCAACAGCTACAAGCGCCTCGTCCCGGGCTTCGAGGCGCCGGTGCTGCTGGCCTATTCCAGCCGCAACCGCTCCGCGTCCTGCCGGATTCCCTACGGGGCCGGCGAGAAGGCCAAGCGGGTCGAGTTCCGTTTCCCGGACGCCCTCGCCAACCCTTATCTCGCCTACTCGGCGATCCTGATGGCCGGCCTCGACGGCATCCAGAACCGCATCCATCCCGGCGAGCCGATGGACAAGAACCTCTACGACCTGCCGCCGCAGGAGCTGGTCAACGTTCCGACCGTCTGCGGGTCGCTGCGCGAGGCGCTGAACGCCCTCGATTCCGACCGCGCCTTCCTGACCAAGGGCGACGTGTTCAGCGACGACCAGATCGACGCCTATGTCGAGCTCAAGTGGGAAGAGCAGATGCGCTGGGAGACGACCCCCAGCCCGGTCGAATACGACATGTATTATTCCTCCTGACGGAGGGAGCCTTGGGGTTCGAGCTGACGCCGAACGCGCACGGCCTGTGAAGGAAGGCTCCTCCGCCCGCGCGGGGGAGCCTTTCCTTTTGTTTAGTGGACGTTGCCGCGGCCGTCCCTAGGGTCGGGCGAAGGAGGGGCCCGTGCGAATCGCAAGACAGATTATCGCCGCGGCAATCGCCATGGCATCGCTCGCCGCGGCCGCGCCGCCGCCGATCCGCAGCGACGTCCCCGCCGACCCGGCGGTTCGTTCCGGCGTGCTTCCCAACGGCATGCGCTACGAGATCCTGCGCAACGCGACCCCGCCCCACAATGCGGCCCTGCGCCTGAGGATCGACGCCGGCTCGCTTGCCGAGCGCGAGGACGAACGCGGAGTCGCCCACTTCGTCGAGCATATGGCGATGAGCGGCACCCGCCACTTCCCCGAAGGCGAGATGGTGAAACGGCTCGAAGCGTCGGGGCTGCGCTTCGGCGCCGACACCAATGCCTTCACCGATTTCCGCCAGACCTATTACGCGCTGAACCTCCCGGAGACCGACGCCGCAACCCTCGACACCGGCCTGACCTTGCTGCGCGAAGCGGCCGGGGAAGCGACCTTCGCCCCGGCGGCGATCGACCGCCAGCGCGGCATCATCCTTGCCGAGGAGCGCAGCCGGGCCAACCCGGCCGCGCGCAACCGCGAGGAGGAGCTCGCCTTCCTGCTCAAGGGCGACCTGCTGCCGCAACGCTTCCCGATCGGGCTCCCGGAGATCATCCGCACCGTCCCGCGCGAGCGGCTGGTGCGCTTCTACGAAGGCCATTACCGGCCCGATCATGCGACGCTCATCGCGGTCGGGGACTTCGACCCGGCCGCGATCGAGGCGAAGACCCGCGCCGTCTTCGGTAGCTGGCAGGGCCGCGGCCGCGCCGGCCCGCTCGCCCCTCCGCCCGCGCCGGTGTCGGCAGGCGGCGGCGCGCACATCCTCGTCGATCCGGGGCTGCCGACGCAGGTCACCCTGGCCTGGCTGTCGCCCCCCGACCTCCGCGCCGATTCGCGAGAGGTGCGCCGGGAGCGACTGCTCGGCACCGTCGGCGTCGCCATCCTCAACCGCCGGGTGAGCCGCATCAGCGCGGCGGGGCCGCTGATCGGAGCCTCCGCCGGCCGGACGTCCCTCTATCGCCGCGCCGACGCCATCCTCCTCACCGGCCTCGCCAAGCCCGGCGAATGGAAGGCCGCCCTGCAGCGGATCGCCACCCAGCAACGCGCCGCGCTCACCCAGGGCTTCGGCAAGAACGAGATCGAAGGCGAGATCGCGACCCTGCGCACGGCCCTGTCGGTGGCGGTCGGCGGGAGAACCACCCGCGATTCGTCCGCGCTCGCCCAGCTCCTGCTCAGCGGCGTCGCCGACGAGCGGGTGTTCAACACCCCCGAAGAGTCGGTGGCGGAGCTGGAAGCGGCGATACCGCAGCTGACCCCGGACCGGGTCGCGGCGGCGACGCGGGCGCTGTTCGGCGGGCGCGAGCCGCTGGTCTACATCACCGCGCCGACGCCGATCCAGGGCGGGGAGGCGGCCGTGGCGACCGCCCTGCAGGAGGCGAGCAAGGCGCCCCTGCCCCCTGTCGTCTCCTTCGTCGTCCCCGGCGCGCAGGCGGCGAAACCCTGGCCCTATACCGACTTCGGGCCGGCAGGCACGATCGCCGAGCGCCGGAACATCGACGATATCGGCGCGGTCGCGGTCCGTTTCGCCAACGGCGTGCGGCTGACGATCAAGAAGACGGAGTTCTCGAAGGACGACATCCTGGTCGCCGCGCGGATCGGCAAGGGCAAGCTGGAGCTGGGCCGCGGCGACGTCCCCGCCGCCTTCGCCCTCTCCACCGGCGCCCTGATCCAAGGCGGACTGGGGAAATTGACCGCCGAGCAATATCGCGACCAGCTGACCGCGCACCACGCCTCGGCGAACTTCACCTTCGTGGACGATGCCGCGATTCTCGCCGGCCGCACCCGCGGCGCGGATCTCGTGCTCCAGCTGCAGCTCCTCGCCGCCTTCCTCTCCGATCCGGCGCTCCGCGCGGGTCCCTGGGCCTCCATGCGGGCGACCGCCGAGACGCTCCACCGGCAGCTCGAGAGCAGCCCAGGCGGCGTCATGAGCAGCCAGGGAATCCGGCTGCTCCATGGCGGAGACCCACGCTGGGGGCTTCCCGCGCCCGAGCAGCTCGCCGCGCTCGGCCCCGCCGACGGACGGGCGTTGCTCGCGAAGCTGCGCCTCGACCCGATCGACCTGACGATCGTCGGCGACGTCGATGTGGAGGCTGCGATCCAGGCCGCCGCCGCCACCTTCGGAGCCCTGCCGGCGCGATCGACGCAGCCCCCCGCGCAGGAGACGATGCGGGTGGACTTTCCCGCTCCCGGCCTCGCGCGCGCGGTGCACAAGGGCCGCGCCGACCAGGGGCTCGCGCTCGTCGCCTGGCCGACCGCCGACTTCTATTCCGACCAGAAGCGGGCGCGCGCGCTGAACCTGCTCGGCCAGATCGTCCGCCAGCGCATCTTGGACGAGGTCCGCGAGAAGATGGGCGTCAGCTACAGCCCTTCCGCCACCCACTTCGCCTCGGAAGCGATCCCCGGCTACGGCTATCTCGCCGTCTCGATGGAGGCGCCGCCCGAGAAGCTCGACGGCCTCGTCGCATCCGCCCTGCGCATCGCCGCCGATCTTCGCGACCGCTCGGTTAGCGCCGCCGATCTGGAGCGCGCCAGGCGGCCGGTGATCGAGAACCAGAATCGCGAGCGCAGCGGCAACAGCTTCTGGCTCGCGCGGCTGGCGGACGTGCAGACGCGCCCCGAGGCCGTCGCCGCGATCACCGAGATGCTCGCGCAATATGAGGCGATCACGCCCGCCGACATCCAGTCGGCCGCGCGCGCCTACCTGGTCGACAGCAAGGCGTGGAAGCTGGAGATCGTTCCCGACAAGCCCTGACCGGCGGGGGCCAAGCGGACGGACCACCGCGCCCGCGCCGCCAGCAGGGAGGCGGCCAGGGGCGCATAGCTGCGCTCGGCGATGATGATCGCGACCAGCGCGACGATCGCGCCTCCGACCAGATCGGCGATGTAATGCCCGCCCACCACCGGCGTCGCGGCGAGCATCATCGCGTTGCCGACGAGGAGGATTGGCCGCAGGCACCGCACCCGCCACCCGGCCCATGAATAGACCAGCCCGCTGGCGCAATGGAGACTCGGAAAGGCGATGATCGGCGACCCGAACCCGCCCGCAAGGGTGCGGTGGCCGGCGCGGATCTGGAGGAGGTCGCGCACCCAGCTCTCGCCCGTCACCGGCAGGTTGCCGTAGGCGGCGACTTCCAGGTCGGAGAGGCCGAGATGGGCCCAGGCGGTGGTCGCCGGAAACAGAGCGAACAGGCCGACCGTCAGCAGGAGCGACACCAGGGTCGCCAGGATGAACTTCTCGAGGTCGGCGATCCGGTCGGTGGCGGCGAGGATCGCGATCAGCAGCAGCGGCTGGACCATGATCGTCGAATAGGCGGTGAGGACGATGCGGGCGGTGTTCGGATGCTCCGCGAAGAACCGCGCGTAGACCGTCCAATCGTAGTAAAGCGCCCGGTCGAAGGCGAGCAAGGTCGCGTCGTAGAGCGGGCGACCGCTCGCGGCGGCGGCATAAGCGAGCATCATCGCCGTGCCGCCGGCGAAGCTCAGCTGGTAGAAGGCGTTGATCGCGGCGCCGACGCGCCGGCCGGCGCGGGCGCGCGCGGTCACCAGCGACGCGGCGATGCCCAGGCTCGCCGCGAGCGGCAGGCTGAACAGCATCGACGGCGACAGATGGTAACCCGCGACCCAGAACAACGGACAGGCGATGAAACCGATGCCGACGATCGGCACCCACAGGAAAATGCCCACGCGCGATCCCCCCACATACCGGCCGGCGCGCGGCCGGCCGTCTTCGTTGACCGCGAGGCTATGGCGAGTCGGTTAACGAGGGGTTGAGCATCCAAAGTGGTGATATCGCGTCCTTTTCGAGGGATGCCCGAGATGTTCGGCAGGGGGTTCAACCCGCGCCGATTTCCGGGCATGACCCGGCCGCCGCCGCGCGATGCGCGGCGTCCCGATCCGCCCCCCTCCGAGTCGCTGAACCATGGCCGCCCCCGTCCTCGCCTACGAAAATCTCGGTCTCGTCCAAGGCGCGGGATGGCTGTTCCGCGGGATCGACCTGTTCGTCGGGGCGCGGGACCGGCTGGCGCTGATCGGCCGCAACGGCGCCGGCAAGACGACGTTGCTGCGCTGCCTCGCGGGGCTGATCGAGACGGACGAGGGGCGCCGCACCATGCAGCCCGGAACCCGGGTCGTGCTGCTGGAGCAGGATCCACCGATCGAAGGGTTCGAGACGTTGCGCGCCTTCGCGCTGCACGGCGCCGACGCGCCGGCGCCCCACGAGGTCGACGCCATCGCCGACCAGCTCGGCATCGACCTCGACCGCCCCGCCGCCACCGCGTCGGGCGGGGAGCGGCGGCGGGCGGCGATCTGCCGCGCGCTGGCGCAGAACCCGGACGTGCTGCTGCTCGACGAGCCGACCAACCATCTCGACCTCGGCGCGATCGACTGGCTGGAGGAGTGGCTCGGCCGATTCACCGGCGCGTTCATCGCGATCAGCCACGACCGCACCTTCCTCAAGCGCCTCACCCGCTCCACCCTGTGGCTGGACCGCGGCAATTTGCGCCGCAACGAAATCGGTTTCGGCGGCTACGATGCCTGGGTCGAGCAGGTCTATGCCGAGGAGGCGCGCGCCGCGGAGAGGCTCGACGCCAGGCTGAAGCTCGAGCTCCACTGGCTGCAGCGCGGCGTCACCGCGCGGCGCAAGCGCAACCAGGGGCGCCTCACCAAGCTCCACGAGATGCGCGCCGCCCGCGCGGCGATGCTCGGCCCGGCCGGAGCCGCCAGGCTCGGCCTCGAGAATGACGACGTGAAGACGAAGATGGTGATCGATGCCGAGAAGGTGTCGAAGCGCTTCGGGGAGCGCACCATCGTCCGGGACTTCAGCTTGCGCGTCCAGCGCGGCGACCGCATCGGCGTGGTCGGCGCCAACGGCACCGGCAAGACGACGCTGTTGAAGCTCCTCACCGGCGAGCTGGAGCCGGACGAAGGGACGATCCGGCGGGCGAAGACGCTGGAGGGGATCATGATCGACCAGCAGCGGAAGCTGCTCGATCCGGACAAGCGCGTTCGCGACGTCCTCGCCGACGGCGGCGACTGGATCGAGGTGCGCGGCCACAAGAAGCACGTCCAGGGCTACCTCAAGGAATTCCTGTTCGACCCGAACCTGGTGGACGCCAGGATCGGCACCCTCTCCGGCGGCGAGCGCTCGCGCCTGCTGCTCGCGCGCGAGTTCGCCCGCCGCTCGAACCTTCTCGTGCTCGACGAGCCGACCAACGACCTCGATCTGGAGACGCTCGACCTCCTCCAGGAAGTGATCGCTGACTATGACGGCACCGTGCTGATCGTCAGCCACGACCGCGACTTCCTCGACCGCACCGTCACCATCACCCTTGGCCTCGACGGCTCGGGCAAGGTCGATGTCGTCGCCGGCGGCTACGAGGATTGGGAGAAGAAGCGTGTGCAGCGCACGGAGGCGCGTTCGCCCCGAGCGCAGCCGAGGGCCGCGCCCGCCGAATCTGGGCCTGCTCCCAAGGCACCGAGGGCGAAGCTCACCTACAAGGACCAGCGCGACTACGACTTGCTGCCGCGGCGCATCGAGGAGCTGGAAGCGGAGATCGCCCGCGACGAGGCCGCCCTCCACGACCCGGACCTCTACGCGCGCGATCCGAAGCGATTCGCCGCCCTCACTGCCGCCATCGACCGGGCGCGCGCCGAGCGCGGCGCCGCCGAGGAACGCTGGCTCGAGCTGGCCGAGATGGTCGAGGCGCTCGGCTAGGGGCAGGTGCTCCCCGGCCCCGCGTCGAGATCCAGGCAGCGGCCGTCGATCTCGCCGGCCGGCACCTTGAGCCCGATCAGCGCGGCGAGGGTCGGCATGATGTCCACCGTTTCGACCGAGAGGGGCTGCTCGAACGGCGTCATGCCCTTGCGCCAGAACAGGATCGGCACCCTGCGGTCATAGTCCCAAGGGCTGCCGTGGGTGGCGACATAGCCGTGGCTGGTGTCGAACACCGGTGTCACCCGCGGCTTCAGCTGCACGACGAAATCGCCGGAGCGGTCGGGATCGAAGCTCGCTTTGGCCCGCTGGACAAGGCTCCATGTCTCGGGCGGACCGGCCGGCGACGGCGCCGCGGCGATCTCGGCGCGGGTATGGACGGCGGCCACCTGCGGATGGGCCCGATAGGCGGCGAGCGCCTCGCGCAGCACGCGCTGGCGCATCGGGCCGGTGATCGCCTTGTCGATGTAGATGTCGCCGAACGCCGCCGAGCCGAGCAGAACCGGCCCCGCGAGATGGAGCTTCGCCGCCAGCGCCCTGCCCATCGTGCCGGGGCTCAGCAGATCGGCGGCGCGGCTCGCGCCCGGCACCGCATGCTCGTTCTGGCGCTCGGGTATGTCGTTGCCGCCGTGATCGGCAGTCAGCATGACGACATAGTCGACGCCCGTCGCGTCGAGGCCCCGGAGGAATTCGCCGAGCAGCTGGTCGAGGGCCAGCACATGGAGGCACATCTCGGCGCCCTCGGTGCCGTAGGTGTGACCGACATAGTCGGTCGCCGAAAGGCCGATGGCGAGGATGTCCGGCGCCGGGCCCTCGCCAAGGCGCATCTCGCGGCGGAGCGCGGCTGCGAGGGCCAGGGTCGCACCGTCGAACTCGGGCGAGGTGCGAAAACCCCGCTCGTCACCGGCGGCGCGGGCGAAGCGGCCGGTGCCGACCGGCTTCCCGCCGCCCGCGACGGGGACGGCCCGGCTCTGCGCCTCGCAGACCGGCGGCAGCGGCATTGCGGGAGCGGAACGCGCGAGCGCCGCGGCCACGTCGGCGTTGATCGCGGCGCCGGCGGCCGCGGGCGGCGCCTTGCCCCCGAACGTGTAGCTCTTGCCCGTCCAGTACCAGCGCTGGTCCGGGCCGTACCCGCCCATCATGATCGCCGCCCGGTCCTTGCCCGCCACCGCCACCGAGCGCGAGCGCGGATCCGCCGCCTTCATCCGGTCGCCGAGCGCCGGCACCTTCAGGAAATGCGCCGAGACCGTGTAGGTCTTGAAGGTCGAGCCCGGCGCGGCCGGGTCCTCCGAGCAATAGACCTGCTTGTCGGCCCGGCCGACATTCTGGTCGAACCAATCGTTCGAGATGATGCCGGTCCGCGCCGGCCGCGCGCCGGTCAGGATCGTCGAATGCCCGGGGCAGGTCTCCGTCATATTGTGGCTCTGATAGCCGGAGGGGAAGACCGCCCCCTCCTCCAGCCGCCTGAGGCCGCCGGTGAAATGCTGGCGGTACTGGGCGAAGAGATCGGCCGAGAACTGGTCGACCGAGATCGCCACGATCAGCCTGGGCGGCGGCCGGTCGGCGGCACCCGCGGGCGCGAAGGTGACGGCGGCGGCAAGGCCCGCGGCGCAGGCGAGAAGGGCGGATCGCATCGGCATTCCTCGGGCAAGGGAATGCCCGCTCTACCGCCCCTCCCCGCGCGCGCAAGACCGCGTCAGGGCTGCAATTCGTACTGCTTCAAAAGGTCGTAGAGCGTCGGGCGGCTGATGCCGAGCAGCTTGGCCGCCCCGGAGATGTTGTTGTCGCTGCGGGCGAGCGCTTGGCGGATGGCGCGGCGGTCGGCCTGCTCGCGCGCCGCCTTGAGGTTGACCGGCAATGCATCGTCGTCAACCGGCGCGAGGTCGAGGTCCTCGGCGGTGATGAGCTTGCCGTCGGCCATGATCACGGCGCGCTTCATCCGGTTCTCGAGCTCGCGCACGTTGCCGGGCCAGGGCCAGCCGGA
>Ga0070692_10000516_pt1 | contig 11922 bp, 9 predicted proteins | sample KBSK1102metaG_FD_64675 | JGI IMG/M metagenome (GOLD analysis project Ga0070692, IMG submission 64675) | Corn, switchgrass and miscanthus rhizosphere microbial communities from Kellogg Biological Station, Michigan, USA - KBS K1-10-2 metaG | ecosystem: Host-associated > Plants > Roots >...
GACCGGCAGCAGGTACCTGTACGGCATCAGCCCCGAGTACCACTGACGCATGGGCGGAAGCCAGCGCGGCCGGAACAGGACCACCAGGACCTGGCCCAGGACTCTCAGCCCGAACAGGGCCAGAAGCCCCCACAGGACCGGGCCGGCCACGTCGGGGTTCGTCACGCGGGCATTCCATGACGGAACCCGCCACCGTCCTGACCGATTACCTGCTGGGGGCCGTGCTGCTGGTCCTGGCGTGGAGGGCTCTGCGGCTGGATCGCCGCGATCCCCAGGCCGCGCGTCGCCTGTGGGCCTGGGGTTTCGTCGCGCTGGGGCTTTCGGCCCTGGCGGGCGGGACCTGGCACGGCTTCAGCGGCCGCATGGAGGCGGGGCCGGCCGCGGCCGTGTGGAAGGGGACCGTCTATCTCGTCGGCCTCGCCGATCTTCTGATGCTGTCGGGAAGCGCGTCGGCCGCCCTGGGCCGGCGGGCCCGCGCCTGGCTCCTCGCCGCCGCCGCGGCCAAGTTCGTCGGCTATGCGATCGTCATGGCCACGCACGACGAGTACCGCTATGTCGTCTACGACTACGTACCGTCCATGGCGGCGATCCTTCTGATCCATGCCGTTCCCGGATCCCTCCGAAACGACCCCGGCGCGCGATCCATTCTCGCCGGCCTCGCCCTGTCGTTCGTCGCGGCGCTGGTGCAGCTGGCACGGCTCGCGCCGCACCCTCATTTTAATCACAACGATCTCTACCACGTCATCCAGATCGCGGCCTCCTGCGTCTTGTATCGCGGCGTGATCCGGCTGCACGATCGGCGTTAGGATTCCGCTGCAGTGGAGGTGGTTGAGCGTGTCGCGTGTCCTTCTGATCCACTGGGACGCCGCCCTGGGGCGGGAGGGCCTGGCGCGCCTGCGTGATGCGGGGCACCGCTCCCGGCTGCTGCGTCCGGTCCCGGGCGGGGGGGATCTGCGTGCGGTCCCCAAGGCTCCTCCCGACCTGGTGGTCATCGATCTCGGCCGCTCGCCGTCCCTGGGAAGCGCCGTGGCGACCTGGCTGCGACAGCAGAAGGGGACGCGGCATGTCCCCATCGTGTTCATCATGGGAGAGCGCGGCAGGACGGCGCGCGTGCGGCGCGCGCTCCCCGATGCGGTCTACACGACGTGGGACCGGATCGCGGTCGATCTGCCCCGGGCCCTCGCCCGGAGGCCGGCCGATCCGGTCGTGCCGGGGACCATGGACATCTATGCGGGGCGCCCGCTCGCAGGGAAGCTCGGCATCAAGCCGGGCTCCCTGGTCGCCCTCGTCGAGGCGCCGGCGGGATTCGAGCGGCTGCTCGCGGGACTCCCCCCGGGCGTGCGGCTGGCGCGGCACCTCCGATCGAAGCCCCGCACCATCCTGCTGTTCGTGAAGTCGCGCGCCGGCCTCGTCAGGAGGTTTCCCGCCGCGGCGCGCGCGCTCGACACGGGAGGGGCGCTCTGGATCGTCTGGCCGAAGCAGGCCTCGGGGCTCCGCACCGACCTGACGCAGCAGGGGGTGCGCGATTTCGGCCTCGGCTCAGGCTTCGTCGACTACAAGATCTGCAGGGTCGATGCGACCTGGTCCGGCCTCTGCTTCGCGCGCCGGAAGCGGCGCTGAGGCCGGCGGGCGCCCGGGGCTATACTGCGCTCGGAGGTGACGCCATGACCACTGCCGTCCGAAAGGCCACGATCCTGTCGGCCGCCGTCCTGGCCCTCCTGGCCGGCTCCGGCGTGCGCGCCGGAGCGGCGCCTTCCCCTCCGGGCGAGGAGGTGCGGGGATTCGTGACGCGCTACATCGAGGCGCACAATCGGGGGGACCGCGACGCGGTGGCGTCCATGCTCTCGCGCCAGGGGACGGTCTCCTCGATCGAAATGGGGGCCATCACCCGCGGCTGGGAGTCGATCCGGTCCGCGGCCGCCGCGTTCATGGGCGAGGCGGGAACGCATCGCGTCTCGGTCGGGACCGTCGACGTGACGCCGCTGGGGCCGGAGCACGTCCTGGTCGTGGCCCCCATCACCATCGATCTCGCCGCCCCCGAGGGGGCCACCACGATGCAGGGGGCCATGACGCTCGTCCTGTCCAGGGGGAAGGGCGGCTTCACGGTCCTGCACGAGCACGCGAGCCTGCAGTTCCCGTTCTCCGATTTCGGAGGCCCGCCATCATGAAGGAGTCGCCGGCGATCCACGTCCGCCCCAGCACGTCCTCACGGCTCGTCATCCCCCGCCCGGCTCGGTTCCGGAGGGCGGCCGCCATCGTCGCCGCCGCGACCCTCGCCGGGGCGCTCGTGATCGCCGGGCCCGCTCCCCGGGCGGACGCGCCCGCGCCGAAGGCGGCGGCCGACGGGCCGCGCCCCCGGCTCGGCTTCCTGGCCGCCAGCCGGGACGCCGAGCGGCAGGCCGAGATTCACATGCTCGCCGCCCCGCGGCCCGATCGGGCGCGCGCCTGGCTGCGCGCCCTCACCGAGGAGCCGCACGTGGCGGGGACGCCACAGGGGAAGAAGGTCGCCGAGTACGTCCGCGATCGCCTTCTCGAGATGGGCCTGAAGGCCGAGCTGGTCCCCTACGACATCTGGCTCAACCTTCCGGCCTCGGTCAGCCTGAAGCTGCTCAAGCCGGAGACCGCCACGCTCTCGCTGCGCGAGGACGGGTACGCGAGGGACAAGGACTCCTGGAGCGAAGACGCCTTCCCGGGATTCCACGGCTACGGCGCGTCCGGCAAGGCCGCGGGGCAGGTGATCTACGCCAACTACGGCACGCACGAGGACTTCGAGCGGCTCGAGTCGCTCGGTGTGTCGGTCGAGGGGCGCATCGCCCTGGTTCGCTACGGGAAGGTGTTCCGCGGGCTCAAGGTGAAGGAGGCGCAGCTGCGCGGCGCGAAGGGGGTCATCATCTACAGCGACCCGCAGGACGACGGCTACATGAAGGGGGACATCTACCCGGACGGGCCGATGCGCCCGCCGTCGTCCCTGCAGCGGGGATCGGTCCAGTTCCTCTCGGACGGCCCGGGCGACCCCTCGACGCCGGGATACGCCTCGACGAAATCGGCGAAGCGCGTTCCGCGGGACCGGATGACCGGCATCCCGAAGATCCCGTCCCTCCCACTTTCCTACGGCGAGGCCGGGAGGATCCTGAAGGGGCTCGCGGGAGACCGGGTCCCGGACGACTGGCAGGGCGGACTGCCGTTCGCGTACCACCTCGGGCCCGGGCCGGCCGAAGTCGAGATGGACGTGCAGATGGACTACGCCGTCCGGCCGATCTACAACGTCATCGCGACGATTCCGGGGACGGCCGAGGCCGAGCGGCTGGTGGTCCTGGGGAACCACCGGGACGCCTGGACCTACGGCGCGGTCGACCCCAACTCGGGGACCGCATCCTTCCTCGAGACGGCGCGCGGGCTGGCCGCGGCGATGGCGGCCGGCTGGAAGCCGCGGCGCACCATCCTCCTGGCCTCGTGGGACGGCGAGGAGTACGGGCTCCTCGGATCGACCGAGTGGGTCGAGGACCGCGTGCCGGCCCTGCAGCAGAACGCCGTCGCCTACATCAACCTGGACGCGGCGGTCACGGGCGGCGATCTCGAGGTCACGGGAATCCCCTCGCTGCGCGACCTGATCGTCGAGGCGGCTGGGGACGTCGCCGAGCCGCGCCGCGGCGGGAGCGTCCTCGAGGCGTGGCGCTCGCGCAAGGAGAGCGAGTGGGCGCAGAGCGAGCCGGCCTTCCCGGGGCAGGAGGCGCGCTTCGAGCTGCTCCTCGAGCCTTTGGGCTCGGGATCCGATTACACGGCGTTCACCCACCACGCCGGGATCGCCGGCGCCGATTTCTCCTTCGGGGGGCCGTACGGCGTCTACCATTCGGTGTACGACAACCTGTTCTGGATGGAGAATTTCGGCGACCCGGAGTTCCTGTACCACATCGCCGCGGCGCGCCTGTACGGCCTGCTGGCGATGCGCCTGGCGGGGGCCGAGATCGTGCCCCTGCGCTACGGCGTCTACGGCCGCTCGCTGGCGCGCGAGCTGGAGCTTCTGCGCCGCGAGGCGGTGCGCGATCGCCGGATCTGGCAGGCCGCGCACGCCGAGCCGCGCGAGGTCGAGCCCGGGTCGCAGGCGTCGGTCGAGGCGCGCAAGAAGCCGGCCGTCCTCCCCGACCTGGCGCCGCTGGTCCGTTCGATCGACCGCCTCACCGCGGCGGCTTCCGATCTCGACGCCGCCCTCGACCGCCTGCAGGACGATCCGTCGGCCGCCTCGGACGCCGCGGGACTGGCCCGCCTCAACGACGCCCTGGTGCAGGTCGAGCGGGCCTTCCTCGACAAGAACGGCCTGCCGGGGCGCCCCTGGTTCCGCCACCCGCTCTACGCGCCCGGACTGACGACCGGGTACGCCTCCTGGCCTTTCCCGGGAATCGTCCAGAAGCTCAAGGAGCGCGACGCCGCGGCGGTCGAGGCCCAGGTGCGGAACGTCGCGGAGCGGATCGAGGCGGGCACGCAGAAGATCTCGGCCGCCCGCGGAATCGCCGACGGCATCGGGAAGCGCTAGGAGCCTGTCCGGGTATGGCGACCGGCGCCTTCAGGCGCGGCGTAGCTGGCGGGCGATCTCGGACAGGGTTGGGCGCTTCCCGTACATGAGCAGGCCCAGGCGGAACAGCGCGGCCGCGGCGCGGATCGCCAGGTAGACGCCGGCCGCGAGGCAGCCGAGCGCCACGAGGACGTCCCAGGCGGCGACCTTGCCGGTACCGAGACGGATCATCATGGTGATCGGCCCGGTCAGCGGGAACCAGGAGAGGCCGCGGGCCATCCAGGTGTTCGGCTCGTCCATGATGAGCATCCAGGTCACGGCGGGGGGGAGCACCAGGCAGAGGGTCCAGATGGCCGAGAACTGCTGGGACTCGCGCGCGTTCGTCCCCATGGCGCCGGTGCCGGTCATCAGGCTCCCCATCATCAGGAACCCGCCCACGAAGAACAGGAAGCAGAACAGGAACAGCTTCCAGTCGAGGATCGCCATGGCTGCCGCCGCCAGAAGGCTCGTGGCGAAGCTGGCCAGAGACACCCAGACGAAGAGCTGCAGGAGCCCCGCGGCCCCAAGCCCGAGAAGCTTTCCGAACAGCAGGTCCCGGGGCGGCACGGACGACAGGATGATCTCGATGACGCGGTTCTCCTTCTCCTCGACGACCCCCTGCAGCAGGTAGCTGGCGCTGGTCATCAGCGACATGACCAGGAGAAGGGCGAAGACGCCGGGGACCGCCATGCGCGCCACGCGCGCCGCGTCCTGCAGCGGCTCGACGCCGCCGTCCGGCTTCACGACAAAGGAGGACGACGCCTGGTCGTCGATCGGCCGGTCGAGCCGGGCCCGGAACTCGTCGGGGAGCCGGCCGGCCGACAGCGACCGCCTCAGGATGCGCGCGAAGAGGCGCTCGATCTTCGCCTTCCCCAGGCCGAAGATCTGGGCGTCCGCCTGGTACGTCTCGATCGCCCCGGTGGCGACGTAGTCGGCCGGCAGCAAGTAGACGCGCTGCAGCGTCCCCGCCTGCAGGCGCTGGAGCGCCTCCTCTTTCGTGGCGACCGCCTGGAACTCGACCGGCGAGTCGATCTCCTCCAGCAGGGCGGCGACGCCGCGCCCCTGCGCGCTCGCCGGACCCAGGCGATCGGCGATCACGCGGGCCGCCTGGCCGACGCCGGGATCCTCCCGGCCGATGACCTGCGCCTCGTCGAGGCGGACGAGGCCCGCCAGGTCGACCACGCCGACCGGCTTCTGCGAGCGCCCGGCCTGCGTCATGAAGTAGGCGGGCAGGAAACCGACCAGCGACACGTAGGTGCCGAGAAAGAACGGCATCCCAATCGTGACGATCAGGTACGAGCGCCGTCTCACGGTCGACAGGAACTCCCGGGCGATGACGACCGGGACCTTGCTCATGCCTTGCTCCCGGCGGCGGCCGGCGCGACGACCGGCGGCGCGGCGGGGTCCGCGGCGCGGGCCCTCACCGTGGTCACGAAGATCTCCTCGACCGACATGCGGGCCACCTCGAAGTGATCGATCGGGATCCGCCTCTCCTCGATGATCGCCATCAGGTCGCGCGGCCTGGCCCCCTCGCGCAGCCAGACCTTGCGCAGCCCCCCCTGCCGCTCGACCGCCGCCACCGGCGGCAGGCCGGCGAGGTCGGCGTCCGTCCCGACCAGGACAGCCGAGCCGCCGTGGGCGCGCCGGATCTCCTCCAGGTCGCCGTACAGCACGAGCCGGCCGCGATCGATCATCGCGACGCGATCGCACAGCTCCTCGACCATCGGCATCTGGTGGGTGGACAGGATCACCAGCGCCCCCGCCTCCCGCCGCTCCCGCAGGATCCCCTTCACCAGGACGGTGTTCAGCGGATCGAGGCCGGAGAACGGCTCGTCCATCACCAGGATCTGCGGATCGTGCAGGAGGGTCCCCGCGATCTGCACTTTCTGCTGCATCCCCTTCGACAGGGACTCGGCGCGCCGGTTCGCCACCCCCTGGAGGCCGACCCGATCGAGCCAGCGCAGGGCCCGCTCGCGCGCCGAGCGCCGCGACAGCCCCTTCAGCATCCCGAAGTAGATCAGGATGTCGACGACTTTTTCCTTGCGGTACAGGCCTCGCTCCTCCGGCAGGTAGCCGATGCGCTCGCGCTCCGCCGGCCCGAGCGGCCGGCCGTCGAAGAGGATCTCCCCCGCGTCGGGTGCCATGATGTCGATGAGCATGCGCAGGAGGCTCGTCTTGCCGGCCCCGTTCGGCCCGAGCAGCCCGAAGACCTCCCCCGGGCGCACCTCGAACGTGACGTCATCGACCGCGACCGTCGTGGCGTACGCCTTGCGCAGGCGGGAAAACTGCAGCAGGGGAACCGGGAGACCCTCCAGGGAACGCGTCGAAAGCGGCCGGCGGCCGGCGGGCGCGCTATTATACAGGCGATGAAAAGATTCCCCGGTGGCCGTCCAGGCCCGCAATTCCGCCTTGCGCCGGCCCCCCGGTTCCTGCGACAATAGACGGGCCCAGGGAAACAGCGTTGCACTATCCGGAACAACAGGACCGCGCGCATGACTGACTCCAGGACCCAGGCCACCCCGGCGACGAGGCACGTCCTCGCCTCGGACCAGCCGTTTCCCTACCCGCTGAAGCGCGAGTTCGTCGAGCCGGACTGGCGGCGGATCCCCGGGTTCAAGGACGCGACCCAGGCGGAATGGGAGAGCGCCCTCTGGCAGCGCAAGAACACCATCAAGAACCTGAAGGAGCTGAAGGAGACGCTGGGCCGCCTGCTCCCCGATTCGCTGGCGGCGGGGATCGCGCGCGACCAGAAGGACCGCGCCACCATGTCGCTGCTGCTGCCGCCGCAGATGATCAATACGATGGGGCTGGACGACCTGTGGAACGACCCGGTGAGGCGCTACATGCTGCCGGCGTTCGACGATCGCGACACTGAGTGGCCCAGCCATCCGAAGGCGCAGCGCGACAGCCTGCACGAGGCGGACATGTGGGCGGTCGAGGGGCTGACGCACCGCTACCCGACCAAGGTCCTGGCGGAGCTTTTGTCTACCTGCCCGCAGTACTGCGGCCACTGCACGCGCATGGACCTGGTCGGCAACGACGTCCCCCAGGTCGAGAAGCACCGCTTCGAGATCCCGCAGAAATCACGCTACGAGCAGATCCTGGGCTACCTGCGCAAGACCCCGCAGGTGCGCGACGTGGTGGTCTCGGGGGGCGACGTGGCGAACCTGCCGATCGCCGCCCTGGAGCAGTTCGTGTCGCAGCTCATGGACATCCCGAACATCCGGGACATCCGCCTGGCGACCAAGGGGCTGATGGGGCTGCCGCAGCACTTCCTGCAGGACGACGTCCTGAAGGGGCTCGAGCGGCTGGCGAAGAAGGCGCGCGAGCGCGGCGTCGACATCGCGATGCACACGCACGTGAACCACGCGCAGTCGCTGACGCCGCTCGTGGCGAAGGCGGTGCGCCGCATCCTCGACATGGGCTTCCGCGACGTGCGCAACCAGGGGGTGCTGCTGCGCGGCGTGAACAACAGCGCCGAGGCGCTTTTGGATCTGTGCTTCACCCTCCTCGACCACGCGCACATCATGCCGTACTACTTCTACATGTGCGACATGATCCCGAACGCCGAGCACTGGCGCCTGGCGGTGCACGAGGCCCAGGCCCTGCAGCACGACATCATGGGGTACCTGCCCGGCTTCGCCACGCCGCGCATGGTCTGCGACGTCCCGTTCGTGGGGAAGCGCTGGATCCACCAGATCAAGGAGTACGACCGCGACAAGGGGATCTCGTACTGGACCAAGAACTACCGCACCGGCATCGAGCACGACGACCCCGAGGCCCTGACCCGCCGCTACGAGTACTACGACCCGATCTACACGCTGCCGGAGTCCGGCCAGGCCCATTGGCGTGCCTGGCGCGCCCGCGCCTGAGCGTGTGGTAGACTTCCGCCCCTGCAAGCGACGCAAGTCAGGTATGTGAGCCCGTGGCGCAATTGGATAGCGCGTCTGGCTACGAACCAGAAGGTTGCCCGTTCGACCCGGGCCGGGCTCACCACCATCCTCTTCCATGACGGCAGGCCAACCGCCGCCTGCTGCCCGACACGCCCCGGACCGCCGTCCGACACTCGCGAGGGGTCTGGCGCGACCGGGCCTGCGGGCGTAGACTCTGCCCTCTTGATCCGGCAGCTGTTCACGTCCAGGAGGTGGATGATCGCCATGCGCGCTCAACCCATGATGGTTCCCGCCGTCGCACTCGTCTTCGGATTCGCCTGCGCCTTCGGGGCTGCGGATCCCCCCGCGCAGAAGGCGCCGAAAGCGAAGCCCGCCCCGGTTGATCCGGTGAATAAAGGGCTCATGCTGTTCAACGACACGTCATTGTCGGGGACCGGCCACTACGCCTGCGCCTCCTGCCACCCGCGCGGCGGGCACACCGACAACAAGACGTACGTCGGAGTCGACGTCGTGAAGGACGGGACGCCCGAGGGGCGGAGCGTGCCCACTCTCTACGGCGTCAAGGACACGGCCCCCTACAGCTGGGCGGGCGGCAAGACGCTCGAGGAGAACATCAAGGGGATCATCATGAACCGGATGAAGGGGAAGGAGCCGAGCAAGGACCAGCTCACGAGCCTGGTCGCCTACCTCGGCTCTCTCGAGTTCCCCAACAACCCGAACCTGAACCCGGACGGGTCGGCGAGCGACGCGGCCCCCGCCGCAGCGAAGCGCGGCTACCAGGTCTTCCTGAAGGCGTCGTGCAACGCCTGCCACGTCCCGCCGGTGTTCAACAAGGCGGACAATGAAGACATCGGCAGCGGCGGCACGTTCAACGTCCCCTCCCTGCGCGGCGTGTCCACGACCGCGCCGTACTTCCACGATGGGCGCTACCCGACGCTGCGCGCCCTCATCCCCGCGAAGCTGAAATATCTCGAGGACCTCGGATCGACCGAGAAGATCGGCCCCGACGAGGTCGAGGACCTGCTGGTCTACCTGGGAACCCTGTAGGGAAATGCCCTGCTCCCGTGAAGGTGGCCCACCTCCACGGTCGTAGGGCATTTTCTTTTTTGGTAAGCTGTGCCCGCCGATGCTCCCGGAATCGCTCGCCGTTCTGGCCCTCCTCCTGCTCGGCCTGGCGCCCCTTTTGATCCTGGCGCGCCGCGCTCCGGGCCGGACGAGGAGGTCGCTCCTGGCCGCCTGCGTCCTCGGTGTGGTGATCGTGGGGCTGGGAGCGCGGCGGCAGGCGCCGGGCCTGGCGAGGGCGGCCGCGCCGCCGGACGGCATCCCGGCCGAGGTCCACGAGAGCGGCTACGTCTCCTCGGGGACGTGCCGCGCCTGTCATCCGCAGCAGTACGACACCTGGCACGCCTCCTACCATCGCACCATGACCCGGATCGCCACGCCCGAGACGGTGAAGGGGGACTTCGGCCACCGGTCCGTGACGACGAAGGGGATGGAGTTCCGGCTCGATCGCACGGGCGACGAGTTCTGGGTCGAGACCGAGGAGTTCTGGAAGCCGCCTCCCGCCGGCGACCGGCCGCCGCGGGTGCGGCGACGGATCGCCCTGGTGACCGGCTCGCACCACATGCAGGTGTACTGGTTCGCGTCGGGCGAGGGACGAAAGCTCGAGCAGCTTCCTCTCGTCTACCTGTTCGAGGCGCGGCGCTGGATCCCGCGCGAGGCCGCCTTCCTGAAGCCGCCGGTGGACCACGTCCGGGCCGAGTCGGGGCGCTGGAACGACACGTGCATTTCCTGCCACGCCACGCGCGGACAGCCGCGGCTGCTCGACGACGGGGGGATCGACTCGCGCGTCTCCGAGTTCGGCATCGCCTGCGAGGCGTGCCACGGCCCCGGCGAGGCCCACGTGCGGGACAACCGGCTCCCCTGGCGCCGCTACCTGCACCACCGGCGCGGCGGCGCGCAGGAGAACGTCACCCAGCCGGCCCGGCTCGACGCGAGGCTCTCGTCCCAGGTGTGCGGCCAGTGCCATTTCGTCGCGGCCATGCGCGGCGAGGATTACGCGCGCTGGAAGATCGACGGCTCCCCCTACCGCCCCGGCGGCGATCTCAGCCTGTCCTACCCGCCGGTCCAGTTCAGCCATCCCGAGACGGTCGACCTCCTGCGCGAGCGCCTCCCGGACTTCCTGCCGAAGCGCTTCTGGTGGGACGGGATGGTCCGCGTGGCGGGGCGCGAGCACAACGGCCTGATCGAATCCCCCTGCTTCATCAAGGGGCGCGGGTCGCGGCAGCTCGGCTGCCTGTCGTGCCACACGATGCACCAGTCGGAACACGACGGGCGTCCCCGCGCCGAATGGACCGACGACCAGCTGGTCGCGGGGATGGACGGCGACCGGGCCTGCCTCCAGTGCCACGCGGCGGAGTTCAAGGAGGCCGCGCACACGCACCACGGGCCCGGCTCGGCCGGCAGCCGGTGCTACAACTGCCACATGCCGTTCACGACGTACGGACTTCTCAAGGCGATCCGCAGCCACCAGGTCAGCAGCCCGACCGTCCAGGAGAGCCTGGCGACGGGGCGGCCCAACGCGTGCAACCAGTGCCACCTGGATCGCACGCTCGCGTGGACGTCCGGGCACCTGCACGCGTGGTTCGGCACGGGCGAGCCGCGGTTCACCGAGGAGGAGCGCTCGGTCGCCGCCGGCGCGCTCTGGACGCTGAAGGGGGACGCGGGACAGCGGGCGCTGATGGCGTGGTCGATGGGCTGGGAGCCGGCCCGTGCCGCATCGGGCAGCGACTGGCAGGCGGCCTACCTGGCGCCGCTCCTGAACGATCCGTACGACGCGGTGCGCTACATCGCGCAGAGGTCCCTGCGCAGGCTCCCCGGCTTCGAGCGGCTGGACTACGACTTCCTGGGGCCCCCGGAGCAGCGGCAGGCGGCGGCGCAGATCGTCCTGGAGCAATGGCAGCGGCAGATGCCGCCCGGGACAGGGCGCGGGGCCCTGCTCGTGCGGCCCGACGGCCGGCTCGAGTTCAGCGCCTTCATGCGGCTTCTCGAACAGAGGCAGAACCGCTCGATCGAGCTGGTCGAGTAAGGAGGAGGACGATCGTGAGCCACGAAGGAGACGACCGCGACCTGCACCGCGCCACCCGCTGCCACCTGGCCGCGGGCTGGTCGGCCGTCCTCGTGTTCCTGTCCCTGGGGATCGCGCTGGAGAGCCTGCACGGCTTCAAGGTCGGCTGGTACCTCGACGTCGGCAACTCCACGCGCCGCCTCATGTGGACGCTGGCGCACGCGCACGGGACGCTCCTGGGAATGCTGAACATCCTGTTCGGCCTGACGGCGCGGCACGTTGCGTGGGCGGGCACGGGCCGGCGGGTGGCGTCGGTCGCGCTCCTCGGCGCGACGGTGCTGCTGCCGGGGGGGTTCTTTCTCGGCGGCATCCGGATCTACGCCGGCGATCCGGGGCTCGGGATCCTGCTCGTC
>Ga0070692_10000517_pt1 | contig 11904 bp, 8 predicted proteins | sample KBSK1102metaG_FD_64675 | JGI IMG/M metagenome (GOLD analysis project Ga0070692, IMG submission 64675) | Corn, switchgrass and miscanthus rhizosphere microbial communities from Kellogg Biological Station, Michigan, USA - KBS K1-10-2 metaG | ecosystem: Host-associated > Plants > Roots >...
GTTGTAGAAGCATCCCGGGGTGGAGACGACCGAGACGGCGTAGTTGAGCGTCCAACAACTGGCACTTGTCGAACTGGAACTTTTTGGTCGTCCGTTGGCGATCCACTCGTAGGCGTTACCCGGTCCTACGTAATATCCGGGCGGCTGACAGGTCTGCGCCTGCAATGACGTTGGGGAGAGTACGAAAGAGATACTTGCGATCAACCAGAGAAGGGCCGAGGACAACCTCCTTATCGAAACCAGGAACATGATGATCACCTCAAAGTTTGAATTTGCGCAGCCGGCCGAGTGAAGGACGCGCTGGCATGCGCATAAGGTCGGTAGCGAGGTGGTCCGGGATGTTGGCGTATTGTGGGAAATTCGTGGAAGTGGCGGCGAAAAAGATTAGCTGCGAAGCGGTAGCAGGACGCGTTCTTCCATGAATTTCCCACACATCACCAATATTTGAGCCCACCGCAGGGCTGATGTTGGACGCCTGTAAACGATTACGTGAACCCAGCAGGCTCAGATATCGGCGATTTATGGAAATGGCGGGAATTATGTAGAGGTGGTGCGTCCTTCACGGCTCAAATTTCAGGGGGATCTATGAGTGCCAATGTCCGGTCGGCCGGTGAGCCGACGGCCACGTTCCGATTCGGTGAGTTCACGTTCGATTGTGGGTCGCGGCTGTTGACGCGCAGCGGAGTGAAACGGCATCTTTCGCTAAAGGCGCAGCAGTTGCTCCAACTGCTGATCCAGGCGCGGCCGCGGGCGCTGTCGCGGGAGGAGCTCTACGACGCGCTGTGGCCGTCGACGTTCGTCTGCGAGACGAATCTCGCCAGTATCATCAATGAGGTGCGACGCGCACTCGGCGATGACGCTCGAGCATCGAACTACATCCGCACCGTTCACGGCTTCGGCTATGCGTTCTGCGGCGAGGTTGTTACGGCGGTCGCGACGAATTTCGTGGCTGCGCTGCAGTGCGAAGGACACAGCTATCCGCTGTACGAGGGAGAGAATTTAATCGGCCGGGCACAGGACTGTCGGGTCGTGATCGCGGCCCCCACGATCTCCCGGCATCATGCCCTAATCACGATCTACGACGGCGTAGTCTCGATCAAGGATCTCGATAGCAAGAACGGCACATACGTCAACAGACAGATGGTCGGCCGCGCGCCGGTGACGGTGACCGGCAGCGCGCAGGTCGCGTTTGGCGCCACCGCGGCGTCGATCAACTTTCGAAGAATTTCGACGACCAATTCGCTGAAGCTGAACATGACTGAATTGAAGCGCCAGGTTGCCGAGAGCATGTCGAATTCGTGAGCGGGGTGCCAACTGTGATTTCGTCCAGACCATCGCTGATGGCGGACGTACTGAATGGGTTCAGGTGGTCGGGGTTCAATCCCCCTGCCCCGACCAAATCGCTCACCCCACCGCCGCCCTTTCGCGCTCTCCCTTCCTCTCCTTCGCAAGGCACCAGCGGTACAACTGCACGAGGTAGTCGTAGAGCACCAGCTCGGGTCCGGCGGAACGGCAGAGGCGGTTTATGAACATGTGGATGAGGCTGGCGTTGATCGGCAGGTGCAGGCGTCGGGTGAGGAGATCGCGGGCGATGGGGTCGATCGCGGCGGAGCGCTGATCTAGGGCGGGATCCGCGCGTCGAACAGCTGCAGAAGGGACGCGCGCTGTGCGCGGAAGCGGTTGGCGAGGTGTCGCGCAGGGAGTCGAAGTGGAATTGCTGCGTGAGCATGTCGCGCGAGCGCTCGGCGAGACGGAGCCGGGCGGCGAGATCCAGACCGAAATCGGTATAGAGGCGGTCGATGCCGGCAAGCATGAATCGCCAGCGGAGACTTTCCTTCTCGATGCGCCGGTGCGCACGGCCGTGTCGCAGCGTTACACGTCGGTGGACGCCGTGCGCGCCAGGGGTGTCGCAGAGTCACACCGTCGGTGCGCACGCGCGCGCAGGGGGTGTCGCAGTGCTACACCGTCGGTGCGCACGTGCGCGCAGGGGGTGTCGCAGTGCTACACCCTCGGTGTGCACGTGTGCGCAGGGGGTGTCGCAGTGCTACACCGTCGGTGCGCATGTGCGCGCAGGGGGTGTCGCAGTGTTACACCGTCGGTGCGCACGCGCGCGCCAGGGGTGACGCAGTGCTACACCGTCGGTGTGCACGTGTGCGCAGGGGGTGTCGCAGTGCTACACCGTCGGTGTGCACGTGCGCGCAGGGGGTGTCGCAGTGTTACACCGTCGGTGCGCACGTGCGCACAGGGGGTGTCGCAACGTTTCGGCGTGCCAAGCTCACCCCACCGCCACGCGCCCTCCCTCTCCCTTCCTCTCCCGCGCAATGCACGAGCGGTACAACTGGACGAGATAGTCGTAGAGCACCAGCTCGTGCTCGGGGCCGGCGGAGCGGGCGAGGCGGTTTACGAACATGTGGATGATGCTGGGGAGGATCGCGTTGAGCGGCGAGTGCAGGCGGCGGGTGAGGAGATCGCGGGCGATGGGGGCGATCGCGGCGGATCGGTGATCGAGTGCGGGGATCGATGCGTCGAGCAACTGCAGAAGCGATGCGCGATGGGTGCGGAACCGGCTGGCGAGGTGGTCGCGGAGGGTGTCGAAGTGGAACTGCTGCGCGAGCGCGTCGCGCGAGCGTTCGGCGAGACGGAGCCGGGCTGCGAGATCGAAGCAGAAGTCGGCGTAGAGGCGGTCGATGCCGGCCAGCATGAATCGCCAGCGGAGATCGGCGCCGTCATCGCCCGCGCAGGAGGGGAGCAGGGCCACGACGGCTTCGCTGTCGCGGTGGAAGATCTCTTCGGCGAGCTCGATTGCCTCGGCGCCGCCGTAGCGCTCGACTTCGCGCTCGTAGGTGTCGAACTGCAGCTTCCACGCCGCACCCGTTTCGATGAGACGCTGCGCCATCGATTCGATCGCGGGCTGCACGCGTTCGCGAAGCAGCCGCGGATCGCCCTGGAAGCGGAGGCGCAGGTGCCACGAAGGATCGCCGTAACGGATGAAGAACCATCGGCACGCGGCGCCGCTGGCCACCGCTTCCTTTGCCAGCGGCGCAATGTCTTCGCACAGCACCCGGTCCACCGTCGCGGTGCCGGTGTAGAGCTTCGCGAACAACCATTCCGATCCGGGAGGAAACGTGCGGCGGATGAGGAGCGACGGGGCCGTTCGCGATTCAAGCGGCACGGGCGATTCCGCGGGGCGGCGCGTGAACGGCACGACCAGCTCGTGAAAGAACCGTCCTTCCGGTCCTTCCGCGCACAGCTCGTCCGGCGAAGGAAAGAACTCGGTCAACGTGACCTCGGGACGAGTGCGCACGAGCTCGATCACGGAGTCGAGCGTGAGCGCGTTCTCGAAATCGATGAAGAGCTCGTTGTCGCCCTCCGCGAGACTCAGGTAGCGAGGCATCCGCCGCGTCTCACGAAGACGTTTCGCTAGACGGTAGCGCTCCGCTCCCGCGGCCTCCGCGATCGGCCGGATCTCGGCGGCCACGACACGCCAGCGCGCTCGGGCGAGGACCAGCCGGCCGCAGGTGACGCGCGGCAGGAACGGCGCGAGGTCCATGGCTCCCCAATCCCATTGCATGCCGACGGGAGGTTGGATCGCCGCCAGAAACCGATAGACGCCGAGGCTTTCGACCGATGTGTTGTGCGCCGAGGTGAGCCTGGGGATGATCTCGCGATCGAGAGTGCGCGAGCGAAGGCGAATCCGATCGCCGGAAACCGTGACCATCAGATCCTGGACGGCGATCTGCCGGTCCAGCGGCGCGCCGGAGCGGCCGAGGAACGCGATCTCATGGCTGCGCAGGACGGGGCGCGCGAGGACGTTGCCGATCCGCCCGGCCGGCAGGTGCACGATCTCCGCGAAGACGGCATCGGGATGAAGCGCCTCCTCGTCTGCGAGGTGTTTCCTCACGCCTTCGTCGATCGCCGCGTCGCTGTGGCAGAAACGGCCGAGCATGCGTGCCCCCGACGGCCCCTGTGCGCCATAGAGAAGCACGCGAAAGTCGCCGCGCTCGACCGCCTCCGCCGATTCCGCGCAGAGCACGGCCATCGCGTGAAACGCTTCGGGCATCGGCGGACGCTCCGATTTCTCCAGCAGCGGGAGGTCGCCGTCGCCGATCTCGATCTCGTTGCGTCCTTCCGTCACTGCGCGCATCACGAGATCCAGCATCGCCGCATCCTCGTTCCTCCAGGTGTAGGCCGATCCTTCGCCGCGGCGCTGCAACGGCAGAGCGGACAGGAGAGGCGAAGCCTCCGCTCCGGCTCTGCTGGCGCGTTCGAAGCCGATGCCGCTCTCCTCATCCAGGACGTCGACGAGCGGCACTTCGCGATCCGCGCCGTACCGCTCGATGAACGCAGCGCGGAACTCTTCCAGCGACCGTTCACGCTGAATGCGCGAGAAGCGGTGGAGGATGTCGATCCCGCGCAGCAGTTCGTCGACGACATTCGCGCCGATCATGACCTCCTGCGCCGGCTTGGTCAGATCCACCTGGAACAATCGCGAGAGTGAGACCGGTACGCCGAGGGGCTCGAGCTCTGCGGCCAGGCGCCGGTAGAGATCCGGCTGCGAGCCGAGTCCCGCCGCATCGATGTCGCGCAAGGCGCGGTTGGTCTGTGCCAGACGCGCGTGCGCATCGCCCGCGAAAGGCATCGCGCCGAGTTGCTGCAACAGGCCGGCCGTGCTCTCTTCGCCCGTCACCGGCAGCGCGAGCTCGGGCACCAGAAGCTGGCTGTCGACGAGCTCGTGAAGAAACGCGTTTGCGTCTTCCGGCGTGATCTCGCCATCAGGGTCGCTGTCCACGAGGGCCGCCGCGAGATCGAGCAAGCGCGCACCATCCGCCGCGCGGCGCAGCGTGTCCCGCAGCGCGTCGAACGCGTCGATGGCCACGAGGTGAACCGTCCGGATGCGTCCCTGCACACGCGTTTCGGCGAATCGCACGCGTCCCGCGGTCTCGTACAGGCTCGAGTTCGGCCGGAAGCGCAGCTCCTCCCGAATCTCGGGATCGCGCGACAGGTGCTCGCACAACGCGAACAGGTAATCCATGTCGAGCCGGCTGTACCGCCGGTACGCGCTGCGCGGAGCGAGCGCAAGCCGGGTGCGGTCTCCGATGCGCCCCGCTGTGCAGCCGGAGAAGAGGCCGAAAGGCGTCGGGCGCGACGCCATGCGCAGGAAGTAGCGGACCAGCGCCTGCTCCGTCTTCTTTCCCTTCTTCGATTCGGGGTCACGCTTCCATTGCTCCAGGGTGTCAGAAAGGTCGGGCGAGGCGAGGAAGAGCGCGTCGGCGATCTCCGGCCGGTCGACGATCTCGCGCAGGCGCTCGCGCAGCAGCGCGCGATCGTGTCCGATCGCCGCGTCGAGCGTGTCCTCCGCCGCGTGCGGCACTTGCAGCCCCGCGCGCCAGGCGTCGATCTCCTCCATCGGGAGAAGCGGCGTGCGCAACACGACGAGCCCGGAAGGAACGATGTCGTTGCTCATGCGGCGGCTCCCTTGCTCTCGCTAAGTCTTGGCGGGATGGCGAGGAGCAGTACGCGATCCCACAGCGGTTCGAAGTCCGTGACCGCGGCGAGAAGGGCGAGTCCGACGCCGGCGACGCCGGACAGAAAGCCCGGCTCGGTCTTCCACTCGAATCCGACCAACTTCCCGTTCTCGATCACGTCGACCCAGCTCAGAAGTCCGGCCAGGCCTTCTCCCGGGCGGCGCATGTCGAGGGCGACGCGATACCAGCGGTCGGCGGCATCGCGAAGCTCGTCGTCGCCGCTTGCCTGGGCCATTCGATTGAAGAGATGAGCGATGCCGGTCGAGCCGTGGCATAGGCCCGCATCTTTCACCTTCGTGTCTTCGCGCGAACGGCGCGCCGCGGCGCGGGCAATCGCCAGCGCTTCGCGGCTCCAGTCTTCGCACCCGAAACTCTGTGCCGCGGAAAGGAGCATCGCGGCCACGCCGAGGTCTCCGTAACACCAGCCCGTGCGCGTCGGGTACGGCTCCCCGCCGACCGGAATGAATGCCGGAAAGAGCGACTCGGAAGGGCGATCCCACTTCCGGGCCAGCGTCCATCGCACGGCATCGTCGGCAAAGCGCGCCAGACGGGGATCGGCGACGCCTTCGCGATGGGCAGCGGCGAGGAATCCGATCACGCCGGGGATCCCGTGAGCGACGCCGAGGTTGTAGCAGCCGCGCGGCATCTGCTCGCGCTGCCACGGCGACATCCAGCCGGGGTCCGTGTGCCATACGCCCGAGGCATCGCGCGACTCTTCGAGCAGATCGAGGACGCGGCCCAGCAGCGCGGCCGCTCCCGGGTCGGGGAGCCGCTCGACGAGATACGTTCCATATCCGGCGAGGCCGTAGATCAGTTCGAACGTCAACCGGTCTTCGACGTTCGTGAGGAGTTGGCGCAGCGCGTCGTCGATCTCTCCGGCGACGCCGGGATCGCCTTCGAACAGATCGCGCATGAGGTGCGTGACGACCCATCCGACGCCGACGAATCCCGAATAGAGCGCCGGCAGCAGTTGCCGCTCGGCGATTGCGCCCGTGCTCCGTTCGAGCGCTTCGAAGGCGCGGTCGGCCGCGCCCTCGTTGCCGCTGGCGGCGTGCAGGTACGCATAGAACAACGCGGCGCCGGCGTAACCGCCGGTGACGTCATCGAGCGTTCCGTCGCCGCTCGCCAGATAGCTGGCGAGCCCCTCGTCGATCTCCTCGATGGTGCTCCAGCATTCGCGGCTCGTGTCCGCACTCACGATCGATTGCCACATAGCAATTCTCCGGAAATGAGGCGGCCGGGTGCGCATCCCGGCCGCCTCGGGGGTGTGTGCGTTAGCAGCAGCAGCGCGGGTTGCCGGTGGTGCAGCTGCTGCCGTAGGAGATACAGCTCCCCTCGGTCGGACACTGCACGCAGTACGACAGGCCCGTCTCCACGCAGTTGAAGGTCGCGCCGCCGATCGCGCTCTTCAGATCGCGGTCGGAGAGGTTGCGCAGCGTTTCCTTGTTCAGGTGGAGCTTGCTCGTGAACTGTTTCTTCATGACGTGTCTCCTCTGGCTTTTATGCGCGCGAGCCTCGCCTCGACCCCGAAGAAGGGCGTGGGTTGCGTGCGGGTTGACGGGGTCACCTCATCCGCGCTCTCGAGTTGCGCGGAAACCAGTTGGCGATAGAGGCCGTCGCGGGCCAGGAGCTCGGCGTGCGTGCCCGTTTCGACGGTGCGGCCGTGGTCGAGGACCACGATGAGATCCGCATCGCGGATCGTGCTCAGCCGGTGCGCGGCGACGATGCGCGTGGCGCGCATTGCCAGGAGATTGCGCTGGATCTTCTGTTCCGTGACGGCATCGAGCGCGCTCGTGGCCTCGTCGAGAATCAGAATCTTCGGACGGGCCACCAGCGCGCGGGCCAGCGCGATGCGCTGGCGCTGTCCGCCGGAAAGCGACGATCCCGAATCCGCGAGGAGCGTCTCATAGCCCATCGGCATGGCGTCGATCTCGTCATGAATCTCGGCGAGCTTCGCCGCTTCGATGATCCGCTCAAGAGGGAGGTTCGGATCCTGAAGCGCGATGTTGGCGTGGATGGTCGTTCCGAAGAGAAACGAGTTCTGGGGGACATATGCGATCTGCGAGCGCAGCCACTCGCGCGGAAATTCGACGAGCGCGCGGCCGTCATACCCGACGCTTCCCTCGTCGGGGACGAGCAGCCCGGCGGCCAGCGCCGTGAGCGTCGACTTGCCCGATCCCGACGGACCGACGATTGCGATCAGCGATCCCGGTTCGACGTCGAACGACGCATTCGCCAGCGCCGGATCGACGAGCGGGCTGTAGCGGAACGTGACGTCCCGTAGCGAGAGACGTCCGGCGAACGACTCCGGCCGCGGCAGGTCGCGTCCCTGCGGCTCGGTGGGCGCGGCCAGCACGTCCTCGAGCCGCTCGAGATAGCTGCCGATCAGCTGGAACTGCGCCGCATTGCCGACGAGCTGCGAAAGCGGCGCGAGAAATCCGGAAGCCAGCGCGGCCAGCGCGAGCATCATGCCTAGGGTGAGTTCGCCGTTCATGACGCGCATGCCGCCGTACAGCAGCACGGTCAGCGGCGACGCCAGCGCCAGACCGTCGAGCAGCGCGTTCACCAGCGCATCGAGTCGCCCCCGCGTCAGCGCAACGTTGAGCTGCTGTACGAAGAGGTTCGACCACGTGCCGACGGCGCGCCGCTCCGCACCGCACGCTTTCAGCACCTCGATCCCGGCCAGCACTTGCAGTTCATAACTCTGCGCGGTCGCCTGCACCTGCAGCGACTCCGCGGTGAGCCGCTGCCGCACGCGCATCGCGCCGACGAGGACGGCCACGCGCAGCACGGCCAGCGCGGCGATGACGAGACCGAGGCGGACGTCGGCCACGAGGAGTAGGGCGAGGTACGTCACCACCATCAGCCCGTCCAGCGCTCCGGAAAGGACGCCAGAGGTGAGCGTCTCGCGGATCGTCGCGTTGCTGTTCACGCGCATCATCAGATCGCCCGCGGAGCGCTGCTGAAAGAACGAGAAGGGCAGGTGGATGAGGTGCTCGAGAAAATCGGTGGTGAGCTGCGCGTCGAGGCGCGTGCGCACCGCGAGCAGGATGTGAGCGCGGATGAAGTTCGCCAGCGCGGAGAAGGCGACCAGCGTGGCGCCGCCCGCGGCCAGGATCCAGTAGAACTGGCGATCGCCGCGGGGGAGTACGCGATCGATCAGGAATCCGGTCAGCACCGGTACCGCGAGCGCGAACAACTGCAGCAGTATCGAGAGCAGGAGGATGCGGACGAGCGCCCCGTCGTGTTGCAGCACGCTCTTGAAGTAGCGGCCGAGCAGCGATGCGTGGTGAACCTCGCCTCTGCCGCGCTGGAAATCGGATCCCGGCTCGAACACCAGCGCCACGCCGGTGAGCGAGCGGTCGAGCTCCGCGGCAGGGACGAAGGTGCGGCCGCTCGCGGGATCGAGCACCCAGGCGCCCTTTTTTTCGGCGCGCTCGAAGACGACGAAATGACGGAACTGCCAATGAAGAATGCTGCCGGGATCGAGAAACGCCAGATCTTCCGGTGTACACAGTTGCACGCCGCGCCCGCGCAGTCCGAAGTGCTCCGCGGCCGCGATCAGATGTTGCGCGTCGAGGCCGTGACGGGAGAGCCCTGTCACGCGGCGCACGTCCTCGAGGGCCACCTGCCTGCCGTACACGCCGAGGGTCATGGCCAGGCATGCCGAACCGCAATCGGCGGCCGCGGTCTGCGGCACGAAGCGGATGCGCCTACTCACCGAGCCACCCTTTCAGCAGGACGAACGCGACCAGCAATGTGAGGAGCGATGCGAAGAAGAACCATGTTGCGCGGCGCATCCACGCCGATTCGAGTTGCAGCGGCTCGGATGCAGAACCTCGCTGCTGCTCGGCCGCGCGCAATGCGCGCAGGCGGAACGGCCCGCCCGAGTCCGGCGAATCAACGAGCCACGCCGCCGCGTAAGGACTCGCGCACGCTGCGAGCGCTTCCATCGCCGCGATGTCGCGAGGCTCGAACGGCAAGGCGTGGCCGGGCCGCATCGCGGTAAGCATCGCCACGACCTTCCCGCCCGCCAGGATCGGTACTCCGAGAAACCGATCCGCAACGCCGCCCTCGGGGTTGTCGAGATCGTGATCGAAACGCGCATCGCCATCGAGATGCGGGAGACATACGGAGAGCCCCGTCTGGAAGATGAAGCTCACCAGCCCCGCCGCCGTGCTCTCGGCAGTCGATTCGTCCGGAATCCACAGCGTTCCGCGCTCGCCGTCGAAGAGAACGCAGCGGGTGCGCTCCGCGTTGACCGTGATCGCCGCGGCTGCGCGCAGCGCGTTGGTGAGCTCCACGAGGCTCTGCGCCAGTGCGATCCGGCGCAAACTCGCGGCGGTGATGTAGCCATCGAGTGTTGCGATCGGCTTGCGTTCGCCGAGCGCGCTTTCGATCAGCGCGTCGAGCTCGCGCGCCGGAAGCTCGCCGCATGCGAGGTAGAAGAGACGATCGTCGTCAACGAGTGGCTGAAAGTCCGCGAGCGATTCGCGCGTCGCGAACACGATGGCGTTGCAGGCGGTGCCTTGCAGGGCGTCCAGAGTGGCCGTGACAGCAATCGCGGAAGCGTCCGGGCCGAACACGAGCACTGCACTCGCGTGATTCCGGATGGTACCGATCTGCTCCGCTTCAGCCCCCGGCGGAATGCGGAAGACCGGCCGCGTACAGCCGCCGGGCGCTTCGTCGGGCACACGACTCCCTGCTACACCGTCCAATGGTCTACCCCGCACATTCACGATCTGCCGTTTTTGGAACGACATGGGTTATACGATGAATGACGGCAGTAGTTTGTTACGGCATTCCTAACAAACGGCAACGGGCATTGGCCTGATCTGTTACCAACGGCGATGCTTGCAAAAGTCGGGAAGCGTGCGAGGTCCTTGGCGTTCGGCGTCGATTGATCGACAACCGCAGTCGTTGAGCAAGCAACCCGCCGAAGATTTAAGCGCCTCAGAGACGGAGCGATCGTACAACTTAGTAAATCAACGTCACCTTCCCGGGAGCCGGAGTTGACGGCAACACGTTATATGCGCACGGCGGAAGCGTGCCGACGATCGTCGGTGACCAGATCGGCTGCAGCGGATTTCCGCTCTGATCTGTTAAGGCTACATCGAACGCGGTTTGGCCTGTGGCCGGATATTGGCCGCACGATTGGATGTTGTATTGCTCGAGTACGCCGCCTAGGACGATTGGGAAGCCGGTGTTCGTCACCGGCATCAAGACTGCGCTGACTCCGGTGGTGGAATCGGTTATCTCGACGCTCCAGGTACAGGGAACGCCTGAGCATGTGATCTTTCCCACGATGACGTCGCCGGCATTTACGCTGAATGGCTCCGTGTGAGTTGGCCCGGAACCCGGGCAACAGTACCAACTGGATGCGGTCCAGCAGTTCCCGCTTCCTGTATCGCAAGGGCCAGATTCAAGGACCGGTTGCAGGATCGTGTTCGGAGGACTCATGGCGCTGATAAGGCCGGGAAAAAGGTAGATCAGGCCGCCCGGCGCCGAGGGAGCCTGCGGAACGGTGAACGTGGCGGTCAACGCGCCGACGTTGACTTGAGCGTCTGCTTGCCAGCTCGCGTACTCCACCCAACTGGTGCCTGTTGGCGGAGGAAGCTCGAAGGAGCGCAAGGGCTGGAGCGTGGCAACGTCGAGGCGAGGATGCGTGCACTGCGGGAGCTTTTCCCGCGTTCCGTTAACGTGCGTGACGTTGCCCTGATCGTCGATTCGATCGCCTTGAGCAACCGTCCGAACACACGAGCGATGAAAGATGCCGTTGGGTGTCCTGACGTAATCGCGCGGAATACCCGCGATTCGTTTCGGAGCCGAGACACAGCCCACAGCACCGATGGCGATAATCGCCAGGAAAGCAGTTCCACGCGCTTTTTGCATGATCCACCTCTCTATCAAGGATTCATTTTCAGCAAATTCGTCGGCTTTTCAGGGATAGTGACAATCCGAGCACGACTCGTTGAGAGGAACGGGTTTCTGGGCCAGCCTCTGCAGCTCTTCTGGATTCAACCGGCCACCATTAGAAACAAAAGCGCCGAGGCGTTGTAATTGGCTTCCTATCTGTGCCAAGCTCGTGTCTTTCGGATTTTTCATCCCGGGAGTGTGTTCCCGCAATTTCTTAGGAATGCCCCCACGCGCGACGAGATAGTTGAGCAGGAAATCGAACTTCGTGTCTTCAGTCTGAGGGTCGTAGTCAATGTTCGACACCCACAGGTTGCCGTTGTCGATCTGCCATGGCTCTTCCTCTACGGGCATGGGAGATCCGGGGAAAGGCGTGATTTTGAGCTGTGGCGGTCCGTCCGTTTCCATTGTGACCAATGTGCATTTGGCCGCCTGGCCGCTGCCGACCGTTGATGCTTTGCCGTAG
>Ga0070692_10000523_pt1 | contig 11882 bp, 12 predicted proteins | sample KBSK1102metaG_FD_64675 | JGI IMG/M metagenome (GOLD analysis project Ga0070692, IMG submission 64675) | Corn, switchgrass and miscanthus rhizosphere microbial communities from Kellogg Biological Station, Michigan, USA - KBS K1-10-2 metaG | ecosystem: Host-associated > Plants > Roots >...
AGCCGTTCAGCTGGTCGACCATGACGTTGATCGTGTTCTTGAGCTCGAGAATCTCGCCCTTCACGTCGACCGTGATCTTCTTGGAAAGGTCGCCCGAGGCCACCGCGGTGGTCACCTCGGCGATGTTACGCACCTGGCCGGTGAGGTTGTCGGCCATCAGGTTCACGTTGTCGGTCAGATCCTTCCACGTGCCCGCGACGCCTTCCACCCGCGCCTGGCCACCGAGCTTGCCCTCGGTGCCGACCTCGCGGGCCACGCGCGTCACTTCGGAGGCGAAGGAGTTGAGCTGGTCCACCATCGTGTTGATGGTGTTCTTGAGCTCGAGGATCTCGCCCTTCACCTCAACGGTGATCTTCTTGGAAAGGTCGCCCGATGCCACCGCCGTCGTCACCTCGGCGATGTTGCGGACCTGCGAGGTGAGGTTGGTCGCCATCGCGTTGACGTTGTCGGTCAAATCCTTCCAGGTGCCCGCGACGCCCTTCACGTTGGCCTGCCCGCCGAGCTTGCCCTCCGTGCCGACCTCGCGCGCCACGCGCGTCACTTCCGACGCGAAGGAGGCGAGCTGCTCGACCATCGTGTTGACGACCTTGCCGATGCGCAGGAACTCGCCGCGCAGCGGCCGCCCGTCGATCTCGACGGTCATCGACTGGGAAAGGTCGCCCTTCGCGACCGCGCCGATCACGCGCGCCACCTCGGCGGTCGGCTGCACCATGTCCTCGATCAGCTCGTTGACCGAGCGGATCGCCGTCTCCCACCCGCCGGTCGCGCTCTTGACCCGCCCGCGCTGGCCGATCTTGCCCTCCTTGCCGACGACCTGGCTGAGCCGCTCGAACTCGCGGGTCATGTCCTGGTTCAGGGAGACGACCTCGTTGAACAGGGCCGCGATCTCGCTGTCGACGCCGTCATGGTCCTCGGGGAGGCGCACGGTGAAGTCGCCGCGGCGCAGGCTGCGGAGCGCGGTGACCAGGCTGCGGCGATCGAGGGATTCGCGCGGGGGGATGGCGTTCACTCGGTACTCCTTCGAAGCGTCTCTCCCCCCGCCCGTTGAAGTCGAAAGCCGGCCCCCCGGCCGGCGCTCATGCCAATGCGGCCCGCTGAACGGACCGCATCGACCTTTGCACCGGGAACATTAAGCGGAGATTGCGAAATCGCAAGGGCTTCGCGTCGCTGTGGACCGGCGGCGGAGTGCACGGTATCGCACCGGGCCGTGACGACTTCACGGGCAAGGCTGCGTTGGACGGGAGCGGGGCTCGCGGCTTTGCTCCTCGCCGGCTGCCGCGCCGAGGCACCCGGATCCACCGATATCGTCTTCGTCTCGAACGAAGGCTCGAACCAGGTCGAGCTGTTCGACGGCGCCACTGGCAAGCTCGAGGCGCCGCTCGCCACCGGCCAGCGCCCGCGCGGCATGGCGCTCTCGCCGGACGGCCGCACCCTCTACGTCGCCGCCAGCAATGCGAACCGCATCGAGGCCTGGGACGTCGCCGCGCGGCGGCACCTGCGCGATTACGACAGCGGCACCGACCCGGAGCGGTTCGCGGTCAGCCCGGACGGCAAGCGGCTCTACATCGCCAACGAGGACCATAGCGCCATCTCCTTCCTCGACCTCGCCAGCGGCGCGATCGTCAAGGAAGTGAAGGTCGGGCCGGAGCCGGAGGGAATGGGGGTGAGCCCCGACGGACAGCTCGTCGTCGCGACCTCGGAAGCCGCCAGCACCGCCCATTTCATCGACGCCGCCTCCGGCACGCTCCTCGACAGCGTGCCGGTCGGCAACCGGCCGCGCTTCGTGCTCTTCCTCGACGGCGGCCGCACCCTCTGGGTCTCGTCCGAGCAGCGCGGCACGATCAGCGTGTTCGACGCCGCCTCCCGCCAGATCGTGCGGACCATCGACCTCGTCCCCGATTTCCCGGGGCCGGAGCCGGTGCAGGCGGTCGAGATGCGCGCGACGCGGGACCAGAAGCGGGTGTTCGTCGCGATGGGCCGCGGCAACCGGGTTGCCGAGCTGGAGCCCGGGAGCGGCAAGCTGGTGCGCAGCTTCCCAACGGGAGAGCGCACCTGGGGTATCGGCCTGTCGCCCGACGAGACCCGTCTCTACGCCGCCTCCGGCCTTTCCGGCACCGTGACGGTGATCGACCTCGTCGACAACAAGGTGACCCGCACCGTCCATCTCGGCGGTAAGCCCTGGGGCGCGATCGCCGCCCGCCGATGACTCGGCCAGCGCTCCTCCTCGTCCTGCTCCTCGCCGGCTGCGCGAGCGCCCCGGTGCGCCGTCACCTCGTCGCTTGCGCCGACCCCAACAACCTTCCCTTCTCCAACAAGGCGGGCGAGGGGTTCGAGAACAAGCTGGCCCAGGCGATCGCCGCCGACCTCCACGCCGACCTCTCCTACGTCTGGTGGGCGCAGCGCCGCGGCTATGTCCGCAACACGCTGGGCGAGGGCAAATGCGACTTCTGGCCCGGGGTCGCGAGCACGGTGGAGACGGTCGCCACCAGCCGTCCTTATTATCGCTCCTCCTACATGTTCGTGACGCGGGCGAAGGATGGCCTGACCGGCCTCACCCTCGACGATCCGCGCCTGAAGACGCTGCGCATCGGGGTCCAGATGGTCGGCAACGATGCGATGAACACGCCGCCCGCCCACGCCCTCGCGCGCCGCGGCATCGTCGGCAACGTCCGCGGCTACATGCTCTACGGCGACTACAGCCAGCCCAACCCGCCCGCCGCCATCGTCGACGCGGTGGCAAAGGGCGACGTCGATGTGGCGCTCGTCTGGGGGCCGCTGGCGGGGTATTTCGCCAAATCCTCGCCGGCGCCGCTCCGCCTCGAAAAGGTCACCCCGTGGCTCGACGACGCGCAATGGCCGATGGCCTACGACATCTCGGTCGGAGTCCGGAAGGACAATGCCGCTCTGCTGCGCGAGATCGACACCGTCCTCGCCCGCCGCGCCCGCGCGATCCGCGCGATGCTGGACCGCTACGGCGTGCCGCGCGCGGGCTAGCGCCAGCCGGCCTCCCGAAGCGCCGCCGCGCAGCTCCGGCTCACCGGCGCGACCAGCCCGCCCGCAAGCCGCGCCTCGCCGGTTCCGCGCCTCCACCGCAGCCCTTCGATCGCATCGGCGCACGCCCACCACGAGCGGTGCAGCCGGTATCCGTGCGCCCGCGCGAGCGCCTCCAGCGCTTCCGAAAAGCGCATCGCGACGAGTTCGGAGCCGGCATCGGTGTGCACGCGCACATAATGATCCTCCGCCTCGATCGCGATCAGCCGCGCCGTCCGCCGCCGCGCCGACAGCCGCATCCGCAGCGCGCGCTCCGCCTCCGGGAGCGGCGGCACGACGATCGTGCGCGTCTCGACGATGCGCCGCCAGGCGAGCGCCCGCACCGCCATCAGCAGGAGCGCCACCACGAACACCTGCCCGCCGAGCTGCGGCATCAGCCACGGCCGCCGCGGCAGGTCGAGGAGCAAGGCGTTCAAGGCGTAGATGAACGGCGTCACCGGAACGGTCATGACCAGGGCCACCAGCGCGATGCGGCCCCAGAAATTCGGGACACGCGGGCCCAGCGTGGCGTCGACGGCGATCCCGACCAGACCGGCGCCGATCACCGCCGCCAGCCAATAGCCCGTCCTGAGCAAGGTCGGGACGTCGAGGGTGCGGTACGGGCCGAGCGCCGTCATCGCGAGGCCGAGGCCGGCCAACAGCAGCAGGTCGAGCGCCCAGCGCTGCCACCGCCGCCGCGTCCCCGTTCGCGAAGCCGATGCACCGTTCACGCGAATCCGTCTTCCCCCGCCGCCCGGCCGCTCCACCTTGCGCCCACAGCCGCAAGTCCGGAGCCCCGTCATGATCCCCAAGGCCGCCTCACTCTACTCGTCCGCCTGGCGCGCGATAGTGGTACTGTTCACGCTCGAGATCGCCGCCGTCTCGGCGATGCGCTACGTCACGGGCTCGGAGCCCCCGCCCCCGCCGATCCTCGCCAACGCCTTCGCCGGCACGTTCCTGCTTCCGCACGCCATCGCCGGCATCGTCGCGCTGGTCGCCGCGCCGCTCCAGTTCGTCCGGCGCATCCGCACCCGCTGGCCGGCGCTTCACCGGAGGATCGGCTGGACCTACCTGGCCGCCTGCGCGCTCGGCGCGCCCTCGGGATTCATGCTCGCCATGGGGACGACGGCGGGGCCGGTCGCCGCCGTGGGGTTCGCGATTCCCGCCTTGCTGTGGCCGGTCTTCACCTGGCTGGGCTGGCGCGCCGCCGTCGGCCGCCGCTTCGCCGAGCATCGCGACTGGATGCTGCGCTCCTATGCGATCACCGCCAACGCGATCACGCTGCGGCTGATGCTCCCGGCGAGCGCGCTTCTCGGCTTCGATTTCTACCCGGCCTACCGGGTCATCTCCTGGCTCTCGTGGATCGTGACGCTCGCTCTGTTCGAACATGCTATCCGCCGGGGCCGCCGGTCGCCCGCGTCGCTCCGGCCGGCCATCGCCTGAGCGCGCTCAGCGGACCCCGACCGCCTTGCGCACTTCGACCATCGTCGCTTCCGCGCGCTCGGCAGCGGCTTCGGCCGAGCGCTTCAGCATCGCCTCGAGCGCCGGCTCGTCGGCGCGCAGTTCGTGGAAGCGGGTGCGGATCGGCTCCAGCCCGGCGATCACGGCCTCGGCGACGCCGGTCTTGAGCGCGCCATAGCCCTGGCCGTCGAAGCGCTTCACCGCCTCGTCCCAGCTGCCGCCGGCAAAGGCCTGGTAGATGGTGAGGAGGTTTTTGACGCCCGTGCCCAGGTCGGCCGCGTCGACCGCGGTGCGCGAGTCCGTCTTGGCCGACTTGAGCTTCTTGAGGATGACGCCCGGCTCGTCGAGGATGCCGATGGCGTGGCGCGGGTTGGCCGCGCTCTTCGACATCTTCGCCTCGGGGTCGTCCAGCCCCATCACCCGCGCGCCGACTTCCCGGACCATGATCTCGGGGCGCGTGAAATGGTAGCCGAACAGCCCCTCGAAGCGCTGCGCGATGTCCTGGGTGATCTCGATATGCTGCCTCTGGTCCTCGCCGACCGGAACCAGGTCGGTGTGGTAGAGGAGGATGTCGGCGGCCTGGAGGATCGGATAGGTATAGAGGCCGGTGCCGACCGTATCCTGCTTCTCCGACTTCGATTTGAACTGGGTCATCCGGTTCATCCAGCCCATCGGAGTGACGCATTCCAGGATCCAGGCGAGCTCGGCATGCTGCCTGACCTGGCTCTGCACGAAGATGATCGACCGCTCCGGATCGATGCCGCAGGCGACGTAGAGCGCTGCGACGTCGAGGCTGTTGCTGTGCAGCGTCTTCGCCTCGATCGCCTCCGGGATGGTGAGGGCATGCAGGTCGACGACGCAGAAGATGTTGTCGTGCTTCTCCTGCTCGCGCACCCACAAGGACAGCGCGCCGATCAAATTGCCGATATGCAGGTCGCCGGTCGGCTGGACGCCGGAGAATACGGTCTTCTTGGTCTTGGGGACCGCCAACGTCGTCTCGCTTCTCGTTCTGGCCAAGCCGCGCGCCCTACAGGCCGGGGGCCGGGAAGCGCAAGCCTGCGGACGCGGCGACGGCCTCATCCGCGGTCCGGCGAGGCCCTCCTAGCGGTCCGACAGGTTCCACAGGTGCGCGTGGCGGACCACCCGCCGCCGGTCTTCGGGAAGCATTTGCGCGCGAAGCGCGGGGAGCTCGGTCCAGTGGGCGGTTGGACAGAAATGATGCTCCTGATGATAGCCGTTGTTGAACCACAGCCAGTTATAGACGCGGCCGTAGCTGCTCACGGAATCCGTCAGCCGAGAGCCGGGGGTAGCATGGGCATGCTCGAGCCAGCTTTGATAATGAGACGCGGCCGACCCGCTCCACAGGAGCGCCAGCAGGAACAGGAAGGCGCCGATATGGATCCAGGCGGCTGCGCCCAGCAACGCGACCACCGCAAGCGCCTCCAACGCGAGCTGCCGGCGAAGGCGCTTCGGCGTGCGACGATACATCCCCGTCAGGTTCTCCCGGAACGGACCGACCAGCGTGTATGCCCATGCAGGCTCCGGGCGCCGGCCGCCCGGGCCGTGGCGGTAGATGGAGGATTCGTCGCGGGTCAGCCCCGTCACCGGGTCCTTATAGTCGCACCCGAATTGGTGATGGTTAAGATGCTCCGCCCGGTAAAGCGTCTGGGGGAATCCGAACGCTATGCTATTCAAGATGCCGAACAATGAGTTCAGCACTGGGGGCTTGAAGAACGGCCGGTGAATAAAATAATGTCCTGTCACCTCATAATTCATGCAGTTCAGCAATGTGAGAATTATGGCGCACACCATAAGCGCTGTGGCAGGCAATGATCCAAAATAAAGGACGATAATAACCTTGAGAGAGGCCTCGACCAAGCTCACCAACACCAGCCAGCAATCCTTGGGCGACTGACTCCACAGCTTCGACGATGAATCGATCATTTCGTGCATCCGCCCCTTGCCCCGGCCTATGATCTGCGCCGACGGTGAGGGTGGCAAGCTTTGTTCGAGCCGAATCGATGACCAATCCTGTCCACGAGGGAGGGTTCGCCTCCGGCCGGACGACTTCGTGGCTTTCGGCGGCCGCCGCCGCTACGCTCGCCGACATGCAGTGCACCCTCTTCGACTATTTCCGCTCCTCCGCCTGTTACCGGGTACGCATCGCGCTCAACCTCAAGGGACTCGTCTACGACGCCGTGGCGGTGAACCTGCTCGAAGGCGTCCAGAAAGAGGCGGCGTTCCGGGCGCGCAACCCGCAGGGGCTGGTTCCGCTGCTCGAGATCGACGGCCGCAGCCTCACCCAAAGCCTCGCCATCTGCGACTATCTCGACGCGACCCGGCCCGAGCCGCCGCTGGTCCCCCCCGAGCCGGCCGATCGCGCCCACGTCCTCGCCCTCGCGCTCGCCATCGCCTGCGACATCCACCCGCTCAACAATCTGCGCGTGCTCGGCTACCTCAAGGGCCCGCTCGGCCAGCCGCAGGAGGCGCGCGACGCGTGGTACCGCCACTGGGTCGCCGAAGGCCTCGCCGCCCTGGAGGCGCTCGCCGCCCCGCGTGCCGGCCGCTTCCTCTTCGCCGACGCGCCGACCCTCGCCGACATCTGCCTCGTGCCGCAAATGTACAATGCGCGGCGCTTCGCGGTACCGCTGGATCCCTACCCGACGCTCGTCCGGGCGGACTCGGAGGCGACGGCGCATCCCGCCTTCGCCGCCGCCCATCCCGACGTTATACAGGCGCGGACACAGGAGTGCTGACCATGGGCCGAGTCGAAGCGATGACCACCAACATGACCGGCGCCGCCCCGCTCGACGCCGTCGAAATCCCGTCGCTCGAGGGCCGCGTGTCGGCGGAGGAATGGGCGATCCGCGTCGACCTCGCCGCCGCCTACCGCCTGGTCGCCCATTATGGCTGGGACGACCTCATCTTCACCCACCTCTCCGCGCGGGTGCCGGGGCCCGAGCACCATTTCCTCCTCAACCCCTACAACCTGATGTTCGAGGAGGTGACCGCCTCCTCGCTGGTCAAGGTGGACATGAACGGCCTCCCGGTCGAGCCGACGCCCTTCATCACCAACCCCGCCGGCTTCACCATCCACTCCGCCCTCCACATGGCGCGCGACGACGCGCAGGCGGTGATGCACCTCCACACTCCCCATGGGCAGGCGGTCTCCGCCCATAACGAAGGGCTGCTGCCGCTCACGCAGACGGCGATGCTGATCCGCGGCGAGCTCGCCTATCACGATTACGAAGGCGTGGCCGTCGACCTTTCGGAGCGCGAGCGCCTCGTCGCCGACCTCGGCGACAAGGGCGCGATGCTGCTCAGGAACCACGGTACACTCGCGGTGGGCGAGAGCGTCGGCGAATGCTTCCTCAAGCTCTATTTCCTCGAGCGCGCCTGCGAGGCCCAGATCCTCGCGCTGTCGGCGGGCGAGAAGAACCTCAACAACCCGCCGCAGGGCGCGCCGGAGCTCACCGCCGAGCAGGGCAAGGTCGGCCTGAAGCTCGCCGCCAAGGCGCTCGCCTGGCCGGCGCTGCTGCGCAAGGCCCACCGCCTGGACCCGAGCTTCGCGACCTGAGCTGCCCGATGGGCGGGCAGGTGCGGCCGGACGACGATCCGGGCTTTCAATTTCGGGCGTCGCCATTATATACCGGTCGTTATGGATATTGCCTGCCCCGCCCAGAAAGGCCGCCCCCGCGAGTTCTGCGTCGACCAGGCGCTGACTGCGGCGTTGCGCGTGTTCTGGAGCAAGGGCTATGAGGGCGCCTCGTTGACCGACCTCACCGAGGCGATGGGGATCACCCGTCCGAGCCTCTACGCGGCGTTCGGCAACAAGGAAGCGCTCTTCAAGAAGGCGTTCGACCTCTACGAGCGCGATAAGCTCGCCTACGTCCGGGAAGCACTTGACGCGCCCACTGCGCGCGAAGTGGCCGAGAGGCTGCTCAACGGTTCCCTTGCGATGCTGACCGGGGACGGTAGCGCGCGCGGGTGCCTGTCGGTGATCAGTTCGATGCCATGTGGCGCTGAGGCCGAGTCGGTGCGCAGCGAAGTGCTGGCGCGTCGCGCGGTGATCAATCGCGCGATCGTTGAGCGGCTCGAGCGCGCCAGGGCGGAAGGCGACCTTCCCGCCGGTGTCGATCCCGAGGGTCTTTCGCGGATGCTCGCCGCAATGTTCCAGGGCCTCTCGATCCAGCATGCCGACGGGGCCACCAAGGCGCAGCTTCAGCAGCTGATCGATACCAGCCTTGCGCTTTGGCCCACCGCGCAATAAAAATACCGGTCGATACAAAAAGCGGTTGACCAGCAGCAGCAGCCATTCTATATCGACCGGTATGGAATGAAAGCAGGCCCGTCGGGAAAGCGGGAGAAAGGCTGCAGATGACCAACACCCACCGGAGCGGCGCCCGCTCTCCGTAAGCCCGGCCCCACCGCCCCAGGCGATCCCAGACCCGCTTCCGTAGCTGCCGGCCCCCTCGCCGGCGTACGGTGCCGCTTTGCCTGCCGCCGCCGGGGCCAATGAAAACTGCCGACCGACACAGCCGCCGGGCCCGCTCCCGGCGCCAGGGAAAACCTGCGCCGGAAAGGCGCCGAGAAGAAGGGAGACGAACCATGGCCTATCTCGAATTCGCCGAATGTGGCGGGGCCGGCGCAGCCACCGCAGCCACCGCAGCCACGCCGGCCACCGCAGCCTACGAGGCCGCGCGCCCGGCGGCGCGCTTCTCGGCGCTGGAATGGTGGGTGATCGCCGCGGCGCAGCGCGACCGACTGTCGAGCCTCGACGCGCCCGGCCCCGTGGCGCGGCTGCTCGGCTCGCTCTTCCCGTCGAACGACAACGAGCGGGATGCCGACCCGCGCATCGAGGCGCTGCGCCGGATGGCTGTGCTCGCCTGGCACAAGAGCTACGTCATCCCGAAATGGGAGATCGAGGGCTTCCGCCGCGCCGGCTTCACGCTCGACCATTACGAGCTGCTCCAGGCCAGCATCGCCGAGGCGAAGGCGAAGCAGCGGACCGCCCGCGCCGCCCGCCCCGGCCATGCCGTCCGCCGCGCCTGGATCCCGCTGGAGCCGGCCCATGGCCTATCTTGATCTCCGCCTCGCCGAGGGTCTTTCCGCCGGAACCGCCGCCCCCGCACCGGAGCTGCCCCCGCGCCGGCTCGGCCGGCCGGAGCGCGACGCCATCGCCCTTGCGCTCAGCGAGGGGCGCGCCGCGCTGCGGCTCGGGCGGGTCTCCCGCGTCCTGGGCCGCGCCTGGCTCGGCATGAACGAGGAGCGGCTGTTCGCCGCCGATCGGATCGAGGCGATCCGCCGCTACGCCGTCCGCTATCGGCTGGAGGGGGGCGCGCTTCCTGTCGCTGAAGACGACCGGTTGCGCGCCGCGGGCGTCGACGAGGTCGAGGCGGCGCACCTTCGTGCGATCGTCGATGACCATGTCCTGGCCAAACCGATGCCGCGCGTCGCTCGCGCGGCCCGACGGCTCCTCGGCGGCCTCTTGGTCGCCGCCCTCCCCGCCTTGGCCGCGGCGATCGTCTATTCCTGGCTCGCCGGCCAGCTCGAGGACCGGCTCAGCGCGCTCGTGCTGTCGATCGTCCTCGTCGTCGCCCTCGTCTCCCCGGTCGTCGTGGCCGGCCACCCCACCGGCCGCCCGGCCTGAGCCTCAGCAGGACTGATAGGATGAACATGCTCGCCCCGATCGCGGCCGACGATACCGGCCGACGCCCTCCGACTCTCCAGCGATTGCGCCCTTGGCAGAAGGGCACCCTGGTCCTCGTGCCACTGGCGCTCGTCGCCGGCGCGTGGAGCCTCGGCGGGCGTCCGCACGCCGCGACAGCGGCACCGCCGCCGCCGATCGTCTCGGTCGCCACTCCGCTCGTTCGCCAGATCGACGAGTGGGACGATTATGTCGGCCGCTTCGAGGCGAGCAAGAGCGTCGAGGTCCGTCCCAGAGTCGCGGGCGCCATCGTCGCCGTCCACTTCACCGACGGCTCATTCGTGCGCCAGGGCCAGCTCCTCTTCACCATCGATCCTCGCCCTTATCTGGCGGCGCTGGCGGAGGCGCAGGCCGGGCTCGCCACCGCGCGTAGCGACCTCGCCCTTGCCCATGCCGACCTCGACCGCGCCACCCGCCTGCTCAGCGCCGACGCGGTGTCGAAGAGCGACGTCGACCGTCTGCGGGCCAAGGTCCGCGCCACCCAAGCGGCGCTGGCAGCGGCCCAGGCCCGGGTCCGCTCCCGCGCCCTCGACGTCGAGTTCACGCAGGTGCGCGCGCCGATCAGCGGCCGCGTCTCCGATCGCCGCGCCGACGCCGGCAACCTCGTCGCCGGCGGCGAAGGCACCGCCGCGACCCTGCTCACCACGATCAACGCCGTCGATCCCATCTACTTCACCTTCCAGGGCTCCGAGGCCCTGTTCCTGAAGATGAAGCGTGCCCGGGAGAATGGCGGCACCGGCACCGCAGTCCAGATCCGCCTGCAGGACGAGACCGGCTATCGCTGGACCGGCCAGCTCGATTTCACCGACAACGGCCTCGACCCGAAGTCCGGGACGATCCGCGGCCGCGCCGTGGTGCGCAACGCCGGCGCCTTCCTGACGCCCGGCATGTTCGGCAACATGCGCCTGACCACCGGCCGCGCCATGACCGCGATGCTGGTCCCCGACGCAGCGGTGCAGACCGACCAGGCCCGCAAGCTCCTGCTCGTCGCCGCGCCCGACGGCACCGTCGTGGCCAAGCCCGTCGAGCTCGGCCCGGTGGCGGAGGGCCTGCGCGTCGTCCGCTCAGGCCTCCTGCCGACCGATCGAGTGATCGTGGCCGGCACCCAGCTCGCCATGCCGGGGACCAAGGTGCAGGCGAAGCTCACCCGCATCGCACCGGTGGCCCCGCCGGCGGCGGTCGCCTCCTCCGCGGCGCCGATCAGCGGCGAAGCCACCTTCCGCTGACGCCCGTCCTTTTCGCCTTCAGGAACCGCCATGCGCCGCCTCTCGCAATTCTTCATCGTCCGGCCGATCTTCGCCGCCGTCATCGCCATCCTCATCACGGTGGTCGGCGGGCTCGCTTATTTCGGCCTGCCGGTGTCGCAATATCCCGACATCGTCCCGCCGACGGTGACGATCACCGCCGCCTATCCGGGCGCGTCGGCCGAGACCGTCGCCGAGACGGTGGCGGCGCCGATCGAGCAGGAGGTGAACGGCGTCGACAACATGCTCTATCTGTCGTCGCAATCGACCGGCGACGGGGCGGTGACGATCACCGTCACCTTCAAGCAAGGCACGGATTTGAACGCGGCGCAGGTGCTGGTCCAGAACCGCGTTGCCATCGCGGTGCCGCGCCTCCCCACCGACGTGCAGCGCCTCGGCGTCGTCACCCGCAAGACGGCGCCCGACTTCCTGATGGTCGT
>Ga0070692_10000530_pt1 | contig 11842 bp, 27 predicted proteins | sample KBSK1102metaG_FD_64675 | JGI IMG/M metagenome (GOLD analysis project Ga0070692, IMG submission 64675) | Corn, switchgrass and miscanthus rhizosphere microbial communities from Kellogg Biological Station, Michigan, USA - KBS K1-10-2 metaG | ecosystem: Host-associated > Plants > Roots >...
AACGACTTCCCGGACGTAGCGGCCGATCAACTCGCCCACGGTAAGATTCGGCACCTCACCTCGTACCCCGGACATGATTTCCGCTTCGACCATCCCGGCCCACGCAAGCGCAGCGCCCTTCGATGGGAAGCTGTCTGACCGACGGACCCCTCGGCGATTGATTTGCGCCCTCCACAAGCCAGAAGGCAAACGGTAGAAGGCTGCCACCGTGGGTTATCCGTGGGTTCAAAACTGTCCAAAATCGGCGCGAATTGTCCGGTGCGCGCCTCAGTTTGTCTATGACGAATTGGCCGCCGAGTCGAGTCGGTGTGCCGAGGAAGGGACTTTTTGAAGTACTAGAACCTTCGTATTTTCAATTGCTTGGAATGCTTTGAGGGTTCTGTGGGTTATCTGTGGGGCTTTTTGCTCTGGCGTTGCGTCTGGAAAGTTGTCTCGGAGTGGGTGAATCCTTGAGCGCCGGGAAGCTGTATTCCGCCGCCTCTGGCCCGTTGCGAAGATTCCCGGCCAACCCGAGAACCATCGAACTTGAAAGCGCCTTCAGCACCCATTCGCCCCACTCACCCATCGCGAAGTTCGCCGCCACGCAGACCAAGCGGCAATTGTCGAAGGTGTATGGCTTGGAGGAGTCGATCCGGTCCAGGCTCGGGTACCAAGGACGCTTTGTGCTGCCGGCGGGACGGAACCTGTTAAACGTGATGCCGGTTACTTGGCAGTATCCGCCGCTCTTCCCATACAGCAGCACCACCTGATCCCGATGCAGCGCAAACTCGATGCCGCGCTGTCGGGCGTTTTCCTTGGCCTTGTGGTGGATGTTGGTGAACTCTTCCCGCGTCAATTCGATAGCAGCTTCCGGCCGGCCAAGCAGCGTCGCCTTGATGCCATCTTCCACTCGCTGCGCCCAGCGTTCCGCCTCTTCTTTCGATGGGAAGCAAACGCTCTTGCGAACGCCGCGCTTGCATACTTGGGCTTGCCAAGATCCGTTGGGTAGCTGTCGGTAGTGGGCCATTCTTTACTAACGAATTACGCAGCGTCGCGTTGACTGCCTTGGCCCAATGCCCAGTCGGTGACTGCCTTGGCCGGCCAGCGCGGCTGCCCGGGGATCGGGCAGCGCTTTGGGAAGTCGTCCAGGTACTGGGTGCGCTTGATGAAGTTGCTGTAGGACTGCCCGAGGTATTCCGCGCACTGGTGCGCGGTCCAGATCTCTAGCTCGAAAGGAACTCGGCTCATCTAGCGCTCGCGCTTTCCCCGCAGGGTCTCGACCTCGGAGCGCAGCGCGAGGTAGGCGCGGGATACGATCACTGCTTCGTCGATCATGTCCGCAACGCGCTGGTAGCCGAGCATTGCGAAACGCACCTTCACCTTCGCGCGCTCGTCCGGATTCGCTACGAACTCCTGCGCAAGCCGCAGCGCCTCATCGGGGGATTCGGTTGTCATGGCATCGGCACCAGTTTGGAATCGCGCTTCAGATATAGCGGGTGCGCTGGCTGCTGCGTCTTGGCGTTGATCTTCAGCGCGAAAGGCTTCGTATAGGTGTCGATCAGACGCGTCACTTCGCGCGCTCGATCGAACAGCGTCCCATGATTGCCCCACGCACAGATCACCATTCGCGAGGCATGTATCGCATCCAGAATGTGCTGGTCGTTCTCCGGCCCAACTGCGTGGTCACGACTCATGGCATACAGCACGTCGGGGCTGGTAGAGCGATAGGCAAAGAGGTTCACCACTTCTAGGCGCGCGCATCCGAGCGACTTGGCGAAACCGCAGCAACGCCTTATGGTCGGATCGTCGTTGGTGGCATCGGCTGTAGACGGATTCAGCAGCACGAAGCACAGCGCCCCACTGCCCCCAAATTCGACCAATTGCCGAGTGAGCCGGTAGCGGTACTTCTGATCCGCGGAAATTACAGCACTCATTCGCTCGGAGCTTCCTTAAAAATCTGGCGGAGTTCTCCCAGGAAGAAGCAGAACACGGCCCACACAGCAGCAGCGAACGGCCCGCCGAACTGGCAACAAAGCGCGCCTACGGTCAACAGGCCGATAAGCAAGAGGCCCGCCTTGACCGTTCTCACAGATCCTCGTCAGCGGTGACCGGCGCGCAGGTGTAGCAGCGCCACCATCCGCCCTTACCATCACAAATGTCGCAGCGCATGTTGTCCTCGGGGTGCAGGCACACGCAGGTGTCATCGCCGCAATCGTGGCCGTCGACGCCTTCGCCGCCGCACTGCCAGCACTCGCACCATTCCTTTGCGCCGTGATGCGGATGGAGTTTGCAAACAGGGCCGGTCTCGATGTCGACGACGTCGGTCACACTCATCCTCCGATGAGGCTCGGCTGACGTCGCGTCTGCTCGGCCTTCAGGGTGTCGAGCACCGCGCGCATCGCCGCGATCTCATAGTCGGCCTTGTCCTGCTTCATCTTGCCGGCAGCGACCTGTGCTTTAAGCCATTCCTCCCACGCGCTGATCACGCCCTTGATCAGGCGGATCAGCGTTTCGTGAAGTTTTGCGGTTGCGGGATTCATTTCCGGCGCGAGAGCCATTCCAGAATCCCGATCACGACCGCGACAACGAGTACGGCTACCAAACAGATCGCTGCAGTAAGACCAGTGGCGTCGGCCTGAGCGTTCAGGACTACCAGCATTGATGTCGGGCCGATCATTTACAGCGGCTGATCAACGTCGACTCGGATGTGAATGCCGGTCTTGCAACACGGGCAATCGATGCGGGCATTGATTTGCCCGACCAGCCTGCGCTCCGCGTCAATCTTCAACGCAATGCCAGCAGGCCGCAGCAGAAGGCTGTCGGCGCTGGAGGGTGGCTGCGTTCCGTAAGTCGTTTCCTTCTTGATGAGCAAACGATCCATCGTCACCTCACAAAGCACCGTCGGGCGCGCTGAGCGCCGTGATGTATGGAACCTCGAACGTCATGCGGGCAACGCCGATGGGCTTCTCGCCCTCTCCCGCCATCTCGATCTCGATGCGCTTCAGCTGAACGTACTTCGCGCCGCCCATGCCCTGGTTGGCGGCGATCGCGACCTCGACCTCCTGGATCATCAGGTCGACCGTATCGTCGAACGTGGTGCTTTTCGCGCAGCACTCGACCACGAGCTCGAGCGAGCGCTCGAGGAGCCGCGAGATCCCGAGCGAGGCGATCTCGACGTCCTCGTTGTTCGTGTAGATCCGCAGGCCCGGCAGGTCCGTGTCCTGCAGGTCGTAGACGCGGTTCTCGAACACGCGCGTCCCGCTGGTGGTGAGCCCGGACAACGCGCTCACGGCGGCATCGCGGATCTGGCGGCGCAGGTGATTCGCCATTTACGCCTCCAGCTGCAGTAGCACCACGGCGCCGTCGTCCTGCGGATCGCGGCCGCGGATGGTATAGGCGGTGCCGTTGATCGTCAGCGTCTGCCCTTCGAACTCGACGGGATTCACCTGATGTTGTTCCTGCGCTTCGACCAGATGTAGAGCATGCCGGCGAGCAGGAACGCGATCGCGGTCGCCGGGATCCACCAGGGGCCCGACGTCTTGAGCCACCAGACTGCGAGCCAGACCTGGAAGCAAACGAACCACAGGTCGATCGTTCTCATGCGGAACTCCTCGGCGGGTAGTGCTTGTCGAGCCATGCGGTGACGTCTCGATCGAGCAGCTTCACCGTCGAGATAAATGCCCACTCTTGCGGCGTGAAGATCTCGCGGTAGATCACGATCCGTTTGTGATGCCAGCCCATGTGGCATCGGTCGCAAAGCTGTACGCCATTGCGAAGGTCGAACTTCGCGGCCTTGCTCAAGCTGCGCGGGATCGCGTGATGCAAATCGAGCGTGCCTTCGGCCGCGGCCGCGCCGCAGTTGCGGCAGGACTTCGCAGGCTTGCGATGGATGCCCCAGCGTGCGCGGTCAGTCTTCTGCTTGAGCGGCTTTCGAGCCCAAGATCCACGCCGACGTCCCGGGATCCCGTAATGCCGGCGCACGCTCATAGCCCACACGCACGTATGACCGTACCGACGGCCGACCTGTCGGTCCGTCATCTTCTGGGCGTAGAGCGCAGCGATCTCCTCCCTTGGCGGATACGTCTTCGTGATGCGCGCGCGGCGTGCCTGGCCATAGCACGTTCCCGAGCAGTACTTCTGCCGGATCGTGCTCGCCTGCCGGTCGTGAAAATCCCGCCCGCACATCGCACAGACTCGCAGCCGAGTGTTCATCAACCGCGCGATGTCGCGACCGGTGCGTTGCGCGCCGTCAGCCCGGGCACGTTGAACTGCGCCTCGAGCGCCTTCGCGAGCTTCGCTGCGGACTTCATGTCGAGCTGAAGCAATGCGAGCAGGTCGCTTCGGCCGGCGGCGATCGCCTTGACGATCTCCAGCTTCGCCGCGTCCTCCGTCTTCCCGGGCGCGAGCTCTGCGATCCAGTTCTTGCGCATCCCGAACCCGGCCGGGACCGCAGCCTGCACTGGCGCTGGCGCGGGCGACGTTGCTGCCGCGAGCATCGCCTGGGTGGCCCTGCGTTCGGCTTCTTCCCTGACCCGGCGCTCTTCCTCTTCCTTCTTCGCGCGCTCGGCAGCTTGCGCCTGGGCGCGGCGCTCTGCTTCGGCCGCGGCCTTGCGATCGCCGGCGGCGCGAGCGGCTTTCGCCTCGGCCTCGGCGCGCTGGCGTGCTTCCTCGGCGATCCTTGCTTCCTCGCGCGCCTTGCGGGCGGCTTCCTCGGCCCGAGCTCGTTCTGCAGCTGCTTTGGCCTCCGCCTCTGCTCGCGCCCGACGATCGGCCTCCTCGCGAGCGCGCTGCTCGGCGGCGACGCGTTCCATTTCACGCTGCGTCCACGCGCCGAGCTTCGTCTTCAGGATGGCCTGGCCCTGCTTCAGCGCGTCCCTGGCCGGTTTGAAGATCGACTTCGCGTGATCGAGGATCTGCTCGGCGGGCTTCACGAATCCGTCCCAGGCCTGCTCGATCGCCTTCTCGCGCTCGATGTAGCTGCGCAGCTCGGTGTTGGCGAGGACGGCGTTTTCTGCGCAATCGATGTCGAATGACTCTGCGACTGCGACGATGCCCGCGGCTTGCGCCAGGCGCGCGCGCGTCGAGTCGTCCATCGTGAGCGTGACGGACAGCGGCGTCGGATTTTCAGGTGCTCCCATTCGATTTCTCCATGTTGTGACGCTGCCGCCAGCGAACCTGCTGCAGGCACGCGAGAAAGGCGGTGAAGTCCTCACCGTCCTGGTAGTCGACAAGTCGATAGGTGCCGTTGTCGCGCAGCTGCAGCGCGAAGCGGTTGCCATCCGGCACGCGCAGGTCGCGGCTCTTGCCATCGTTCTCGTTCCAGGCGCGCGTGTAGCCGGCGGTCTGCAGCCCGATCGCCGGGCCGCCGAAGAGACTGCGCTTGACGTCGATGCAGGCCGGCCCCTTCACGTTCTTCAGCCTGGGCATGAGCCCGATCAGATCCGGCGTGCCGGCATAGTGCAGCGTCGGATGAAAGAGCTTTTGCTCCGCGGCCCAGATCTCGAAGCCGGTGTCGTCGTGGAAGCGCTGCAGCGCCTTCCAATGGCCGGCCATCCATTCGGGCACGGACTGCAGGTCGCCGTTGAAGTGGAGCTCGACCATCTTGTGAATCGCGACGCCTTCCTGGCGCGCGATCTCGAGCGCGCCCAGTCCGATCCACGAGTAATCCACGAGGCTCGAAATGATCTTCGTCACATGGGGAACGACGATGCCGCCGTACCTGTACGTGTGAGTGGCCGCGTCGAACGTCAGTTGAGCCATTTGTGTTCTCGGGTGTGATGACGCGCGCAAAGCCAACGTACCTGCAACGGCTTGCTGTAATCGTCGTGATGCGCCTGAACGCGAGTGGCGCCGCATACCTCGCACGGCTTCCGTTGTAGCCGTCCATCCTTCACGGCGCGCTGCACCGTGTTGTGTGCGCGCTTCTTTTCCGGATTTGCCTTCGCGTATTTGCTCGCCCGTTGACGATGGCTTACCGGATCGCGTGGAGTCTCCTGCCTGCCTGGATTGGCAGCACGGAATCGACGCATCCGTTCTCGCGTCGCCTTGGCGGTGCGCGCCGGGTCGCGATCGCGCAGCTTCTTGTTCTTCGCTCTGTGACACGCCAAACAGCGGTAGTCGCGCTTCGCGATCGCTGACGGTGTGAACTGAGTCGCGGCCAGCATCCTGCGGCAATGTGAGCAACGGTAGAGCATCAACCCTTCGCGTTCTTCGCGATCCAGTCGACGATTGTGTTGAAGTCACCGAGGACGAATTGCTTCTTCGGGCCGGATTCGACTGGCGGCTCGAGCGTGCGATCCGGGAACGCCGCGTACAGGTCGATGTCGGTCAGGTTCGCCGAGTTGAGCTTCGCCCGGATGATGTTGACCTGCGACGGCTTCAGCGGCGGCGACTCCTGCTGCTGCTCGCCGGCAATGTCCGGCGCCGCGCCGCTGCTCGAGTCCTGCTGAGCGGTCGCAGACCCTTGGGTTTGAGAAGCGACGGGCGCGTCGGATTTCGAGGTCGGTTGCGGGACGATCGTGTGACTGGCTTCGTTCGTGATGTCGCGCTCGAGGTCGCGTATTTCTTCGAAGCCGCCGAGCCCCTTCAGAACGTCTGATGCGCAGTCGCGCGCTGCGAACCAAAATGCGCGCCAGGCGAGCTGCCGCTCCGGGAAGGTCGTCCAGGGTCCGGCTTTCTCCCACAGCCCGGCCTTGACCGCGTTCTCCTTCGTGAACGTGCGCTCGACGGGCGGATAGCCGGGGCGCGTGATCTTGCAGCGTCCCGTCATATTGTTTTTCTTGACGACGGCGATGTCGTCTTCGTCGATGATGAAGCCCTTGCTGAGCAGGATCGCTTTGCCGGCGTCGCCGTAGATGCTCGGCTTGCCGTTGATGACCGCTATGTTCTGGATCGCCGCCATCGGCGCCAGGCCGACTTCCTGGCCCATCTGCACCGCGATCATCACGTTGCCGGGCTTGCCCTTGAAGTCCTTCGGGGCGAGGTCCGAATCGGCGATGAGCTTCGCGAGCTCCATCGCTTCCTTCAGGTTCTGCGGGACCAGCGAGAATAGCTGTTGCGGTTGCTCCTGGGCTACGGGAAGGTCTTTCGCGTTCATGCTTTCTTCTCCTTGCTGATGTTGGTGACTTTGGTCGCGGCCTCGGCGGCCGCGCGATCGTTGGCGGCTTCGAGCGCTCGCTGCTCGCGCCGGATCCTGGCGAAGGTCTTGCGCAGATCTGTCTGCGCCGACGGGGTGTACTGGAACGAGCGATCGAGGATGGATTTCATATTGCGTTCTCCCTTGCGCGATCCGCCGCCGCCTTCAGCCGCTCCTCGCGCTCCCACTCCTCTTCCGGCGTCTGCATGCGGTAGCGGCCGCGGTTGATGCTTGGATGCGTCAGCTCGGCGACCTGCCCGAGCATTTCGTCCCAGCAGAGGTGATCGGCGTAGCGCTCGCCCTCGAACACGTCGAAGTGGTTGCCGCCGTGGCAGACGATCATGATCGTGCGGGTCGTCACGCGAACGCCCAGAGGATGCCGACGACGATCGCCAGGCCGACCAGGACAATGACGGTGGCGACGAACTCCTGGCGCGGACGTCGATCGACGCCCTCGATGAACTCGCGGGCCCGCCGCATGGTTTCCTCGTCGGTCATCGGTCCATGCCGAGCAGCAGCAAGAAGATGCAGATCGCGGCCGCGGCGATGACCTGGCCGAGGGTTATGCGCCGCCTTTCTCGCAGCCAGCTTTTGTCAGCGAAGTCGACGCGGGTGCGAAGTTCGCTCAAAGCGCCTCCCCGATGAAGCAAAGGGCGGCCTCGATAAGCTGCGCGGCCGCGAGGCGGCTTTCCGGGTCTGGCTCGTGCAGCGCGAGCCGCGCCATCTTTACGGCGCTTACCGCGAGATCGCGTTCCTTTTTGACCCGGAGCGCGGTTTGGCTGAGCTCTTCGAACGAAGCGTCAAGCCGCTCGCTCTGCTGCCTGATCGCGACGTCGCCCTCTCCGCGAAGGATCGCGCACATGACGCTGTCGACCTGGGCCGGGCTCATGCCGATACCCTCTCGCGATGCGCGGTTTCAATCGCTTCGCGCGCCTCGCGGGCCGTCCGAAACCAGCCGAGCGCGAGCCCAATGAAATCGCTCGCGTACCAGCCGTGCTCGCCGGCCTTTTGGATCGTCCCGAGAAAGCCGAGCTTCGGATGCGTGACGCTGCGTGGCGCGCCGAGCCGGTTCGTGCTGAGCGTGGGAAATCGAGATTGTTGTTCCATCTGCCCTCCTGAACGTGTCTGGCGAAAGAGTAAACGGCTATTTACGACGTGTCAATGGGTATTTACATCGAGGCCGCGAAACGCCATAGTTCTGTTGCCCAGCTTGGGCTTACCTACGGAGTGGGGCTATGGAGCTTGTGATAGCACTGGGGTTCTTGGCCGTGACGTTGGCGATAGCCATTCGCCCGCTGCAGCCGAGGATCAAGAACCTGCGGCTCGGAAAGGAGGATGTTTTGCTCGTCCGCTATCAGGGTCGGCTTGGCCTCGAAGCTGCCGGACGAATCAGGGATGCCCTCGCGGCCGCGATCCCTGGAGCCAGAGTGCTGGTGTTGGACTGCGGCCTAGATCTTGAAGTGCTTCACCGCGACCAGATACGCGACGATGACGCCGGCGAGGGCGACGCCGGAGGGAAGCAGCACGCGCCACTCGCGCACCAGGAAGTCGAGCAGGGCGTGGGCCGCGCGTGATGTCCAGTGTCGTTGAACAGTTCCGACCGAGAAGATCAACGGATCGGCCGGCGGCGGAACATGCTTCCCATCCCACCAGCGCTTCATTGCCTCGCGCCAGCTTCCGCTATCGCGGTCGTTCAATCCTGCCAAGCGGTGACCACGCCATTGTCGAGATAGACGTACTTCCTGTCTCCGTACACCAGCTGCTCTCGCGTACCTGAGCTGGTCGTCGTCCGATTAACCCTTTCGGGATGGCCGAGCGCCGCGATCACGCTGCAGGAGTTCATACCGATACTGGCGCGGCCACTGGTGATGTCTCCGTAGTCGGCCTTCTTCACGCCGAAGTCCCTTGTGGCTTTGAACAGGATGACGTCCCTATCGTCAGGCGCGATGTTGTTGCAGCGAAGAACACGACCGACCGCAAGACATATTTTTTCTCGCTGATTGTTGCCCGTAAGCACAGCGTCCGGTGCGCATTCGTGGGCCATGCTGCGGCGGCGTATGCCGTCGATTGCAGCGTCGAATGCGTTGCGATATTCCTTGTCGCTTCGCTCACGTTCGATCGCCCGAGCCTCGGATTCCGTGAGGTTAGATCGCTCCACCCTAGACGCCACTTTTCCGGTGTCGCATGGTCGGTCTTGATAGACGACTTTGCCGGACTTGTCCGTGCACTTGTGCAGCGTCTGGGCTTCGGCGTATGAGGCGAGGCAAACGGCCAGTACCACCATCACCCGCCTCACGATTTCACCTTCGCTTTGTGGTATGGATTCGCGGAAGTAGCGACGAGATCGGGCTGCATATTGGCGTAGTCCTCCCCGATAGAGATCCACTTATTCAATAACTCATCGTTCTTGATACGGGTCGCGGTGTTGAGCACGCGATCCTGGTCCGTCGTCAGAGATCGTTCCTTTCCCATATTGCCGTCGCCCAGTAGCAGCCAGCGCGGCGAAACGTCCAGCGCTGCGGCGATCGAGAAGAGCAAGAACGTCTCAATCTGCTGTTTGCGCTTGCGCTTGTCCAGATACTGATGCAACACCGCGCGCGAGCAACCAACTGCGCGGGCGAGAACCGGTACATCCTTCATTGCGGGATTGTTTGTCAGCGCCGCGCGAAGGCGCTCAGGGAAGCCTTCATCGAGCACCCGCTTTAGCGGCTTCGGTTGTCCCTTCTTCGGCCCCGGTTTTCCGCGCTTGGGCATCGTCGGACAGTACCCAGACGCATGTAAATGGGGATTGACACCAACGTAAATGCTCATTTACGATTCGCGCCATGACCTATGACGACCTGATCGCCCACTACGGCAACGAACCGAAGGCCGGAGACGCGATCGGCGTCCCCAGGCAAACCGTGCATCGCTGGAAGAAGACCGGCGCAGTGCCACTTGAGCAGCAGGTGAAGTACGAGGTCGCGAGCGAGGGAAAGCTCAAAGCCGACCTACCAGACTCGGTGCGCGCCGCCGCATGAACAGCTTTCGCCCTGCGTTTCTAACCCCTGCGCAGGCGCGTCCCGGGGCCTGGAACCACCGCATTCCCTCCCTGAGCGGTTGGCCTCGGGGTTTTTCTTTCGGCTGTCGGGTGCACACGACCGACAGTCTCTTTTTTTGCCGCGGATAGGGCTTGCGAACGCTTGAGAAAAATTCTCACGCCGACTCAACCATGACCCAACAGGTCCAACAGCCGCTATTCATCGAGGACGTATACGACGCCTTACGTGCGGCTGTTCAGTACCTCGGCGGGGCGAAGGTGCTCGGGGTTGCCCTGTGGCCGCATAAGCCAATCGATAGCGCCCGCAAGGACGTGCTCGATTGCCTGAACCGGGACAACGACCGGAAGTTCGACGCCGAGGAAATCCTCGCGATTCTGAAGCTCGCCCGCGAGGCGGGCTATCACCAGGCGAAGCATTGGATCGATCACCAGCTCGGATATCAGGCATCGGCCCCGCTCGATCCCGTGATCGAGCGCGACCGGCTGGCCGAAGCATTGGAACACGCATCGAAGAGTTTCGAAGCTCTCGCGCAGGACGCAAGGGCGCTGCTGGAGCGAGATCAAAAACTGAAAGCGGTCAGGTAGTACCGCGCGCCGGGCTGGCGCGATCGAAGAACGCGGAGGGGATTCGAACCGTGATTCGCAGGGCTCAACGACTCGCGCCAAGCGAATCGATGAATCGCCACATTGATCCGCAGACGGTTGACCGATTCTGGTCCCAAGTGCGCCGGGGCCGTGACGACGAATGCTGGAACTGGACCGGTTCGCTCGCGACGTGGGGATACGGCAATTTCAGCGTGAACAATAAGCGCTATCGCGCGCACCGTTTTTCTCTGCTGATTGCGCTCGGCTCGATCCAGCCCGGAATGATGGTGTGCCATACCTGCGACAACCGCGCCTGCGTCAATCCGAACCATCTGTGGCTCGGCAACAACCAGGACAACATGCGCGACGCGGCGAGCAAGGGTCGCCTGCGATTCGTCAACGGTAATGCGCTGAAGGATCGCTGCGCGAACGGCCATCCCTATACGCCAGAAAACACGACGGTAAGGAAGCAGGGCTGGCGCACTTGCCGGGCATGCAACGCGGCCAGAGGGAAGAGGAATAGAGCAATCGCGTCCGCTGCGGAATGTTCCACATGAAACGCGGACGACCCTTGACCACCGTCGACGCGCTCGCGCTGCGCGTGCACCGAGTGCTTCGCGAGTCCGGAGCCCGGAACATGAACGTAGTCCGCGCGATGTGCGATCGCGGCGCGCTTGAGCTCGGGAATACCTTGCCTACCGCGCAGCTAATCATCTTCGAGCGGGTAATCGGGATTCTGTTTCTGCGTGGCTTGGTCGAGTGGAAAAGCGCGAAGCGTAATCGCAAGCTGGCAGCGAGGACCACAGCGTGACGACTTCACAACGAGGGGCGCGGACGATGGGCCGGGAAAGACGCGCAGCACGCCTATCGGCCCGCGACCCGGGAGCAAAGCCGAACGGCAAGGGAGCTTCCTTTGCCATCAATGAGCACTGCGAGATCGGGATAACGCGGGGCGCCGAGAAGATGGCCCTGGACGCCGACGAGTTCGCCAGGCTGCGCAGTTTTATCGAACGCACTGAACCCATCTGGAGCGAAGCACTATGAACGCACCCGCAAGCCAGTCCGCAATCGGCGCGCCCATCAGCATGACGCTGCCGATCGCG
>Ga0070692_10000531_pt1 | contig 11841 bp, 9 predicted proteins | sample KBSK1102metaG_FD_64675 | JGI IMG/M metagenome (GOLD analysis project Ga0070692, IMG submission 64675) | Corn, switchgrass and miscanthus rhizosphere microbial communities from Kellogg Biological Station, Michigan, USA - KBS K1-10-2 metaG | ecosystem: Host-associated > Plants > Roots >...
AACAGCTCGCCGTTCAAATCCTTGATCAGCTCGTTGATGTCGGGGAGCGTGATCATGAAGGCGACCGGTTCGCCGTCATATTCGGCGATCCGGACCAGCTCGTTGTAGATGATCGGCTTGAGCTTCTTCCCCGCGTAGGCGATCTCGCTCTCGGTCAGCGGGACGTAGCCCCAGTTGGCCGACCAGGCGTCGTTCAACAGATTGAGGATCAGCCGGGCTTCTTCGTCGAACTTCGACTTGTCGACCATCCGGATGCGGATTCGCTTGTTTCGTTCGCCGGCGGCGATGAGGCGGTCGATCTTCGGGTCGGACCAGCTGGCGATGTTCACTTCGTAAGTGAGGAGGTCCTTGGCCTTTTCGTAGCCGGCCGCCTCGATCCACTGGCGATATTCGGGCCGGTGATGGCCCATCATTGCCGTTGGCGGCTCTTCGAAGCCTTCGATCTCCAGCCCCGGCTCATCCCAGATCGAAAGGCTGATCGGGCCCATCGCTGCCGTCATGCCCTGCTCTCGAAGCCAGTCCTCCGCCGTCGCAATCAGCGCAGCCGAAGCCTCGCCGTCGGTGGTTTCGAGCATCCCCCACTGGCCGGTGCCCTCGCCCATATGCTTCTGGACGAGCTCGTCGACCTGGGCGCTGATCCGGCCGACGACCTTGCCGCCGCGCTCAGCGAGCCAGAATTTCGCTTTGGCGTGCTCGAACCACGGGTTCTTGCCGGGGGTGATGAGGCCGTGGACCTCGTCCTTCAGCGGCGGGACCCACGCAGGATCGTCGCGATAGACGACCCAGGCGAGATTCACGAAAGCCTTTTTGTCGGCCTTGGTCTCGACCGGCCGGACGGTGACGTTGCTTGCCATTGCGGAGGGCTAGCCCGGCACTGGCGCAAGGACCAGCACATTCATTGTCTGGCCACGAAGCCGCCACTATCTCTGCGCAGAGGCAAGGACTTATGAGCAACGCTGCAACTCTCGAACGAAAGACGGCTGCGCCTGCGACGGCGCGCGATTCCGCTCGCGAGTTCGACGACAAGGCGATGCTCAAGGCGGCCGCCGGTCTGACCCGCGATCTCAATTCGCCCAACGCGGCAATCTACTGGGGCGATCTGCTGCTGTCCGCCGCCATTGGCTATTCGGGGCTCGCCGGGGCGATCCTGCTGCCGATGCCGCTTGCTCTGCTCGCGGGCTTCGTCGCGGTTGTGGCGCTCTATCGCGCGGGCAGTTTCATTCACGAACTGACTCACTTGAAGCCCCGGGCGGTTCCGGGCTTCCGCCTCGCCTGGAACCTGATCGTCGGAATCCCACTTCTGGTCCCCTCCTTTCTTTACGAAGGCGTTCACAACCAGCATCACGCAAAGCGCTATTACGGGACGATCGACGATCCCGAATACCTGCCGCTTGCGCTGATGAAGCCGTGGACATTGCCGGTGTTCCTGGCCGCTGCAGCACTCGCGCCGGTCGGGATGCTGCTCCGATTCGGAGTGCTTGCGCCGCTGTCGCTGCTGTTCCCGAAGCTTCGGCGCGTCGTCGTCGAGAAATATTCCGGGCTTCAGATCAACCCGCGCTTTCGCCGGCCGGCGCCTCAGGGCGCGTTCGCCCGCGACTGGAGGCTTCTGGAGACCGCGTGCAGTGTCTGGGCGATCGCACTGATTGCGCTCACCGCGACCGGAGTCATCCCGCTTCGCGCCTTCCTGATTTTCCTCGGCGTTGCTGCCGGCGTGATGTTCCTCAATCAGGTGCGCACCCTCGTGGCGCATCTGTGGGAGAACGACGGCGAGCCGATGAGCGTGACCGATCAGTATCTCGACAGCGTCAACGTCCCGCCGCCGGGGCTCCTGCCCGCTCTATGGGCGCCGGTCGGCCTGCGGTTTCACGCGCTCCATCACTTGCTTCCCGGAGTGCCGTATCACGCGCTCGGGACGGCGCACCGGCGGCTGTGCGCCGAGCTCGCGCCCGACTCGATCTATCACCGGTCGAGCCACCGCGGGCTTACGGGGCTTGTCGTCAGACTCTCCCGAAGCAGCTGGCGCGGTCGTCCGTAACTATTCTTCGGACCTGATCAGGACCGTCTCCCCGACCAGAAGGAACAGGAAGAAGGGCGCCCACGCCGCGAGGATCGGCGGGTAGGCGCCGACATTGCCCATCGCCAGGCTGAAGTTGTCGGCGACGAAATAGGCAAAGCCGAGCGCCATTCCGATGCTCGCCCGCACCAGAACCTGCCCGGATCGGGCCAAACCGAAAGCCGCGACGGCCGCGAGCAGCGGCATCAGGACAATCGATAGCGACCCGGAAATCTTGTGCCACAGCCCGGCCCTTGCCTCCGCGGTCGGTTTTCCAGCCGCTTCCATCTCCGGAATCTTGCCCATCAGCTGAAAGAAAGACGTTTCATCCGGCTCGACCCTGGCGAGCCGGAGCTGGTCGGGACTCAGACCTGCGAGGCCCTTCATCAGCGGAACGGTGCGAGTGACGTTCATCGTCGAATCGTAAATCCGCACATTCTCGAGCCGCCATTCGCTGCCTTCGGGAGTCGCCTTGTCGGCGTTGATGATCCGCCGGATCGCGCCGTGATCGCGCTGGTAGATCGTGACTCCGCGAGCGACGAACGCCGAGCCTTGCCCAGCGGCGACACGGGCCCGGACGAGATCGCCGCCGTGGGTGACCCAGACGTTGCTCAGGATTCCGCTTTCGGGCGGCACCGGCTTGTAGTCGTTGTCGCTCCACGCATTCACGACTCGTGCGGAATGGACCGTCACGGTCTCGTTGAAGGCGAATGCGAGGACCGATACGCCGAGGCTCGCGATGACCAGGGGCGCGAGAAGCTGGTGGGCGGAAATGCCGGCCGCCTTCATCGCCACGATTTCGCTGTTCTGGTTGAGTCCGACGAAGGCAATCAGGGTGCCGAGAAGCACGGAGAAGGGAAGGAAACGGGAGATCAGCAGCGGGATTCGAAGCCCGACGTAACGCCAAAGCTCGGCATCGCCATTGCCTGGAACAGCGAGGATCTTGCCGGATTCGCCGAGCAGGTCGAGCATCATCAGCACCAGCACCAGGCCGATGAGAACCGCCAGGCTCCGGGTCAGGAACAGACGAACGGTGTAGAGCGCCAACTGGCGCGACGGGAAGAACTGCAGGTTGATCACGCCGCCCGCGCTTTCGGCATCAGCGACTTGATTCGCCGCGCCAACTTGGCCGCTGCCCATTCGAGAGCGCCGATCGGCTGGCCCCCGGGCTTGTGCGAGATGGTGTAATACATCCAGCTTATGAGCGCGACGAGGACCGCGAACGGCGCCCACATCGCGACGATCGGGTTCAACCGCCCCTGCTCGCCCGCATAGGCGCCGTACTGGTTCACCTTGTGATAGGCGACGACCATCACGATCCCGACGAAAATCCCGAGCGCGGACGTGCTCCGCTTGGGAGGAACGGCGAGCGCGACTGCAAGCATCGGAAGCATCGCCATCATCAGGATTTCGACGATCCGGAAGTTGAAATTGGCCTGGGCTCCAAGCTCCTGTTCGTGGCTCGTCGCACCGCCTTCGTAGCCGAGCCGGTACAGCTCGTTGAAGAACAGCTCGTCATAATCGACGCCGCGCCCGCGGAACGGATCGATTGCCGGAACCGTGATCGGGAGGTCGTAGCTTGCGAACGTCAACGTTCGAGGCGTCGGAAATTTGGGCGACTGCTGGATCAGCCGGCCATTGTGAAGGCGGAACAGGATCACTCGCGGGTCATCGGTGGAAAGGAAGCGCCCGGCCTCGGCCGTCGCGACGACGCTTTGACCCTTGGGGTCGTCGACCTGGACGAAAATGCCCTGAAGGCGTGTCCCGTGGGATTCGCTCTGGTCGATCCGCAGCGTCAACCTTTTCCCGAGCTGATTGAATTCACCGACCCTGATCGATGCCCCGAGGGCGCCGGACCTGAGGTCGAACCGCAAACCTTCGTATTTGTAGTGCGCGTAAGGCTCGATGTAGCCGACGATCATGATGTTGAGCAGCATGAGGCCCGCCGCGTACATGTAAGGGACCCGGAGAAGCCGGCCGAAGCCGACTCCGATTCCCCGAAGCGCGTCCAGCTCCGACGACAAAGCGAGCTTTCGGAACGCAAGCAGGATTCCCATCAGCAGACCGATCGGAATCCCGAGCGAGAAATATTCGGGAAGCAGGTTGGCGAGCATTTTCCACACGACGCTGACGGGACCGCCGGTGTTGACGACAAAGTCGAACAAACGGAGCATCTTGTCGAGGACGAGCAGCATCGCAGCGAGGATGAGCGTCCCCAGCAGCGGGACCGCGATGGACCGCGCCAGGTAGCGATCGATTAGCGACAACTGGCGCAACTTGGTCGTCCCTACACCATGATTTGGCCGCAAAGCGGGTTGAAACCGCAACTCGGGTCAGTCCCGCTTCGGCGGGCCCGGCTCGGCGGCACTCATAACGATCCGGTCGGGAATAGCATGTCGAAAACGCAAGCGATGGTGAAACAGGCGCCGGCAATGCCGGACGCTTGCGCCATGCCCGCGTGCCGGACTGTCCAATGCCGTCCGCGCGTCGCTCTGCTTTCGAACCCGAGGTCGACAGGCAATATCGCCCAGCTGTCGCGAATCCGGAGCTATTGCGCCGACCATCCCGACCTGTTTCATTACGAGGTAGAGCATGTCGACCAGATCGGGGACGCGCTTCGGTCGATTGCCCGGGTCCGGCCAAAGGTGTTGGTCATCAACGGCGGCGACGGCACCGTCCAGGCAACTCTCACCGAAATCCATAACGGCGGCCATTTCGGTGATGTGCCGCCGCCGATTGCGGTGCTTCCGAGCGGCAAGACCAACCTCATCGCTCTCGACCTCGGCGCTCACGGCGATCCGATTTCCGCGCTCGAACGCCTGGTCGCGCTCGCCCAGGGCGATCTTGCCGAGCATCTCGTCGCTCGCGAGCTGATCGCGCTGCGCAAGGACGGGTCGGAGCGGCCGGTGATCGGCATGTTCCTTGGCGGCGCGGGGCTTGCCGACACGATGCTCTATTGCCGCGACAAGATTTACCCGCTGGGTCTTCCGAACGGCGTCAGTCACGTCATCACCGCGATCGCGGTTCTGGCGCGGCTCACGCTGGGAGTGAAGGCGAGCTTCCTTCCGCCGAGGGCGGCGTCGCTTCAGGTGTCCACCGGGCGAGACGGGTCGTTGACCGGGCGCTTCTCGCTTCTCGCGGTGACGACTCTCGACAAGCTCCTTCTCAATGGCCAGCTCCAGATGGCGAGTGGCGGAGGCAGGCTGAAGCTGCTCGCGGTCGAGGAGCGGCCCGCATCGGTAATCCGGACCGTGGTCGCGATCCTGCTCGGGAAGCTCGGCCGCAAGCCGCTCGACGGAGTCCATCTCGAAGGCGCGGACGAAATCAGTATCGAAGGCGAGCGCTCCAACGTCATCCTCGACGGGGAGATGTTCAGCGCCGAGACTGGCAAGCCAATCCGCCTTCGGCCCGCGCATCCGCTATCGTTCGTTCGCCTCGCGGCATAGTCTGCGCCTTCAATGGCGGACCTCAAGCAACTCGTAGCCGATGAATTGTCGCTGCCTGTCGACCCGGCGGTGGCTGCAATGGCAACTGCGATCGCGGCGAACCACGGCGAGGCGTCGCGGGCGGTTCTTTTCTACGGTTCGTGCCTCCGGCAGCACCAGCTCGAAGGGCTGATGCTCGACTTCTACCTGATCGTTTCGGACTATGCCCAAGCCTATGGCAAAGGCTGGATGGCGACCGCGAACCGGCTGATCCCTCCCAACGTCTTTTATTTCGAGCACGGCGAACTCGCTTCCAAATATGCGGTGCTGAGCGAAGCGGATTTCGATCGCGAGTGCGGGCCCGAAGCACGGAGCACGTCGGTCGTGGCCCGGTTCGCGCAGCCATCGCGACTTGTGTGGAGTTCAGGGAAAATCGCGCGCGAGACCGTCGTCAGCTCGGTCCGCCAGTGCGCTCCTGCTCTGCTGGGTTGGGCCCGGCCGCTCGCTCCCCGCGACGCGTCGATCGAGGCGCTTTGGAAGCGTGCGTTCCAGCTTACTTTCGGAGCGGAATTGCGGGCGGAGCGCACCGACCGGTCCGCTTCGATCGTCGATTCCGATCCGGACCGCTATCGGCGCTTCGGCGAAGCTGCACTCGCGGGTCTTCCGCCGGGCGGGACGGGCACCAGCCGCTGGTGGAAGCGGATGCAGCGCAAGGGCAAGCTGCTCTCGGCTCTCCGCCTTGCCAAGGCGAGCGCGACCTTCGCCGGCGGCGCGGATTACATTGCGTGGAAGATCAATCGCCACGCCGGAACGAAGATCGAGCTGAAGCCCTGGCAACGGCGGCACCCGCTGCTCGCCGGGCTTACCTTGCTGCCGCGCCTGCTGAAGAGCGGGGCGGTTCGCTAGACTGGAGCGCGGTCGCGACGGCGGAGGCGAGTGCACCGACCGTGAACGGCTTTCGAAGAAGCTCGTGGCCGACCAGCGTGTCGGTCTCGCTGTCGCCGACATAGCCTGTCACGAACAGGACTGCGAAGTCGCTCCGCTTTTCCTTGAGGATCTTGATGAGTTCCGGCCCGGTCATTTCCGGCATGATGACGTCGCTGATGACGAGGTCGAAGGTCTGGCTGTCGAACATCCGGATCGCTTCGTTGCCACTTTCGCAGGCGACGGGCTCGTAATCGAGATCCTCGAGCGCTTCGACGGTGGAAGTCCTGACGCGCGGATCGTCCTCGACCAGAAGGATTCGAGCGCCCGGGACCCGCTCTTCCTCGTTCATTCGCTGGGCCGCCGGATGAAGCCGGACGGGCGCTTCCGCGATGGTTCGCGGGATGTAGATGGACACGGTCGTGCCCTTGCCGACCTCGCTTTCGATTCCGACCTCGCCGCCCGACTGGTGGGCGAATCCGAAGATCTGGCTGAGGCCGAGGCCGGTGCCCTTGCCGACCGGCTTTGTGGTGAAGAACGGTTCAAACGCTCGCTCCTTCACTTCCGGCGGCATTCCGCAGCCGCTGTCGGTGACCGCGATTCGCACATAATCGCCGGGACGAATGTCGCCCACCTGATTTGCCGAAACCTTAACGTTGGAGCTGCTTATGGTCAGCTGCCCGGCGCCGTCCATCGCATCCCGGGCATTGACCGCAAGGTTCACGATCGCATTCTCAAGCTGGTGCGGATCGACGTAGATCGGCCAGGTATCGGGCGCGAGATCAACCCGCATCCGAACCCGCTCGCCGAGCGTCCGGTCGAGGAGATCCGACATGCCCTGGACGAGACCGACGGGCTCGGCCCGTTCGGGAAGTAGCGGCTCCGACCGGGCGAAGGACAACAGTCGCCGGGTCAGCGCGGCGGCACGGGTCGCGCCTTCCATCGCATTGTTGAGATGGGCGAGGATTTCCCTGCGCGGGCCGTTGAGGCGCCGCCGCGCAAGGTCGATCCCACCGACGACGACCGCAAGCATATTGTTGAAATCGTGGGCGATTCCTCCGGTCAGCTGGCCGACCGCTTCCATCTTCTGGACCTGGCGGAGCTGGGCTTCGGCAGCCTCGCGTTCGGCCGCCTCGGCCTTCAGCGCCTGATTCGATTCCCAAAGCTCCTGGGTGCGCTCGCGAACCGCGCTTTCCAGGCCCTCCGCGCGGTCGGATTCGGAATCGGCCTCGCGCCGGGCGAAGGCGAACTGGCGGATTGCCTGGGCCGCGACCAGACCGAGGACGATTGCCCCGATTCCGACCAGTACTCCAAGCCAGCTGAGATAATCGGTAAGCCGGTCGGCGCGCGCGGAGAAGAAGAAGGTCTGCTGCATCCGCTGCTGGAGGATGTCGCGCTCGGTGTCGGCGATCTCGCGAAGCTTCTTGTGAAGCTCCGCCTCCAGCGGCGGGTTCGCGTTCGGGCCGACCGCGGCGTAATAATAGCTGATTCCGTAGTCGCCGTGCCTCGCGGTAATCACCCGCGCGACCTGGTCGAATCGGGTGCCGAGCTGGTCGTACAGCTTCTGGAGCTCGTCCAGCCGCTGCTTCTGCTCCGGGTTGGTGCCGGCCAGCCGCTTGAGCTGATAGAGTTGCTGCCCGGCAAGGCGCCAATAGCTCAGATAGATATTGCCGCTGGTTTTGACGTCTTCATCGAGCGCGAAACGGCCCAGCGCGGCTTCGGATCGGGAGATGCTGGCGTCGACCGAACGGGTCAGGAGGGTGACGTCGTAGGCGTGCCGCTCCAGCTGGAGCGCCTCGTCCCGATCTTCGTTGGACATTGCGACAAGGAAGACGAGGCCGAGCAGCATCAGCACCGCCATCAGCGCACCGGCGGCTATGGCCACCCGTCTCCAGTCGAACCGGATTTCCTCCACGCCCGCTGTCATGACGTCACCCTAGTCATCTCTTCGCGGCGGCGAAAGGCGGGTCCGTCCTTCAAATGCAGCCGGTCGCCCGCCCAGCGGCTCCGAACATCGCAAGAATCTCGTCGACCTGTCCTTCGGAATGCTCGGCGCAGAGCGAGCAGCGGAGCAGGGTCATTCCAGCCGGCGTCGCCGGCGGCCGGGCGAGATTTACGTAGAGGCCTTCGTCCAGAAGCGCCTCCCACATCGCCGCGCCGGTCTTGAGGTCCGGCATGATCACCGCGATGATCGCCGACTGCGGCTCCTCTGTTCCAAGAGTGAAGCCGAGTGCCTTCAGGCCGGCGTGAAGCTTCTTCGAATTTTGCCAAAGGTGGGCGCGCTTGTCCGCGCCGTGCATCAGCTTGCGGATCGACGTCGCCGCGGTTGCGACGACCGAGGGCGGCAACGACGCGGTGAATACGTAAGGGCGGCAGACCAGCCGGAGGATTTCGAACTTCGGGTGGTTCGACACGCAGAAACCGCCGACCGTCCCGACCGACTTGGAAAAGGTGCCGATGATGAAGTCGACGTCGTCGATCACGCCCTGCGCTTCGGCGACTCCGCGGCCGTGCTCGCCGATGAACCCCATCGAATGCGCTTCATCGACCAGAACCATCGCTCCGTTCGCCTTGGAAACCGCGACCATCTCCTTCAGCGGGGCGATGTCGCCGAGCATGGAATAGACGCCTTCGAGCACGACCAGCTTGCCCGCGCCTTCGGGAACGCGCTTCAGGCGCTTTTCCAGAGCCTCGATGTCGTTGTGGCGGAACGGAACGATCTGCGCGTTGCCGAGCGCACACCCGTCATAGATCGACGCATGGCTGTCGATGTCGAGGACGATGTAATCCTCCTTTCCGGCGATGGTCGAGATGATCCCGAGATTGGCCTGGTAGCCGGTCGAGAAGACCATCGCATGGTCCATCGCATAGAAGTCCTTGAGCGCGTCCTCGCACTCTTTGTGGGTCGCGTAGGTCCCGTTCAGCACGCGGCTTCCGGTGGTTCCCGAGCCGAACTCCTCGAGTGCCTTCTTGCCCGCCGCGATCACGTCGGGGTCGAACGTCATTCCCATGTAATTGTAGGTGCCGAGAAGGATCGTCCGGCGGCCGTTGCAGATGGCGACGGTCGGGCTCTCGACCCGCTCCATGACCAGGTTGAAGGGGTCGGTCAGGCCGGTGGAGAGAAGGGCCTCGCGCTGCTCGATCAACGGGTCGAACTTGGAGAAAAGGTCGCTCACGCCTTCATCTTGTCCAGAGCCGCGGACAGCTCGCCGATCGTCTCGATCTCCGCCTGCATGTTAACCGGGATGAGCACATCGAACTCGTCCTCGACCTCGGCGACGAAGTTGAGGACGGTCAGGCTGTCCCACTCCAGGTCCTGCTGGAACCGGGTATCGGGGGTCACGGCCACGTCCTTTTTGTTGAAGGGTTCGACCAGCGCCTTCACTCGGCTGTAGGTTTCGTCGCTCTCGTCCATGTGTCTCGCCCTATTCGCGGGGGCGCCGTTTCGCAATGCAATGGGGCGCGAATGCGGCGGCTTCGGGTCCGGCTAGAGCCAGCCCTCGCGCTCGTACCAGGCAGCGGTTTCAGTCAGGCCCTGCCCGGTTTCGACCTGGGGCCGCCAGAGATCGGGCGAAGGCCGGCGGCTGGGCTTCACGACCCAGTCGCGGTGGCTGAAATAGGCCGCGCGGTCGGCGGATAGCTTGGCGCGCTCGCGGCGGACAAACTGGTCGAGCATCGCGCCGGCCTTCAGAATCGGGCCAGGCATCGACAGCGACACATTGCCTCGCCCGACCGCGCGGCCGATTGCCTGAGCCAATTCCTTGTGGCTCCAGCCCTCCGGTCGGCCGTCATCGGGTTCAAGGACGGTGCGGCTCGTTTCGTCCGATTTTGCCAGCGCGAGAAGCAGGCGCGAGAGATCGTCAACGTGAAGGACCGAAACCCGGCCTTTCGGAGGGAGCAGCATCAGTCGAAGCTTGGCCATTCGGAACAGCTCGAGCGTCTCGCGATCGCCTGGGCCGTAAACGGCGGGCGGGCGGACGGTAACCCAATCGAGGCCAGAGCCCTGGACCAAATCCTCCGACCGAGCCTTCGACGCCCCGTATTTGGAGAGCCCGGGCTCCCGCGCGGCGAGCGAGGAAACGTGGACGAAGCGCGTGATCCCGCCGGCCGTAGAGGCGGCGAGCATCGCCAGGGTCCCCTCGACATTGCCGCGCTCGAAGTCGGCGGGATCGCGCGCATTGAGGATTCCGGCGATGTGGACCACCGAATTGCAGCCGGCCACCAGCCGGCGGAGCGCATCGGCGTCGGCGAGCGAGCCCTCGACCCATTGCACCTGGCGCTGCGGGCGCTGCGGGCGGCGGGTGAGGACGCGGACCTCGTGGCCTGCGGCGGTCGCGATATCGATGAAGCGGGTCCCGACGAATCCGGTTCCACCGGTGACGGCAATGGTCACAGCGGCGACCAGGCGCGGTCTGCCCCGTCTTCGGGCTCGACCGTTTCGGTTTCGGGCCCGAGGCTTTCGACGATCCGGTCGAGGAGCGGCCCGACGCCGTCACCAGTCGCCGCAGAGATGGGCAGTGGCTCCGGCGCGCCGGCCTTGCTGAGCGACTGTTTCGCTTTCTTGAGCTGCTTCGCGTCGACCAGATCGCAGCGGCTGAGCGCGACCAGCTCGGTCTTGTCGTCGAGACCGGCGCCGTAGCGGGCCATTTCGTCGCGCACCGTCCGCCAGGCTTCGCCCGGGTTCTCGCTCGCGGCATCGACCAGGTGCAGGAGGAATCGGCTGCGCTCGACATGGCCGAGGAAGCGGTCGCCGATGCCCGCGCCTTCCGCCGCGCCTTCGATCAGTCCCGGGATGTCGGCGAGGACGAATTCGCGGCCCTTGTGGCGGACGACGCCGAGCTGCGGGCGGAGAGTCGTGAACGGATAGGCGCCAACCTTGGCGGTCGCATTGGTGACGGCGTTGAGGAAAGTCGACTTGCCCGAGTTGGGAAGGCCGACGAGGCCAACATCGGCGAGCAGCTTCAGGCGCAGCCAGACCCACATCTCCTCGCCGGGGACGCCGGTCTGATGCTGGCGCGGGGCTCGATTGGTCGAACTCTTGTAGCTGGCATTGCCGCGGCCGCCCATTCCGCCCGCCAACAGCGCCACGCGCTGTCCCTCGACGGTGAGATCGGCGATCAGCGATCGCTGCTCGTCGTCGGCGAGGATCTGGGTCCCGACGGGCACGCGGATGACGAGGTCCTTGCCTGCCGCACCCGTCCGGTTCGATCCCGAGCCGCCCTTGCCCCGCGGCGCGCGGAAATGCTGGGTGTAGCGGAAGTCGACGAGCGTATTGAGGCCCGGCACGGCTTCGAACACGATATCCCCGCCCTTGCCGCCGTCGCCGCCGTCAGGGCCGCCGAATTCAATGAACTTCTCGCGCCGAAAGCTGACGACCCCAGGGCCGCCGGCACCGGAGCGAATGAAGATCTTGGCCTGGTCGAGAAAGTGCATCGGGAG
>Ga0070692_10000532_pt1 | contig 11830 bp, 9 predicted proteins | sample KBSK1102metaG_FD_64675 | JGI IMG/M metagenome (GOLD analysis project Ga0070692, IMG submission 64675) | Corn, switchgrass and miscanthus rhizosphere microbial communities from Kellogg Biological Station, Michigan, USA - KBS K1-10-2 metaG | ecosystem: Host-associated > Plants > Roots >...
AAGGTGGCGAACCGAGCGAGCCGGACCGAACACCCTTCCGGCGGTATGTTGATCTCTGGTGGGTCGGCGTGTGCATAGGAGCATCAATCGGGCACCCTACGAAGGTTGCAGAATGGCACAAGTTCATTGAAGGCACAGTGCTCCTGTCCGATCCGTGGAGAATTCTGCATCTTCAGGCGATCGCAATCGCTCATCACGGAAATGCGGAGGCTGTGCGGGACCCCACCTCGGTCATCAACCTTGCGAATGAACTTGCGGCGACGGGATTGCCGTTGATGATCGATGCCGTTCGGAACCCGAAGGCGGAGCCCATCTGGCTCGCGGGAGACTTTCTCGAGGGTCGCAAATTCAGAAGGATATAGTTAGGCCGCTCCAAAGGACAGGCACCCCACTACTGTGAATCTACTTGTGGCAAGCGAGACACACTTTTGTTTGTCCGTACAAGTCGTCAATATCTAGCGGCTCGATTTCGGATCGGAGTGGGTTCGGCTGTACCTTGGCATTCATCCGCGCCACGCGACGCGCATGGTCCGCCCGAATGGAATTAATTCGCTCGGGTTGAGACAGTTCTTCCAACGATTCGCCGTGGCTCCACGTGAAGGGCGAGCCGTGGTCCACGGCCGTCTTCTCGTAACGCTTGGCCTCCTCAAATGCCTCTGGGTGGTGCTCCATGAGGCGGACCCATTCGATCTTCTGCTGGAAAAAGCAAAACGTGCAGCCGGAGCGCGTTCGCCATGCGTAGTATTTCGGTAGACCTAGGCCCGCACCATCGAGTATTTCCAAGACGCCGGCCTTGTCGATCCCTGCCTCCTTGAATGGCAGCCGGATGGCCAGGTTTTCGTGGGTTGAGATGTAACCGTCGCGGTATTCCTCGTCGGCGCGGATCGCAACGTAGCTTTGGACCTTCATCCCCCCATCCAACTGTGGCCGGAGCCAGGCCTCGAACGGTCGGAGCTTCAGTTGTCGAGTACACCACCGCGTCTGTGGCGAGGGCAGGAAGCTGTTGTACTGCTTCAGCCAAAAATCGAAGTCGCGGTCGGGATTCAGGCGGAGGATCGGCTTGCCGAGGAAGCCCTCAAGGCGTCCCAAGAACTCATAAACCTCCGGGAGCTCCTTTCCCGTGTCCGTGAAGAAGTAGTCGATATCGAGTTCCGGATAGTGCTGTCGCATGTAGACCGCCAGCGCAGCACTGTCGCGTCCGCCCGACAGGCCGAGGACGTGCCTTTCGTTGATGGTCATTGCTTCTGCACAAGTCGTGCCCTCGGCGAGGCGACCCCCTTCGTCTCCAGTTCGCCCAAGTACCTAACGCTCATTTCGGCGAAGGCGGCTAAAATGATGTTCCGGCCCTGTCGATCGGAGCCTGCGAGCGCCCGCTCAACCCGCTCGATCACATCGTCCACTGCCCCCCGATCCGTGTCCGTGATCGCGAACTCGCCGGCTACGGGGGTCGGGCGACCATTTATGCCTACCACGACGGCCATGGCCTGCCGCTTGTCGGGACGGCCCTTTACGCGAGCATACGCCTCGGAGCGAATGAATTTCTGTGCGAGGTCTGCAATTTCCACTCCCGCTTGGTCCAAGTCCGCATCAACCCAGTCCCGAGGAGGTTTGCTTGTCGCCAGGCTTGCGATACCCTCCATATCCGTCTCAGTCCCCCCGAACTGACTCAGACGGCCTACAAATGCGTTTAGATGGAAATCACCAGTCAGTTGCCGGACATTTTCTGCGCGCGCACGTAGTTCATTCAAGGCCTGAGACGAGGCGTTGGGGACCTGAAGCTCGGTGAGCATCATCTTCTGGAGTCGATCCAGTGCATCAGAGTAAGCCTGCACGAGCTCGTGAAGGCCCTCCCGGACCCTCGCAATGACCTGCTCGATCGCGTCCGCAGACGTCATCGTGCCCGTCTCGCCCATGAGGCTCGGAATTTCGTCAAATAGGAACTTGTTTGGATCTGAGGCCCGCTTGAAGAGTGCCCGAACGCGCAAGGCGTTCGTCGATAGTCGGTTAGTCCGCTTGGCCCACGGCTTCAGACCATCGTGAATGGCCACAAGCCCACGAGCCACATCTATCGGCTCCAAGTGAGCCAAATGATTTTGACAGTCGAGCTCTCGAACAATCGCGGCAAGCCCGGACAGGATTGTTCTCGAGAGGTCAGAGAGGTTCATCCACCGTAGCTGGATTGAACTGGGATCCGACGCCAGGTAGTCCACGTCCAGGTCTGTAAACCGAGCCTGAAATATCCCCTCTCGATAGAAGGCAAGCCGATCACGACGAGCGAGCATGAAAGCCACCGCCAATACTGGCAAGAGTCCTTCCTTAATTCCGTATGGGGGAGCCTGCCAATGTGCGAATAACTCATCGACCGTGACCGGACGTCCAGAATTGCGTTCCAGGAAACTGGTAGCAGCGTCCCAGGCGGGGAGTACGCCGCATGGATCAGATTTCTTGGTCGGCGCCTCAAAGCGCCAACCGCGGGGGGTCAGGCGATAAAGGTTCGCCTTGAGCAGAATGGAATCCAGAAGTCCGCCTTCGGCGGGATACCCTTCGACCCCAAGATGCTTCTGCCCTTCCCGTTGAACCATCAACTTTAAGAGACACTTCTGAGCGGCAATGGCGTTGGACGATGGCTCTTGTCGGTTCAGAAGCTCATTCGAAAGCCTCGGAGCCTGCGCGTATCTGGCATCTGCAAGGTCGGATGCCAGCGTGTTGAGTTCACAGTAACTGTAACGGCCAGGGTCAGTTCCGGCGCGGTGCCAATTGGCGGTATCGAACATCTTCTGAAGGTTCGCTTCCAAGCGAGCCCGCACATCGGCGACGCGAGCCAACACTTCACGACGGGCTACTGGGTCTCCACTTAGCTCCGGCCGCTCCTCGTGGATCTTCGTGATGGCGAGGAACTCTCGCGCGAGTTGCAGAACCTGCCAAGATGCTGTCGACAGGCCAATGATTAGATCGCCGCCGGCCTGGTCCACGGCGTCCTGGCAGAGCTTGGTCGCAGTCGGTTTGGTCTCGTTGGCTGTCGGAACGACAAGCAGAAACCGCCCCATCGCCCCGTTGTGCCTGTCGTCCGTCCGGGCATGGTCGCCAATCTCGGCAAGAGGGACGAGATCTACGTCGAACCAACGGAGTGCGCCAGTCTCATGATAATGGCGCTTCGCCAGAACGGGCTGTAGCCCTGCGAATGTCCGCAACTGCTTGAAATCTACCTCCCTAATTGAGCTGAGCGTTTCGGTCAGTGCGTGTTCGATATCAAAATCGCTGCCCGCGTAGACCGCGTACGCCCCGAGATGCTTGCGGAAGAGGATGAAGGACCAAGCCTGGAGCTGCTTTAGGGCAGCAGATACCTTCTCTGTCGATCCGATCCCGGAGACGCAAGTCGTGAGAAGGTCTGGAGTCGCACTCAGGCCTGAGCGCTCGCGAAACAAATCCAGCAGTGCAATGGTCTTGAGGATCTGGAGCTGGATTGATGAAGCACCGATTGCCTCACACCGCTCGATCGCCTCGACCGCCATTGACCAACGATGGCCATCAGGTGACGCTAGGATGGCCGGCTCAAGGTTGACACGAAGGTACTCCCATAGGCGCTCGGGAGCAAAGAGGTCGCCATCCTCCGCATCACGAAGGAAATCCTGGAATCCAAACGGTTCGGCCGAGTTAAGGAACCCAAACAGACTCCGCTGATTTTGGCCGAACCGCCGGCGTGAGATAGGTCCCAAGAGGCAGGCAACAAAGGGGTGGAGCGGCCAACACCGATCCAACGTCTTCGCCAGATCCGCGGCCGCACTTGGTCTCCCCGTGCGCACGGTCGTGGCGACAGCTTGAACAAGAGCCGATGGCCGTTTCGCTGAGCGGTCGCTCTGGATCGCTCGTGCAAGCAAATCGATCTGCTCGTCGCCAACCACATTGACGATCAAGTCGACAAAGCGCCCCTGAACCTTGGCCCATTCGTCGCGCAGGTCCCGCGCTAGTCGACGGGCATACTCATCGAAGGCTTGGTGAAGAACACCCACCAGTACGATTCGCCCATCGCTCCGCGCCGCTGCTTCCGCAAGCTGTTGCAAGAGGAAGATGTCGTGGTTGTCTTGAGCAGCTCCCTCCAAGAACTTCCCCATCTCGTCCAAGAAGATCAACAATCCGCCGTGCGCGCTTGGTTTTTCCGAACCGATCTTAGTCAGAGCCGTGATGATTCGATCATCCGTCCATCGCCGAACCTGCCCCTTGCCGACGTAGCCGCTCGCAACAAGGGCATCGCCAATGACTTCAGATGGTGCGGCCCGCTGGCAAATCACCGGCAGAACTCGCCAGCCCTTCCGCTTGGGCGGGAGAGCCTCCCATACAGTCTTGGCTACGCCCTTGCCGAGAATTGTGCCTGCCTCAGCACGGAGCCTGGGATTGCCATTGAGGACCGCGCTTAATGCGACTACCAAGCTCGACTTGCCGCTGCCGTAGGGCCCCGTCCAGGTGAACGCCCCCTGTCCCGTTTCTGCAATATGGTGCGCCATGGTCAAAAGCACGTTGGCGGACGATTTCGGGCAGACAAAGCCTTCCAAGGCTTTCGGGTCGTGCAGATCCGTGTCGATCCGGACCGATCGCTGGAACCGCCGCGCAACGTGAACCCTATCCATAAGGCTCATCAGCCGGCCTTTCTCTGTCGTGCCGCCCGATAGTCCTTCTGCATGAGCAGAAGAGCCTCACCTTCCCGCAAGGGACCGTTCCGAAGCACCTGTTTCAGCCCGGCGGTCTCCGACCAGCGAAATGTGCCTCTTGTTATGTCTTCGAGTGCCAGCAAGCGGTCCGCCAACTCCGCCTCGTCGAGCAAAAATACCCGACCTGGTGACCCTGGTTCGTGGGCAACCATCTCGAACGAGAGAGTCCGGGTTGAGCCTTGGCGGTCCCAAAAGGCGTTGAGGGCCTTTACGAATACACCGTGTGGAAGCGACGGCTTCGCCCCACGTACGAGGTGGAAGTGACCTTTCAAACCGCGCACCAAGCGAAGCTCCGCAAGTGGAGACTCGAGATTATCCTCAACTGCACCATGGCTTCCCGAAGAATGCGCCTCGTACATGCGTACAAAGCACTCCACGTCCCGCTGGATCGTCGTTCGAGAAAGACGCCGCCAATTCCGAGCTTCGGCGAGTTTCGTGAGACCGTCGACAAGGTCGTCGCGCCGAAAGTTCACGCTGGTGAAATGACTGAAAACCCAGAACCACGTGGTCTTGAGCGGCCCCCCGGATTCACCGGAACACAGCAGCCAATGCATGAGCCAGAGCGACGCCGGGTCTTCCAAATAGGGGTCAATGCCCTTCGGGCCAAAGAGAAAATCGCCGACCGGTGTAGTCGTCAGGTGCCCCGACTTCGGCTCTTCCGCAATCACCCCAACACACGTCGCCCAATGCCGCATCGAGGCAACCATGTTCTTCCCGACACCGAAGCGGGCAATCGCTTCGTCACTCAGAAAGATGCTTTTGTTATCAGGAGTGTCGCGGTCTGCCAAGACCGCGTCGTACGCTTTCTTGAGCCATCCGTATCGAAGTGGAAATGTCTCATGCCCCGAGAACAGGGGGCGGTGGTCGGCTTGGTACAGAGGGCCTCGTCCCATCTCGGCTACCTGGAGACAATCTCCAGGTGGAAACTAACTCAACTCTCCGGTATAGTCAACTAGGTACAACCAACAACCCTGAGATCCTCTCAGGCTCCTCGTTCGCCGTGAGCTCCGAACGAATGATGCGATCAGCGAAGCGGCCGATCTACATGGACTATCAAGCGTCCACACCCGTTGATCCGCGGGTATCCGGGGCGATGGAGCCGTTCCTCTTCGACCACCCGGGTAACCCCCACTCCTCCGATCATTCCTTTGGGTGGGAGGCGAACACTGCCGTTGAGAATGCCTTGAGGCAAATCGCCGCGGGAATCGGTGCAGACCCCGACGAGATCATTTTCACCTCCGGTGCAACCGAGGCAAACAACCTAGCCATCCTAGGTGCTGTTGCTCGGGGCGGGCAGAAACGACGGAGGATCCTTGTGAGCGCTGTCGAACACAAGTGTGTCCTCTCCGCCGCCCGAGCATCTGCAGATCGCCTTGGTTTCACAATTGATCAGGTCCCTGTTGATCGCGATGGAACTATTCGCCTAGATTCCCTTAGGGACCGTTTGCACGATGATGTTTTGCTTGTCTCTGCGATGGCGGTCAACAATGAGATCGGGACGATCCAGCCTGTTGCAGACATTTCAAGCATGTGTCATGAGGTCGGCGCACTTGTACACGTAGACGCGGCGCAGGCCCTTACGGCAGGATCGCTCGACGTCCATCACTTGAACATCGAGTTGCTCACCTTGTCCGCTCACAAGATCTATGGCCCAAAGGGCATCGGCGCCTTGTTCATTCGCCGCGATGCTCAGCGGAAGATAGAGCCACTAATTTACGGAGGCGGACAGCAGGGTGGTCTGCGAGGCGGCACCCTTCCAGTGCCGCTTTGCGTGGGTTTTGGACAGGCGGTCGCATTGATGGCAGCGGACGAGGCAGAAGACGAGCGCTCAAGGGTTCGAGGCCTACGCGATAGGTTGATTAGTGGGATCTGCGATATCGACCGCAACATCAGGATAAATGGCCCGACGGGCTTTTCTCGTCATCCAGGAAACGCAAACCTCCGTTTTCCCGGGATCGATGCGCATGACCTTCTAATGGCGCTGCAACCAAGGCTCGCGGCAGCAACCGCTTCAGCCTGTACATCGGGGACTCCAGATCCGTCACACGTGTTACGAGCCATCGGACTCACAAATCCTGAGGCGTTGTCCTCGGTCCGCTTTGGCGTCGGCCGCTTCACAGAGCAAACGGAGGTCGACGAAGCGCTTACGATACTTCGTGAAGAACTCCCTAGAATAGCTGCCCGCGCTTGAGCGACTCATTCCCCCGTTAACCGCTGGATCGCTCAACTAGGTTACCTAGCGCCCCGGACACCAGGCCCCAAACACGCTTTGCGTCGCTATCCTCACCCGTTCCCCGGGACTACCAAACGACAGACCGGGAACAAATCTCAATAGCTGGCTTTTTCGGGGATGACCGCCCGAACTCCCCCGCGAGGGGACGGGTGATCTCCGTCAAAGCGCGGAATGAGATGGATATGGGCGTGAGTGATAGTCTGTCCTGCGGCTGAGCCAATGTTCACCCCGATGTTGTAGCCATCGGGAGAAAGCTCCTTGTCGAGTCTTTCCTTTTCCTTCATCAGCAATTCCCAGCATGCGATAATTTCCCGTTCCGAAAGAGAAAAAAGAGAAGGCACCACACGCCGTGGAACAATGAGGGTATGTCCCTTAGTCACGGGATACTCATCACGCAGCGCCGCGGCAAATTCATTCTGACTGATCCAACGGGAACGATCTAAGAAGGGTGACGCTTGCGGCCTCGACATTGGACGAATCCTCACTGCTGAATGCAGGGAAGGAACAAGAACCCTAGAAAGCTCATGAACGCCCCAATGAGCATTAGCAAGCTCATTGTCGTTCGGACCCCTCCATCCTTTAGCCAGAACAATTCGCTTGGTGGAGGCTCGACAAAAGCAGCGGGTGCAAATTCCTTGATCTTCTTGAGGTAGGCTCCCATCACAGTCCTAGTTCGAATGATCACTAGCACCAAGCCGACGTTGCCGATCGCACCGAAGAGAAGAAGCGCTCGCTTGACCACGGCATCGAGGGGCATGCTTCCAACGCCATACCACAGTCCGCCAGTCAGGGTCATCGCGATGACCGGAACTTGCCACATGATGTTGTTGAGGCCTCGGAAGGTTTCACAGTTCTGCTCGTAGCACACGCGCTCCCGCTCAAATGGCTCGTCGGTCACTTGATCTTACCTCCGGTGAAGCGTCTTCCCAAGTCTCGGCCCGCAACAGCTAGACTGTCCAACGAGCGACGCGTGCGCGTTGGTGATCTGCTACGAGGCTTGACTAATCTGGATCACATGCGCCGCTGCGGCTGATAACGGATCAATGCCGCCAGTCTAGCGCATCCCCTCGAACTTCGAGAAGGCATGCACGAACATCATGATGCCGGCCCTGACCTGCCTGTACAGCACGGTAGCGCACGGAGAAGACGCAGCGCTTCTCGGGCTGAACCGACCAGGTCAGACAGGGAGTGCGTGCATCCTGTGTTCTTGAATTAGCGGCCAAAGCCCTCGCATCCTTCAGTCGAATAGCTTGGGATCTGACTGTGTCTTTGGGGGCCTCAAGTCGAGTAACTCGATGATGGCACCTACCCCATTCTCCCCGTGGGGTCCGACATCACAGTCGGCGGTCCATACCGGGACGGCCAGTACCCGATAGCGTCCTCCGGCCGGCCCGAAATCGAGGCGGCATTCACCCTCGCATGGCCGGCCGGTCGAGGCGGCCTCGTAGAGTGGACCCTCGTTCTGAACTGACTTGTCAGCAGGAAGGTAGTGCGCCGCCCCGGCGAACTTCAGGCTAGGAATCGAGTAGTCCAGCCGCAGCCGCTTAGCTCGGCGCACGTTCTCGGCCGGGTCTGCATCAAACAGATTGTGCTGGTTGATATTGCCGATCGTCGGTTGTTGAGTCGGCTTGAGCTTCCACGACAGGAACACTGCGGCCACGCATCCCGTGTGGGTCTCAACAAACCGGCGAAGGGTCGCCTCCCGAGACGCAAGGTACTTTCGTGCCAAATCGACGAGCCCTGCACCGGTCGCAACAGTGGCGGCATCCCGAATGAACCAAGGGGCTGGAAAGATTAGCTCTGAGGCGCCGAAGTCGCACAACATTTCCAACAGGTCATCGGGGTTGTCCCGCTGTCGGTATCTTCCGTCCGTTCGGCACCACGATTTGGTCTGGAAACTCGAGAAAAAGGTGTGACTCACCTCGTGGGCCACGCTGAATCGCTTTCGGGTCTCAGGCCGGTCAGGGTTGACCCGGATGGCAACCCTCCCATCGCCGACCGGCACGATCTCGGCGTCCTCGCTGTGCGTTGGGGCGTCGGCGCTTCGACTGATACCGAGATAGCTGGCAAGTGCATCGACGTCCAACGGCATGGTCGGTTCACCGAACGTCGAGCAGAACTGTTCGATGGCGCTTCTCGCTTTCACCCGAATAGCGCCGACGGGATCGGGGGCATGAGTCGACTGAACAAGCGCATCGATAATGTCTCGGGTGGTCAACGGGGCAGTCACCGGCTTCGCTTCCGAGTGCCAGTTGCCATCAGCGTGAGATAGAGCTGATGCCATTCGTCGGCTGTCTGTGGCTGACCGCCGCGGAATTTCATGACCGCGAGTTCATGAAGGTCCTGCTCGCTGAGCTGGGATTTCAGGCTCGCCATTCGCTTCTGGAAGTCTCGTAACGACGACGGCAGTTCCACCGCCTCGCTTTTCACCTGCACGGTTGGGAGGGCTAGGAGGTCCGCGATCGTTACGGAAAGGGCCGCGGCTATTCGCAGGAGCACAGCTGCTGACGGTTTTTTCGTCCCAGCCGTATCCTTTTCCAGTTCCCAAAGATACGTCTTCGAAATCTTCGCCCGGGCGGCGAGTTCATCGAGCGAAAGCGCCGCCGATTCTCGGATCTGGCGGAGCCGTCTAGCAAGAGACATGGATCAGGAGACCTGCCTTTCAGGAATGCGTCGCGCCAAGGGTACCGCAACTGGCAGCTAAAACAAATAGCGATGTTCGTTATAGTTGACATACGTCACAGGCGGATGTTATGTTCGTTATAGTGATACGGCTTTCATAGCGCCGGTGCCGGGGGGTCGAAATGAAGAAGGAAGGGGCTAGTTCATCGCCAGGTGGGCGGGGTGCCACGAATGGGCGTTCCGTAGGTGTGACCCGCGATGTCACACGGTCTGTCCCGCCGCGACTTCAGGCCATGCTCTGGGGCAAGGCTGCCGGGCGCTGCGAGTTCGCCGGTTGCAGCAAGCCTCTCTGGAAGTCGTCGGTCACCCAAGAGCAAGTGAACATTGGACAGAAGGCGCACATCTACTCATTCAGCAATGTTGGGCCTCGGGGCAACGACGGAATGTCGGACGATGAGATCAACAGCCTCGACAACCTCATGCTGGTGTGCCACGAGTGTCATCAGACGATCGACCGCAGGAAAGACGGAGGGAGGTATACCAGCGCAGTGCTGCAGCGGATGAAAGCAGAGCATGAACAACGGATGGAACGGGTCACCGCTGTCGGGGCTGATAAGAAGAGTCACATCCTACTTTACGGGGCGAACGTGGGTGACCACAGTTCCCCACTGAGTTACCAGGAAGCAGCGCCAGCACTATTCCCGGATCGCTACCCGGCCGAAGACAAGCCGATCGAACTGACCACAGTCAATAGCTCGTTCTCGGACCGAGACGCAGGCTTCTGGACTATAGAAGGTGAGAGCCTACAGAGGAAGTTCAAGGAACGCGTCAAGGTACGGCTGGCCGCCGGCGACATCGAACACCTTTCAGTGTTCGCCATGGCTCCCCAGCCGCTCCTCATTCTGCTCGGCACATTGCTCGGCGACATCGTTCCTGCACAGGTATACCAGCGACACCGCGAACCAGCAACGTGGAAGTGGCCGGCGACCGCGCTCCCGCCTGAATTCGAGGTGCGGGAACCTACTACACCTTCCGGCCCGCCGGCCCTCGTCTTGGCGCTGAGCGCGACGGTAACCACGGACCGGATCACATCTGTCGTTGGGCCCGAAGTGAGCTCTTGGATAGTGACCGTACCGACCCCCCATAACGACTCCATGAAATCGCACGAGCAGCTCTCCAGCCTTCGGACACTGCTCCGACGTCTCCTCGACAAGATCAAGGCCGCCCATGGCCAGGCCACACCCCTACATGTCTTCCCTGTCGGCTCGGTATCTGCAGCGATTGAGTTCGGCCGTATCCGTATGCCCAAGGCGGATATGCCCTGGCGAATTTACGACCAAGTGAATGCCTGCGGTGGGTTCGTCTCTGCGTTGTCCATTCCCAATGGAGCCTAAATGATACCGACCCAGAATCCCCTGGTGACCAAGCTGCTAGACACCATCCTCGATCATTTGGACATCCCGAAGTCCTATTACGAAAAGGCAGCTGCCAGGCATAAGTCGTTAGGCGAATGGCTCTGCCGCCCTTCCTCGAAGGTGGCCGGGTACCATCCAGAGGTGTCGTCTCAGGGGTCCTTTCGCTATGGCACCGTCAACCGGCCAGTGCTTGCCACACAGGAGTATGACCTCGACAACGTGACCACGCTCGCGTTGGCGAAGACCGCAATGACGCAGAAGCAGCTCAAGGAACTCTACGGCGCAGAAATCAAGGGGTACGCAAGGGCGACCGGTATGCTTGACCCAGTCAAGGAGATGGACCGCTGCTGGCGCCTTGTGTACGCAGACGAGGCGAACTTCCATCTCGACACGCTGCCGTGCGTTCCCGAAGAGCAAGCTGTTATCCTCAGGATCACGTCGACCGGCGTCCCACCGGAGTTGTCAGCCCTTGCTGTCGCCATTACCGACAGGCGACATCGACAGTACGACCAGATCACGCCAGCTCTACTTAGCAGCAATCCCCGCGGCTTCGCGAGGTGGTTCGAGCGATGTGCCCGAGTGATGGCCGAGGAGCGGATGCGGCAGCTCGTGAAAGGAAGGCAGTACGCTTCTGTGGAGGACGTGCCCCCGTACGAGTGGAAGACGCCGCTGCAGCGAAGCATCCAGATCCTCAAGCGACATCGGGACGTGATGTTCCTGGAGAATCCCGATGCGAGGCCGATTTCGATGATCATCACTAATCTCGCCGCCCATGCCTACGGTGGGGAAGCCGACCTGGGGTCGTCGCTGACTGGCATCGTGGAGAGAATGCCGCAGTATGTGATGCCCTCAAG
>Ga0070692_10000535_pt1 | contig 11803 bp, 6 predicted proteins | sample KBSK1102metaG_FD_64675 | JGI IMG/M metagenome (GOLD analysis project Ga0070692, IMG submission 64675) | Corn, switchgrass and miscanthus rhizosphere microbial communities from Kellogg Biological Station, Michigan, USA - KBS K1-10-2 metaG | ecosystem: Host-associated > Plants > Roots >...
CTTTTTAGAAACGAGGAAAGACCAGCTCCTAGTTAAGTCCACCGACTTAGATCAAACGTTGGAGATACTAATCGATGGCGAAGTTGGCGAGGAGGGAGCGCTAACCGTTCCGGCCCGCCTGATCGTCGAATACCTCAACAACAACCCCGATTCCGGCATCACTATCGCCAGCGACGATCTCAACCTCAGTATCCAGTCGAGTAACCATCAAGCTAAAATTAAGGGTTTAGCGGCCGAAGAGTACCCGACGCAGCCGAATTTAAAAACTCAAGTTAGCACTAATTTGCCCTTAGCTGATTTACGTTTAGCGATTACCAAGACTATTTTTGCCAGCGCCCAAGACGAAACCCGGCCGATCTTAAATAGCTTGCTTTGGCGTTTCAAAGCTAAAGAGCTGACTTTAGTTGGTACCGATGGCTATCGGCTAGCTTATCAAACGATCGAGACCACGGCCGCCATCGAAGGCGACTACATTTTGCCCAAACGGGTTTTGCAGGAGTTGATCAAACTCCCGGGCGAGGGCGAAGTGGCGGTCGCGTTCGCTGGCAACCAAGTTCGGTTCAGTTTCGGGGCGATTACTCTCACCTCTCGTCTGCTGGACGGGGCCTTCCCGGCCTACGAGGCGATTATTCCGCGTAAGCGTGAGGTGGAGGTCGTCGTTGCCACCGCCCAACTCGTCAAGAGCTTAAAACTAGCCAGTCTGTTCTCCCGCGATTCCGCTTTCAGCACTAAGCTGGCCCTCGAAGGCGAGACGATGACCATTACCGCTGTCTCGCCCCAGATCGGCGAGAACTCCAATCAGTTGAAATTGAGCTCGATTATTTCTTCGCCGCTGACCGTCTCCCTTAACGCCCATTACTTAATCGAAGGCTTGAACGCCTTGGAGGGCGAAGCCAAGCTGGGCTTTATCGACGCCAAAAGCCCGATCGTCGTCGAGGCGATTAAAGACAAAAACTATCTCTACCTCTTGATGCCTCTGCGCAGCGAGTAGCCACCGATCAGGAGGCGCCGATGGTGGAATCTCTGACAATCGAACGCTGTCGCAACTTCGACAGCCGAGAGTTTCGGCTCTTTCCCCGGACGATCATCACCGGCGCCAACGGTGTTGGCAAAAGCACGATTTTAGAAGCGATCCGGGTCTTGTCGGTTGGCAAAAGTTTCCGAACCGGTCGGCTCGACGAGCTAATTCGCTTTGACGAGCGCCATTTCCGGCTCGAGGCGCTGATTAACCGGCAGCAGAAAGTGGAGTTTTTCTACGGTAGTCAGTTCGAGCTCTCGGAGGGCCGCGATCGCCAGCTAACCTATCAAGGCAACTCGATCGCCTGGACGGATTTCTTGGGCGCTTTCCCGACAGTTTTGTTTACCCCGAATGATATGGAGATTGTGCTCGGCTCACCGGACGTTCGCCGTCGCTACCTCGACTCGGTTTTGTGGCAGGTTGACCCTAATTATCGCCAGAGCCAGCTGGAGTTTGCCAAAGGCTTGCGCGAAAAGGCGGCGCTGCTCTTTATGGTCAAAATCAACCGAGCTAGCCCCGACGAGTTGACGCCCTGGAACGCCTTGATGACCGGCTTGACGGAGGTGATTCGGGCCGCTCGGCTCCGCTACATTGCTTATCTCAACGACAGTCTGGCCTCCCGGCTCAAAGGTCAGGACGCGAAAATCACGATTAAATATCAGGCCGATCCTCGGCCAGCTGAGGAGATGATTAACCAAGAGATTAAGACGGCTCAGAATCTCTACGGCGCTCATCGCGACGAGATGATGATCGAGTTTGACGCTTTTTCGGCTCGGCGCTACGCTTCGCGCGGTCAGTCGCGCTTGGTCGTCGCTTATCTCAAGGCGGCTGAAGCCGATTACTTGCGCGAGCGAACCCAAAACCCGGTCACCGTTTTACTCGACGACGCCATGAGCGAGCTCGATAACCGTAACACCCGTAAATTACTCGAGCTTTTCCAACCCGATCATCAGCTAATTCTGACCTCGGCCGCTACTCTTGATCTGCCCAAAGACTGGGAGACAATCAAACTCTAATGGAATATACCAATCAATCGAAAAGCGGCAGAACTATGCCCCCGGGCGAGAGTAGCCGCTTTTCACCTAGCTCGCCGCAGGCGAAGCGTGCGGGGGTGGGAGTTGAGAGGGTAGGGGGTTGCCTCGCAACTAAACCCCCTACCCTCTCAAAAATAGCTGGCGGCACAGCCGCCAATCAAGAACTAAATATCGATTTAAAATGGCTTTAGAATCTCTGGGCGATTTCGTCCGTAAACCTCAGTCGGGCAACAGCTTCAGCCAAATCTACCGGGCCCATCTGCTTCAGGAAAAAATGACCGAGCTGCTCGGCCCGGGCGTAACGGTAACGCTACGCGGCCAGCAAGTCCGGCTCTGGTGTCAGAGCGAAGCCCTAGCTGTTCTGGCTCGCCTCAAAAAGACGAAGATTCTCGCCCTTTGCCACCGAAGCCTGGGCCAAAGCGATATCAGGTTGGTGATAAAGTTGAAGTTAGCTAAGGACCGCTAGTGCCGCCGGTGACGTCCGGGCCGAGAAAAACGCTAATTCGCTCCGCAGCCGGGTCGAGGCCAAAGCTTTTGATGTAGGTCTCGGCGGCTTGCCTTTTCTCCGTGGCTGGATCGTTGTAAATACTGATGGTGATTGTTTGGCTGCTCGTGATGTAGTCGATGACAAAACCGTCGCCTTGGTAAGGAAGAGTTTTGATTAAAGCCGCTTCCTTGTCGGTCGAGGCGGTTGCCTTGGTGATAAAGCTTAGAGCGACACTAGGGATGCTTTTGCCGCTCAGGCTAATAACGTGGCTGAGACTGACGGTATAAGTTTGATTGCCTAGAAGCGGTTGGCTAGGAGTGAAAACTATCGACTTAGACTTCGTTTCAATTCTGCCGGCTGTTGCTGGTGTGATTAAGGCTATATTGGACGTGCTGTCGCTCGACCCAGACAGCGACGAAGGGCCCATCTCTTGGTTGAAAGAAAAGACGACCGACGTCGGCGCATCAATCGCCTGACCACCACTTGTTGGCTGAGTACTTACTAGTCGTAACCGACTATTAAACGAGTAGATAACGAGGACTACTAGGACTACGGCCGCTCCCACTGCTGTCAGTAACACTTTATTCTTTGTCATGGCGTTGTTTTAGGTGGCGCATTACCCGCGCCCGTGTCTTGGCATTGTAGACTATCCCCCGCTAGGCCGACCACTTCCCCAACCCACTGCTCCATTTGCTTAATGTAGGCAGGGGTGTCGCACTCACTCGGCGGGCAATAGACAGGGGTAATCGAATCGAAGGTGGTCAGGCCCTTATCAACAAAGCGTCGCTTAAGGTATTCCGCTTGATTCGAGATGCTATCCTTGAATGAATCGTATTTGTACCACTTCTTGCCGGTCGGACTGGTAATTGATGGCTGTCCATCGCCGGCGGTTCGACCAAAGGCATTATTGGCGTGTTGCACCGCCCAACCCATCGTTCCGAAAACGGACTCTTTGCGGGCAATGTTAACCTCCCAGGCTGGGTTGATGCCGTGAGCCTTACCGGCGGCGACGAAGTCCGCGCCCATGCCCCGAAACGGCGAGCCGCTGGCGTACTTAGTGATGTATTGATCGATAGCTGCTGAGAACTTCTGATCATTAACGATCGTCGGTAAAAGCGGCGTGACGCAGCTATTGGAGACGATAATCGTCCCACCAGTCGGTTTGGCGAGGTGAGGCAGCAAACCCCAGGCGGCGTAGAAGATAAAGCCGACGATGAAAGCGAACAGAGCGATGACCCCAAAGGCACCGGCGGCGATATTCTGGCCGGACTGTCCGCCGGCCATCAGTACAATCCTCCAAAGCCGACGTGAACCCAGTCGGTTGTTTTGGTTGAGGTCTGGGAAAAGCCGAGGCCGATAGTATCGTTGTTGGCCGACCAGCTACCAAAAGCCGCCAGGACTCGTGGGGCGAAGAATTCAGCGTTAGCTTGGCGATAGGTGATGACTTGAAGCGGCTGGGCAGGCGACTGATGATCTTCGCCGTAGGCCATCGTCGCATCGATCAGCCGGCCGACGTAGTAGCGGGCCCAGCCCATCCAGATCTTCTGGTTATTGCCGTCGCCGAAGGGGACGTTGTTATCCCAGTCGAACGGATTCTGGCCCGGCGCCGGTGAGGCGCTGATCAGCCTTGGGTCAGCCGGCAGGTTAGCGTAAGGGGTGCCAAAATCGGTCTGATCTCGGGGCGGGTCGAAGTTAGTGAGCGCCCAGACGTCTTGGGGCGGCGTCGGGCAGAGATAGACCACCTTGTAGACACCGAAGAGATAGATGGCGGCGGCGATGTAGATGCCAGTTGGTCCGAGTCCGAGAGCGTTGGCGATTAAGCCACTCAGCAGGGCTTGGGTAAAGCCGGGCGGAGCGGCGATCGCTTGGTCGACCGAGCCAAAAAAGGCTTGGCAGTCCTTGCAGGCGCCCAGAGCTAGGTTGATCGCAAAGAGGATTAAAGCGGCCCGAGCCTGAGCGTAGTTGGCTTGGGCGTTAGCTAGGGTCGTGCCTGGTCTGAGCCCGGCCAGGCTGTCGATAGCGCTACCAGCGCCGTGAGCGGCGGCCAGGAAGTGGTCAGCATTAATTAAGGCGGCGGTTAGGGTATAAACCTGATAGACCGAGCCGACTGGCAGGCCAAATTTTTTGTCGCCCCAGGAGCTCAGTCGAGCGACCAGGAAGTCTTTAGCCAAGCTGTTGAGAGACTGAACGATGACAGTGTTGCCGTTTTTGAGATTGGCGTCCAAATTCCAACCGTGTTGGCTGGCGTAGTAAACCGACTTACTCAGCCCGTCCGGCAAGCCGCCGATACTGAGATTGTCGCCGAGCCATTTGTCGAAGAACGTCCACATCGACTGATACTTGGTGTTAGTGTAAAAATCGGTTCGGTCGTGAGCGCTCAGAAAACGGTAAAAATCGCTGAAGAAAGCGTTGGAGAACGGTCCGATCGAAATATTCGATCGGTCAATCAAATTAAGAGCAAATTTATCGGTGTCGGCCTGACTAATTTTGCCTTCGTAAAGATCTTTGAGCATGCCCGGGACGTAGAGCGGGCTGAGTTTGACTAATTCCGTGTCGAGATGGCCGAAAACGTAGTTCTCCAGCAGCGTCCCTCGTTCGGCCGACGAACCCGAGTACATTACCTGGGAGAAGCCGACTGGTATCGCTGGGTCCAGTTTGCGCAGAAGCGAGTCGCTCATTCGATACTCGATATTTTTCTGGGCTTCCTCCATCAGCTCACGCCGGGCCTCTTCGTAGGTGGCCAAGTGCTGATCCTCGGTCTCACTGGTGACGTTGGCGTCGTGATTGATCTGATCGACCCGGCCGTTAATCAAGTTGGGGTCATCGATAACAAAGGCTGAACGCATATCGGCGTAAGTGAATTGGTTATTGGCGGGCATAAACTGGTTAATTTGAGGCAGCAAGAACTCAAAGGAGGCGGCGGTGATGCCATCGCGCCAGTCGCCGCGCAAGAAAGCCTCAGCGTCTTGACGGTAGGCGACCGGGATGCCGGTGGCGCGAAGTAAGATGTCGCTGGCGCTGCCGTAGAGATGGAGGTAGCTCTTGAGTCCAGGGTTAGTTGAGAGCTGCTCGAGTCGCACCCGCTGGGCGGTCGTCATCTTCGACGGATCGACGGCCTGGAGGCTGGCGTACTCTTGTCGGAGAGCTTCGGCTTGAGTCAGATCGATGCCAGCCGTTTGCTTGAACAAGTCGTTGAAATTGCCGCCGCCGAAAACGCTTTCGATGCCAGCGGCCATCACTTGGATGTCGGTGGTGCTAAAGCTTTTAAGATTGACGCCTAAAGACGAGGCGACGAGACGCATGCCTTGATCGAGCAGCAGGTCGGTTGTTGTTTTGGCACCGGGGGCGACGATGTACTGATAAAAAGTGTCGAGGCTGTAGTCGGCCTTGTCGTCAACCGACCGACCGAGCAAATGGAGGATTGCTTGTCGGGCTGTCTGAATGTCGTCAAGTGTTTGGTTGTCGCGGCCGCTGAAAACCTTAATCAAAGCGTTAATCTGGGTGCTGTCAAGGCGATACTGGCTACTCAGGCCGAAGTAGTCGTAGATTTTATCAGCACTAAAGTTAACCAGGCTGCCTTGGACGGCCTGCCTCGCTAACGACTGAGTGGTGATTTTGCCTTCCAGGTACGACTCGACTGTCCCGACGCTGGTGCCTAAGGTGATGTCGAGCGCTCGCCAGCCCGCTTCGTTACTAGAACTATCCCAAAAGCTGGCGTCGGCCTGGAGAGCCGGCAAAGCCTCGAGACTGTTGATTTTGAATATCCGCCGAGCGCTGGCGTCGCCGAGACTGCCGCTGTCCAGGTCGGAGAAATTAGGCGCCGCCTTGAGTAATTTCTGGTCGATGCCGAGCCGGTCGGCTAGCAAGGCGTAGCCGTAGTTATCCTGAATGTTGCCATCGAGCGAGACGCCGGTATTTTTCAGTCCGAGCGTCTTGCCAACTAGGTTCCCAAAGACCTCTAGGCCAGCGTCAGCCAGGCTTTTCTTACCGTTAATAACGGCAAAAGTACTGCCCTTGTTCCAGCCGAAAGCTTTATCAACCTGGATGGCGCCCAGTTTCTCGGCTAGCCCAGTGTCTTTGGCCTTCGGGTCGGTCAGGCCGCTGACATCTTGGGCGGTGATTTGTCCGGCCGGATCAGTCAGACCGTTCTCGTTATTGAGGAACTTAGCGATCTCGGCGGCGTGGTTAGCGATAAAACTTTTGATATCAACCTTGCCTTTGTCCAAGCCGCCGTCGTTAACACCAACCTGAATGCCCATCGTTGAGGCGCCGACGCTAGTCGACAGATCGCCGAGCTTAACCGTCGATTTAGGATCGATGAGCGAGCTGAGTAGGGCGGCCGTCAAGCCAGAGTATTTGCTTTTGACCGCTTTTTGAGCGGCTTGACTGACCATCGCCAAGCCGATCTTTTTGAGCGAAGCCGTCACCGCCGCCTGCTTAGTGCCGTCGCTGGAAAACATATTCTTGAGGTCGTCGTTGCTGACGGTATTGCCAACCGGCGCCCCATCCAAGGCGACGTTGTTCGGTGTTTGTTTGGCCTTGACCGCCGTTTCCAGCTTGGTTTTTTGATCGGGCGATAAGTGTAAGGCGCTTTCGAGAATCGTCACCCCGGCCATCTTAAAGCTGTTGGCGTCCTTTTTCTTGAAGGCGTCAACGGTTCCGACCAGCAGATTGAGGCTGTCGTCGGAACGGCTAAAGTGACTCAAGATCGTTTTGACGTTATCCAAGGTCATAGCGTCGTCGATCGTGTGTCGGTCGAAGTAACCAGCCGGCAGGCCGAGTGAGCTCTCGAGGTTACGTTTCCCCGTCGCCTGCAAGATATTGTCCCAGCCGTAGTTGTTGAGCGAGCCGGGCGGCAGGTTAAGTCCCTGCTCGATGCGCGATTTAGCGAAGGCAACTCGAGCGTCATCGTCGCCGTTGCCGCTACTGATGCCGTCGGGGATGCCGGGCAAAGCCTTTTGAAGCATCGCCCCGCCGAGAGCATGAAGAAGGCCGTCGGCAAACGGGTCGGTTAGAACCTGATTAACGCCAAAGGTCTTAAGGTAGACGTTAGCGCCGACATAGCCGACGATCGTTTTCAGATCCATCCCCTTGACGTAGTCGACGTAGTAATCCATCTCCCCTGAAGCGTTAAGGTAAGCGATCATGCTCTGAGCCGACATATCACCGGCGGCGCCGAGAATGCTCTGGGCGGTCGGAGTCGGGTTGGCTTTGGTGCCGTCAACGCTCTGCCAGGCAACCTTAACCGGCAGCGGTTTTTGGAACTTGGTCGTATTACCGCCGAGATGATGCTCGTAAACTAATTTACAGGTGACGTCACCAACCTCGCTAATATCAACGGCCTGGCCGCGATTATGGCCAGAAACGACATCGGCGCTATCGTCGACGGCGTTGACGCCCTCGCGATCGAACCGCCCCGCGCCTTGGGAGGTGTAATTTTTGTAGATACGATTGACCTTGATGTGATCTAGGCCATACCCGCCGAGATCAGCCGGCATAACCAGGTTAGTCAAGTAGTCGGTTACGCGAACGTCGACCTTCTTGTCCTCAAGAGCGTTGAGGTCGTCTGGGCCGATCTGAAGGCTACCGGCGATGCTGTCCAGCTCTTCGATCTGGTCGAAGTTAGTGATGCTCATATCGCCGGGTATCGCCGCTAGGTCGTCCGGCGAAACGGCGTTATCGGGCTCGATGCCGTTGTTCGGGTCGCCGGTAAGGTCAGCGTTGATGGCTGGCTCGGCCGTGTTAGTCGCGGCCTGAACTGGGGACGGGTCAATCGCCAAAGAAACGGCTAGAAGCGGCTGAATGACGACAATAGCAGCAAGGAAGATTCGCTGGAATAAGAGCTCAAAGCGCGGCGTCATCAGAGGTTAGCTCCGTATCGCTTGGCGCCGTTGAAGAAGCGACAGGTGTTATCACGCTTGGCGGCTTGACGCTTCTTAATCGCATGGGCCGAGCTACTATTATCAACAGCTTGGTCGCCGCCAACATAGAAGCCGATGTGATCAAACAAAACGCTACCGCCGGCGCTACAGCTACCGTCACCCCAGAAAATAATGTCGCCCGGTTGGAGGTGGCTTTTGTTGGCTGAGTAGTAACCTTCGCTCCGGCTGGCTGGGCGATCAACGATCGTTCGCAAGGCTTTCATCCTCCAGACGTTGTCGACGGCGGCGTTAATCGGAATCTTGGCACCGGCGTTCTCCAATGCGGTGGTGACAAACGAAGCGCAAGCAATGCTGCTGGCCGCGTGAGTGATCTGGCAGTATTCCTGACTGGGTTGGTTGACTTGGCTCAGAGCATACCGAGCGATCCAGTTGCCGAAGGGTAAAGAGTTATCCAGCCCTGCCGTTTTGCTATTGATCAGCGTCACCATCGTCTTCTTGGCGTCGCCGTGAAGCGCCACAGCCTGGTCCTCAAGATCGAGGATCTCCTTAATCTTGACCTTGACCTCAGCCGAGCGGCCGGAAACGCTGCTGTCACTGTCGACGTTCTTCTGAACGATAGCGTAGCGCTTCTTGTCAAAATCGGCGGAGGCCTGGGTGACGTTGCTGTCGTAAATGGGGCTACCGCTCAAGGCTGAAGCGATTGCAGTCTGCCCGATCTCCCCGGGAGTGGTCGGGTATTTGGGTGCTCCTCTGCCGCCAAGTAAGCCAAAAACAACTGCGAGGATCAATATCAGGGCGCCGGCGATGCCGACGACCCAGCGCCAGCCCTTTTCTTTAGTCCATTTCCAGATTGAGCTGCCAAACGTCAGCAAAAGGTTGCCGGCCAAGGCGACCCAACCGGCCACCGGGATAGCTGCCTCTGCGGCACTTCGAGCCAGAAGGCCAGTCCCCTTTTTGAGCGCTTGTTTCTCGACGGCCTTGCCAACTTGCTGATTGGCCTGGGTGGCGACCCTACGTTTGGCCCTCGCGGCGCCTTCTTTCTCCACGCCTTCCCTTAAGCCCTTTTCAGCCCCAGTTTGAGCGGCCCGCTTTTGAGCTCGATCGGCCTGCCACTGCCTAAATCGACCGAGCCTGTCTTTGCCTCGATCGACTGTATCTTGAGCGTCCTGGATCCGGTCGCCAACTGACGGGCCTTGCGGCTGCTGGTCCTCAAGCTCTTCTTCGACCGGTTCGACTAAATCCTCGAGTTCTTCCCCAGCCATTTATGTGAGCCTTGAGAACCAGAGATTTCTCATCCCCTGGCTTCTTGGCCGAACATATTAAGAATTTGCTCGGGATTGGTGGTAATAAACTGGTCCTCGGTGTAAGAAGCGATAATCTGAATCGCCGCTCGATCAACGCCAGCAACCAGCAGGCCTTGGCCGACATCGGCCGTCTGGAGAAATTGTTTTTCGCCGTCGGTTAGCTTGAAGATTGAGGCTAGTTTATCAACGGCCGTCGGCGATTGGCCCAAGAGCAGCTGAGTGGCCGAGTTAGAGACAATCGCCTTGCCGTAAGCGTTGTCGATGAAGTCCTCGACGTCTTGGCTGATGACGGTAACGCCAAGGTAGTATTTGCGGGCTCGCTTGGTCATCGCGTTCAAGAACTTGGCGGTGTCTTCGTGGCGCATCATCCACCAGGCTTCGTCGATAATTAAGAGCCGTTTTTTGAGCTGACCTTTAACTCGGCCCCAGATGTAATTCAAAACCATATACATCGCCAACGGCCGGAGCTCATCTTCCATATTGCGAATCGAGAAAACGGTGAACTTGTTGGTTAGATCGATATTCGTTTCGCCGTCAAAGAGATTAGAGAATGAGCCCTCCGAGTACTTAACCAAACGATTCACCAGCCCTTCCGCCCCGGTCATATTGGTCAAGACGCTCATTAAGTCAGTCAAAAGCGGCGGCGGATTGTTCTGGGTCTTGGGGTCGATCGAGATGTCCTTCATGGCGTAGGTCTCGTAGAGGGCTTTATCGAGCAAGGCGTCTTCCTCGGCCGACAAACCGCCAGCCATCAAGGAAATCAGGCCGTGCAGACCAGCGATCGTCGTTCGCAAAACATCTTCGCCAGACTCGACTGAATCAGCCGAGGCGTACTTAGGCAAGTCAAAGGGATTAATCTTCTGAGCCGAGTTAAGGGAGATGTCGATATAGGTGCCGCCGATCGTTTGCGCTAAGGTTTCGTACTCCCGCTCGGGGTCGACGATGATAATTTCGGCGCCGAACATCAGCGTTCGCAGCGCCTCAAGCTTAATCGAGTAAGATTTACCGGCACCAGATTTAGCAAAGACGACTTGGTTAGCGTTTTCCATTTGGAAGCGATCGAACAGGACCAGCGAGCTGTTGTGGAGATTGATGCCGTACAAAACGCCGTCATGGTGAGACAAGTCCTGAGAGGAGAAGGGGAAGGTCGTCGACAGCGAATCGGTGTCGAGGTTGCGAACGATCTGGAGCTCGTCGTAAGCCAGCGGGATAGTGGTGTTAAAGCCTTCTTCCATCTGGAGCAGGGCCGGCTTGGTGTAAACGAGCATCCCGCCCAGCGTCGTCTCGATCTGCTTGGTCAGTTTTTGCAAATCTTCGGCTGTTTTAGCGTAAATGGTGAAGTAGAGCGAGTATTGAAAGAGCCGAGTCTCGCCTTTTTGGAGGGTATCGCGCAGGCCCTCGATATCGCCGATGGCCGTTTCTAACTCAGGATTACGCACCAGGCCTTTCTCCTGTTCGATCTGGAGGCTTGACTGGAGCTGGGTCGTCTTGCGCCGGAGTTGGTTCATCACCAGCTGGGACTCCATCGGGTAGATAAACATCGAGACGTCGATGGTGGCGTCAAAGTTATAAATCGGCGACAGCCAGCCCGAGTAAAGGTAGCGTGGGTAAGTAAAGACAAAGAGCGTTCGGGCGAAAAAGTTACCGATCTGAATATAGTTGGGCGAGATCGACAGGCCGGCCGGGGCGATGATATCCAAAACGTCAGCCAGGCCTTTTTTGAAGACCTCTAGCTCGGTTTCTTCGGCCGACTTGGCTTCTTTGGGGTTCAGACTGGCCATAATCTCGCTCAAGGATTTCTTCTTCGAGTAGATCGGCGCTGCCTCGGCCTGAAGTGGTGCGGCCGGTGGCTTCGACTCGGCAGTGGGCGGGTTAATCGACGGCACCTCAGTTTTCGGTGCCAACTCGCCGGTTTGGGCGGCTTTAATAACGTCGGTGACAACGTTGGTGACTTGGTCGTCTTTGCCGGCGGCCTTTTTGATGACCGAGCCGGTCAGCTCCTCGATATTGTCGATATGCTGAGTCGTCGATTCCTCGGGGTTATAAGTGTTGTAGTAGAGTTCGATCAGCTCGGCTGA
>Ga0070692_10000536_pt1 | contig 11795 bp, 14 predicted proteins | sample KBSK1102metaG_FD_64675 | JGI IMG/M metagenome (GOLD analysis project Ga0070692, IMG submission 64675) | Corn, switchgrass and miscanthus rhizosphere microbial communities from Kellogg Biological Station, Michigan, USA - KBS K1-10-2 metaG | ecosystem: Host-associated > Plants > Roots >...
CGGCTGGTAATTCTTCAATATTTTGTCTCAAGCCCTCAACCAATTCGTCCAAATCACAATTGAAAAACTGGATCAGATTAACGAGCAAGGGAAAGCTTGGCAAATAGGCGCCCTGTTCGAGCGAAATAATCGATTGCCTGGAGATACCCAACTGGCGGGCCAGCTCGTCTTGGCTTAGGTCTTGAGCCTGGCGCAGATCACGCAGCAGTAAGCGAAATTCAGCGGTCATTATGGTTAATGTAAAGTAAGCTTGACATCACGTCAAGACAGACGCTCGGGTTAGCAAAATTATATACTTTTTAGGGAGTGGTCAGTAAGATAAATGAGCTATGGCCGATCAACAACGAACTGACACAAATACGGGTGAGGAGTTACTGCGGGCCCGTCGTCTAGCAAACTCTTTTATCGTCAAGGGTATTCTCGGGGTTGTTCCTTTCGCCATCCTCGCTTTGCTGGAACTCTGGTACCTTAACACTGGCCAGCCAATCTTGGCAGACAAGCTAGGCTTTGTTGCCGCTGTGATTGGACTGTCCTTAGCGACGTTCGTATATGGCTCGGTCTCTCTTCTTAAGGGCATTCACTATCGCGCCAACCCGAGCGAGCTGCCGAAGATTTTGGGAGATTTAGAGATCCTCAGTGATCAACCAACTAAGAATTTTCTGCCCAAAGCGATTATTTATTCGGTTTTGGGGTTGGCGCTTTTACTCCTGGTCACCACGGCGTACTGCCACTTTTCGTCGATTTGCTAAACCAATTTCCGTCGAGGGTGACCTTACTCGTACTTCAGCGCACGAACCGGGTTCTTGCGAGCGGCTCGACCGGCCGGGAAGAGACCGAAAATAATGCCAGCGACGGCGCCCATGCCAACGGCCAACAGGATCGTCTGCATATTCAAGTCTGGTTGAAGCGGTGAGTACCTGGCAACAAAGGCTGTCGTGATCGACGCTAATCCGATTGCGATCAGTGAGCCGATGACTGTCAGCAGAATCGATTCGATCAAAAACTGGATCATAATCGCCCCTTCGGTAGCACCAACGGCTTTACGGATACCGATCTCGCGGGTTCTCTCAGTAACAGTTACCAGCATAATATTGGAGATGCCGATGCCGCCAACCAACAGCGAGATAGCAGCGATGCCGACAACAGCGTATTTAAGTAAGTCGGTGATTTTAGTGACGGACTTAAGCAAATCGCTCGATAAAAGAACGGTAAAATCAGTTGCGCCGTGCTTGTCGGTTAGGAGCTTTGTGATCTGGGTTTTGGCGGCGTCGACTTGATTGACGTCTTTGGCCTTGACGATAACGCGGTTAATCAAGTCCGAGCCGCTGATGTCTTGAGCGACTGTGGCCGGAATTAAAACGGCGTTTTGGGAATCAGCCGGGCTCAAGCCGGCGGTATCCGGGTTGGCGTAAATACCAACAATCGTAAAGCTGTTTTTACCCAGAGTAACCGTGCCGCCGATCTTGACGCCGAGTTTGTCGGCAGTGGACTGATTGATAAACATCACCGATCTCTTAACGGCCAGATCGTCAGCGGTCATCTCTCGGCCAGAATTGACCGTTTTATAGCCCAGATTGGTGGCCACGCCCGGCGTCGCCCCCATCGGTAAAGCTGAAACTTTGGTTTGGCCGTTTTGTAAAATGCCACCGAGGATGATAGCGTAGTCTACGTTAGTCGGGTCGATTAAGTCAGCCTGTGTTTCAAGCAGTGCCACGTCGGTTAGATGGATCGTCGACGGCGCCAGTTGGGCGGAGATATTAAACGAGCCGTTGTCGGAGGCGCCCGGCAAAATGATAATTGTCCGCGGTCCTAGGCCTTCCACCTGATCGGATATCTGTTTTTGGATTCCCTGAGCTACCGACAACAGAGTCACCACAGCGTAAATACCGATGACGATACCGAGGAGAGTTAGAAAGCTACGAAGAGTATTAGCCCAGAGGGATTTTATTGCCGTTCGGAAATTCTCGAGGATATTCATCGCTTTTTACCCTTCTGCTTAACATCCGAAACGATCGAACCGTCCCGCATCGTAATAACCCGGTTGGCGTAATCGATTAGCTCTTCATTGTGGGTGACCATCACGACCGTTTTGCCCTGAGCGTGGATATCTTGAAATAGCTTCATCACCTCGAGGCCAGTTTTAGTATCCAAATTGCCGGTGGGCTCGTCGGCCAGAATAATTTTTGGATTATTGACCAAAGCCCGGGCAATAGCGACTCGCTGTTGTTGACCACCGGAGAGTTGGTTGGGCCAGTTTTTGCGTCGATCCCAGAGGTCAACCTTAGCTAAAGCTGCCTGAACTTTACTAGCGGGGTCGGGCGTTCGGCCATATTGGAGCGGCAAGAGGACATTATCGTAAGCGGTGGTTCGTGGGAGCAAGTTAAACGATTGGAAAACAAAGCCGATGATTTTATTGCGCAAGTGAGCTCGTTGTTTGCCGCTGAGTTGGTCGACTCGCTCGCTATCAAAGTAATATTCACCGGTATCAGCGGCATCAAGCAAACCAAGTAGATAAAGCAGTGTCGACTTGCCGCAGCCGCTGGGACCCTTGATGGCTACAAACTCACCTTGCTCAATGGTTAAATTTAACGGGTTCAGGGCCTGGACTTCAGTGCCATCAGTATAGCGGCGTGAGACGTTTTGGAGCTTCAACATATCCCCATCTTACTCGCGCCCGTCTCCAGGGGCAAATAGTTTCTCGTCAGCGTTAAACTCGATATACTATCTCTGACAATGAAGGAAACACACGTCTTGGGTCGGGTCTTCACGCCGGACCATTTTCAGCCCGAGACACCGGCAAAGATTATGGCCGATATCGTCGCAATAATTCGTGCTCATGGCCTAACCCCTGTGGGCCAGCCGGGTCTCTACCTGTTTGACGATCGAGCCTTCACCGGCTTTGTGATGCTCCAGGAGTCGCACATCTCGCTTCACACGTGGTACGAGCGGGGTTACGTCGATCTCGACGTTTATGTGTGTAATGTTACGCGCGATAACTCGCGGGCGGCCGAGCACATCTTTGAGCAGGTCGCTGCACTATTTAAAGCCACCACAGTTGAGAAGCAGATTATTAGGCGCTAATATCTTGACTTTTCAGGCTAGATATGGTAAAAATTGACCCATGGGGCTGTATTGGCTTCGACGGGAACATTGACAACCTAATCTGCAAGCGGAACGCGCCCGCCTTAGAGCGCAAAAATATACGTGCAAACGTTATGAGCAAAGTCCGAGCTACTGTAGCAAACGCGTTTGGTAGCTTCGACGCTCAACCAGTCTTCGCTTAATACCGAAGTCCGTTTCGATGATTGATCTCTGCTGGATCGTCGAGGCGTCATAAACGCAGGGTAGGTTAAGTCGTTTCATCGCGACTTAGTCGAGATTATGATGATGCTGTGATCGGGTTTCTTGGCTGCTCTTAGCCCGTTCACCTAAGATATCGAGTTGCCTAAGCTTGTAGAAGATTTGGTTCGTTAGTTTTCGGACCCGGGTTCGATTCCCGGCAGCTCCACTAGGTAAAATCCCCGCAATCTCGCGGGGATTTTGCGTAGGTGGGTTTGGCGGGAACGACTAGGGAGTATTCCCGGCAGCTCCACTTCTCGATTCGCTACGCTCACTCGAAGTAAACTACCCACTCTCTGTCAGAGAGTCTATTGAGGTTAGTGGGCTTCGACGCCCATGAATTGTTTTCCACACCTTGACATCTTCCGCACTTTATGCTTAAATACTCTATTCCCTTTGGAGGAGAAAAGACTATGCCGGCTACTCAAGAGGATACGTACTTCCAAGTGCAGTTTTGCCCCTGCGGTTGCACTTACCGCCTGTCCAGAAGCAAGATCATTGCCAAGGGTGGCAAGCAGCAGCTAGATGACATTGAATCCGGCAAGAAGCTGGACGCTATCATCTTTAGCAGCGAAGGCTGCGAGCAGTGCGCGGAAGACCGTCGCGCTAGGAATCTAGCCTTTAAGGGCTAGGCGCAAGATTCGTTATTCAAGCCCTATGGTTCGCCCAGGGGCTTCCTTTTTTGAATTAGCCTCCTGGAGGCTGGCTTTGCTATATTCAATCTATGTCCTCGTCCTGGTTTGTTTACATCGCCTCATCAGCTGCCGGCAAGCTTTACATCGGTATCTCCACCGATACAGACCGGCGGCTGAAAGAGCACAACGCCGGCCGAGGTGCACGTTTTGCTCTTCAAAACGGTCCGCTCCATTTGGTCTATGTTTCGCCGCCGTTAGAAAATCAATCCGCTGCCCGCAAACGTGAGATCGAGCTCAAAAGTTGGCCGCGCCCGAAGAAACTTCGGCTCATTTCCGGCGAGCTAATCTGACCTATTTGCGCTCGTATCTTAACCCGACATTGATTTGTGGACGGTCCTCCCATAAGATACAAACACCCAAATGACTGATACCGATCATAAATTAGCGAAGCTGCTAGTTAACTACAGCACCAAAGTCCGATCCGGCGAGTTGGTCGGCATTCGTTACGAACCCTTAGCCAGCGAGCTCGCTTTGGCTGTGTATAAAGAAGTGATCCGAGCAGGTGGTCAACCATTTTTTGAGACCGCGCCCGAGGGCGCCGCCGAGGCTTTTTACGAGCTGGCGTCTGATGCTCAGCTCAAACAGATTAATCCGCTGACGCTCTGGAGCCGCCAAAAAGCCGACGTTTTAATATCTCTTTTTGCCCCGGCCAACACCCGGGCTTTGAGCTTGGTTGACCCGAAGCGCTTAGCGACGGCCTCAGCGGCGCGCCGGCCGCTGTCGGACATATTTATGAAGCGCTCCGCCAGTGGCGAGCTGCGCTGGGTGTTGACTCAAATCGCCACTCAAGCTTTAGCTCAGGACGCTGGGATGAGCCTGGATCAGTGCCAGGAATTTGTCAGTCAAGCCGGTCGGCTCGATGTCGACGACCCAGCCATTTACTGGCAGGCATTTGATCGCTGGCAGCAAACCGTTGTTGATTCACTTAATGCTAAGCGCGACCAAGTACATATCAAAGGACCAAATATTGATCTGACTTTGTCAGTGAAGGGGAGAGAATGGATTAATTGTAGCGGCAGCCATAATTTTCCCGACGGCGAAGTATTTACTGGACCGTTGGAAACCTCAGCCAATGGCTGGCTGAAACTAAAGTTTCCAGCCTTTTATAACGATAACGAAGTGGTCGATGCCCGTTTAGAATTCAAAGACGGTCGGGTTGTTAAGGCCACGGCTAGCCGCGGCGAAGCCTTCCTCAACGCCACCTTAGACACGGATCCGGGTGCGCGAACGCTCGGCGAGCTAGGCATCGGCACCAATGAAGGGATCGCCCGTCCGGTCGGCTCAATTTTATTTGACGAGAAGCGGGTTCAAACCGTTCACTTGGCCGTCGGTGCCGGCTACCCGGAAACCGGCAACACTAACCAGAGCTCTGTTCACTGGGATATGATCGTTGATCTTGATGACGGCCAAATTACTATCGACGACGAAGTGGTTTATAAAGACGGCGCTTTTATCATCGGCAACCCTAAGCTCAAGCCGTCAATTAATTAAAAAATTGCCCCGGCCGCAAATGAGCGGTCGGGGCAATGGGCACGGGCCTTAAGGGCGAGCTCGCATCAGGGCTCCTATTTCCGGCGCGGAATTCTCGATCTGGTTTAATGCTTGGAGGGCGACCTCCCCTTCGGTGACAGAGTCGGTGTCAATGACGATCGCATCCGATGCCGGTGCCGTCGGTGCGATCAATCTCTCCCGGTCGATTCGGTTGCGTTGGGCAACCGCTTCCACGTCTCCACCCAGCCGGCGAGCCCCCACCTCGTCGCTGGCTGTCAAGAAGAGCTTGCAGTCAGCCTGGTCGAAAACAGCAGCGGCGTCGCGGCCGTCAACCAACACCAAGCCGTCGAGACTGTAGACAGTTTCTCGGAGACGATCGTTGACGTATTCTCTGATGGCCGGGATTTGCGAGGTGAAAGGCGCCATCGCCGTTACTTCCTCAGCTTTGAGTAGGCCAAGTCCCATCCTTAGCTTGTTCATGGCTGCCTGGTTGTCGATCAGCCGGAGATCAAATAGCTTGACGAGGTTGAGTAGTTGACCGGCCTTCGCGTCGTTGATATCGGCGGCGATGTCTGTAACGTGCGTTACGGTGATCAACGCTACTGCTCGATAGAGATGACCACTACTGATAGCAGTGATTGGCCGGTAGGTTCCATCCAAGAGACTACTGAGATTGGTGATGAGCCTCGACTTGCCAGAGCCAGCCGTCCCATCAACGGTAACGATAAATCTTTTCATGTGCACAGCCCCCTAAAAACGCTTTCGTTTGCGTTAGGGGTAATTCTAAAGAAAAAACCGAAAAAGTCAATGACTGGAATCGCCTCGGAAGATAATTATCACCTCTCAGCTTATTTCGGCTAGGAAATTACGCTAAACTCATTGACTTTTACCCTGTTTTCGGGTACAATACCCGAACAGTTTAGCGCGAGCTAAAAAGCAGTTTTCAGTTGAGGGAAATCATGAAGATTAAAACAGTCGCCTTGTCTCTCGTCGTCTGTCTTGGCTCTTTAGCCCAGGCCCAGAATAACCCCTGGAATATCTCGGCCTCGGTCACCGCCGTTTCCAAGTACGTCGGCGGAACTGGTGGCGCCTTGTTTAGCGACAAGCCCTGCCTCCAAACCAACATCAACTTCAGTCACAAGTCCGGGTACTACCTGAACTTTTGGCGGTCGGTGCCCTTGGAGCAAAACCAATGGCACAGCTTCTGTAACGAGACCGATTGGCAGGTTGGCTACAACACCAACGTCTGTCGCGGCCGCGTCAACCTGGACGTTTCGGCCGGGGTCTACGACCTGGTACCGACGACGGACCTCTACCCAGTCAACTTAACGCTGACGGCGACTTCGGGGCGGATCCGGCCATACGCCGTTTTCGAACACGATTTCGCTCAGTCCGACCAGTTGCCAGCCGGCGACATTTACAAGGTCGGCTGTCGCGGTCACAATCTCATCGATTGGGATGTCGCCGCGCTCGGCAACGTCGGCTCTCACCCTTACGGTGGACGCCAAGACTATTTGTCAGGTGTCAAAATGCAGCTCAGCCAAGGCTTCCTCGTCCGCGGCGGCGGGACGTTGATCCCAGCGTTCACCTACTACGCGCCGCTGGGCCACGCCAATGGGCTGGTCCATAATCAAGCGGTCTTCAGCCTCTGCTACGTCCCCAAGATCCGCTTCTAACTCGAAGGCCGGTTGGTTTCCAAACCAACCGGCCTTTTTTTGTCCAGAGATTTAACCAGGCTCATCAGCGACCCAAGCTAATGATCTCGCCAAGCCGGCCTAGCTGATTGCAGCATTGCCCCGCCACCCTTGATAGCGACCAGGTTCGGGCATATAATCTACCCCAGAACCTCACAATTTGATTAATCTCTTTGTCGGGCAATCGGGAGGACGGAATGAAACCTATGACATACGCCGCTAGCGGCGTGAACTACGATGAAATGGACCCGTTCAAACGGGCAGCCCAGACGGCTGGTCGGGCAACGGCCTCGAATATCGCCCGTCTTAGCGGCGGCGAATTTAAGGAGTACGAGTCAAGTCGCGGCGAGAGCGCTTATATCATCGAAGCAGCCAAGAGCTACTTCGTCCATGTCGAAGAAGGATTGGGCACGAAGAATCTCGTCGCTGACAAGATGCGCGAGCTGACAGGAAGAGACTATTACGACCAAATCGCCGAGGATACGGTGGCGATGATAGTTAACGATATGATCACGGTTGGCGGGCTGCCTTTGTCGGTGGCGATGCATTTGTCAGTGGGCGATTCTAACTGGTTCAATGACGAGAGCCGTAGCTTCAACCTGATCAAGGGCTGGCAGAAAGCGTGCAGTAAGGCTGGTTGTGTCTGGGGCGGTGGTGAAACCCCTACCCTCAAAGGCATCGTCAACCCAGGAACGTGCGTTCTCTCTGGCTCAGCAATGGGCCAAGTCAAACCAAAAAGCCGGCTCATTGAGGCCGGTAAGATCATCGCCGGCGATATCATTATCCTCATCGGAAGCTCTGGCATTCACGCCAACGGCTTAACCTTGGCGCGACAGATCGCGGAGAGGAGAGATTCGATCTGGCGGCGGATTGCTCACTTCTTCTTCCCGAAACGCTATCCGCTCAAGGCTCTGCCAAAGGGCTACCTGACACGTCTGAGCGACGGCCGGACTTACGGCGAGAGCCTGCTCGACCCTACTCTCATCTATGTTCGCCTCGTCGAGGTCTGCTTGGACAGAGGCGTTGACGTTCACTACGCCGTCAATATCACCGGCCACGGTTTCCGGAAACTGATGCGAGCTTCGCAATCCTTTAAGTATGTTATCGAGCATCTTCCGAAGCCTCAGCCGATCTTTGACTTCATCATGAAGCACGGACCGGTTAGCCTGAAGGAGATGTACGGCAATTACAATATGGGAGTGGGATTTGCTCTCTACGTCAAGGCGGAAGATGTTCAGCAGGTGCTCGCCGTCGCCAATGAGCTTGGGTATACGGCTGTAGAGGCCGGTCACATCGAAACCAGCCAAACCAGGTCAGTGGCTTTACAGCCGCTCGGTATCGAATACGGGGAAGAGGAGCTCCAAGTTCGATAAATCAACGTCATCCACATGGCCCGCCGAATAATCGGCGGGCCATCTTTTTATAGATAAACAAAGGGCGGATTCTTGTGAGGATTCTGATTCTTCTTGATCTCTTTATCGTAGGCTTCGTCGGCTTTGCGCTTAGCCTCCTCGATGGCCTTAGCGGCCTCTTCTCTGGCTTCTTGCACCTTGCGCTCAGCCTCTTCGTTGATGTGGTTAACTATCTGGTCAACTTCTTCGTCAGCCATATGGCCTCCTCTCTCTAGATGGGCAGAATAGGCCTAATAATCCCGTTGATCATCAGAATATTTAACTGTCAGCCGAAAATAAGACTGAACTTTTCTGGAGGTTTATCCAGATATAATCAGAGTCCGAGCTCGTCAGCGATGCCTTGCATCGCTGTTAAGACAATTTCCACGAAGCTTTCAAGATCGATATTGAGCTCGTCTTCGCAGTGGGAGATTTTCGATCGATCAACGCCGGCGGCAAAAGATGTTTCAGGAAACTTGCGTAGAACTGAGTCGACGGTAACGGTGCCGATATTCTTATTGGGCTGGACCAGAGCGCAGGCGACGATCAGGCCGGTTAGCTCGTCGGCGCAATAGAGCGACCATTCCATTTGGTTGCGGGGCGGCTCAGCGCCGTTGTGGAAGTGATTATGGGCCAGGATCGCCTCTTTAATGCCCTCATCGCCTAAGTCCCAGTCTTCCAGCCACTCGGCGACGACTTTGGCGTGGACTTCCGGGGTATCGCGGGTAATCTCCCAGTCGGCGTCGTGAAGCAGGCCGGCGATACCCCAAGACTCTTCGTCGGCGTTAAAATAAGCCGCTAAGGCGCGCATCGAGGCCTCTACGGCCAAGCAGTGGCGGATGAGATTCTTCGATTCAACGTGTTCGGTTAAGAGTTTATAAGCTTGGTCGCGGGTAATCATACTAACGGTCTCCGTTTATAGTTCCTCGCCCGAGGATGGATAACGCTGTCAACATAGCCGAAACCGAAGTAATTGGCTATTGAGCTGTCGGCATAAACCGGGGCATGAATGAGCTGGTAACGACGATGAGTCAAATAAAATAGCAGGGTCAGGCCAAGCAGAATGACCGACATAAACAAGAACTGTTGGGCCGACGAGTTGAGCTGATCGGCTCGGACACCGGCAATCTTCGGCTCAATCGGGAGAGTAGCCGGGTACTTCGTCTCGGTGATTTCGGGGGTAATTGCCGAATCAGGGGTTGTGACTGCTGGATCGCCACTTGCCCCGTCAGTTGCCGGTTGGCTAGCACTACTAGTGGGCTTCGTTGTTTTGCCCGTCGAAGTCGTTGTTTTAGCAGCAGGGCTAGTCGAGCCATTGGTGGTCGAGGTGCTACTAACCCCGAGGTAACCGTTAGTAAAACTCTGGGTGGAAGCGACGGAGGATTTAATCCGCCAGTCAGTTTCTTTATTAATATTAAACCAAGTAAAACCTTGGATATGGGAAAAGCGTGAGCCTAATTGGCTGAACATGTCGGTAATCCAGGCGGCCTTGTCGCCGCCAGCTTCGGCTGAAGCCACCTCCATTATGAGAATATTCTTTGCGGAGAAACTGATGAGCTCGTTGTAGGTGCCTTCGAAAACTTGGCTAAAACTCTGCCAGACCGACCAGCTTTGAGAGGTGCCCCAGTTGTAACCGTCTAACCCCATAAAATCAACGTAACCATCGCCGGGATATAATTCTGCCAGGGTGCCGTAGAGTTGAGTAGCGTTCCAGGGGCGGACATTGGGGGACCAAACCCACTGGACGTTGGTGGCGCCTTGAGCCCGGAATAACTCGACGACGTGATGCCAGAAAGCTTTATGGTTGTCGCGGTTATTGCCTTGTTTGCCCATTCCCCAGGGCGTCCAGTCAGTATTCATCTCGGGAGCTAAGCTGATCCGGATCGGATAGCCCAGACTGCGAATGATTTGAGCGTTATGGGTTAAATAGCTGTCGTATGTGCCGCCGACAACCTGATCGTAAGAAACACCCGTCCCATTGAGTTGCGGCTCCCAGGTGAGCTCGGGTATAAAGCCGTTGGCTTGGAACCGGTTAGCGGTAGCCGGGTCAAAGTCCGTTGCCCAGTCCATATACCAATTGGCGGCTGAGAAATGAACGCCTAACTCTTGCTGGAGCGCCGTTAGCTTACTGATGTCATTCACACTATCGGGGTAAAAAATGTTAGCTTCGACCCGAGTCTTAGCCTGGGCGTCGCCAGGGCTACCTAAAGCTGCGCTCCAAAGAAAAACGAGGCATATACCAATAACCATGCAAACCGCCCTCCGGGGTACCATGACTCGATACTAACAAGATCAGATCAGTTGGCAAGCGCTAGGCTCGGCTGCCTAGAGCGTAGCGGTCAACCTTCTGCCAAGAGAGGTGGCGACGGCGGTAGACAATTGCCCGGGCGAACCCATAGAGCCAGCTGCCGATATTAATTATCTGGAAGAAGCCAAAAGTCGGGCTGTAAGGGATGGCCCAGAATTGGCGCTGGATGACGGCGACGATTATCCCGATCGTCGTCGCGACGGCTAGACTAAATAAATAGAGTTGGAGCGTCCAATACGGATGAACGAACACCAAGCCCAGCACGACCAGCCAAGAGAGGCAGTCGATAACCAGGAGGATGACTTGGGCGCTAATAGTACTATTGGGCAGGTAAAGCCGATGGTTAAAAAAGTTCTGCCAAAAGCCGGTATTCCACCGGTTCACTTGTTTCCAATAATCAGAGAAGTTTTGGGGATCTTGGGTAATTACTTTAGCGCCGGGAACATAAATAATCCGGCCTAGCTTCTTCTTGTGGATTTGAATAGTAAAATCGAGGTCTTCAGTTAAAGTGCGGTTGGAAAACTCGAGCTGATCCAAGACGTCGGCTCGGTAAACTGAGGCGCAACCTGGCGCAACAACGATTGTGCCCATGACGTTTTGAGCGTTCTTGTAAAACAAATGGGCAAACCCGTATTCATATACCCGGTAGGCGCTAATAATATTGTTTCGTAGGCTGCTGACCGTCCCAACGATGCAGGCTGGCCGCTCTTTAACCCGACTGCGAATCTTTTTAAGAAATTGGCTGTCTATTCGGGTATCGGCGTCGAAAAAGAAAAGGTAGGCGTAGTGATCGGTCAGCCGATATTTTTGCAGGAGAGCTTTTAAGGCACCGGCTTTGCCGCGGTTCTTTCGTAGCTGCAAAACGTTCGGCACGACT
>Ga0070692_10000547_pt1 | contig 11676 bp, 13 predicted proteins | sample KBSK1102metaG_FD_64675 | JGI IMG/M metagenome (GOLD analysis project Ga0070692, IMG submission 64675) | Corn, switchgrass and miscanthus rhizosphere microbial communities from Kellogg Biological Station, Michigan, USA - KBS K1-10-2 metaG | ecosystem: Host-associated > Plants > Roots >...
TCACCCTCAGCGCCACTCTCGGCAAGCCTCTGGTGCCGCTGCCGGAGGGGTCGTCGTACCTGGGGTTCCTCTTCGCGCGCGCGTCGAGCCCCGCGAAGGTCGAGGCGGCGCTGCGGGAGGCGCACCGGCGCCTGGCCTTCGACGTCCAGCCGGCGGGCCGGGCCTCCGGGTAGCGTACCCGCTCAGGTCTTGGTGGACGCCAGGATGAGGTAGTGCGACCCGGCCTGGAACGGGGCGCCGTCGAGGGAGCCCAACGGATCCTCGGCGACCAGGCCCGCGTCGGCGAGCAGGGCGCGGATCTCGCGGAGCGTGTACACCCAGTGCAGCCCCGTCCGCGTGACGGTCTCCCCCCCGCGCACGAAGGTGTAGGTCGTCTCGTAGCACCCTTCCACGGCGTGGTAGCGGTTCTCCTCGAGAAACAGGATGTCGTCGACCTTCGCCCACTCCCGCTCGACGAGGTTGGGCAGGATCGACTCGGCGGTCATGCCGCTGTCGAGCACGAAGCGGGCGCCGGGCTTCAGCGCCCGGGAGATCGCCCCGACGAACTCCTTGAGCCCCGCCGGCTCGATGTACCCGAAGCTGTTGCCGAAGCAGTAGGCGGCGGCGAACTCGGATCGCCAGGGGAGCTCCCGCATGTCGGCCCGGCGCCACTCGACGCTCAGGCGTGCGGCGGCCGAAGCCGCGCGCGCCATGTCGATCTGCTCCTTCGAGAGATCGACGCCGGTCACCGCGAAGCCACGCGAGGCCAGCTCGAGGGCGTGCCGGCCGGCGCCGCACGGGACGTCCAGCACCCGGTCCCCCGGCCGCAGCCGCAGGGCGCGCGCCAGGAAATCGGCCTCGAGGCGCGTCTGCTCGGGCGGCCTCGCCTTGTGCCACATGTCCAGGACGATGCCCTGGAAGAAGGTCTCGTACCAGCGGAGATCCATGGCGCGGATTATGCCACGGCGCCCTGCCCGGGCTGCCTCCGCCCGCGCGAGCCACCGCCGATCCCCGCGGCGCCGAGACCGGCGGCCCGTCCCGTCGCCCAGGCCCAGAGGAAGTTGTAGCCGCCGATCGGCCCGAAGGCGTCGAGCATCTCGCCGCACAGGAAGAGCCCCGGGTGCCGGCGGCTTTCCATCGTGCGCGGGTCGATCTCGGCGAGGCTCACGCCGCCGCCGGTCACCTCGGCCTTCTTGTACCCCTCGTCCCCGGTCCACGGCAGCTCCCCCCGGACCAGGGTCTCGATCAGCCGCAGCCGCTCGGCGCGGCGCAGCTCCGAGAGGGACCGGGCGGGAGCGACCCCGGCGACCTCGAGCAGGGCGCCCGCGAGCCGTTCCGGAAGCTCGGCGCGGAGCGCCGCCGCCACGGTGCGCGAGACCCCGGGACGCAGGGCCAGCTCCCAGGCCCGCTCGTCCAGCCGCGTCCAGCGCACGCGGAGGCGAGCCGGCGGCCCGTTCTCCTGGCGCGAGCGCACCGCGACGTGCGAGACGTCGAGCACCACGGGCCCGCTGTAGCCCTTGTGCGTGAACAGGAACCCGCCGGTCGCGTCCGCCTGCCGGCCCGCGCCGCGGGCGCTCAGCGTGACGGTCGCCGACACGCCGGCCAGGGCGGCGAAGAGCGCCGGGTCCGCGGTGAGGGGAGTGAGCGCCGCGTAGGTCGGGTGCATCTCATGTCCGAGCCGCCCGGCCACCTCGAGGCCGATGCCGTCGCTGCCGGTGGCGGGGACGGAGAGCCCGCCGGTGGCCACGACGACGGCGTCCGCCAGGAGCGGCGGTCCCCCGTCCCGCTCGATGCGCCAGCCGTCCGGCCCGGGCGCGAAATCGGTGACCGTCGTGCCGGTCAGCACGGTCGCGCCCCGGCGGGTCGCGAGATCCAGAAGTCCGTCCCGCACGTCCCTGGCGCGGTTCGAGGCCGGGAACAGCTTGGCCGACTCCTGCTCTTCGGCCAGGGGAATTCCCATCTCCTTCTCGAAGAAGGCGACCTGCTCGCGCAGCGGCCAGGAGCGGACCATCTTGCGCAGGAGGTGAGGAGACGAGTCGGTCACGAAGCGCGATTCGTCGATCCGGGCCGGCAGGATGTTGCAGCGCCCGCCGCCGCTGATCAGGATCTTGCGGCCGCCGTCTGCGGTCCGCTCGAGCAGCAGGGTCTCGGCGCCAGACGTGGCCGCGAAGATGGCCGCCATCGAGCCCGCGGCCCCGGCGCCGATCACGACCACGCGGCGCCGGCCCGGATGCGAAGCCCCGTCCGGCGGGGTCAATCCGTTTCGGGCAGGGGGGGGGCTTCGGAGAGGGCCCGGAGGATCTCCGCCTTCACGTCGGCGACGCCGAGCCACCGCAGGGCTTCGTCGATGTCCCGAAACACTTCGAATTCCTGGGGCGATTGCTCCACCAGGATCTGGTACATGCGCGCCATGCCGAATGCCACGTCGCTCGCGACCACGATGGCGCGACGGGCGCCGGTCCCGAACGGATTCTGGGCGGCAACCTCACGGACCGCCGCAGCGGTGATCGGGAGCTCCGTGATGTCCCGGAAGTCGAGGAGCTGGCTGAACTGCGGCTGGAAGCGCGGATCGGCGCTCAGCCTGCGAGCGTGATTGAGCATGTCGGCGCCGGTCAGGATTCCCCACGCGCGGGTCAGGACCAGGGACCGAGCCGGATCGACGATGTAGGCGCCGGGCATCGTGAGGGCATTCTACTCCGGCCGGCGGCTATTCGCCCCGCCCCGTGTCCGGGAGAGGGGGCACTTCAGAAAGGATCCGGAGCAGCTCCGTCTTCGCTTCGGCCACGCCGAGCCATTCGAGGGCGGAATCGATGTCCCGGAAGACCTCCACCTCGTCCGGCGCATCCTCCCGCATGATCTGGTACATGCGTGCCATGCCGTAGGCCACCTCGCCGGAGACCGCCAAGGCACGCCGGGCGCCGGCGCCGAATGGATTCAGGCCGATCATCTCCCGGACGCCGGATGCGGTGACCCTCACGTCCGTCACGTCGACGAAATCGCACAACTGGTGGAGGTCCGGCCTGAAGCGCGGGTCCTGCGCCAGGGCGCGGACATGCGCCACGAGCTCGCGATCGGTCAGGACGCCCCAGCCACGGGAGAGCACCAGACGCCGCGAGGTGTCGATCGTGAAGGCGAACGGCATCGTGACGTCAGTATACGGCTACTTGCCCCAGCGCCAGGAGAAGCCGGCGTTCGCCGCCAGGCCGTCGAGCTCGGTGTCCCGATCGAACGACGCGAGGGTGATGGTGGTGTCGATCTTCCTCCACAGCGCCTCGACGAAGAAGTGGGACCCCTCGCCACCGAACTCCAGGCCGGCCTGGCCGTAGATGCCGGTCTTGTTGTCGATCTCCCCCTGGTCGGTGTCGAGGGAGAAGTAGGAGACTCCGGCTCCCACGTAGGGATTGACCGGTCCGTCGGGGAGCAGGTTGACGCGGAGACCGCCGTCGACCGGCTTGGCCTTGACGTCGACCATCTGTCCATTGACGTCGGTGGTGAAGCTCGGATAGTAGGTGCCGTGGAAGTCCAGCTCGAGGCGCTTGACGAAGGAGAAGCCGGCGCGGACCCCGTACCCCTTGCTGCTGTCGGCATCGTTGGAGTCCCAGTACGAGCCGTAGAGACCGAAGCTGCCTGCATGAGCCGGAACGGAGAACAGGGCGAGCACGGCGAGCGCTATCGCAAGGTTTTTCCAGTTCATCGTGACCTCCCCGGCGGGAACCTCGCCCCGCCCAGTTGGATTGGACGACCTTTCACCCTACCAAACATTTTCGCCGCGGGCAAACGGGCGCCAGGCCCAAACTCGGGGTCCGGATCGGGATTCGGGCGGGCTTCTAGCGCGCTTTTCGCTTCTTCGCTGTCATCGGCCGGGGGCGCGCGTGACGGGGCTGGTAGACGCCGATCTTGCCGCCACCCGGGAGCGGAATCTGCGTGAGCAGGCCCCAACCCAGGCTCTGCACCGGGGCGCACGCGATGCCGCGCCCCTGCAGGTCGGCGCGCAGCGCCTGGACGCCGTCGGTCATCAGGTAGAACTCGTGCACGTCGTTCTCGTCGGCCGGATGGACCGCCACCTCCGCCGGGGGCAGACCGAAGATCAGCCAGCCGTCCCCCACGTCGACGTGCGGCAGCCCCAGGACGTCGCGCAGCAGGGCGCGGTCGGCGTCGGGGTCCTTGCTGTAGATGATCGAATGCGCGCCGATGATCAACGGTTCCTCCGTTCCAGGTCGAGCAGGTGCTGCTTCCGCCACAGCCCCCCGCCGTAGCCGCAGAGCTGGCCGTCCTTGTTCACCACGCGGTGGCACGGGATCACGATGGAGATTCTGTTGAGACCATTCGTCCGGCCGACGGCCCGCACCGCCCGGGGCTGCCCGACCGCTTCTGCCATGGCCTCGTACGAGCGCGTCTCGCCGTATGGGATCCGCAGCAGCTCGTCCCAGACGCGCACCTGGAACGGGGTCCCGGGGTAGGTCAGCGGCACCGTGAAGCGGCGCAGCGAGCCGTCGAAGTACGAGGTCACTTCCTCCTGCAGCCTTTCCAGGTGCGCGTTCGTGCCCGGGACCACCGGCGCCGCGAACACTCTCCGGACGGAGGCGATCTGCGCCTCGAGCATCCTCCGATCGGTGTACTCGAGCAGGCAGATGCCGGCGTCCGTCGCCCCGGCCACCAGGGGGCCGAGCGGGCTCTGCATCCAGGCCAGGAGCACGCACTCCCGTTCCCGGGATGCGCCCGGGGAGCTGCCGAACGCCCGGGCGAACGCCTCGCGGAATCCGCTGTGCGAGTCGTAGCCGCTCTCGTACACCGCCTCGTCGATCTCGCCGCCCTCGCGGATGTAGCTCAGAGCCCCGGTCAGCCGCCGCGATCGGGCGTAGGCGTGAAAGGTCATGCCGTACCGGCTGAGGAAGTAGCGCCGCACCGTCGCCGGGTCGACGCCCCGGGAGCGCAGGTCGCCTTCGGTCAGCCGTCTCCCCGGATCGTTCTCGATCGCCGCGATCAGGTCGGCGGCCCATCCCGGCTGGTCGTCCAGCGCCAGGGGGAGGCACCGCTTGCAGGGGCGATACCCCGCGGCGAGTGCCCCGCCGGCGCTCGCGAAGTACTCGACGTTCTTCGGCAGCGGCTTGCGCGCCGGGCAGGTCGGCCGGCAGAAGATGCCGGTGGTGCGCACCCCCAGGAAGAAGATGCCGTTGTAGGAGGGGTCCCGTTCGAGATACGCCCGCTCCATCTCGGTCGGCGGAGGCATCAGCGTGTTCATGGCCGGAGTCTACCCGAGGGCCAGGCCGCGATCCACCGAAGATCGGGCGTCAATGTCGGGCGCAGGAAGACTCAGGCCTTGCGCTTCGGCGGCTCGTACGCCTTGCCGGGCGTCCCACCGAGGGCGAGGATGGTCACACCCGCGGGGCCAGGCGTGATGGTGCGCTTCTGCCCGGCGCCGACGCGGGCCAGGGTTCCCGGAACGAGATCCCAGGTCTGACCGTCGGCCGCAAGCCGGCCGCTGCCTTCCAGCACGACGTAGACCTCCTCCTGGCCGTCCTTCGCGTGGTCGTGGTTCGGATAGTCCGGCCAGCCGGGCGGAAGCTTCAGGACGTTCATGCCCCAGGCGGTGACGCCGAGTCCCCGGCCGGCATACAGGAACTGGCCCTTGTAGCTCTCGAAATCGTCGATGCGTTTCACCGTGACGTCGGCCATGTCTCCTCCTTTCCGGGCGCATGAAGCGCCCCGCGGAACTCACTATTTTACCCGGTGGATGGATCGGGCCAAGTGTCCGGGACTTCGCGCCCCTGTCAGGACGGGGATTGCCCGAGCCGCTCGCGCCCGAGAAGCGCCAGCGCCACGCCGCCGAGGATCAGGATCGAGGCCAGGGCGAGACGGAGCGACACGCTCTCGGAAAGAAAGAGCACGCCGGCGACGGCGGTCAGGACCGGGACGGGGAGCTGGACGAAGGCGGCGCGGGTGGCGGTGAGCCCGGTCAGGGCGGCGTACCAGAGGACGTACCCGCCGCCGGAAGCCAGGACGCCCGAGGCCATCGCGAGGAGCGCCCCGCCAGGCGTGACGCGGGCCTGGCGCAGGAAGACCAGGCTGACGAGAAGCGCCGGCGCCACGGCGCGCGCGAAATTCCCGGCGGTGTCGAGCAGCGGGTCGATCGTGCCCCGGCCGCGCAGGGAGTAGAACCCCCAGGAAATCCCCGCGACCGCCATGAGCGACGATCCGGAGGCGCTGGGCGCCCGCAGGCCGGGCGAGACGAGGTACGCCAGGCCGCCGAGCGCCAGGGCCAGGCCGAGCCATTGCAGCGGGTGGGGCCGCTCCCCAGAGCGAATCGCCGCCACGATCATGGTCGCCTGCACCGATCCGAACAGGACGAGGGCGCCGGTCCCGGCGCCGAGGCTCAGGTAGGCGAAGGAGAACGGGACGGCGTACAGGAAGAGCAGGACGGCCGAGATCCAGGACCCGCCGGCGGAGAACGGGCGGCCGCGGCGGAAGGAGGAATAAAGGACCAGCGCCACGGCCCCGCTGGCCAGCCGGATGGTCGAGAAGGTCGCCGGGTCGATCGACCCGCCTCCGAGCGCCCGGCGGCACAGGACGGAGTTGGCGGCGAACGCGACGAGCGCCAGCGCCGCGCAGGCGATCGTGCCGGCCCGCGCCCGGGTGCCTGCCCGCGTCGTCACGCCTGTGCGGTCACCGGAGAAGCGCGGCGAGGGCCGCCTCGGCTTCGGCATGCAGCGTCGGCGGCGCGCCGTAGTACGCCGCCACGGTCCGGCCGTCGGCGCCGAACAGGAAGAGCGTCGGGACCGCGCTCACGTCGCCGAAGGCAAGGCCCAGCTCAGGCGTGCCGAGGGTCCACGTGATCGGCAGCTTGAGGTCGGCCGCGATCTTCCGGACCTCGGGCTCTTCCGACTGGACCGCGATCGCCACGACGGCGAGACGGTCGCCGTGACGCCTTTTGAGATCCCCCAGCCAGCCGAGAGTGCTCCGGCAGGGGGGGCACCAGGTCGCCCAGAATTCCACCAGGACGGGGCGGCCGGCGAGATCGGCGCGCGTCAGGGCGCGCCCGTCGAGGTCGGTGATGGCCAGCGCGGGCAGCTCCTGGATCGCCGCCTGCGGGGCGGGGGCCGCCTGCGCGCGGGCGCTCTCCTTCCTTCCCTCGAGGATCAGGTCGATCATGCGGGTCAGGTCGGCGCGGAACCGGTCGTGGCTGGCTGCGCTCCGGAACGGAGTGTAGCGCCCGCCCCCCTCCGCCTCTCCCTTGCCGTAGAAGCCGAAATCGCTCGGGGTCGCCACCAGCACGTCGTCCACGAAGATCGCGGGGTAGCGGGTCACCCCGAGACTCTTCGCCAGCTTCGAGTCGCCGTAGTTCTCCTCCACGAAGAGCACCTTGCCCTCGAAATCCGAGACCACGCTCTGAGCCAGCAGACCTGCCGGGTCGGAGATGTTTCAAGTATAGGGCCAGCGGACCAGGGTCACCGTGACGCGCGGCGCGGCCTTCTGCTTCGCCGGCCGCGCGGGCTCGAGGGCCGCGAAATAACGCGGCAGCACGTCGTCGGCGATCGCCGCGGCGACGGCGGGACCGGCGCCGGCCGCGGGGTGCGCGAGGTCGGCCCGGGCCGCTTCGAGGAACAGCCGCCCGAGGCTGTGGTCGACGCCGCCCGCGTCGAGGCGGGCGGCCAGCCCCTCGAGCCGCTTGTCCAGGGCGGCGGCGTCCGCGGGCGGGGTCGAGGCCGGGCGCAGGGGAGCGAACCGCCTCGCCGCCTCGAGATAGCGGAGCAGGGCGCCGTAGCGCAGCCCCGCGGCGTCCAGCTCCCGCGCCTCCTTCAGGACGCCGCTCGCCACGATGAACTCGGAGTGCCAGTCGATCGAGACCGGCGGCTTGTACACCGACAGGAGCTCGCGCTGGAGCGACGCGATGTCGGAGGAGAGCCCGCGGACCGGCGGCGCCTTCCGGGAAACCGGCGCCGCGATCTGCCGGCAGAATGCGGCGAACTCCCGCTGCGCCTGCGCCGCCCCCAGGTAGAACAGGCCGCTGTCCGGCGTCGTGCTCCGGCCGTAGTCGAGGCTGGCGTCGTAGTAGACCCGCACCTGGTAGAGCACCGCCTCGCCCAGGGCGCGCACGATCGCGGGCTTCACCCCTTCGAACGCTTTCGGCGCGGGCCCCCGGAGGTCGTCCCTGAGCACCTGCCCGATGCGGGCCCACTCGGCCTCGAACGCCGCGGGATCGGCGCGCAGCGCGGGCGGGCGGGTCCTCAGGTATTCCCAGGCCGACAGGTGCTCCCGCGTGGCGGCGAGGCGCTGCAGCGCCAGGAGCCGCCGGCCGTCGCGCAGGGCCTCCTCGGTGCGCAGCATGGCGGGACCGGTGGCCTCCTTGACCTGGGTCCACATCTCGTCCGTGGACGTCATGCCGCTCTGGTAGGCGGACCAGCGCGCGATCTCGGCGTCGAGCGGATCCGGCGCCGCGGCCTGAGGACTCGAAAGCACGAATAGAGCAATCGCCGCGCACGCGGCGACGAACATCCTGCGAAGGTCGATCATGGGGGAACTCGTGGCCTGGATTCGAAGGGCCCTTCCCAGGCAGGTGGGGAGGGGGACGACCGGTAACGACCGCGCTATGCTATAAGAAAATGGCCTGGGACGCCACTTCCATGGGAGCAGGGATTTTCACATGACCAGGCGGGTGAAGGCGGACAGACGGGTCGCCCCCTCGGGGGCGGAGGGGGCGCTGGCGCGCGTCCGGACGATCTGCCTCGGCCTGCCGGACACGCACGAGAAGGAGGCCTGGGGCGCTCCGACGTTCCGGGTGGGGGGGCGGCTGTTCGCCATGTTCGTGGACAATCATCACGGCGACGGGCGGCTCGCGGTCTGGTGCAACGCACCGCCCGTGGCCCAGGAGGCGCTGGTCGCCGCGGAGCCCGTGCACTTCTTCGTGCCGCCGTACGTCGGTCCGCAGGGCTGGGTCGGTGTCCGGCTCGACACCGGCCTTTCATGGGACGTCGTCGCGCAGCGCCTCGCGGCGGCCCACGGCGTGTCGGCGTCGATGGGGAAGGTCAGCGGACGAGCCCGCAAGGCGGGTGCGGCCGCTCCCGGTACCACGGCAGGCAGGTCTCGCCGAGGAGCGCGTCGGCGAGAGACTTGAAGATCCCGGCGTCACCGCCCCGGCGACCCGGAGGTACGGGCCATCTCGGGGAGGTCGGGATCGGCGTCGCGCCAGAAACCCCGCGCCGCCTTCAGCTCCCGGTCCGCGCCGGCCGGGTCCCCCTTGTGGCGGAGCACCTGGGCCATCACGTAGTGGCTTCCGCCGTAGGCCGCGTCGTGGTCGAGCATCTGCCGGGCCGTGTACTCCGCCAGGTCCCAGTCGACGGCCTCGATGGCGCTGCGCGCGATCGATTCGAGCCGGAAGAGCCCCTGGCTCCACGCATCGGGGCCCGGGATGGCGCGAAACGCCCGTTGCACATCCTTGAGGACCGTCCGGCCCTCGGCGCCCTTGCCGGTCCTGAGCAGGAGCTCCCCCCGGAGCGACTCGACCCAGGGCTCGACCGCCGACCGGCGCGGCACGATCCCGGGCGTGGCGGCCGGCACGGTTTCGAGCTCGCGGCGCGCCGCCTCGAGCGCCGCGGCCGCCTCGTCGAGCCGGCCGAGCCGGATGAGCGCCTGCCCCGCGAGGGCCTGGCCGACGGTCCGCGACTGCGGGTACGCCGTGCGCGTCAGGGCGCGCGCCGCCTCGAGCGCCTCGGCATACCGCGCGCGGTGGATCAGGAAAGCCGGGAGCTCGCGCATGTTGAAGGCGCGATAGGCGTCCACGGGGGCGAGGGCCGTCGCCTCGCGCATGGTCTCTTCGGCGAGCCGCATCTGCCCCTTGTGCTCGTAGCAGGTCGCGAGGAGGTCGAGGTTGTGCCCGTGGTGCCAGTCGAAGGAGGGATCGATCCCCTCGGCGGCGTAGTAGGCGCGCTCGAGGGCGTCGGCCTTCTTGAACTGGACGATCGCCTCGTCGATGCGGCCGACCCGTCTCAGGTCGTGCCCCCACATGTGGGCGGCGTGCGGGATGGCGGGGGAGAGGCGCGCGTAGGCCTCGCCGTGCACCAGGGCCTGGTCGATCCGCCCGATCGTCTCGTAGGAATGCACGAGGAAATGGTGGGCCGAGGCGTTGTCCGGATCGAGGCTCAGGGCGCGCTCGTAGAAGGCGATCGACCCCGAGGTGCCGCGCTGGCCCCGGCCGGTCGCGTTCGCCTCCTCGGCGTTGCCGCGCAGGAGCCAGAGCTGCGGGATGTCGAAGTCGGCGGTCAGGGCGTCGTCGATCGCCTTGCGGTAGGCGAGGAGCTTCGCCGGATTCTCGATCTCGTCGATCGCCGCGAGCTGCGCATCGCGGATCGCGATGATCCGGCGCTCGCGCTCCGAGGCGCCGGCCGCGAGGGTCTTCGCCGTTTCGAGGGCGCGCCGCGCCGCCCCGGGATTGTCCAGCCCCGAGAAGACGCGGCTCAGGCCGACGTGGGCCATCGCCAGGGCCGGGTCGAGCCGGAGCGCCTGGTGGAACGATCGCGCCGCCTCGATCCAGACGTACGACTCGAGATAGTTCAGTCCCTGGTTGAAATAGGCCGCCGCCTCTTCCGACTTCGCGGTGACCGCCAGCCGCGAGTTGCCGATCCCCTTCCGCAGCGGCACGGCGCGCTCCAGGAGATCGGCCGGGACGTAGGACGGCGGGGCCGCGCAGGCCGCGTGCGGGTCGTCCTGGGCCGGCGCGGCGGAATCGGCGGTCGCGCCGGACAGGGTCGCGGAGGCGATGGACGCGCCGAGCGCCAGCAGCAGGATCGAGCGGGACAGGGATCGCGCCACGGCTTCGGCTCCCCTTACCATGCGATGCCGTAGTCCTCGCCGTGGTTGCTCGAGGCGCCCCACATCGTGCCGTGCTTCCGGTCGAAGAGGACGCCGTTGATGGGACCCGACGTGCGCTCGGCCGTCTCGATCGTGTAGCCCATGCGCGCGAGCGCGGCCTTCACGCCCGCCGGGGTCGAGGTCGCGACCAGGATGTGGCCGGGGCTCGACCCGTGATCGCCGAACGACGAGCGCATCTGCTCGCTGTTGATGTTCGGCGCCTCGGACGCCTGCTGCGGCGTCATGCCGAACTCGACGATGTTCAGGAAGAACTGCAGCAGGTTCTGGTCCTGCGAATCCCCCCCCTGCACCGCCATCGCCAGCCAGGGGAGCCCCTCCTTGAGCGCCAAGGTCGGGGTGAGCGTGACGCGCGGCCGCTTTCCGGGCTCGATCACGTTGTACGGTCCGTCCTCGGCGCGCGTGACGAACATCTGCGCCCTCTGGCTGAGGCCGACGCCGGTGCGGCCGGCGACGACCGCCGGGATCCAGCCGCCGCTGGGGGTCACGGACACGACCCAGCCGGCCTCGTCGGCCGCCTCGATCGAGGTGGTCCCCCGGGCGGCGGATCGCCGGGCGGCCGGCTGGGCCTTCGGCGCGGCGGCCGCGTCCGGGCCGGGCTTCACGGTCCAGCGCGACAGGAGATCGGCGAACGGGTTCGTGCCCCCCTGGTGGGGATACGGGTCGCCCGGCTTCACCTTCGGGTTGTTGGCGGACCAGTTGATCTGGGCGTAGCGCGCCTTGGCGTACTCCTTGGAGAGGAGCCCCTTCACCGGCTCCTCGGGAGGGAAGTACGGGTCGCCGTAATAGAAGTCCCGGTCGGCGAAGGCGAGGTTCATCGTCTGGTACAGGGCA
>Ga0070692_10000548_pt1 | contig 11673 bp, 7 predicted proteins | sample KBSK1102metaG_FD_64675 | JGI IMG/M metagenome (GOLD analysis project Ga0070692, IMG submission 64675) | Corn, switchgrass and miscanthus rhizosphere microbial communities from Kellogg Biological Station, Michigan, USA - KBS K1-10-2 metaG | ecosystem: Host-associated > Plants > Roots >...
CGACCGGATAACAAGTAATCAAGGTTAGGGTTGGTGTTGGGGTCCGGCCAAGGACGGTCAGATCTTGGGCTTTGACGACTTTTTTAACGCTAACCTGGTAGACGTAACGATTAGTGCCAAAAGGAACGGTGATCTGATCGCCGATGGCCAACTGGTCGAGCAGGGCGAAGACCGTTTTGTAGTGGCCGGTGCTCCAAGGAAAATCCGACGAATGGCCGAGCAAGACGACGTTACCGACCTGCCCTGGGTCAGCCGAACCCTCATAACGAACAACGCCGTCGCGTAAACGGTCGAGTAGGGCCGCGTAAGTGGCATCGTAGATTACCGGTGCCTCGAGGCCAATTTTGGGAATAATTATCTCCGGAGAGTAAGTAATGGTTGGTGATGGCGGCGGTGGGACAACCACGATTGCCGGTGCAGCAGTGTTGTAGCTAGCTCTTTTGAAAAAAGCTGAGTAGTTCATTCCCAAAAAGAAAACAACAAACAAAATCAAAAAGTAGGCTAGTGTTTTTAGGCCTCTTTTGAGGCTACGCAAAAAACGACTCAATGGGGTATTAGTTTTAAAGAGTTTCTTGAGGTCTTTTTCGTCAAAGGTTACGGGTTTGAGTGCCATTAGTGCCGAAGGTGGGAGTCGAACCCACATGAGCTTGCGCCCACACGATTTTGAGTCGTGCGTGTCTGCCATTCCACCACTTCGGCATAATATACAGACCTTGGTGGTGGAACGACTTGGGAGTATTCCACCACTTCGGCATTGGAGTCTTAATTTTAACAAGTATTAAGGTAAAATTACAGATAAGGGCCGGTAGTTCATTGCGAATTAGCTAATAAGCAAGAACTACTGGCAAAATGTTTCGGGCCGGTAGTTCATATCGAGTCGCAGACGAGAAAGAACTGCTGGTAAAATAGCACGGGCCGGTAGTTCATCGGTAGAACGCCTCATTCGCATTGAGGAAGTAGTGGGTTCAATTCCCATCCGGTCCACAAAAGAAGCCGAGCTTGGACAATTCCGTGGAAAACGGAGCCGTTCAGTCACCAAGAGGTTATCGTTGGCAGTCTGTGGTAATCTATGCCTATGCCCGCACCAAAAAAGGTCGTCGTTATTGCCGACAAATATATTTCCTTTCAGACCAAGGCTCAGTCTTTTTCGTCTGGCCTCAAAAGCCTGGGAGTTTCTGTTAGCTATCTGGTCAGCCAAGAGACTGACTTCCAGCCCGATCTTTTTGAGGGAGCCGACGCCGCCATCTATTCTGGCGCTTGGATTCACGCTAAGGACATGGCGCGAATTCAAAAGCTAACGAGTGTCCCAATTTACCCCTGGATTGTCAGTGATGCCTGGGTTGACGCTGGCTACGCTCAGCTACTCAATCAATTCGATCACACCTTTTCATCGTCGCGGTTTTCGCTCGAGATTCTGGCTCGTGATGGCGTTGATCGTAGTAAGCTAAGCACACTCTATGAAGCCGTCGATACAGATTTTTTCCAACCTGATCCGGATTTCTCGGCTAAAAGAGAACTCAAGGCAGAGCTAGGTTTTTCTGATGACCGACCGGTCCTTTTAACAATTGGCGGCGATATTATCAGCAAAGGTGCGCCGTCAGTCATTCGGGCAATCGAAGCGCAAAAACTCTGGGATAAAATCCATTACGTCTTACTCCTTAATCCAAAGGCCAACAACCTTCTTAATCAGAAACTAGAACAGCTCAAGGCTGAAGGTATTCCGACGGAGGAGCTAACGATTCTGACCGAGCTCTTTGAACCAACCCGAGTTCGACAATTCTATAATTTGAGCGATCTTTATGTCGCCCCCTGCCGGTTTGAGACGTTCGGCCGGCCGTTAGTCGAAGCGATGGCGTGTGGCAAACCAATCGTCGGACTCCAAGCCGGATCGCTAACGGAGACCAATGTTGACGGTCAAACCGGTATTCTAGTTCCTGTAGAAGACATCGTTACCTCTCGCGCTGAGACGCGGGTCGATCTATTTGGGGAGACGCTGACTTATCGATCTGACCAACCTATCCCAATTCATTTTTATCCGAATCAGGAAGAACTTGGGGAGGCGCTTAAGCTGATGCTTGATCAACCGGAAAAAAGAGAGCAAATGGGACAAGCCGCCCGGCGTCGGGCAGTCGAACATTTTTCGTCAAAGGAAATCGCGGCTCAGTTTCTGGAGTGGTTGTCAGCTCATCACCGAGACGAGTTGGGCGACTAGCTTCTCAAAACGCCCCCTTGGTAGTACGCTGAATTTATGTCAGAAGGACAGATAGTGGTTGTAGACGAGCAGAAAATGTTTGATCGGATGATCGATCTGCCTAATCAGCTCGAGAAAGCCTGGACGAACTTGTGGATTAAGAGTCTGCCAATCAAGACCAACGAGATCAAGACAATCATTATCGCTGGCATGGGTGGCTCGGGCATTGCCGGCCAACTGGTGGCCGAGCTTTTTGCTGATAAGTGCGCCCGGCCGATCATCACTTGGGCGGACTACGGGCTACCGAGCTGGGCCGACGAAACGACCTTGCTCATCGCTGTCTCCTGCTCCGGCGAAACCGAAGAAACGCTTGATGCCACCCGCCAAGCGATCGAACGGAAAATGCCGATTATAGGCGTTACCACCGGCGGCAAGCTGGAAGAGCTGGCTGGCATCAGCGGCTTTCCGGTGGTTAAGTTTGATTACGTTGGCTCCCCGCGAGCAGCGGTTGGTTGGCTTTACGGCTCACTGTTAACGATTTTGGCTAAGCTCCAAGTAATTGATCTAAACGAGAAGGCTTACTTTCAGGCCCTCGACGAGCTGAAAACAACCGTTGCCCAAAAACAGTTCCTGGCCAAGGCCGAAGAACTAGCGGTAACAATTAACAATAAGATTCCGGCCATTCTCGCCCACGCTCCCTTAGTGGCGGTGGCCAAGCGTTACCAGAACCAGCTCAATGAGAATAGTAAAACTTTTGCCATGGCTGCCGGTTTGCCCGAGGCGTGCCACAACTTTATCGTCGGCTTAGACTTTGCTGTCCCGGAAAAGCTGATCGTTCTCTTCTTGGAATCAAAATACGGGTTTTCCCGCAACGTCGCTCGCAAGAAAATCCTAGAAAAATGGTTTGAGCAAAAAGATATTCCTTTCGTCCCACTGTCGGTCAAGTCCGGATCGCCGCTGGCCGAGCAGTTCCTTTTTATCTTCTTTGGCGATTTGCTCAGCTTCTATTTAGCCGGGGTTTACGGCGTTGACCCAACGCCAATTGAGGCGATCGTTTTTCTGAAAGCCGAATTAAACAAGCTCTGATGCCCAAAATAATTAAAGTTTGGGGTGACATCATTCATGATGTGACGAAACTTGTTTTCGGCAGCTCAGTTGAGTTAGTTAAACTAGAAAGAACGAGTTAAATGCCGAAGATTGTACGTGTTTGGGGTGATATTATCCACGATTCGCGGGGCGATCAGACTGTTCAGGCAACGGTTCAAACCGATAGCGGTCTGATCGGTTCTTCGGCCATCCCAGCCGGCGCTTCCAAAGGTGCCTACGAAGCAGCCACCGTCGACACCGCTCAGGCGGTCAAAAATATTAACGAGATCATCGACTCGGCCGTCCGAGGGATTGAGGTAACCGACCAAGCTGGCATCGATCAAAAGCTGCTCGAGCTCGACGGGACAGCTAATAAGTCCAAGTTGGGCGCCAACAGCATCCTCGGTGTCTCAATGAGCGCCAGCCGCGCCGGAGCAAAGAGTCGGAACCTTGAGCTCTACGAATATATCGGCCTGATCGACAACCGATCGTCTTTTACCATCCCGATTCCGATGTTTAACCTCATTAACGGCGGCAAACACGCTGAAAATAATTTGGATATCCAAGAATTTATGGTCATCCCCGATCGGATCAAAGGCTATCACAACCAATTGTCTGCTGGACAATTGATATTCACGACGTTAGGCCAGATTCTCGACGCCGATCATGTCGTTCGCTCGTTTGGTGACGAGGGCGGTTATGCTCCTAATTTAGACACCAACGAGATGGCTTGCGACTATTTAGTCCGAGCGATTAAAGATTCCGGGTACAAAAAGTGGGATGAGGTCTCGATCGGTTTGGACGTCGCTGCTTCGAGCGTCTCCCCGACTTTTGATATGACGCCGAGCCGCTATCTTGGCTTCCTTCAAGACTTCCCAATCCTGTCACTGGAAGATCCTTTTCCTGAAGAAGACTGGGATAACTGGTCGCGTTTCCTCGGCCAAGTCGAAAAGACGATCGCCTCCGACAAAAAATTACTACTTGTTGGTGACGATCTGTTTGTCACTAACCCGGATCGCCTGGCCCGGGGTATCGCCGAAAATTCGGCTAACGCTATTTTGGTTAAGCTCAATCAAATCGGTACGGTCACGGAAACGCTAGCAGTCGTGGAGATGGCTCGTAAGGCTGGTATGGTCGTGATTGTTTCTCACCGATCGGGCGAAACCCTTGACGACTACATCGCCGATTTTGCCGTCGGCATCGGCGCCCAATTTATTAAAACCGGCGCGCCGAACGAAAATCACCCGGAGCGGATGACCAAGTACCGTCGATTAATTACGATCGAGCAAAAGCTAGCCAGCAAAGCAGTTAATGCGGCCTAAGCCAGTTGTTTTGGCCGTCATCGACGGCTGGGGAGTAGCGCCACCTTGGGGCGGGAACGCTATCTCGCTGGCTAAAACACCCTTTTTGAACGCTGCCAAGCAAAACTATCCCTACGCCAAGCTCGAAGCCTCTGGCGAGGCGGTCGGTTTGCCGGCCGGTGAGCGGGGCAACTCCGAAGTTGGTCACTTGACGATCGGCTCGGGCCAGATCGCTAACGAATCTTTACCGGCGATCACTACCGCCATTAAAGACAAGTCATTTTTTGCTAACCCAGCCTTGGTTGAGGCCTTTGATCGAGCAACCAAAACCGGCAAGGCCGTTCACATTCTTGGTTTGACCTCCGACGGTGGCATCCACAGCCACATCGATCACCTTTACGCCCTGCTTGATATGGCCAAGATGCGGCATTGTCCCAACGTCTGCGTTCACGCCATCGCCGACGGCCGAGACACTGAGCCGTTTGCTGCTCAAGAGTATTTCGCTAAGGTCAACGAGAAGTTCAAGGCTTTAGGTTTGGGTCGGTTTTGTACCGTTTCTGGTCGTTACTACGCCATGGATCGCGATCACCGTTGGGAACGGATTGAAAAGACTTACCGAGCGATGACAGAAGGCGTCGGACCAACAGCTCGCAGCGCCGAGGCAGCCGTGGCCGCTTCGTATCGGGATGGCTTCTCCGATGAGTTTATCGTCCCGACGGTTATTAACGGCGAGAATAACAGCTTTCAGCCGCTCCAGGACGGCGACTCGATGATCTTTTTCAACTTCCGCGGTGACCGGGCCCGGGAAATTACTCAGGCGCTGGTGGGAACGAAATTCGACGGCTTCGATCGAAAAAAGAAGATTCAGAATCTTTATTTTGTCGGCTTCACCTACTACCAAGAAGGCTTGCCGATCGCCGTGGCTTTCCGACCACGCGATGTTAATGAGCCCTTGGCCGCGGTTTTGTCCAAGGCCGGCCTGAAGCAGCTTCACGTCGCCGAATCGGAAAAATACGCCCACATCACTTACTTTTTTAACGCCGGAACCGAGCAACCCTTTGCCGGCGAAGACCGGGTTGTCATTCCTTCGCCCAAGGTGCCTAGCTACGACCAAGTGCCCCAAATGTCGACCAACGAAATCACCGCCGCCGTGGTTAATGGCCTGGGTAGCTACGACTTCATCGTTTTAAACTACGCCGCGCCTGATATGGTCGGCCACACCGGCAATTTGCGGGCAGCGATCCAAGCCTGTGAGACGGTCGATACTAATTTACTCCGGATTTTTGAGGCTATCGATCAAAAAAATGGCCTACTGATCGTCACCGCCGATCACGGCAACGTCGAAGAGATGGTTAACCCCAAATCTGGCGAGCCGGACACTGAGCACAGCCGCAATCCGGTTCCCTTTCATCTTATTGGCGACTTGGTCAAAGGCTGGCAGCTGCGCGACGGCGCACTCAGTGACATCGCCCCGACGATCTTGAGCCTGATGGGTCTGGCCGTCCCAGCCGACATGACTGGCAAGAGCCTGGTTGTCAGCCAGCCAGATCAGGCCGCCGCTACCGCCGCTCCCGCTGCCCAACCGTTACAAAAGAGCTAAAATTCGGTAAAATACAACCTGTTCTTAAGGGCCCATAGCGCAGTTGGGCCGAAACGGTAACAAGAAAGCAACTGCTTGCTTTCGAGTCGTTGAGGCGGGTTTTGGCCTGTTGTATACTTACAACGACAAAACCCCGGAAGAGCGCATGGCGCTACATTTATTTTTGGGCCCTTAGCTCACTTGGCAGAGCGCATCCATGGCATGGATGAGGCAACCGGTTCGATCCCGGTAGGGTCCACCATATCGAATATCAACAGGTTAGAAGCCACAAAAAAGAGCCATTTCGGGCTCTTCTTTGTATTTCTTCAGGTTCAAAGAGTTCGATATCACATGAGGGTTCCATACTCTAAGCTGCAAGGAATTTTATCGAACTCCGAACCAGTTCCTCAGTAGTGACAGGGGGTCCTTAATCTGGTACAGTCGCGCTAATCGCTTTAGGCGTATTCAGGAGGGATAAGCGTGCTTCTTAACAACTCAGGTAAAAACGTGGCTCAGCTTTCTGACGCCCACAGTTTTACACTCACCATCACCGACCCAAGGCTTCCCGAGAAGGAGCTGGGAGTCACCGACATGTTTTCGGGAATGTGGCACATGGGTTTCGGGCACGACGATATGTCGGCGCACGAAGACCTGGCTCTTCCCACGATCAAGTACACCAATAATGTACGCGACGAGGCGGTTGCGATGCTTTGCGAACTCTTTGGCTACAAGGGCGTCGTCCTTGGCCTCAACGGGAGCGACGCAACCGACGCAGCTATTCGAATTGCCCAAAGTCTCACCGGCAGGACCAAAGTCCTTGCTCTTGAGGAAGGCTATCACGGTTGCACAATGGCAGCTGCCCTCGCAGGCCGCGACCTGAACCGACGGGGACTCCCCAAAACACTGCAGGAGCTCTTTGACGGCGGCACCATCGGACGGTGGGCCTTTATGGAGACAGTCGATGAAAAGGTTATGGAAGAGGAACTCGGGAAAATCCCATGGTCCGAACTCGGTGTCTTCATATTCGAGCCTGTGCAAGGCAGCGCTGGCGGCTGGCGGTTGAATCCGCTCGTCTACGAGGCGATCGCTCGAAAGTGCCATGAGCACGGCGCCTTCGTCATCGCGGACGAGATCATGACTGGGATCGGCCGGTGCGGGCACCTCGCTCTCACTCAAACCTACCAGCCGCAACCCGACATGCTCCTCCTTGGAAAAATGCTCGGAAACGGTGTTCCGGTCTCGGCAGTCCTGGTGAATGAAGCCATCGCTTCTAAGCAGCTTCGTCTGCATCGAACAGGCTATTACACTATGACGAACGCGGGGAACCTTGCTGGCTGCAAGGCAATCTTGCAGACGCTCAAAAGGGTAACTATGCCAGGCTTCCTCGAAGAGATTCGGGAAAAGATCGAAGATCTTGAACCGGTGTTCCACGCGCAGTTCATAGACTGCCCGGGCGTTAAGTCAGTTCGGTCATACGGACTGTTCTTGACGCTCGGGGTCAGCTCGCAAGAACTTGCCGACATGGTACACCTGGCTCTTCTCATCGAGGATAAGTACTCGGTGGATCTGAGCGGCCAGAAGCTGCGCTTCTGCCCCGCGCTGACCATGTCAGCGCGTACAGTCAAGCGGGCTTTTGCAAAAACCGAGCAACGGCTTCGCCAATACGCCGGAGAAACTTCCTCGTGAGTACCTCTTGCGGAATAATCCCGCTCTTTGCCCGTCTGCCCATTCGCGGACGGCTGATCGAGGGATACGTCTACTCGGACGAGGAGCAGGCCCGCAACCCCGGTGTTCACAAACATCGGGCAACCGATTGGGAGGCAGCGTCAGAGAGTGATCGGCTCGTGCGAGCGGTGGCGGACGGATATGGCTTCGCCTCGTACCATTTCCTTCGAAACATGCCTGTCAAAGGAATCTTCGGAGAAGGAGACGGCTACGGCCTGGGAAATTTCGTTCAGGTCTTCCACCCTGAGCAGAACGTCCTTACGATCTATGCGCACCTCGACGGTATTCCAAAGCACATTCCCTTTTTGCCTCCGGAAGAGACGGAAAAGGGATTGATCCCCTGGATACTGCGAGCGGACGGCTTGGAGCAGCTCCGAATGGGGCAGGTCATTAGGCAGGGTGAAGTGCTGGGACGCATCGGATGCTCGGGGTTGCGTGGCAGCATCGAGTGGAGACACCCGATCGCCGACGCGCTCAAGTCTTGGGATCGCTCCCACCTTCACCTGGAGTTCTATCGGCGGCTCAAGAATCAGTGGGTCTCATTCGACCCATTTGATATCAGTGGCAAACTTCAGGAGTACTTCGACGGTGAGAGGCTTAGACTTGGCCCCAACCACGTTTGGCTTCTGGGTGAGGAGGGTCAACTAACATGTGCGTATTAATACCTGAGTCATTCGGGGCTTGTACGCGTTTCCTGGACAGAGAAGGTCGATCCCTTCCTGTCCAAAAACCAGAGCTACTAATTAGTTGGTGTCTCTGGTTTTTTTAATTTCTATACGTTCCCTCCAAAATATCCAGCCAATCTAATAGGAGTTCGAAAGAAAGTGCATCAGGACCACAACAGAAACACGGGCCGAAGCCCGTGTTTCTTCATTCTAGATCTAGAACGTCCTTACATTGTCGAGGAGCCCATATCTTTGTTCCCCTTCATAAAGAGCGAGAACAAGCTCCAGATAGCGGCCAAACCGACCAAGACGTAGATGATTTTACCGATGGTCGAATCGACACCAAAAATGCTATCAACTAAGTTGTAGTTGAAAGCGCCGACTAAGCCCCAGTTGAGGCCGCCGATGAAGAGCAAAACCCAGACTGCCCAATCCATTGCTGACATCTTCATTTATTTCACCCCCTCCCCCTTTTTAATGCCGCCGACTCTAAACCGACGGTTTATATATTTATATATTGCCTTGGCCAATGATAAATGCAAGGGGTAGGCTTTCGTCAGGAATGGCTTCAAGATACAATATGACCAGATGAAAAAGCCGTACGATCATCAGGCGATCGAAAAGAAGTGGCGAACGGTCTGGGATAAAAAGAAGGTTAACGAGGTTGACCCGGCCAAAGCCGCGGACAAATTCTACTGCCTGGATATGTTCCCCTACCCTTCGGGCGAAGGCTTGCATGTTGGCCATTGGCGCGGTTACGTCTTAAGCGACTACTTTGCCCGGTATCAGCGCCTCCAGGGCAAAACCGTTTTACACCCGATGGGCTTTGACGCTTTCGGTCTGCCGGCAGAAAACGCTGCCATCAAGAAAAAATCCCACCCCAAAGTTTTTACCGATTCGGCTATTAAGCATTTCACCGATCAACTCAAGCAAACTGGAGCCTCTTATGATTGGTCAAAAACAATCAGCACCGCCGACCCAAGCTACTATCGCTGGACACAATGGCTGTTCTTACAGCTTTACCAGCACGGCTACGCCGAAAAACGGCTTTCTTGGGTAAACTGGTGTCCGAAAGACCAAACGGTGCTGGCTAACGAGCAAGTTATCACCGGCCGGTGTGAGCGTTGCGGATCGATCGTGACAAAAAAACAACTATCACAGTGGTATCTAAAGATAACCGATTTTGCTCAGGAGTTGTTAGACGGCCTGGACAGCCTCAATTGGCCAGAAAACGTCAAAACCTTGCAACGCAACTGGATTGGCAAGTCCGAGGGCGCAACAGTCGCTTTCCACACCGACACCATCACTCTTGAGGTCTTTACAACTCGGCCAGACACGCTTTTTGGAGTGACGGCGATCGTCTTAGCCCCTGAGCATCCCGAAGTCAGAAAATTGACTCAACCGGAGCATCTGGATAGCGTCTTGGCCTACTTGGAGCAAACCCGTCAGAAAACGGACGTCGATCGCCAAAAAGAAACGGCCACCACCCGAACGGGGGTTTTCACTGGCTCCTACGCCCTCCACCCGCTGACTCAAAAACAGCTACCTATCTGGGTGGCCGATTACGTCTTACCCGACTACGGCACCGGCGTCGTCATGGCTGTGCTGGCTCACGATCAGCGCGATTACGACTTCGCCAAAGCTCATAACTTGCCAATAAACCAGGTAATAGAACCAGAATTTATCGAAACTCAGGAGCCTGGCTATGTCAGAGAGAATCAACCGTTTGTTGAGCGCGACGGAATTGTGGCGCTTGTTAAGCACTGGTCGGAGGACAAATACCTGGGCCTGAAGTGGAAAGATGTAAGCTGGGGAACTTGGATTACCGGGGGCATCGAGCGAGGTCAGTCGGCCGAAGCTGCCGCTCGAGCAGAGATCTTAGAGGAGGTTGGCTACGAAAATCTTAAATTTATTCGTCACTTGGGCAAGTTCCATTCCAAGTTTTATCACGTTCCCAAGAAGGAGAATCGCTTCCTTCACGCTGACTGTCTCTACTTTGAGCTGATCGACGACAAGCAGACTGCGGTTTCCGATGCTGAAGCCAAAATCCACGAGCCGATCTGGTTGTCTCCTGGCGAAGTGGAATCATTTATGACCGCTGAAGCTCATCGCTGGGTTTGGGAGCAGCTACAGCACCAAGCGGCGCTGCATTCGGGCCAAGGCTACTTGATTAACTCCGGGCCGTACGACGGCTTATCAACGAGGGAGGCGGCAACCAAAATTACCGAAACCCTGACTAAAAAAGGCTTGGGTAAGAAAACCACCCACTTCCGTCTTCATGATTGGTTGGTTTCCAGGCAGCGTTACTGGGGAGCGCCGATCCCCATTGTCTACGACCCGAAGGGCCAGCCGCACCCAGTTGAAGAGAAACACTTGCCGGTGCTGCTGCCGGAAGACGTGGACTTTAAGCCGGGCGGCGAAAGTCCGCTCAAAGCGTCGGCTGAGCTAAAACAGCGGGCCGCCGATCTTTACGGCCAAGGCTGGCAGTTTGAGACCGACACCCTCGACACCTTTGTCGATTCCTCATGGTATTATCTGCGATTTTTGACGCCTACTGACAACCAGCAAGCTTTCGATCCCGAACTGGTCGCCAAGTGGTTGCCGGTGGACCTTTATATCGGTGGGATCGAGCACGCTATCTTGCACCTACTCTACGCTCGATTTGTTTACCGTTTCTTAGTCAAGCATAACTACGTCAAGACTGATAGCCCCGAGCCGTTCCAAAAACTCTTTAATATCGGCATGATCGGCCTTCACGGCGCCAAGATGAGTAAAAGCAAGGGTAACGTCGTCTCGCCCGATCCGTTGGTTGAGCATTATGGTACCGACGCTCTACGCGGTTATGAGCTTTTCTTAGGGCCGATGGAAAACTCGATTGAGTGGAACCCTCGGGGCATCAACGGTATCCACCGCTTCCTTATCAAGGTTTGGCAGATGGCGGAGAAAGTTAGCAGTCAAGCCGATAATAACCAGGAAGAAGCTTTTGACCAATATCTGGGCAAAATCAGCGCCATGATGACTGATTTTCGCCTCAATACCGCCATTTCGGAGGCGATGGTCTTAGCGACAACCTTGAATAAGAGCGGTAAAATTAGCCGGGTCGTTTGGGAGCGATTTTTGGTCACC
>Ga0070692_10000560_pt1 | contig 11632 bp, 8 predicted proteins | sample KBSK1102metaG_FD_64675 | JGI IMG/M metagenome (GOLD analysis project Ga0070692, IMG submission 64675) | Corn, switchgrass and miscanthus rhizosphere microbial communities from Kellogg Biological Station, Michigan, USA - KBS K1-10-2 metaG | ecosystem: Host-associated > Plants > Roots >...
GGGCGCGACGGCGACCGGCATCGCGCTCGGCCATTCGACGGTGGCCGAGATCAACCCCAAGCATTTCGGCGGCGACGACGGCGCCAGCCAATTCTACGGCGACCTCGCGCCGAACCGCCGCGCCGACTGGGGATCGGTCGCCGCGGCCGAGCTCCAGCAGGCGGCGACTGCGCCGCCGCCCGTCACCAACACCGCCGCGACCTGGCCGGCGGCGCCGCCGCCGGTCCACGACGCCTCGGTCGACCGCGCGCTCGCCCAGGCCTGGCGCGAGGTGCGCGCGCCGGCGCCGCAGCCGCGCTACGTCGAGACGGTGGTCTACGAGCAGGCGCCGCGCCCCGACCCGGTGCCGGAGCGCGTGCACCGCTACGCCAGCTACCCCGTCTATCGCGAAGCCCCGCCGCCGCCCCCGCCGCCTCCGGACGACGAGGACGACGGCCCCGGCGGCGATGCTGCAACGCAATAACTTGCCCGCTTTCCCCCCGGCGCCTAGATCGGGGGCATGATTTCGACCAACGACATCCGGCGCGGCTTCCTGGAGTTTTTCGAGCGCGAGGGGCACCGCGTCGTGCCCTCCGCGCCGCTCGTGCCGCAGAACGACCCGACGTTGATGTTCGTCAACGCGGGGATGGTGCCGTTCAAGAACGTCTTCACCGGGCTGGAGAGCCGGCCCTACGTCACCGCGGCCTCGTCGCAGAAGTGCGTGCGCGCGGGCGGCAAGCATAACGACCTCGACAATGTCGGCTACACCGCGCGGCACCTCACCTTCTTCGAGATGCTCGGCAATTTCTCGTTCGGCGACTATTTCAAGGCGCGTGCGATCGAGCTCGCCTGGACCCTGCTCACCCGCGACTGGGGCCTGCCGAAGGACAAGCTGACCGTCACCGTCTACCATACCGACGACGAGGCCTGGTCGCTGTGGAAGAAGATCGCCGGCCTGCCCGACGAGCGGATCATCCGCATTCCGACGAAGGACAATTTCTGGGCGATGGGCGACAATGGGCCGTGCGGGCCCTGCTCGGAAATCTTCTACGATCATGGCGAGGGTATCCCGGGCGGCCCGCCGGGCTCGCCCGACGAGGACGGCGACCGCTTCGTCGAGATCTGGAACCTCGTCTTCATGCAATACGAGCAGGAGGCGAACGAGATCGTCCGCGACCTGCCGCGCCCGTCGATCGACACCGGCATGGGGCTGGAGCGGATCTCGACGGTGCTGCAGGGCGTCCACAACGTCTTCGACACGACGACCCTGCGCGAGCTGATCGAGGCGTCGGCGGCGCTGACCGGCACGGACGCCGCGAGCGCCAGCCACCGGGTGATCGCTGACCATTTGCGCTCGACCAGCTTCCTCGTCGCCGACGGCGTCCTGCCGGCCAACGAGGGTCGCGGCTACGTCGTCCGCCGGATCATGCGCCGCGCGATGCGCCACGCCCACCTGCTCGGGGCGAAGGAGCCTCTCATGCACCGACTGGTCCCGGCTTTGGTCGCCGAGATGGGCGCCGCCTATCCCGACCTGGTCCGCGCCCAGCCGCTGATCGAGGAGACGCTGAAGCTGGAGGAGACCCGCTTCCGCCAGACCCTCGACAAGGGCCTCAAGCTGCTCGACGAGGCCACCGGTTCGATGCAGGCCGGAGCGACGCTGCCGGGCGAGGTCGCGTTCAAGCTCTACGACACGTACGGTTTCCCCTACGATCTCACCGAGGACGCGCTACGCGCCCAGGGCCTGGCCGTCGACCGCGCCGGCTTCGACGCCGCCATGGCCGAGCAGAAGGCGCAGGCGCGCGCGGCCTGGAAGGGCTCCGGCGAGAAGGCCTCCGCGGACGTGTGGTTCGACATCGCCGAGGAGCTGGGGTCGACCGAATTCACCGGCTATGCCGGCCATGAAGGCGAGGGCGTCGTCGTCGCCCTGGTCAAGGGCGGGGAGCGGGTCCAGCGGGCCGGCGCCGGCGACACGGTCGTCCTCCTGACCAACCAGACGCCTTTCTACGGCGAGAGCGGCGGCCAGATGGGCGACACCGGCTGGATCAGCGGCGACAAGGGCTTGCGGGCCGACGTCGAGGACACGTCAAAGCCCCTCGGACGCCTTCATGCCCACCACGCGGTGATCCGCGAAGGCGGCGTCGCGGTTGGCGACGCGGTGCACCTCAAGGTCGACGCGGAGTGGCGCGCCACGGTCCGCGCCAACCACAGCGCCACCCACCTGCTCCACGCCGCGCTGCGCCACCGGCTCGGCACGCACGTCACCCAAAAGGGCAGCCTCGTCGCGCCGGATCGCCTGCGCTTCGACTTCTCGCACCCCAAGGCGCTGACCGGCGAAGACATCGCCGCGATCGAGGAGGAGGTGAACCGCCACATCCGCGAGAACGACGCGGTCACCACCCGCCTGATGACGCCCGACGAGGCGATCGGCGCCGGGGCGATGGCCCTGTTCGGCGAGAAATATGGCGACGAGGTGCGTGTCCTCTCGATGGGGCGCAACGACGACGCCAGCTATTCGGTCGAGCTGTGCGGCGGGACCCACGTCAACGCGCTGGGCGACATCCAGCTGTTCAAGATCGTCGGCGAAAGCGCCGTCGCCGCCGGCGTGCGGCGCATCGAGGCGCTGACCGGCGAGGCGGCGCGCCAGTGGCTGACAGGCCGCGAGAACCGGCTCAAGGAAGCGGCCGCCACGCTCAAGGCCGCGCCCGACGAGGTGCCCGCCCGCGTCGCCGCCTTGATCGACGAACGCCGCCGGCTCGAGCGCGAGCTCGCCGAGGCGCGCAAGGCGCTGGCGCTCGGCGGCGGCGCGAAGGCCGAGGCGGCGGCCCCGGAGCAGGTCGGCGGCCACGGCTTCATCGGCCAGGTGACCGAGGGGATCGATCCCAAGGCGCTCCGCGGCCTGGTCGACGAGGCCAAGCAGCGGCTCGGCTCGGGCGTCGCGGTGCTGGTCGCCGTGAACGACGGCCGCGCCAGCGTCGCCGTCGGCGTCACCGACGACCTCGTGGCCCAGCTCAGCGCGGTCGATCTCGTCCGCAAGGCGGTCGAGGCGCTCGGCGGCCAGGGCGGCGGCGGCCGGCCCGACATGGCGCAGGGCGGCGGCCCGGACGGATCGAAGGGCGCCGAGGCCGTGGCCGCGGTGAAGACCGCCCTCGAAGGGCAGCTGGCCGAGGCCTAGTACAGAGGGTTGTGAGGACTTCGTCATGCCGGACTTGATCCGGCATCCACCTTCTGTTTCTCCGGGCGGGTCGAAGAAGGTGGACCCCCGATCAAGTCCGGGATGACGAGCTAACTGAAACTCTGATGCTTTGCGCTCAATCCCCCTCCACCGCATAGCCCTCGCCGTAGAATTTGCTGGTGCTGCGGGTGTGGAAGGCGATCGCCTTGATCGGCTCGTACTTGGGCGTGCCGAGGCCGGGGAGAACCTCCAGCACCTCATTCTCCCAGACGTAGACGGCGATCGGGAAGGAGACGCGCGGCTGGGCGCGGTGCGAACCGTCGCGCGGCTTGCCCACGCGGTGGGTGGTGGAGGGCAGCCGGTCGTTGGTGATCCGCTGCATATAGTCGCCGGTGTTGATGATCAGCGATCCCGGCGGCGCGTTGAGCCTCACCCAGGCGCCGCTGCGATGGTTCCAGACTTGCAGGCCCTCCATCCGGGAGGCGGGGAGGATGGTGAAGAGGTCGACGTCCTCGTGGCCGAGCAGGCGGCCCGCGCCGGAGCCGTCCTGCTCCGGGCTCAGCGGCGGATAGTAATTGGCCCTGAGGCCGAAGTTCGTCTCGGTCAGCTTCGAGTCGTAGAGGTGCGGATCGCAGCCGAGGCCCTGGAGCATCGCCTGCGCGATCGGCTTGAACAGGGCTTCGTGGGCGAGGGCGAGGCGGCGGAACGCGCGCTCGTATTTGGGATGGGGCCAGAAATCCTCGGGCCGGAAGGGCGCATCGCGCGCCTGCGCCATGGCGAAGGCGCGGCGGCACCAGACCCAGCCCTCGACGAGGTCAGGGTGGATCTCGCTCGTCTCCTCGATCGGGAAATAGCCCTGGGCGACCGAACCGTGGCGCTCGGCACGGAAGCGCAGCTTCTCCTCGAGCGGGGTGGTGGTGAACAGGTCGAGGACCTGCTCCTCCATGTCGTCGTAGAGCGAAGGGTCGACGCCGTGGCCGACGAGCACCGCGAACCCGATCTCCTCCAGCGCGGCCGCGAAGGCCTCGGCGAACCGGGCCTTGTCGCCCGCGTCGCCGCGCAGGAACGGGGCGATGTCGACGGTCGCGATCTCATACGCCTCGTCGAACCGGTCGCTCTCATGCTCGGCGAGGCGGTAGGTATGCGCCTTGCGCACCTGGTCGAAGCGGCTGAACTCCTGGTTGAGCGCGGCGGGCGCCGAGGCGGGGGTCACGACCCCGCCTCCGCCTCCGCGGGCAGGACGAGCGGCGCTTCCGCCGCCTCGACCGTGCCTTCGCGGCGGCCCTTGAGCGCCGCATGGGCCATCACCGCCGAGGCGTAGAGGACGACGGCGAACACCATCCAGCGCAGGTAGGTGACCGGCATCGAAACCACGACGTAATAAGCCAGGAGCACGGCCGGGATGCCGCCGATGGCGAGGCCGAGCACGATCCTCAAATCCACCTTGCCGATGCGGATGTGCTGGAAGCTCGCGCCAGCGCCCATCAGCGAGGCGCCGCCGGCCATGATCGGAAAGGCGAACTTGGGGTCCATCCCCATCAGGCTGAACATCACCAAGGTCGGCGCATAATTGCCGACTCCGAAATTGGCGAGGATTCCGAACGCGAAATTGGCGGCGATGGCGACGAGCATCAGCCCGAGCGGGAGGCTGGATGCCGTGCCGCCGCCGGGGAAGAGGTCGAGATTCTGCATCGCATAGGCGCCCGCGGCGAGCAGCAGGCCGACGGCGACGGTCAGCTGCACGACCCACACCTTGGCGCGGGTGACCAGCGGCACGCCGACCAGGCCGCCCAGGAAGACGGCGGCGACGCAGCTGATCAGCAGCACCCGGTCCACCAGCACGCCGACCCCGATCAGGAAGACGATGCTCTCCGCCATGGCCGGCGGCGTCAGCCCGCACAGCATCGTCTGGGGAATCAGCCGGTCCGGCACCATCCGGCGGAACTTGAACCAAGCGGTGGTGGGGGCGAAGGAGCCGATGCCGAGGGTGTCCAGGAAGTTCACCACCGCGCCGAGCGCGAGCGCCTCCAGGCCGGGCAGCGCCCGCTGCGCGAGGGCGGCGCGGACCAGCGCGAAGCCGTAGGCGAGCACGGCGAGGCCGAGGATGGCGAGGAGCGCGATCAGCACGGACGCGACCTTGGGGCAGTAGCGTGCGCCGTGCAACCTCCGCCGTCGCCGTGCGCGGGCGAGACGGCTATGCTGCCTCCATGAGCGAGCTCGAGCTGACCTGTGCGGACTTCAACGGCGCGCTCGCCTTGCTGCGCAAGCTCGGTGCACGCCTGGACGTCATCTTTCCGGCCGACGCGCCGCACAGCGCCGTCCTCAGCCACGAGGGCGCGACGATCCGGCTGCGGGCCGGGCCGGAGGTGGAAGAGCCGGCGGCCGGCCTGCCGGAGTTCCAGCCCGAGTTTCTCGTTGCCCGCGCCGGCGACGCCGCGGAAGGTCGCGCGGGCATGCGCTACCGCGACCTCGTGCCGAGCCGGCTCGGCGGACGCTACATCGCGTCGCACATCGTCATCGACGAGGACGGACCGGTCGCGGACTGGGTCCATTACCACCGCATCGCCGTGCAGCTGATCTGCGTGCGGCGCGGCTGGGTACGGGTGGTCTACCAGGACCAGGGCGAGCCCTTCGTCATGGCGGCCGGAGACATGGTCGTGCAGCCGCCCGGCATCCGTCACCGCGTGCTGGAGAGCGGCGGCGGGCTGGAGGTGGTGGAGATCACCTGCCCCGCGCTTCACGAGACGTTCGCCGAGCATGAGATGGCGCTGCCCAACGGCGCCCCGCAGCGCGGGCGGCTTTATGGGGGCCAGCATTTCCTTCACCACAGCGCCGCAGCCGCGCGCTGGACCCCGTGGCATGGCGGCGAGGCGCAGGAGACCGCAGTCGCCGGGGCGACCGGCGGGCTGGCCGAGGCGCGGGTGGTGCGGGCGGGGGAGGCGTCCATCGAAGTGCCTCCGCACGCGGGGGAGCTGGCCTTCGGCTTCGTGCTGGAGGGGTCCGCCCGGCTCGCATGCGCGGGGGAGCATGCGCTCGGCCCGACCGACGCGTTCGTCGTCCCGCCGGAGGAGGCATGGAGCCTGCGCGACGCCTCGCCGGACTTCCGGCTTCTCCACGTCGCCACAGGGCGCATTCCATGCTAGAACGTCGAGGCTTTGATCAACTGTCACCCCGGACTTGATCCGGGGTTCACCTTCTCTTCCCGACCGCAGCGGGAAGAAGGTGGATGCCGGATCAAGTCCGGCATGACGAGGCAATTCAACCTCGCCGCCGATCGCTCTATCTAGTCGCCGCGGCTTGGGCGGGCGGCGGTTCGTGGCCGAAGACGCTGCGGCCGCCATAGGCGTTGGAGCGGGCGCGCTCCTCCGCCATCACCGCCTCGAAGCTCGGACCCGAGACGTAGCGTTCGAGCCGCCGGGCCTGCTCGTCGAGGCGACGGATCGCGCCGAGCTTCTCGTCATTGCCCAGCTTCGCCTGGCCGACCGCGGTTTTGAGGATGCCGATCGTCTTGTCGTAGACCTTTGTCGGCACCGGGAACGGGTGGCGGTCCTTGCCGCCATGGGCGAGGCTGAAGCGCGCCGGATCGGCGAACCGGCAGGGCGCCCCGTGGATCACCTCGGCGACCATTGCGAGCGAGCGGACGGTGCGGGCGCCGACGCCGGGAACCAGCAGAAGCTCGGGAAAGTCCCTCGGCCCGGCCTCCGCCGCGGCGGCGAGGGTGCCGTGGAGGCGCCGCAGGATCACGTCTCCGGCGCGGACGTCGTGATGGTCGGGCATGACGAGGTGGGGCAACGCCATTTGGGGACACGTACTTTTTCGCGAAAAAGTACGTGTCCCCTTTTCCAGCGCCGCCGCCTCGCGGGCGAGCTTGTCCGGGCCCAGGTCGGCCAGCAGCGCCAGCTGCGCGGCGCGCGATGCGTCGGCGCGGGCGTCGGCGAGGTTGACGATCTCGCCCTGGCCGCGGCCCTCGATCGCGGCGTGGGGGCTGTCGACGAAGCTCGACAGGCCGTCGGACAGCCAATGGTAGCGTCGCGCGGTCTTGCCGGCGCCGTTCATGCCCTGCTGGACCACCGTCCATTTGCCCTCGTCGGTGACGAAGAAGCCGTGGAGGTAGAGGTCGAAGCCATCCTGCACCGCGGCGCTGTCGACCTTGGCGACGAGCCGGCTGGCGCGGGCGAGGGCGGCGCCGTCGAACCCCGCCGCCTCGCCGGCCGCGGCGAGCTCCGCCGGAGTCGCCCGCGAATGCTTGCCGCGTCCCCCGCACACCCGGATGCCGAGCTCGCCGGCGCGCGGATTGAGGCCGCGCTTCAAGGCGCCGATCACGCTGGTGGTGATCCCGGACGAATGCCAGTCCATCCCCATCACCGCGCCGAACGATTGGAACCAGAACGGGTGGGCGAGGCGGGCGAGGAAGGCGTCGCGCCCCTCATGGTGGACGATCGCCTCGGCGATGAGGGTGCCGAGCCGCGTCATCCGCTCGCCGAGCCAGGCGGGCACGCGGCCGCCGTGGAGCGGCAGGTCGGCGCTGCCGGCGCGGCGGGTCATCGGGCGGGTTCCGCGGTGGAAGCTTCGAAGTTTCGCGGCGGAGGAAAAAGAGAAAGATCGAGGGCGCGGGGCATGAGTCGAACATAGCAGGAACTCAGTGAGCGGGCAACCACTGCTCCGTATCCTGAAGGATGGGGAGGGGGACCAGCGTAGCTGGTGGAAGGGTGACTGGTCGTGGACGCAGAGTTCCACGTGCGCGACGGCTGAGGCGTGCGCCAGCTACCCCTCCACCACACTTCGTGCGGTCCCCCTCCCCATCTTCGATGGGGAGGCAAGTTAGGGCCTCGCATCCCTCAGCCGCCGCGTCGGCTTCAGCGCCGGCGCGTGGTCGAGCTGGCCCTGCTCCATGATCTCTTGCCTGAGCTCGGCGCGCTTCTCGTGGATCGACGCGATGACCGGGCCCATTGCGATGCCGAGGTCGACGAGCACCGCCTCGGAGAGTTGGAGCGAGCTTTCGAGCGTCTCGGGGACAGCGTCGGTGGCCCCGGCCTTGTAGAGCTCGGCGGCATGGCGCGCGTCGCGGGCGCGCGCGACGATGGTGAGGCCGGGGCACCAGGCCCGCACCTTCTTCGTCAGCCGCACGGTCAGCACCGGATCGTCCATGGTGAGGACGAGCGCGCCGGCATGGCCGAGGTTGAGGCGGTCCATCAGCTCCGGCCGCGCGACGTCGCCGTAGATCACCGGAATGCCCTCGCGGCGGCAGGCGGCGACGTTGTCGACGCTCGAATCGACGGCGACATAGGAGCGGCCATGGTTGGCGAGCATCTCGGCGACCAGCCGGCCGACCCGTCCGAAGCCGATGATCACCACGTCCGGAGCGGCCTCGCCGGTGCCCACTTGCGGACTCGAGTCCGGGCCGCTGCCGTCCACTTGCCGGGCGGCGGCCTTGCCGATGCGGGCGAGGAGCGGGGTCAAGGTCAGGCCCAGGGCCGTGACGATGGTCCAGAAGGCCGCCGTGTCCCGGCCGACCAGCCCCGCCGCCGCCGCGGTCGAGAGGACGACGAGGGTGGTCTCGGACGGCGAGGCCATCAGCAGCCCCGCCTCCGCCGCGACCGCCTTGCGCGCGCCGGTCAGTCGCAGCATCCCGCCAGTCACCGCCGCCTTGACCAGGACGACGCCGACCAGCGCCGCGACCAGCCGCTCCCAATTGGGCAGGATCTCGCGAAGGTCGAGGCTCATGCCGACGGTGATCAGGAACACGCCGAGCGCGAGGCCGCGGAACGGCGCGGTGATCACCTCGACCTCGCTCCGATAGTCGGTCTCGGCGATGAGCAGCCCGGCGACGATCGCACCGACGATCGGCGACAGGCCCGCGGCGGTGGTGGCGAGGCTGGCGACGATGACGACGAGCAGGCTGGCGGAGAGGAACAGCTCCGGGCTCTTGGTCCGCGCCGCCTGCGCGAACAGGCGGGGGAAGAAGAAGCGGCCGAGCACCAGCATGGCGACGATCACCGCGCCGCCCAGCGCGAAGGTGCGCGCCAGCCCCTCCCAGCCGCCGCCGCCGCCCGGCTGCGGGGCGAGCGCGCCGAGGAAGAAGATGATGGGGACGATGGCGAGGTCCTCGAACAGCAGCATGGCGAGCGCCGTGCGGCCGACCGGGGTGGCGGGACCGACGAGGGGGAGGACGAGGGCGGTCGAGGAGAGGGCGAGGGCGAGGCCCAGCCCGGCCGACCCGCCCCAGCCCTGCCCGAACAGGTGCAGCGCGCCGCCGATGACTGCCGCCGAGACGAGCAGCTCGGCCGCGCCGAGGCCGAACACCTGCCGCCGCATGCTCCACAGCCGCCGGAACGACAGCTCGAGCCCGACCGAGAAGAGGAGGAGGATGATGCCGAACTCGGCGAACGGTTCGATGCCATGCGGGTTGGAGATGGTGACATGGCCGAGCCAGGGATGCTGCGGCACCAGCGCCCCGAGCCCGGCGGGGCCGCACAGCATGCCGACGAAGATGAAGCCGATCACCGGGCTCACCCGCAGCCGCGCGAAGGCGGGAATGACGATCCCCGCCGCGCCGAGGATCACGAGCGCGTCGGAGAGGGAGGTGGTCTGGAAGCCGGGTGCCATGGGGCTGTTATGGGGGATCAGCGCGACCGTGACGAGACCGCGCATGTGGCATCTCACAAGCGGCGGGTGAGACGGTCGGGAAGCGCACCCCGACGTCATCCCGGCGAACGCCGGGATCTCCCCGACACCCCCTCCGGCGGCGGTTCTGGCGCCACTCGGACAGGAGATCCCAGCTTTCGCCGGGATGGCGGGGAGCGCGGTGAGGTTACAGTCTCTCCACGATCGTCACGTTCGCGAGGCCGCCGCCTTCGCACATGGTCTGGAGGCCGTAGCGCTTGCCCCTGGCCTTGAGCGCGTGAAGAAGGGTGGCCATCAGCTTGGTGCCCGAGGCGCCGAGCGGGTGACCCAGCGCGATGGCGCCGCCGTGGACGTTGAGGCGGGCGGGGTCGGCGCCGGTCTCCTGGAGCCAGGCGAGGGGCACGGGGGCAAAGGCCTCGTTGACTTCGAACAGGTCGATGTCGGCGATCGTCATGCCCGCGCGGTCGAGCGCGCGGCGGGTGGCGGGGATCACCTCCTCGAGCATGATCACCGGGTCGCCGCCGGTGACGGTGAGGTTGACGATGCGGGCGAGCGGGGTGAGCCCGTGCGCCTTCAGCGCCGCCTCGGAGACGACGATCACGCCCGAAGCGCCGTCGCAGATTTGCGAGGCGTTGGCGGCGGTGATGCGGCCGCCGTCGCGGATTGGCTTGACCGCGGCGATGCCCTCGAGCGTCGCGTCGTAACGTATCCCCTCGTCGTGGATGTGGAGCCGCTCCTCGCCGTCCTCGCCGACCACCTTGAGCGGCACGATCTCCGCCTCGAAGGCGCCGGCGAGGGTCGCTGCGGCGGCCTTTTTGTGGCTGTCGAGGGCGAAGGCGTCGAGCCGTTCCTTGGGCAGCTGGTATTTCTCGGCGATCATCTCGGCGCCGTCGAACTGGCTGAACATCGCGACTCCGAACCGCTCCTGGATGCGGCGCGAGAAGGGGCCGGTGCCGATGCCGTGCTTCATCGGCAGGGTGAAGGGGAGGCCCATCGGCACCCGGCTCATCGATTCGACGCCGCTTGCGATCACCACGTCCTGGGTCCCGCTCATCACCGCTTGCGCCGCGAACTGGATCGCCTGCTGCGACGAGCCGCACTGGCGGTCGATGCTCACCGCCGGGACGGAGGTGGGGAGGGACGAGGCCAGGACAGCGTTGCGGCCGATATGGAAGGCCTGCTCGCCGGCCTGGCCGACGCAGCCCATGATGACGTCCTCGACCGCCGCCGGATCGATGCCGGCGCGGGCGACGAGCGCGTCGAGCACCTCCGCGGCCATGTCGGCCGGGTGCCAATCCCGGAGCCCGCCGCCTTTCTTGCCCCCGGCGGTGCGGGCGGCGGCGACGATGAACGCTTCGGCCATGCGATCCCTCCTGTCGGCGCACGCCAGGCTGGCGGGGAAGGCCGCGGCGCGCTAGAGGCTCCTTATGGGGACGAAACAACGAATCCGCCATCTCGACGAGGTGGGCGAAAGCTATGGCGAGCATTTCGGCGCGGCCGCCGGCTTCGGAGTGAGGATGATCGCGGGCGGGCTCGCCTGCCTGGTCCACGCGGTGTTCCCATGGCTGTGCGAGACGAAGGGGAGCGAGACGGTGCGCCGCCTCAACGCGACCCTGTGCAAGCGCGCCGACAAGCCGAACTGGGAGCGGCATCCGATCATTTGAGGGGGTGAGCGGGGACAGTTACCGACCCCGCCGGACGGACCGGATTTGAGGCGGCCTGCGGGGTCGGTAACTGTCCCCTCCGACGTACGCCTGTCCACGACCGGACAGAATTCGTGTCCGCTTTCGGACGCTTGCCGCACTCTGCGGCACCGCCTCCCTCTGCTACAAATGTGGCGCGGTTCTTGCAGCCAAG
>Ga0070692_10000563_pt1 | contig 11607 bp, 9 predicted proteins | sample KBSK1102metaG_FD_64675 | JGI IMG/M metagenome (GOLD analysis project Ga0070692, IMG submission 64675) | Corn, switchgrass and miscanthus rhizosphere microbial communities from Kellogg Biological Station, Michigan, USA - KBS K1-10-2 metaG | ecosystem: Host-associated > Plants > Roots >...
AGTACTCCGGCATAGCTCAGTTGGTAGAGCAACGGACTGTTAATCCGTGGGTCGTAGGTTCGAGTCCTACTGCCGGAGCCAGTGGGTTCTACTTCTCCTCCGTGGCGCAGCACGCTCGCAATCGACTGCGAATTGCAGAGCACTGTTGGCGCGGCACCCTCCTTCGAATCGGGTTGATATACAGTCACCGGCTCGCGGAGACGCTCAGGAGGACTTCATGGCACGAGGCGGAGGAAAAGCCCCGAAGCAGATTACGTGGGTGATTTGTCTCATTCTGTACGTGGTGGCGCTGCTCGCCCACTTCGGCGTCGTCCACGTGAGCCGGGACATCGCGGAATGGTCGTGGATCATCGGCTTCGGACTGCTGCTGATCGCAGTCCAGGTCCGCGGGCTGTAATCGCTCGCGGTTCCATGAGAAGCCGAGTGCCGGTCGAAGGCATCCTCCAGCTCGCCTGTACGTCGAATGGATGGCTACCCCTCCGTGCTACCATCGCCGGTCGGTCCTAATAAGTTATCTATCGGAGACTCCATGCACTTCGTTTCTCGCCTTCGTGTCGCTGCGTTTGCGGCGGTGATCGCTCTTTGTGGTGGCGTCGTCTTCGCGTCCGATCCGTGGGATGCGGCGGCGTTCACGTCCGATCCGAAAGAGCTCGTGGCGGCGGCGGAGAAAGTGTCGAGCGGCGATGCGGGATTCGTCGTGCTGCTCGACGAGGCCAACTTCTCCTTCGAGGCGGATGGCAAGTCCCACACAACGCAGCGGCGGATGGTGCGGATCGTCGATGACTCGGCCATCGAAGGGCTGGGGACGATCGAGGTGCCGTGGGCGCCCTGGTACAACGACCGGCCGACGGTCGCGGCGCGCGTGATTTCCAAAGAGGGAACGGTGCACATGCTCGACGCCAAGGCGCTCATCGAGGCGCCGGCGCGCGAGGACCTCGACATCTTCAGCGACAACCGCGTGCTGCGGGCGCCTCTGCCGGGCGTGGCGGTCGGATCGATCATCGAATACGTGATCGAGTTCAATGGCAACAATCCGATCGGCGATGCGGGCGCCTCCGACATGTTCCTCTTCGGCGGTTACGCGCCGACGCAGCGGACGCGGATGACCATCGACGGACCGGCATCGCTCGAGCCGAAGATCGTCAACAAGACGGACCTGCAGGCGAAGACGCAAGAGAAGAACGGCCGCCGCATCACCACCTTCGAAAGCGGGCGGATCGAGGGGCGCAAGGATTACGAAGGCTTTCTCCCGTTCGACGTCGTCTCGCTCCCGTACGTCGCCTTCTCCACCGGCTCGTCGTGGCGCAACCTCGCCACGCGCTACAGCGACATCGTCGACAAGCAGATCGCCGGCAACGATCTGAAGAAGTTCGTGCACGATGCCATCGGCAACGCCACCGACCGGCGCGAGATCATCGCCCGCGCGCTGGCAGCGGTCGAGAAAAACGTTCGCTATGCCGGCGTCGAAGTGGGCGAGTCTTCGATCATCCCGCGCCCGCCGCGCACGGTCCTCGGCAACAAGTACGGCGACTGCAAAGACAAGGCGACGCTGCTCGTGGCCATGTTGCGCGAGGCCGGCATCACCGCGCACGTGGCGCTGCTGCGCGCGGGCGTCGATTTCGACGTGCATCCCGAGTTGCCCGGCATGGGGCGCTTCAATCACGCCATCGTCCGCGTCGACGCGACCGCCAAGGATCCCGCCATGTGGGTCGATCCGACCGACGACTTCGCGCACGCGGGCGATCTGCCTTCGATGGATCAGGGCCGCCTCGCGCTCATCGCCGCCGGCGATACGTCCGGCCTGACGAAGACGCCGGAGACGCCGTCGACGGGAAACAAGTACACCGAAACGCGCACCTACACACTGCCGGAAGACGGCAAGGCGCACGTGCTCGAAGTCACCGAGACCGTTACCGGTTCCGAGGATTCGTTTCAGCGGCATTACTACGCGGAGAGCGACCGGACGAAGTATCGCGAACAGATCGAGTCGTACGTCAAGTCGTATTACGCCGCGAAGAAGCTGGACAAGGTCGAGGCGACCGATCCGCACGATCTGACCAAGCCGTTCCGCGTGACGATCGAGGCCTCGGAGGCGGAGACTGGCGCGGCGCGCGACGGCGACGCGGCGGTGGCGTTTCATCCCGCGAACCTGATGAACTGGCTGCCGTATCCGCTGCGCAATTACGGCGACGATCATGCCGAGGAGTCGCGCAAGAAGCGGGTCGGCGAGTTCGTGTTTCCGTCGGCCGGATTGCGCGAGTGGACGTATCGCATTATCCCGCCTCCCGGCTATGCCGTGCGCACGCTGCCGCCGAACGAGACGACGAAACTCGGCACGACGACGCTGACGAAGGAGTACACCTCGCAGCCGGACGGCTCGGTTACCGCGGTGCTCCGTTTCGACAGCGGGCCGCGCCGCATCAGCGCGGCTGACTTCGAAGAGACGCGCGCGGCGCTGAAGAAAATCTTCGAGGCCAAGCCGACGATCGTCGGCTTCGATCTCGCCGGGCAGGCCAAGCTCAATGCCGGCGACGTCACCGCCGCGCTGGCCGAGTTCCGCAAGCTGGCGGCGATGCATCCGAAAGAGGCGCAGCATCACATCGAGATCGCCCGCGCGCTCCTGATCGGCGGCCTCGGCGACGCGGCGCGCGACGAGATCCGCCGCGCGGTTGCGCTGGAGCCGGAGAACGCGCATGCGCAGTTCGCGCTGGCCGGCATCCTCGAATACGACCTTCTCGGCCGTCTCCTGCACAGAGGCTGCGACATCGACGGCGCCCTGGCCGCGCTGCGCAAAGCGAAGGAGCTCGATCCGAAGAACGCCGATTACCGCGGCGCGCTCGGCAAGCTGCTGACCTACGGCACCGACGGCAGCGAGTACGGTCCGGGCGCGAAGCTCGACGCGGCGATCGCCGAGTTCCGCGCGGTGGCGAAAGACGTCGGCGAGAAGGACGCGAGGCAGTTCGACGGCGATCTGATGATCGCGCTCGCCCACGCCAACCGCTTCGCCGAGATGAAGGAGCTGGCCAGGACGATCCAGGACGCGCAGCTCCGCGAGACCGGCCGCATCGTGGCCATCGCGGCCACCGACGGCTCCGCCGCGGCGCTCCACGAGCTCGGCGCCTTCGACGCGAATACGCGCCGCGGCTATGCGCAGGCGATCGGGCAGATGCTGCTCAACCTCCGCCTCTATCCGCAGGCGACGGAGATGTACGACCTCTCCACGCAGGGCGCGCCGAACGCGTCGAGCGCGCGGCCGTTCATCGAGGCGCTGCGCAAAACGAAACGGATCGAAGAGCTGCCGCTCGACGAGAAGGACCCGCGCTCGGTCGTGCAGACGATGATTCTGGCGATGGTCCGCAACGATTCGGCATCGCTGAAGAAGCTCTTCGCCTTCGATCTCAAGCCGGCCGATGACGAAGACGACGAGGACGATCCGCTCACCGTCATGCGCTCGCTCACCACGGCTGCCAACATGCCGCCGGCGGTGGTCGGCGATCTCTCCTTCGGCACGATGCGCGTGCAGAGCGACGGCAACGAGAAGAGCGGCTATCGCCTCCGCCTCCGCAGCGAGAGCGGCGTCAACATGCCCGAGCTCTTCGTGGTGCGGCAGAACGGCGCCTGGGTCGTCCGCGCGACGACGTCGACCGTCGACACGATCGGCGCGGCGGTTCTCACGTTCGCCAACGCCGGCGATCTCGAGTCGGCGCGCACGTGGCTGAACTGGACGCGCGAAGACGTGCAGGCCGGCGGCGGCGACGATCCGCTGCGCGGCATGCCGTTCGCCTCGCTCTGGCCGAAAGACAACGCCGCAGCGAACGCGGACGAGATCCGCATCGCCGCCGCGTCGCTCATGCTGCGCAAGGACGATGAGCGCGGCCTGCCGCTGCTCCTCTCCATGCGTGAGAAGGCGGCGAACGATCGCATCAAGACGTGGATCGACGTCGCCATCGCCGCGGCGTACACCGAGCGGAAGGATTGGAAGAACGTCGTTCCGATCGCCGAGCGGCTCCTGACCACGTATCCCGAATCCGACAATGCCTTCCGCATGCACGTCTTCGCGCTGTCGCTGAGCGGACGGACCGTGGAAGCCGAGGAGCTGGCCAAGAAGCGGCTGGCAAAGAAGCCGAAGGATGACGAAGCGTTGCGCGCGCTCTCTTCGAATGCCGCGAAAGCGCGCGATTACGCGGCCGCCGCAAAGTACGCCGAGCAGCTTGTCGATGAGTTGTCGCCGACGCAGAACGATTACAACAACGCCGCCTGGTTCGAGCTCTTCGCCGGCAACGTGACGCACGCGATGGAGAACGCGCGCCGGGCGACAGCGGAGGAGTCGCAGACGTCCGCCGCCGCGCTGCACACGCTGGCCACGCTGTACGCGGAGACCGGCAAGAACATCGAAGCTCGCGACGCGCTCCTGCGCACGCTCGACAAGAGCCGCCGCGAGCTGCCCGACAGCAGCGACTGGTACGTCCTCGGCCGGATGGCCGAAAACTATGGCGTCCGCGACGCCGCGCTCGCGGCCTACAAGCGCGTCGTGAAAAAAGATCCCGGCGACGGCGCCTCGGTATGGGAGCTCGCTCAGCGGCGTCTGGCGGCGATGGGGAAGAGTTAGCCGAGTACCGGCACAGACAAGAGTGTCTGTGCCACACCGGCATGCCGTTGTCGCAGGGGGCCACGTGGCACAAACACTGATCTATGTGGCACAGACACTCTTGTCTGTGCTGCTGATCGAGCACGCAACCGGTTCCAACATCCCCAACGCCCTGAACACCGGCATCACATGCTCGCGGTATCGGATGACATCCCGATAGCGTCCCGCGGCCACGCGTTGTTCGCCGGTTGCCTCGTAGGATGGGGCGATCGTCTCGAACCGTTCCAGCATCGCGCGCGTCGACGCCGGCCGCAGCGACTCGACGGCATACGACGTCCGCCCGATGCGTCGCAACGCCGCCTCTACCTCATCGTGCATCTGGCGATAGGCCATCGCCGCGGCGATCTTGCGATCGAGCGCGGCGTCGTCGAGCTGCAGGCGGACGCTCGCGTCATTCGCCGCCGCGTCGTAGACGGCGAACTCGTAGTTCTGCAGTGTGCGCCCCGTTTTCGCTTCGACGATTGCCACCGCGCTGTCGATCAGGGCGCGGCAGACGTCGTGAGCGGGATTGAAGCCTTCCATCGCGTCGCCGGTGACGCATCGGATACCGGCGTCGATGAACCCGGCGGCAAGTTCGGCGGCCAGATCCGGGAACACATTCGCGCGCCGGTCGAGCAGCAGCCGGTAGAACTCGCGATCGGAGAAACGGCCGTAGATCGCGCCGGGCGTTGCGCCAACGCGTTGCAGGAGCGCACTCGTCGAGTCGATGCGCGGCTCGCCGTTGCCTCCCGAGCCGTCCGTCAGGCAGAAATAGAAGGGATGCGTGCGCTCGAGCAGGTGGTGGACGACGAGCTCGTGACCGGGGTGGGCGACGACGATGGCGAGATTGCGCAGCATGAATAGACGACGCCGGGCAGTTTAACCCGCTTACGTCAGCGTTTGACGGCGCGATACAGCCGGCGCAGCACCCGTTCTGGCAGCGACGTGTCGGGCGGCCGTGAGAGCTGGAGTTGCCTGGAAAGATGTGACAGCGAGTCCGCCATGGCCCGCAGCTCGTCCTCGGGTGTCATGGGGCTCGTTCGCAGCTGGCCGTAGATTTCGATGAACTGTTCGGCGAGCAGATCGACGCCGGCCGTGGCGCGCACGACGTCGGTGACGCTGGCTGCGTCGCCCGCATCGTAGCGGTCGATCTCCGCGCCGATCGTCTCTTCCGTGATGGTCCGCTGCAGCAGGCGCATACCGAAATTGAGCTCGCGCATGGCGTCGAGATCGCGTGCCGTGAGCAAGCCCCCGAGGCCGCGCGCGTCGCAGACGACGACCGCCGCGCCGGTCGCCGCGGCCTCCAGCGCGCAACGCGCCTTGCCGAAGACGAGATCGTAGTTTCCGAGGATCTCTTCGGGATGATCGATTGCATTGCCGGCGGCGATGCCGACGACGTCGAGCGCGATGCCGCGTTTGTCGCACGCGGCCTTGATCGCCGCCGCGAATGAATCGCCGGACGCCGCGTTGCTGAAAACCAGCGCGCGCGCGGGACGAGTCGGCAACGCCTCGCGCCGCCGGAAGCGCTGCAGCTCGATTGCATTGGGAAGGACGCGCACGTCGGCGATTCCGTGCTCCAGCATCATCCGGTCGCGGCAATTGCGGTCGACGGCGGCATACGCGCCGATGCGCGGCGTGCGCGGCGGCGTGGAATGCCACGTCACCCCGTCGTGGCAGACGAAGAGCGCCGGGACGCCTGGAAAGCGCGCCAGAGCCGTCAGCGTCTCGAGGTGATGATGGCCGTGGATGACGTCAGGCACAGCGGCGATAGACGTGATGTCGTTCGTCACCGGAATCGTGGCTTGCCGCAGCTCCTCCGCGACGGAGCCGAGGACGGTCGCGTAGACCACCGGCTGCCATCCGCGGCATAGCAGCGCCAGCGCGAGGTCGCGCGTGTAGAGATCGGTGCCGGAGTGCGAAGTGGCCGAATACGTGGCGATGAGCACGCGCCGCGGCTCGGAAGCGGTCATCGCGTTACTCTATCTCCTCGCCCAATGTTCCCCACCACCCGCCGCAGCGTGATCGACGCTCTTGCCAGCGAGGATGCCGAGCAGCGCCGGCGCGCGTTCGATACGTTCGTCGCGTTGTACTGGAAGCCGCTCTACAAGTACCTGCGCGTCGCGCGCGGACGTGACGTGGCGGATGCCGAGGATTTGACGCAGTCGTTTCTGGCGAAGTGCTTCGAGAGCGGATCGCTGTCGGCGTACGACGCGGCGAAAGCAAGCTTCCGCACGTTCCTGCGCCTTCTTTTCGATCGTTTCGTGGCGAATGAGGTGAAGGCATTGCAGCGGCTGAAGCGCGGCGGCGGGAGCGTGCAGCTCGACTTTGTCGATGCGGAAGCTGAGATCGGGCGCGAGCACGACCGCGGCGGGACGCCCGAGGACTACTTTCAGCGCGAATGGACGCGAAGCGTGTTCAGTCTCGCCGTCGCGCGGCTGCGCGAGGACGCGGACGCAACGCGTTTCGCCATCTTCGAAGCGTACGACCTCGACGATGAGTCGCGCGCGTCGTATCGCGAAACCGGCGAACGCTTCGGCCTCAGCGAAACGAACGTGACGAATGCGCTCGCCGCGATGCGCCGCCGCTTTCGCGCCATCGTTCTCGACGTGCTGCGCGAAGCAACCGCCTCGGAAGCCGAATACCGCGCCGAGGTCCGCTCGCTGCTCGGGGTGGACGCATGACCTGGCTCTCCGACGACGCGGTCGCTCATCTGCGCGCCGTCGCCGAGCTGCCCGATTTCAGCCACACGCGCTACCGGCTGCAACGCGAGCTCGCGCGCGGCGGGATGGGCGTCGTCTACGAAGGGGAAGACACGGAACTGCGGCGCCGCGTCGCGATCAAGGTTCTCGCCAGCGAACTCGCGTCGGAGGATGCCATCGAGCGGATGCGCGCCGAAGCGAGGATGATTGCCAAACTCGAACATCCGGGAATCGTTCCGCTGCACGACGTCGGGCTGCTGGCTGACGGCCGCCTCTGGTACGCGATGAAACTCGTGCGCGGCCGGCGTCTCGATGAGTTGAACGTCGGCACCGTCGATCTGCTGCGCGTTTTCCTGCGCATCTGCGAGGCGGCCGCATTCGCGCATGCCAACGGCATCGTCCACTGCGATCTCAAGCCGGAAAACGTGATGCTCGGCGATTTCGGCGAAGTGCTGGTGATGGACTGGGGCGTGGCGCGCGAGACCGGCGCGCGCGATGCGCGGATCGCCGGAACGCGCGGCTTCATGGCGCCGGAACAGGAGCGCGGCGACATTGTCGATGCCTCCGCCGACATCTTCGCGCTGGGAGCGATGCTTCGCGCGATCCTGCCGTCGGACCTTCCTCGCGCGCTCGACGCCATCTGTTCGAAAGCAGCCGCTCCGGCGAAATCCGACCGCTATCCCTCGGCGCGCGATCTGGCGGACGACGTTTCGCGCTGGCTCGACGGGCAGCCGGTCAGCGCATATCGCGAAAACATCGCCGAACGCGCCAGGCGATGGCTAACGCGCAATCGCGCCCTTGTTACCATCGTCCTCGCGTATCTGGTCATGCGCATCATCGTCATTCTCTGGGTTCATCATTAAAGGATTCGGGCCAGGCGTTGAATACGTTCTGCGGAGGAACAACATGAACAAGATTCTGGTGGGACTACTGCTTGGCGCCGTCCTCGGCGCAGTCGATGGCGCGACGGCCTGGTTCACCCCCGCGGTCCGCGCCGGCATCATCGGTATCGTCATCGGCTCGACAGTCAAAGGGATGATCGCAGGCATCGCCGCGGGATGGTTCGCGCGCAAGGTGCAATCGGTGCCGTGGGGAATCGCCTTCGGCCTCCTCGTCGGCGCGTTGCTGGCGTATGGAGTTGCGGCGATGCAGCACGGCTACTACTTCGAGATCATGCTGCCTGGATCGATCGTTGGCGCCATCGTCGGATGGGCCACGCAGCGTTATGGCCGTCCGGCGCGCAGCGGCGCGGCAACGGCGACGCTCGCGGCGATTTTTCTCGTCTCGCTGACCGTCAACGCGCGCGCGGCGGAGCCGGTGAAGGCGTCGGATGCATTCGCGCAGCTCAAATCGCTGGCCGGAACGTGGAACGGCCACGCCATGACGCCCGACGGTCCGCCCGCCAGCGTCAGCTACCGCCTCACGGCCGGCGGCACGGCGGTGATGGAGACGCTCTTCGGCGGCACCGAGCACGAGATGCTCACCATCTACACGCTCAACGGCAACGACGTCGTGGCAACACACTTCTGCGGCGCCGGCAACCAGCCGGTGATGAAGCTGGACAAAGCGCAGTCGACGCCCGACAGACTCGTCTTCTCCTTCGTCAGCGTCGGCGGCGACCACGCCAAGGACCATCCGCACGTCCACAACGGATTCATCCACCTCACCGGCAGCGATCAGCTCGAAGCGTCGTGGGCGATGCAGACTCCCGACGGCGGCCCCTTCGAGCACAGCCCGAAGTTTTTCCTGACGCGGGCGAAGTGAGACCGAGCAACCGCGAGACCTCGCGGTCGCGAACTGATATCTTTTCCTCCATGTCCCGCAAAGAGCTGTTCGAAAAGGTATCGATGGAGCAGATCATCGGCGTCGTGCGCGAAGACAGCGTCGATGCCGCGGAGTCCGTGGCCGAGGCGTTCGCGAGGAACGGGATACGAATTCTCGAAGTGACGCTGACGACGCCTGAGGCCTTCGATCTCATCGCGAAGTTTGTGCAGAAATACGCGCCGCTCGACGTCGTCATCGCGGCGGGCACGGTGCGCAATTCGAACGATGCCGCGCAGGCGCGGCGGGCCGGCGCGCAGATCATCGTCTCGCCGCACACCGACGTGAGCGTCATCGAGTACGCCAACGAGCACGACCTTCTCTGCGTCGCGGGTGCGGGCACGGCCACGGAGATCATCCGCGCGTGGGAAGCGGGATGCGACGTCGTCAAGGTCTTTCCCGCGCTCTACCTCGGCGGGCCCGACTACATCCGCACGCTGCGCGGCCCGATCCGCGACGTACCGATGCTGGCCGGCGGACCGGTTCCTCTCGACACCATCGAGAGCTACCTCGATGCCGGCTGCATCGCCGTGAACCTCGGCGCCACGCTGGCGGTGCCGGAGCTCGTCCGCACCGAACAGTGGGATGAGATCGGCCGCCGCGCGCTGCTGGCCACGTCGATCATCCAGTCGCGCAACGTCGACATCGCCTCCGACTCCTACGTCCACTGATCGTGAGCGGCTTGATTCAGAAGGCCTATCTCGTACCCGGGCAGCCGCACATCCTGCTGGCTCCCGACCGCAACGCCGGCTGGGCGTCGCTCAAGCAGAGCTATGAGGCCATCGGCCGCGAGATCGAACGCTCGGGCGCCGAATTGATCCTGCTCTACTCGACGCAGTGGTTTTCCGTCATCGGCCATCTGTTCCAGACCGATCCCAATCCGAAGTGGACGCTCGTCGATCAGAACTGGTACCAGTTCGGCGAGATCCCGTATTCGTTCCGTATCGATCCGGAGTTCGGAAAACTCTACGCCGGCGTCTGCAAGGACCTCGGCATGCAGACCGCGACGGTCGACTACCACGGCTTCCCGATCGATACCGGCACCGTCGTCGCGCTCAAGCTGCTCAATCCGAACAACGTCGTTCCCGCCTCGGTCGTCTCGTGCAACATCTACGCGGAGCGCGACGAAACGCGCGCCCTCGGGCGCGCCGCGCGCACCGCGATCGATCGCTACGGCAAGAAGACGATCGTCGTCGTGGTGACGAACCTGTCGAATCGCTACGAAGTCGGCGAGATCGATCCGGCCAACGACCGCATCTCGTCCTCGAAAGACGATGAGTGGAACCGCAAGATCCTGGAGATGCTCGGCGAAGGGCGGCTCGAGGATGTGGCGCAGGTGGCCCGCGAGTTCGGCCGCGAGGCGAACGCCGACATGGGCTTCAAGGCCATCTGGTGGCTGGCCGCGCTGGCCGGCGAAAACAACAAGTACGACGGCAAGGTGTGGGATTACCAGCCCGTCTGGGGCACCGGCAACGGCATCGTCGAGCTGACTCCGAACCCGAACAAAGAGCTCGACTTCGAAAAAGAATTCGACGAGGGACCGGTCGAAGCCGGGACGGGGCTGGAGTCGCACAACGTGATGGAAGGCGGGCCGGACGTCGGCCGCGCCAGCGAGATGTCGTCGCAGGAAGAGTGGCCGGAAGACAGGACGCCAATCGTCGCGTCGAACGCCGCATCGCCGGTCGGCGCCTATCCGCACGCGCGCCGCGTCGGCGATCTGCTGTTTTTGTCAGGGATCGGTCCGCGGCGTCCGGTGACGAACGAAATCCCCTCGGGGATCGAAGCGCAGACGCGCGCGACGATCGACAACGTCAAGGCGATTCTCGAAGCGGCCGGCAGTTCGCTGGAGAAAATCCTGGACGTGACTGTCTATTTGACAGACATGAAGGGCGACTTCGAGCGATTCAACCGTGTCTATGCTGAGGTGCTGGGGAAAGTGCAGCCAACGCGAACCACCGTCGGCGTCGACTCGCTGCCGACGCCGATCTCCGTCGAGATGAAAATCATCGCGGCCGCCTGATGCGACTCATCGACATATCGCCCGTCATCGATGCCACGATCAACGTCTGGCCGGGCGATACCCCGTTCGTGCGCACGGTCAACGCCGACATGCATGCCGGCGACAACCTGACGTTGAGCGACATGCGCGTCTCGCTGCACGTTGGCGCGCACGCCGATGCGCCGAGCCATTACGTTGCCGACGGCGCCGACATCGCCGCGCGCCGCCTGGACCTCTACCTCGGCCGCTGCATCGTCGTGCACGTGGATGTCGCGCGCGGCGAGCGCATCACCTCCGACCACGTCGCCGACAAGATCGAGGCGCTCTGCGCGCCGCGCATCCTCTTCCACACCGGCACCTTTCCCGATCACTGCCACTGGAACAACGACTTCGCCAGCCTCTCCGTCGAGCTGGTCGACGATCTCTACCATCACGGCGTGCGTCTCATCGGCATCGACACC
>Ga0070692_10000565_pt1 | contig 11582 bp, 10 predicted proteins | sample KBSK1102metaG_FD_64675 | JGI IMG/M metagenome (GOLD analysis project Ga0070692, IMG submission 64675) | Corn, switchgrass and miscanthus rhizosphere microbial communities from Kellogg Biological Station, Michigan, USA - KBS K1-10-2 metaG | ecosystem: Host-associated > Plants > Roots >...
CGGCTGATGGTCGGGTCGAGGGCGTCGGGGTCGTCGTTGAGCCCGATGCGGAGCACGGTCTCCGCGCCCGCCGAGGCGGGCAGCAGCGCCAGGATCGCGAGCAGCGCGGTCAGGATCGTCTTCACGGGATCTCCTTGGTCAATCTGGGCTGCCGGGCCGGGCCCGGCTCCGGGTGATGCGGGGATACTGCGGTGGGATCGCGGTACTGTCAAGACGCGCCTGATCGCGGTACTGTATGCGGCGCGCCCGCGAAGCAGGCACTCGGCCGGCGCGGGAGGCGGCACATGGCTCAGGGGCTCAGGATCATCGACATGGAGTGCAACGTCCCCTACGGGGCGGAGCACGAGAAGAGCGCGGCGGCCGCGGCGGCCCCGCCCGCCGGCGCGTCGAAGCCGGCCGCCGAGGGCACCCAGCCCGCCGGCTACGGCATGGCCAACTACGGCCGCATCTTCCGCTCGCGCAGCGAGGGCAACGACCCGCGGCCCAGGACCGACCTCGACGCCTACATGAAGCACATCGCCGGCCTCGGCATCGTGCGCTCGGTGCCGTTCGGCGTGTCCAATCAGGAGACGGGCGAGCTGATGCGCCGCTACCCCGGGCGCTTCCTGGGCCTGGCCCGCATCAGCGTGACCACCCACAAGGGCATGGCCGGCGTGCGCGAGCTGGAGCGGCTGGTGCGCGACGAGGGCTTCGGCGCCCTCGGCATCTCGGCCCTCGTCGATTGCCTGCCCGCGAGCGACCGCCGCTACTATCCGCTCTACACCAAGGCCGCCGAGCTGGGCATCCCGGTGCGCATCTACTCGTCGATGAACTACGCCAACGACCGGCCCTACGACCTGGGCCACCCCCGCCACCTCGACCAGGTGGCGATGGACTTCCCGGAGCTGACCATCATCGGCGGCCTGGGCGGCTGGCCGTGGGTGAACGAGATGGTGGCGCTGGTGCGGCGGCACCCGAGGCTCCACATGGACACCTCGGCCCATCGCGCGCGCTACCTCGGCCAGCCCGGCTCGGGCTGGGAGATGCTGATGCAGTTCGGCAACACGCTGATCCAGGACAAGGTGCTGGTCGGCATCTCGGCCGGGCTCGTGGGGCAGCCCTACGAGACGCTGATCCAGGAGTACCTGGGGCTGCCGCTCAAGGACTCGGTGAAGGAGAAGTGGCTCTTCGGCAACGCGGCCCGCATCTTCGGGATCGCGTGAGGCGCGGCAGCGATGACGCCGGGACCTCTTCCGAGCCTGGCCGGTCTTCCCGGCGCCGACCGCGGCGGCGCGCTCGCGGGGCTGCTCGTGCTGGAGCTGGCGGAGACGTTCGCGGGCGAGCTCGCGGGCGGCCTGCTCGCCGACCAGGGCGCCACCGTGATCAAGATCGAGCCCGTCGCCGGCTCGCCGACGCGCCGCCGCGGCCCCGGGCTGCCGGGCGAGGACTCGCTCTACTTCCAGTCGGAGAACCGGGGCAAGCTCTCGGTGCGGGCGGAGCCGGCGGAGCTCGCGCGCGAGCCGTGGCTCGGCGCGCTGCTCGCCTCCGCCGACGCGCTGATCGAGGACCTGGGCCCCGGGCGCCTGGAGGCGGCGGGCCTCGCGCCGGCCGAGCTCGAGCGGCGCAACCCGCGCCTCGCCGTCCTGCGCATCTCGCCCTTCGGCCAGACCGGGCCGCTGGCGGCCGAGCGGGGTGACGACCGCATCGCGCAGGCCTTCTCGGGCGTCCAGTTCACCACCGGCTTCCCGGACCGCGCGCCGATGCCGATCACGGTCCCGCTGGCCGAGGGCTGGACCGCGATCCAGGGCGCGAGCGGGCTCCTGATGGCGGTGTTTCACGCGCGGCGCGGCGGGCCCGGGCAGGTGGTGGACATCGGCCTCTACCAGATGGGCCTGCGGCTGCAGGAGGAGGTCGTGGTCCGCCACGCGCGCTCGGGCGAGGTGGCGAAGCGGCTCGGCACCGAGTCGCCGGTGGTGGTGCCGGCCAACGTCTATCGCACGCGCGACGGCGGGTGGGTCGCGGTGTCGGGCGCGGGCGATCAGCCGTTCGCGCGCCTCTGCGAGGCCATCGAGTCGCCGGACGCCCCGAAGGACCCGCGCTTCGCCACCAGCGCCGCGCGCCTCGCCAACCGGACCGCCGCCGACGCGCTGGTCGGCGACTGGATAGGCCGCCACGATCTTCTGGAAATCGAGGCGCGCTTCGCCGCGGTCGGGGTGGCCGGCACCGCGGTGCGCTCGGCGGACGAGATCCTGGCCGACGAGCACTACGAGGCGCGGCGGGCGCTGATGCGGCTGGCCACGACCGGCGGGCAGGCCTTCGTCGCGCCGGCGGCGGTGCCGAAGCTCGCGCGCACGCCGGCGGCCGATCCGGCGCGGGCGCCGCGGCTGGGGGAGCACACCGAGGTGGTGCGCGCGGCGATGGAGGGCGCGGCGGCGCGACCCGCGGCCTCCGCCGCCGGGGCCGGCGCGCCCACGGCGCCCGGCGCGCCCGCGTCGGGTCCGCTCGCCGGCCTCCGCGTGCTCGACCTCTCGCAGTGGCTCGCCGGGCCCGCCGCCGCCGGCATCCTCGGCGATTTCGGCGCCGACGTGATCATGATCGAGCTGCCGCCGGCCGGCGGCGCCGCCGACACGTGGTCGCGCACCAGCCCCGGCACGATCGTCACCAACCGCAACAAGCGCAGCCTCGCCCTCGACGTGCGCAGCCCGCGCGGGCGCGAGCTGTTCCTCGACCTGGTGCGCGTGTGCGACGTGGTCGTGGAGAACTTCCGCCCCGGCACGCTCGAGCGCTACAAGCTGGGGCCCGAGGTCCTCCTGGACGCCAATCCGCGGCTGGTGCTGCTCCGCTCCTCCGGCTTCGGCCAGACCGGGCCCTACACCGGACGCGCCGCCTTCAACCCGGTGGGCCTGGCCTTCGGCGGCATCACCTATCTCAACGGCTGGCCGGACCGGCCGCCGCTCCGCGACGGGGTGATGTCGGGCGACTACACCACCGCGCTCTTCAACGTGCTGGGCACGATGGCCGCGCTGCTGCGGCGCGACGCCGACGGGCAGGGGCAGCTGGTCGACACCGCGATGTTCGAGTGCTCGCTGCGCTTGACCGGCGATCTGCTGCCCGTGCGCACCGCGCTCGGCATCCGCCGGGAGCGGGCCGGCGGGGCCTGGCCGCTCTACCCGGCGGGCGGCACCGTCGAGGCGGCGGACGGGCGCTTCGTCGCGGTGTCGGCGACGTCCCTGGAGGCCATCGTGGGCGCGCTCGCGGGGCTGGGCCGAGCCGCGGCCGATCCGTCGGGCGCGAAGACGGATCCTGCGGCGAGCCGGGTGCCGGAGGCGCTGATCACCTTCGTGGCCGGCCTCCCCGCCGACGAGGCGGTCGCTCGCCTGCGCGGCGTCGGCCTGGCCGCGACGGTGGTCAACTCGGTGGCGGACCTCGTGAAGGAGCCGCACTGCTGGAGCCGCGGCGATCTGGTGCGCCTCACCCATCCCGCGCTGGGCGAGGTCGTCACCCAGGGCATCGTGCCGATCCTCTCGCGCACGCCGGGGCGCGTGGCGCACTGGTCCACCGGGCCGGGCTCCGACACCGAGGCGGTGCTGCGTGACCTGCTGGGCTACACGCCGGAGCAGGTCCGCGAATACGTCGCGGCCGCCACGGGCGGGGCGCCCTCGAGCGCCGCCGGCTAGCCGGTGCTAGGGCAGCGGGCCACCAGCCACGACGGTCACGTCCGGCTCGGGCTCGGACTCGTCGTCGAGCGACATGGGCAGCTGCCCCTCGATGATCCAGCCGGGTCCGAGCGCGGCGCGGAGCGTACGGGCAACGAGGCGAATCGCCGTCGAGTGAGGACCGGTCTGCGGCTCGCGCACGACCATCCGGCCGCCAAGAAGCTCTACTCGATCGTCGGGCCCGAATGCGCCCAGGCCGATCAGGCGCTCGTGCTCCAGGCGTGTCCAGCGCTTGGTGCGGATGGCCACGCTCTCGACACGAGAGCGTTCGCCTCGCCTCGTCAACGGGCGGCTGGCGGCACGCGGGTGCGATCGCTCGCATACGCCACGCTCTCACGCGGGCGCCAGGGGCGCGGCCGATGATCCGGCTCGCGGAGCGCACCTACCCGGAGGCCGCGCGCCTCGCGCGCGATCCGCGCTCGGTGGTGATCCTGCCGCTCGGCGCGGTGGAGCAGCACGGCCCGCACCTGCCGCTGCTGGTGGACTGGCTCGGCGCGGAGGCGCTGGCGGAGGCGGTGGCGCCGCACCTCGAGCGTGCCGGCTACCGCGTGATCCTGGCCCCCGCGCTCCCGTACGGCGCGAGCCCGCTCGCCGCCGCGTGGGCCGGCACCGTCTCGCTCTCGGCCGCCACCCTCCGCCGCGCGATCGTGGAGATCGTGGGGAGCCTGGCCCGGCCCGGCTTCCGGCGCTTCGTGCTGTCGAGCTATCAGGCCGACGGCGCGCACGTGCGCGCGATGGGGGAGGCCAAGCGCGCCCTGCTCAAGAAGCGGGCACCGGGCGGCGGCGGCCGGCTCCGGATCCAGTTCGCGGGGTTCAGCCCCGAGGCGTCGACCCGGGCCGCCATGCTGAGCCCCCGGGTGCTGCGCCTCTCGCGCAGCCCGCGCCCGGCCTTCGAGTGGCACTCGGGCGAGCTCGAGACCGCGCTGGTGCTGGCCCGCCGCCCGGAGCTGGCGCGGCGGGGACTGATCAAACGGCTGCCGCCGGTGTGGGTGGACTGGGGCGCCGCGCTCCGCAGGGGCGCGCGAACGTTCGAGGAGATCGCGCCGGGCGGCCTCGGCTACTTCGGCTGGCCGGCCGCGGCCCGCGCGGTCACCGCCCGGCGGGCCCTCCGGCTACGGGGGGCGCTGATGGCTCGCGAGATCCTGCGCGCGTTCGGGAAGGCGCCGGTCCGCCCCGGGACTCGGACGCGCCGGCGTTAGGCAGCGCGTCCGGCTCCCGGAAAATGTCGGAATGTAAGACCTGACCCCCTCAGGGGGACTGGGAGAACGCGGTATGGTACTCGCAGTAGCCCGGGATCAGGTTGCCGCGCCACCAGCCCCCGCGGCGCTCGCAGATCGCCTTCAGCTCGGCCTCGGTGTAGGTCGGGCCTTGTGGCATCGAGGCGCAGCCGCCCAGCGATCCGCCGGCCGCCGCCGCGAGCAGGGCGCCCAGCACCAGGCGGCGCGCGTAGCCCTTCGTCGCCCTCACGGTCGTCATCGTCCTGTCCTCCGGTCCGCACCATTGAGATGCGCACGGACCCCCGACGGTGACAACCCGCCGACGCCGGTCCCAGTTCCCCCGGGCGGTCAGGCCCCGTAGATCTTCCTGATCTCCCCGGCGGCCCAGGCCACCGCGTCCTCGGGCCGCATGCCCTGGATGGACTTGGCGAACATGTCGACCAGGATGTACTTGGAGAGGGCCTCGGTGGCCCGGCGGTCGGGCGGGCCGGCGTGGCCGACGGTGCGGGCGTACTGCAGGGTCTCCGGGAAGACCGCGGTCTTCGGGTCCTTCTTCCACAGCGGGTGGTCGCGGTAGGCGCGCGTGCCCGGGATGCCGAAGGTGTCCATGACCTCGAAGTACCGGTCGAACTGGGGACGGTCCATGTAGAAGCGGATGAAGTCCTTGGCCAGCTTCTGCTGGCGGCCGTACTTCATCACGCAGCTGGACCAGAGGGGCAGGAAGTAGAAGCGGCCCGCGGGCCCGGGGGGATAGTGGCCGTGGTTGGTGCCCTTGTAGACGTCCGGGAACTTGCCGCGCGCGGCCACGTAGATGCTGGGCGCGTTCCCGGTCAGCGAGATCTCCTGGGAGAGGAACGCCCGGTTGTTGTTGCTGTCGTCCCAGGCGAGGCCGCCCTCGTCGAAGCACTCCTTCCAGAGCACGTTGTTGAACTTCACCGCCTCCACGGTGGCGCGGCTGTTGAGCGCGACCGTGCGCCCGTCCTTGTCGATCTCGAGCCCGCCCCACATCCACACCAGGGGGTAGGCCCACGCGTTGGGATCGTTGATGCTGTGGCCGAAGGCCTGGCCGAACGGGCGCCCCCTGGCCTTCATGCGCTTGCCCACCGTGCGGAACTCGTCCCACGTCTTCGGGTACGCCACGCCCTCCTGCTGGAACCAGTCCTCGCGGTAGGTCACCGCCCACGAGATGATGAAGTGCGGCACCGCCACCCACTTGCCGCTCGCGAAGCAGTTGACCTTCGCGTAGTCCCACCAGCCGCCCTGCTTGGCGCCGATCTCCTCCGCCACGTCGCTCACGTCGGCCAGCGCGCTCTCGTAGAGCTGCGGGTGGTTGTTGCCGATCACGATGATGTCGGGGCCGGCGCCGCTCTGGATCGCCGCGGTCACCCGGGCCTGGATGTCGTTCTGGTTGATGCGCTCGATCGCCACCTCGACGCCGGCCTGCTTGCCGAACTCGCGGGCCTGCTGATCGAACAGGACGTCGGCGGCGGGGACGAAGTGCGACCACTGCAGCAGCGCCAGCCGCGTGCCCTGGGCGAAGGCCGGGGCCCGGCCCGTGGCGAGGATGCCGGCCAGGCCGGCGGAGGCGCCGGCCGAGGTCCGGAGGAACTCACGGCGGGTGACGGCGGGACGGTCGAGCGGACCCCTCATGGGCTGCCTCCTCTGTCGGCGGTCCGGGCGGATCCCGGTCGCCGCGTCCTGGTGCCGGTGAAGAGCGGTCAGCCCGCTCGGGTGGCCAGAGCGTAGGCCTGGTCGATCAGGTGCGCCACGCGGGCGCAGTCCGCCGCGGAGATCGGCGGCGGCGCGCCCCGCTGCCAGCAATCGAGCGCGTCGCGGATGGTGGTGTAGTACGGCGCCTCGATCTCGGTGCCCGGCGTGACCTCGTCGCCCTCCGCGGTGGCGAGCTTCATGACGTTGTCCTTCACGGTCAGGATCGCGTCGCGGCCGGCGATCTTCCACTCGCCGTCGGTGCCGACGCGCGGGAAGCCGTTTCCTATTTCAACTGTGCCCAAGACGCCTGTGGAAGACCGCAGGAGCACGGAGGCGTAATCCTCGACGCGCTGCCCGTGGGCGCGGTAGCTGAGCTGCGCCCCCGTCACGTGCGCGTCCTCGCCGGTGAGGTGCAGGAAGATGTCGAGGCCGTGCGGGCCCAGGTTGCGCAGGCAGCCGCCGCCGGCCTCCGCGGGGTCGAGCATCCACCCCGAGTCCCACGCCGGGTAGCGCGCGGGCCCGGGGCGGTTGATGCGCACGTAGATGTGGGAGAGCGGGCCGAAGCGGCCGGCGGCCATCAGCTCGCGCGCGCGGATCGCGAAGGGCTGGTAGCGCTGCGACAGCGGCACCGCCGCGAACACGCCGGTGCGGGCGGCCTTGTCGGCCACCGACTGGACCTCGGCGGCGCTGATCCCCATCGGCTTCTCCATGAGGAACGGCACGCGGCGGTCGAGCAGGTCGTGGGCGATGCGCGCCATCTGCCGGTGGCGGCCCAGCGCCATCACGAAGTCGGGCCTCGTCTCCTCCAGCATCCGGACGTGGTCGGTGAAGACCGGGGGGTTGCCGACCTCGGCCGCGCGCTTGCGCGCGAGCGCGCCGTCCCTGTCCTGCACCGCGACCAGCGCCACGTCGGGCATCTTGACCAGGTGCCGCAGGTAGGCGGCGTCGAAGAGGGAGTGCCAGTGTGAGACCTCGATGCCGGCGACGCGAATGGTCATGGGAGGCCGATGCTAGCACATCCGTCTCGCGGGATACCGGGGGGGCCGGTGCCCTTGCCGCCGCCTTCGTGCGATGATGCGGGTCCCATGACCAACCAGCTACCGCGCGTTCACGAGATGGAGCACCACGCCGCCGACTGGGCCACCACGCGGCCCGTCGTCGCGGGCACCCACGGCGTGGTCGCCGCCGGGCATCCGCTGGTGTCGATGGCGGGCATGCGCATGCTGCTCGGCGGCGGCAACGCCTTCGACGCGGCGGTGGCCGCGGGCTTCGCCGCCGCGGTCGTCGAGCCGACCGCGTCCTACACGCTGTGCGGTGAGTGCGTGGCGCTCATCCACGACGCGCGCCGCGGCGAGACGCACGCGGTGAGCGGGCAGGGGACCGCGCCCGGGCTGGCCACCATCCCGTTCTTCCGGGGCCGCCGGCTCGATCGCATCCCGACCGGGCCGGGCGCCGACGCGCACCTGTCGTTCACGGTGCCGGGCGCGGTCGACGCCTATCTGACCATCCTCGAGCGCTTCGGCACCAGGAGCGTCGGCGAGGTCCTGGCCCCCGCGGTGCACTACGCCGAGCGCGGTTTCCCCATGTACGAGTACATGCACCGCATGCTCGCGATCCCGGAGACGCGGGCCCAGTTCGACGTCTATCCGCCCGGGGGCCGCGACGTCTTCTATCCGGGCGGGCGGACGCCGTCGGTGGGGGAGCTGTTCGTCCAGCCGGCGCTGGCCGGCACGCTGAAGCGACTCGTCGACGCCGCGGCGAGCGCGGGCGGCGAGCGCGGGGCCGGCGTCGCGGCGGCGCGCGAGCGCTTCTACCGCGGAGACGTCGCGGCGATGATCGGCGCGTTCTCGGAGCGGCTCGGCGGTCTGCTCCGCGCCGGGGACCTGGCCGGCTACCGGGCGCGTGTCGAGCCGCCGCTGCGCACGACGTTCGCGGGGCGCGAGATTTTGGGCCAGTCGGCGTGGACGCAGGGGCCGGTGCTCATGCAGGCGCTGGGCATGCTCGCCACCGTCGACCTCCGCGCGCTCGGCCACAACTCCGCGCCGTACGTCCACGTGGTCGTCGAGGCCCTGAAGCTGGCCTTCGCCGACCGCGAGCGCTACTACGGCGACGCGCCCGACGTGCCGCTGGCCGCGCTGCTCGCGCCGGCGTACGCGCGCGAGCGCGCCGCGCTCATCCGGATGGACCGCGCGGCGCCCGCGGCGCCGCCCGCCGGCGAGGTGGGGCGTGGCGCGGCGGCCTCCTCCGCGCTCCCCGGTCCCGCGGGGGCGGCCGCGTCCTCGGCCGCGGCCGACGGGACCACCCACGTGGCCGCCATCGACCGGGAGGGCAACCTGATCTGCCTGACCCCGAGCGGTGGCGTGTTCCGCAAATCGGCGTTCGCGCCCGAGCTGGGCTGCACGCTCAGCACGCGCAGCGAGATGTTCGTGCTCGAGGAGGGGCATCCCAACGGCCTGGCGCCGGGCAAGCGTCCGCGCACGACGCTGGTGAGCTATCTCATCTGCGAGGACGGGGTGCCGACCACCACCGTCGGCTGCCCCGGCGGCGACGACCAGGCCCAGGCGGATCTGCAGATCGTGCTCAACCTGGTCGTCTTCGGCATGAACCCGCAGCAGGCCGTCGAGGCGCCCCGGTTCTCGACCCAGACGCTCGTGAACTCGTTCTACCCGCGGGTCTACCGGCCCGGCCAGCTCAACGTCGAGGCCGGCATCCCCGAGAGCACGCGAGCGGAGCTGCGCGCGCGGGGCCATGCGGTGAGCGAGATCGGCGCCTGCGGCGTCGGCGCGGTGGTGACGCGTCGCGATCGGTCCACCGGCGTCCTCTCGGCCGGCGCCGACCCGCGCCGCCCGACCTACGCGCTCGCCTGGTAGACCCGTGGCCAAGATGTGGGGGCCGGCATCGCCTCCGCACGGATGACAGCGCCTCCGGTCGCGAGGCCTGCGGCGGCCGTCACGTGGGGCGCGAGGCGGTGCGTCGGGCCTTCGCGCGGATCTTCGAGGCGGTCCCCGACGTGCGCTTCGAGGGGGCCCGCCACGTGGTGGCGGGCGACCGCGCGGTGTCGGAGTGGCGCTTCCGGGGCACCGCCGCCGACGGCCGGCGAGTGGACGTGGACGGCTGCGACCTCTTCACGTTCGCGGGTGGCAAGATCGCCCGCAAGAGCTCCTTTCTGAAGACCCGCACCGCCTGAGTCGTCGCCTGGCCCGCGAAACGAATCCCCCGGTTTCTTTTACCGGGAACCTTGCTCTCGCCCTCGCCCCGTCGTCGCCCTCCGCGCGCGCAAGAGCCACCGATCGTCCGAAGAAGTCGTCTGGCGCTGTTCTTGCTGATTCGCCGGTCAACATCACGGGCGGCGCGAGCCGCGGAGGGGACCACGATGAACGCGATCCAGCTTCTCGAGCACGAGCATCAGGTGGCCAAGCGGGTGTTCGGCCAGATCAAGACGGCGGGGCCGGAGGACCGGGAGCCGCTCTGGGCCAAGTTGAAGCCGGAGCTGAAGGTTCACGAGCAGATGGAAGAGCGGGCGCTCTATGGCGCGGTGGCCAGCGAGGTCGGCGCGCGAGACCAGATCCTCGCGCAATGGCGTGAGCACCACCACCAAGAGGTCATGAAGGCCGAGGAGCTGATCCAGCAGATCGACCAGCTCGATCCGGCCGGTGCCGAGTGGATGGACAGGGTGGCGACCCTGCAGGAAGCGCTGGAGGACCACATCCGGGAGGAGGAAGGGGACATCTGGCCGCGGATCCGGCAGGTGTGGGACGCCGCGAAGCTCGAGCGCGCGGGCCAGGAGATGGAGAGCCTGAAGCGCGAGCTGATGCCGCGGGCGGCCTAGGCCCTCGGACCGGACGGCATCGCGGCCGAGGAGCGACGGCCGGGTGGGGCGCGCCCGGCCCGCGCGGGTGCTATGATCCGCGCGCCATGGCCGAGACCGCGGACGCGATCGTCGTCGGGGCGGGGATCATGGGCGTCGCCACCGCCTATCACCTCGCACGGCGGAAGTACGGCAAGGTGGTGGTGCTGGAGCGCGACGCGGTCTGCTCCGGCTCCACCGCGCTGGCCAGCGGCGGCATCCGGCACCAGTACGCCAATCGGGTCGGGATCGAGCTGACCCTTCGCACCATCGAGGTCTACGAGAACTTCGCGGCCGAGTTCGGCGTCGATCCGCAGTTCCGCCAGCACGGCTACCTGATCCTCCAGCAGACCGAGGAGGAGCGGCGGGTCTACGCCGAGAGCGCGGCCGCGCAGCGGGCGATGGGCGTGGACACGCGCCTGCTCTCCCCGGACGAGATCCGGGCCGGCTGGCCGTATCTCGCGACGGACGGCCTCGTCTCCGCCACCTACTCGCCGCGCGACGGCTACCTCGATCCGTATCTGGTGACCACCGCGATCGCGGCCCGCGCCCGCGAGCTGGGCGCCGCGATCCACCAGCAGCACCCGGTGGTCGCCATCGAGCGGCGCGGCCCACGCGCCTTCACGGTGCGCACGCCGAGCGGGGAGTGGGAGTCGCCGGTGGTGATCGTCGCGACCGGCTGCTGGTCGGGGCAGGTGGGACGGCTCGCGGGCGTCGAGATCCCGGTCTACCCGCTCCGGCGATGCATGTTCATCACCGCGGCGATCGATGGCACGCGGATCCCGATCGAGACGCCCTTCATCATCGACCACCACTCCGGCTTCTCGATCCGCCGAGAGGGCGCGGGCATCAAGGTGGGCTTCGGGCGCAAGGACGGCGGCAACCGGAGCTTCGACACCACGCCGGACCGCGACCTGATCCCCTCCGTGGCCGAGCGCGCGGTCCGGCGGTGTCCCGCGCTGGAGGACGCGCCGGTCATGCGCGTGTGGGCCGGGCTCTACGAGATGACGCCGGATCAGATGGGCATCCTCTCCGCGGTGCCGGGCGTGGACGGGCTCCACGTCATCGCCGGCTTCAGCGGCCACGGCTTCATGCACGGGCCCATCGCGGGCC
>Ga0070692_10000568_pt1 | contig 11564 bp, 9 predicted proteins | sample KBSK1102metaG_FD_64675 | JGI IMG/M metagenome (GOLD analysis project Ga0070692, IMG submission 64675) | Corn, switchgrass and miscanthus rhizosphere microbial communities from Kellogg Biological Station, Michigan, USA - KBS K1-10-2 metaG | ecosystem: Host-associated > Plants > Roots >...
GAGGAAGAGCGGCAGCGGGCGCGGCCTGTGTTGCGGTGCGGCAAGCTTTGCTGCTAGGGCGCTCGCCTGCACGTCGGGAGGACTATCCATGGCCGCGTCGGGCTCGGGCGGTGATCCGATCATCATCAAGAAATACGCGAACCGGCGGCTCTACGACACCGAAAGCTCGTCCTACATCACCTTGGAGCGCCTCGCCGAGCTCGTCCGCCAGAAGCGCGAGTTCAAGGTCGTCGACGCAAAGAGCGGCGACGACATCACCCGCCAGGTCCTCGCCCAGATCATCATGGACGAGGAATCGCGCGGCGCGACGATGCTGCCGGCCAATTTCCTCCGCCAGCTGATCGGCCTCTACGGCGGCCAGATGCAGGGCCTGGTGCCGCAATATCTGGAGGCCAGCCTCGAGACGCTGCAGCGCAACCAGGCGCAGCTCCGCGAGACGCTCGCCGGCGCCTTCACCGCCAACCCCTTCGCCGACCTCGCCCGGCGCAACCTGGAGATGTTCCAGGCTGCGGCCGGGGGCGGTGCCAAGCCTACCGCCGAGACGGCCGAGTCGCCCCGCGACGAGGAGCTCAAGCGCCTTCGCGAAGAACTCGCCGCCCTCCAGGCCAAGGTCGACAAGCTCGGCACGTGACCCTGCCTCCCCATCGCGAGATGGGGAGGGGGACCAGCGAAGCTGGTGGAGGGGTGTTCGCACACACTTGGACGGCTGATTGATGGACCCCACCCCCGCCGCCATCGCGTGGACCGCCGCCGCCGCGCTCCTCGCCGCCGCCTTCGCCTGCGCCCTCATGGAGCGCCGCCGCGCCCGCCGCCGCGACCTCGACCGCCCCGGCCTCATCCCCTGGCAGCTCCTCGAGATCCTCGCCTTCCTCCTCGCCGCCGTCGCGGCGGCGCTGGCGGTGAAGCTCTAGAGCGCGACTTCAGTGCCGCAGGCCGGCGCTTTCCGACGCGGCTGGCGGAAAGTTGAGCAGGGGTTCTACCGCGCGGCTACTCCAGCGGCGTGCACCCCTCAGGGGCGCCGTCAGCGGATGGCCTTCACATAACGAAGCGGGATTCCCACCCCGACCGCAGAAAGATCACCATCTCGTCGGCGCTCGCTCGCTCGACCGCCGTCGCGGCGGAGAGCCTCTCGGCGAGCGACGTCGCAGCCTCGTACCGTTCTCCCGCGGCGCGGACGGCTGCCCGGTAGTGGCGATATCGCTCGACTTCCAATTTCGGCTGCAACCCCTCCTGGAGAGTCTTGAGCGCGAGCGCAGCGATGGCGAACCACACCCCTAGCACGTGAGTCCAGGAGCCAATCAGGCGAGCATCCCCTAGGGCGGCGCCAACCATCAGCATAAGATGGACGATCACCGTACCGGCAATGCAGAGGCCTGCTCCGAGTTCGAGCCAAAAGGCCTGCTGCCGTGGGAACGACGAGAACAGCCTGCCATCGGTCTGAAGCTTGTATTGCGCGTAGTCGAGTTGCCGCTGGATCCGTAGCCGTTCGTAAGCGCGGAAGAATTGTTTCTCTATCTCCGGGTCGCTGTGCGGCGGCGGGGTCGGCAGGTGCGGAGTCAGGCGCTCCCCGGACCAATCCGCTTCGAGAACGGCCTCGAGGGCGACCGCAGGCCGATCGAGCACGTCCTCGGCAAACTCCTCGAACATCTCCGCACGCCGCTTCAGGAATTCCTCGCGACGGTTGGTGAGGATAAGGTCGGAAAGCTCGAGGAGCACCCGGTAGTGAAAAAAGCGCATCTGCTCCGTGCGCAAGCGGTTGCGCAGCCAATTCCGCTTCGGGCGCGCGTAAAGCATTCCCATCGCCCCGATCAGTGCGCCGAGAAGCCCCAACAGGCCCGCGACGACCGCAGCGGCGACAGTCAAGCCGTGACGGCCGGCGAACAGCGGCTCCGCGGAGGCGACCAAGAGTGCGGTCGTGACGAACGTCACCGCAGCAATTCCGGACCGTCGACTCTGGCGCTTCGCGCGATTCGCCAGCGGATCGACGGCACAGAAACGATCCCGAAGACTTCCATGGTCCAGCGCATAGGCGATCTTCGCGTAGAGACGGCGCGCGTTCTCCTGATCTTGGGCGCTGATCAGCAGGTCGTCGTTAAAGCGGTATCCCGCGCCGTCTTTCCCGACGACAGTGTCCACATCTGGCGGTTGGGTCATCGTCTTTCGGCTCCGTACCGAAGGTCGAGTGCATTTCACCCTCGACTCCTGCCTGTGCCTAGACGATATTGATCGAGAATCGAAGAAGGGTTGATGATTGAGATCGACCAAGATCTTCATTTCGGCCGGGCCGACGGACGATACTGAACGGGAGTGGGCGAACGCGTTCGCCGACGCCATCAGGCTTGCCGGCCGCTATCAGGATGACGAGGTCTACCTTTACCTCAATCAGAGAGTCGGACAAGACATCCCCCAAGAAGTCCGGCAGAAGATCAAAGAGTCAAGGCGGATGATTTGCCTGCTTAGTGATCATTATCTGGAGTCCGGCTGGTGCGCTCTGGAGCACTATCTATTCTGCAGTAAAGGTCCCGAGTATCGTCAAAATTGCGTCGGTGTAATTCAGCCATACCTCCGAAGGTGGGTAGGGAGAACCGATGCACAGCGGGAAAAGATAGTTGGCGATGCGGTTGACTTTATAAAGGAAGACTCGGTCGTCGATCTTACCAGTGAAGTTCTGCAGCACCTCGATGAACAATGGACGGCTTGGCTCCTCCGTTCCCGCCACTGTGATGACTTCTATGAGCTCAAGGCCTGGCCCGAAAATGTCGACGACGACCTGAGCGAGGCACTCCGCAAGCTGGCCGAGCCCAGCAGTCCCTGGGACCCTTTATTGCAAAGGACGGCTGCACTGAGCGCCTTTGCCGTCGCTGCAGATCGCTATCACGATGGGGGCTGGGGCTTTTCGCTAGGGGACTGCTTCGATTACGACGATAGCGGAGGTGATGAACTTCCGCGAGGGCGTTTCGATCTCAATGTGGTGATACTCAGAACCCTTTCCGAATTCTTGGGCCAGAAGACCCTCGAAGGCGAATGGGACACGATTTTTGGCAGTAATCACGAGGGACGGCAGCAAAAGGTAAGGGTCGATGATCGCCTCCCTCTACTAGCGGGGTTGTTAGCGTCGCTTTCCGGAGGCGACGCCTTAAAGGGCTACAATCAAACGGATGGTCTCACGGAACAGCGCGGCGGCAGCCTTGCCGACAGCAGATGGGTCCTCCAAGACGCCGCCGGTTCAGGAGATTTCGAATACAATTCGACGCTATTGGTTTGCCTCAACAAACTTCTTCCAGCCCTTGAGGATTTTCCGAGACCGGTTCAACGCAAACTGGCGAAAGTCGAGCGCGAAATCAAGGAGAGCCAGCAAATTGCCGAGGCAGCCGTCGCCGCTTACGTTCGTGAAAATAATCTATTTGCGGTAGCTTTGGCCAGCGCAACGGAGGAAGATGGACGTGCTTCCGCACAGCCTGCTCTAACAGGGGATCGAAACCGCTTGAGGCTGGCGGCCTTGTGGCTTTTGCTGATGCTCTCAGAGGACACCGCGGCTGGACTCGGCAGGGAACTGAGGCGGGCGGTGGCGGCCGAGTCTCGATGGAGCAACGCCTCGTTTGACGTCTTTTTCACCACGTTCGAATCCCTCGTCAAGGCGGATCGGCCTAGCCCGGAGGCGGTGACTCTGCTCCTCGCTTGCGCTGCCATCCTGTCCGCAGAGGGGATCAACGTTAGCGAGCTGCATACCGAACGAATGCAGCGAACCGTTCTGGCGCTATTGCGACGCTCGGACTGGCTGCGGATATTGCTGAGCCTTAACGTGATCGCGTGGACTTCGCTCATTCTGTTCGCCCTGCGCATATCCATTCGCAAGTTGGATGTGAGCCTCCTTCGCGCGATGTGGGCTGAGGGGCGGCAACTGCGCGAGAAACGCCTGAGCGCCATCGAAGGAAAGAGTGTAGAGGAGATCAGGGGCGCCATAGACGAGCAGATTGCACGCTGCGCACGCGAAACGCACAAGAGATGGAATCCGCCGCGCGCCCCCGACGGGACCTTGGCCACAGTCACGTTTGATGCATTCCTGACAGATGTGCGCGCCGCCACCTTCTGGGGTCCGCGCGTGAACGAGCCCGGCTCGCCCGGGGGGTTTTCACAAGAAGGTACACTCTTGAGCGGTGTGCTTCGGGTTCGGGCGAAGACCAAGCAGGTGGAGTTGGAGACGCCGGGCTACAACCAGATGTTCCTTCACCCATTTAGTATGATTACCGGAATGGACATACTGAATCTAAGGAACCTGCAACGCGAATTTGGAGATGAAGACTCCAAGCTGGTCAGGCTGATGGGTGAGACGGTGGTGTCCAAATGTTACGAGAGGTTCCAGGACGACTTCATTGAATCGAGTCGCACGTTTGAGGAGAGAACACAGTACATTACCGACAGGCTGGCATCCCCAGAGTGGGATGCGACCAAAGGGTTTGATGACCTGTTGGTGGTAAAGAAGGGGGTCAAAGGCGAGCGGTGGGTGTATCGAACCGCCCTCGTCCACCAGCGTGGCGGTGCCACAGGCGCCTCTGGTGAGGACGCCTTGATCTCCTGGCGATTTACAGAGATGCCTCCTTCAGTCCGGACACTGATCCGAGAGGGTGCGAGAATCAAAGAATTCCCCAATGATCTCCGTCCGTCGGCTTAGCAAGACATACGGCGCCGCACGCGTCGTGGACGATGTCAGCTTTGACCTCTTCCCGGGAACGGTAACTGCACTCCTGGGGGGCAATGGCGCGGGCAAGTCCACCTTGCTCAAGCTCATGGGTGGAGTGCTGGCTCCGAATTCGGGAGAAATCAGGGCGGGGGCCGAGGCCGCCCCGCTCGCGTCGATCCGCGATGCCATGCGGCTCGGCGTCCGGAGTGCGCATCAGGAAGGCTCGCTCATCCCCGCGTGGACGGTAAGGGAGCATTTCACCTCTCTTCCCGCGGGCGCCGCCCCCCCGTGGGCGCAACTCGCGCCGCACATCGACCCAGACGCGACGGTCGGGGCGCTTCCGCAGCGGGACCAGCAACTCCTCGAAGTCTGCCGAGCCGTCTACGGACGGCCGCAGGTGATCCTCGCCGATGAGCCTACGGCCGGTCTCGAGCCGGAACTCAGCGCGCGCATCGTAAAGGCGCTCCAGTCGGCTGCCGCGGCCGGCGCGGCCGTCCTGTGGGTGACCCACGATCTTGAAGTGGCGCTCGCATCGGTGGATCGTGTTCTCGTGCTGCGCGGCGGCCGGCTCGTGCGCGATGCCCCTGCCACAGACGCGACGGTTCGGTCGCTTCTCGCCGACTTCACCGGGGGCCCGGAAGGTTTCGATACCGTCGTGGCACGACGTCCTTCCGGGGCTGACCCGGTGGGCCCCTGTTTCACGCTCGCGGGCGTGGCCCTTCCGCGGGGCCGCGTTGTGGGCATCGTGGCGAGATCGGCGGCGGGAGTTTCGACTGCGATGCGGCGCGCCGCCGGGCTTGCTCCCACGGCACGCTCGGACCCGTTGGGCTTCCCGGGCAGTCGCCCGAAAATCGGGTACATGAGCCGTGAGCGGTCTCGAGAGTGGGATTTCGATGGCCAGGATCTTTTGTTCAATCTTACCGCTTCCATCGTGGCGCCCCTGGCCCGGCATGGCTTGCGCGATCGACCGGGTGAGCGGGCGGCCGCCGAGGCGCTGGTGGAGGCGTTCAGCATTGTCGCGCCATCCCTCGAGGCAGGGGTGCACGAGCTAAGCGGGGGGAACCGTCAGAAAGTCGTACTCGCCCGCTTGGCATCGTCGCGACCCCAGATATTCCTGCTCGACGAACCCTTCTCCGGAGTGGACGCACCTACCCGGCGTACGCTAGCCGAGCAGCTCCGATCACTGGCAGGGGAGGGCGCGGCCGTGGCGATCTACTCGCAGGAACTGCCGGATCTGATTGGCGCCGCCGACCGGCTGGTGGCGATACGCGATGACGGTGCGACTATCGACATCGATGATTGGTCTCACCCTCGCGCAGCGGTCGAGGAGTGGCTCTCCGGGCCTGCCGGCGGGGAGCTCGCGGCGTGAAAGCGAAGGACCTGGCCACTTTCATCCTGCCCGTCAGCGCAGCGATAGCCGTGGTCGTAACCGCTCTCCTCCAGCCGCTCTTTCTGACCCCGGGCAATCTCCTTAACGTCGTCGGCCAGTCTGCGCCCCTCGCGGTGGTCGCCATCGCGCAGATGCTGCCGATCCTCACCCGTGGGCTCGACCTGTCGCAGGGAGGGGTCGTCGTCGCGACGAGCGTCGTATTCGCGCTGGTGGCCCAGTCGTTTGGCGCAGTCGCTGGAATGTGGGCGGGGCTGCTCGTCGGCGCCGGCGCCGGGTTCCTCAACGGCGCCGTCGTCGGAGGCGCAAAAGTTTCACCGTTCGTCGTCACCTTGGGCTTCGGTTCGGTCCTGCAGGGCGCCGCTCTTATACTCGCGAACGGTCAGCCAATCTCCAACGTGCCCGAGGGCTTTACCCTCCTTTACTACGGTCGGCCTTTCGGCATTCCCATCCCGCTCTTTGTCGTCGCGATCGTCTGGCTCTTGATCTGGTTCATGCTGCAGCGAACGACCATCGGTCGCTTCATCTACGCGGTCGGCAGCAACGAGCGAACGGCCTATCTTTCGGGTATTCCCACTCGAACGACTCTCGTTGCGGCCTATACGCTTTCCGGCTTGCTGACGTCGGTCGGTTCGCTTCTGCTGTCTTCGCGCATTGCCAGCGGCCATCCGACCGCCGGGTCGGACATGGCCCTGCAGGCGGTCGCCGCAGCGGTGATCGGTGGGGTCAGCTTGTTCGGAGGTCGAGGCGGAGTTCACGGCGCGGTGGCGGGAGCCGCGTTTCTTGGTCTGCTCGCAAACGCCCTCAATCTTCTGTCAGTCGCGTCTTTTGTTCAATTGATAGCGGTGGGCATTTCGATTATCCTTGCGGTGCTGATCGACCGTGTGCGTTTCGCGAATAGAGGGGGCGGCTGATGAACGTTGGAAGACGGACGTTGCTGGCGGTCGTCGTCTTGATGGCTCTTGCGGTGGCGGCAATTTTGATCTGGCAAAACTCGCGAGCGAACGACCGCACGTCAGTACGGACGAGCAACAACGGCCAAGTCGTCCGGCTTGCGGAAGGTGCCCCCGTCGAACAGCCGAAGCCAGCCCGTCGATACCGGATCGGAGTTCTCTTTCCCTTCTTGGCGTCGCCGTTCTGGGTGAACGAGGCCTATGGTGTGACGGATCAGGCGCGTGCGCTCGGTGTCGATCTGGTTTGGTACTCGGCCGATGGGTATGACAACATCGACAAGCAGAACAGCCAGCTGGAGGATCTTGTCTCGAAGCACGTCGATGCGATCCTGATCGCCGCCACCAGCAGCACGGGCACGGCACCGGTCGTTGACCGTGCGGCAGCAGCCGGAATTCCAGTATTCGCGCATGTGACGTCAAGCACGTCGTCTCACATCATCAGCGCAGTCCTCGACGACGATCTGGAGATCGGTCGGAAGCAAGCGGCTTTCCTGGGCAAGGCCTTGGGCGGCAAAGGACAGGTCGCCATGCTCAACGGACCGGCAGCGGCGGAGTGGTCCTCGCTGCGCGCTCGCGGCTTCAAAGAGGTGATCGCGCGGGACTTTCCGGGCATCAAGATTGTTGCCGAACGATTCGGCATTCCAGACCGAGCCGATGCGCAGCGTCTCGCGGAGGATCTGTTCTCGGCATTTCCAAAGCTGGCGGGGCTTTTCACGGTCGCGGACGGGATGGCGATGGGAGCCGCGGATGCTGCCCGCCAGGCCGGACGGCAGCCGGACGCGATGGTGATTACGACAGCTTCTTTCTCACGAGAAGCAGTACCCTACATGCTGAGCGGCGCAATCGACCTCAACGTCGACGAAAATCCGGTAAAAATCGGCCGTGTTGCGATCAACACAGTGGTGCATGGCCTCAACGGCAAGAGCATTCCGAAAACCACCTACGTGCCCAATCCGGCTATGACGCGAGAAACAGTCGGCAAGGTCGATCCCAAGCTGCAATGGGCTCCCGACACTTGGCGATTGCGCTAGGGGCCGTCTCCCCCCGCTAAGCCCCCGTTCACCCCCGCCCGCTACACCGGCCGCATTGCCAAGCTCCGCCGAAATCCTATTTAGGGGCGAGAGAGACACGAAAGCGGAGGTACCTCACGGCCGGCCCCTCCCGCCCCCATGAAAGTACGACTTCGTTAGATCGCGCCCAGGCTCCGCCCTCCAGAAGCCTGCTGGTCCTTCGTGGTCACTTTCAGGGACCGCGCAGCCAAGAGTTGAGGACGCACCCCCCGACTCGCCGTTGCGTGCCCCGAACCTCGGCCCCTCCGCCCTCCTTCGCGTCTCCGCGCCTCCGCGTGAACCAGACCGGCGGCCCCGCCTGTACCCCCGTTCCCGGAAACGCCCCGGCCGGAAAGCCCCCGTTCACCTCCCGCGCGTACATTGCGCTCCCCGCCCAAAATCCTATTTAGGGGCGAGAGAGACACGCGCGTACGAAGGTACCTCCTCGGCATCCCCACCCAGGGCCCCCGTCGACGTACCGGCTCGATGGGATTTATCATGGCCAACGACCCCAACCAGAAGCCCGACAAGGATCCGAACGGCTCCGCCAATCGGTGGATGAAGTCGCCGGCCGCCTAGGGGCCCGTCTGGCTCCGCCTTCTCCCACAGTGCCGTGCTGCGCTTTCGAGGCCGCCGGCACTGCTTCATCTCCGCGCCTCCCCGTGAGCTCCCCTTCTCCGCGTGAACGAAGGCAGCCCACCACCCGACCGCCGCCTTTCGAAAAGGTCGCCGCCGGCAACCCCCATTCAGCTCCCGCACCTCTCGTGCGGGCGGGTCTGTGTTCAGAGGCGCGACAGACACGCGGCGGCGGCGGGCGCGCACCTGGATCGCCGCGCGCCCGGCCACCGCCGCGGCCCTCGGGCCCCTAGTTCCCGAGCACGGCGCTCAGCGAGCAGGGCGTGTCGACGATCAGCGTGGAATTGCGGATCGACTGCCAGACCGCCTGCACCGGGATCGGGCTGGGGCCGAGCTTCACTTCCACCACCAACGTCGTCGGGACGCGCCCGGCGTCGTTGCCGAGAATCTGCGTCGAATAGGAAAAGCAGGCAATCGGCGTCGTCGCCGGCGCCGGCAGCGCGTTATTGATCTTCAGCCCGAACCATGCCGCAGGATGGTTGTTGCCCGTCGCGTACGGGTTCGGCACGTTCAAGAAAATCAGCGCCCGGTCGTGATCGGCATTCGCAGCGGGCAACGTTATCGCGAGTCCCTGCATGTTGGCCCAGCTCTGACTGGTGGTCGTCTGATGGACAGGCGTGGTTTGCACGTAGAATATCTTTGAGCTCGTCATGATCCCTCTCCCCACTCATGTTGACGATCTCATCATCTACTCGAGCGTTTGCCAGGAAAGGCAAGCTGGACTCCGTCCGTTTCGAAGGGGATGGTCAGGAATTGAGGCGGAGATCGGCCCGTTTTGCTGGGGAATGCGCTGACCCGGTGGCGGAGCGCCGCTTGCCGCCGTCCGGCTAAGCCCCCGTTCACCTTCGCCCGCTACACCTCCCGCGCATTGCCAAGCCCCGTCGAAATCCTATTTAGGGGCGACAGAGACGATCGCTGGTACGCGCTGGGCGCCCCTTCTCCATCCGGGGCCCCATGAAAGTACCACTTTCATGGGAAGCGAGCATGAGCGAGCAGCATAACCAGAAGCCCGACAAGGACCCGAACGGCTCCGCCAATCCGTGGATGAAGTCGCTGTTCATCTGGGCGGGGATCCTGCTTGCGCTCGTGCTGTTCGTGCAGATCGTCGACGGGGGCGGGCGGGCGGCGGCCGGGCAGGCGGTGCCTTATTCGGAGTTCCTGTCGAAGGTCGACGACGGGTCGGTGCGCGAGGTCGCGATCGGCAAGGAGACGATCTCGGGCAAGTACACGTCGGGCGAGGCGTTCCGGACCAATGCGGTGCCGGATCCCGAGCTCACCAAGCGGCTTCGCGACCACAACGTGCAGTTCGCCGGGCAGCCGGAGCAGCAGACCTCGATCTGGGTCTATCTGCTCATGCAGTCGCTGCCCTTCCTGCTGATCCTCGGCATCGCCTTCTTCATCATGCGGCAGATGCAGAAGAATGCGGGCTCGGGCGCGATGGGGTTCGGGCGGTCGAAGGCCAAGCTCCTGACCGAGAAGCAGGGGCGGGTGACGTTCGACGACGTCGCCGGCATCGACGAGGCGCGCGAGGAATTGCAGGAGATCGTCGATTTCTTGAAGGACCCGACGAAGTTCGCGCGGCTGGGCGGCAAGATCCCGAAGGGGGCGCTGCTGGTCGGGCCTCCGGGCACCGGCAAGACCTTGCTCGCGCGGGCGATCGCCGGCGAGGCGAACGTGCCCTTCTTCACCATCTCGGGCTCGGATTTCGTCGAGATGTTCGTCGGAGTCGGCGCCAGCCGCGTCCGCGACATGTTCGAGCAGGCCAAGAAGAACGCCCCCTGCATCGTCTTCATCGACGAGATCGACGCGGTCGGGCGGCATCGCGGGGCGGGGCTCGGCAATGGGAATGACGAGCGGGAGCAGACCTTGAACCAGCTGCTCGTCGAGATGGACGGCTTCGAGGCGAACGAGGGGATCATCATCATCGCCGCGACCAACCGGCCCGACGTGCTCGACCCGGCGTTGCTGAGGCCCGGCCGGTTCGACCGGCAGGTGGTGGTGCCGCGGCCGGACATCGACGGGCGCGAGAAGATCCTTGCCGTCCACATGAAGAAGGTGCCGCTGGCGCCGGACGTCGATGCGCGGACGATCGCGCGCGGGACGCCCGGCTTTTCCGGCGCCGACCTCGCCAACCTGGTCAACGAGGCGGCCCTGCTCGCGGCCCGCAAGGGCAAGCGCCTCGTCGCGATGAGCGAGTTCGAGCTCGCCAAGGACAAGGTGATGATGGGCGCCGAGCGCAAGTCCATGGTGATGACCGAGGACGAGAAGAAGGCCACCGCCTATCACGAGGCCGGCCACGCCCTCGTCTCGCTCCACGTCCCGGGCTGCGACCCGCTGCACAAGGTAACCATTATTCCGCGCGGCCGGGCGCTGGGGGTGACCTGGAACCTGCCGGAGCGGGACCGCTATTCGATGACCATGAAGCAGATGAAGGCGCGGCTCGCGCTCTGCTTCGGCGGACGCATCGCGGAGCAGCTCATCTACGGCCAGGACGAATTGAACACCGGCGCGTCGAACGACATCCAGCAGGCGACCGACATGGCCCGCGCCATGGTCATGGAATACGGCATGTCGGAAAAGCTCGGCTGGCTCCGCTACAAGGACAACCAGGAGGAGGTGTTCCTCGGCCACAGCGTCTCGCGCAGCCAGAGCGTCTCCGAGCAGACCGCGCAGCTGATCGACCAGGAGGTGCGCCGCCTGATCGAGGAGGCCGAGGCGATCGCGCGCGGGGTCCTCACCGAGCATATCGAGGAGCTGCACCGGCTGGCCGGCGCTTTGCTCGAATATGAGACGCTGAACGGCGAGGAATCGAAGAAGGCGATCCGCGGCGAGGATATCGGCCGCGAGGACCCGACCAA
>Ga0070692_10000569_pt1 | contig 11563 bp, 6 predicted proteins | sample KBSK1102metaG_FD_64675 | JGI IMG/M metagenome (GOLD analysis project Ga0070692, IMG submission 64675) | Corn, switchgrass and miscanthus rhizosphere microbial communities from Kellogg Biological Station, Michigan, USA - KBS K1-10-2 metaG | ecosystem: Host-associated > Plants > Roots >...
AACATCTCCGCTTACCCGGAGAACTGGTCGGGCCATGGCGCCGAGGCCAACCGCTACCGTTTCCAGTGGACCGCCCCTATCCACATGTCGCCGCATGATCCGAAGACCGTCTACCACGCGTCCCAGGTCCTGTTCAGGACCACCGACGGCGGCCAGTCCTGGACGGCGATCAGCCCCGACCTGAGCCGCAACGACAAGTCGAAGCAGAAATGGTCGGGCGGCCCGATCACCGGCGACAACACGGGGGTCGAGTGGTACGGGACGATCTTCGCGGTCGCCGAATCGCCGAAGGAGAAGGGGCTCATCTGGGCGGGGACCGACGACGGCCTGGTCCACATCACGCGCGACGCCGGGGCGCACTGGACCAACGTCACGGCCGGCCTCAAGGGGCTGCCGGAGTGGGCCACGGTCAGCGTCATCGAGCCGTCCCCGCACGATGCCGCCACGGCTTACGTCGTGGTGGACGCCCACCGGCTGGACGACATGCGCCCGTACATCTGGAAGACGTCGGACTACGGGAAGTCGTGGAAGAGCCTCGCGGCCGGGCTCCCGAAGGACGTCTATCTCCACGCCGTGCGCGAGGACCCGAAGCGCCGCGGTCAGCTGTATCTCGGCACCGAGCGGGGCGTGTCGTTCTCGCGCGACGACGGGGCCACCTGGACGGTCCTCGGGCTGAACCTGCCGACCGTCGCCGTGCACGACCTGGTCGTGAAGGACAACGACCTGGTGGTGGGCACGCACGGCCGCTCGATGTGGATCCTCGACGACCTGACCCCGCTGCGCGACTGGTCGAAGACGATCGCCGACCAGCCGGCGCACCTGTTCCCCCCGCAGCAGGCGGTAAGGTGGGAGTTCCGCTCCTCGTTCAGCGGAGACGATGTCGGCGAGAACCCGCCCTACGGCGCCGTCCTGAGCTACTACCTGAAGAAGAAGGCGGAGGGGGACCTGAAACTGGAGATCCTCGACGCCGGCGGTGCCGTGGTCCGCACGTTCTCCAGCAAGAAGGAGGAGCCGGAGTACGCGAAGGACGATCCGGACGGCGGCTGGGGGGACGACGAGAGGCCGGTCCTCTCGACCGAGGAGGGGGTGCAACGGATCGCCTGGGACCTCGAGTACGGCCCGGCCGTGAAGATCAAGAAGGCGAAGACCGAGGGGAACCCGGAGGCCGCGCCGCGCGCCGTCCCGGACGTCTACACGGCGCGACTGACCGTGGGGGACAAGACGATGACCACCGCGATCGAGGTCCTCCCGGATCCCCGCCTGCAGATCCCGGCGTCGGACATCGCCGAGCAGGTCAAGTTCGCGCGCCAGGTCCAGGACCAGGTGACCCGCCTGTCCGGCATCGTGGCGCGGATCCGATCGGTGCGCGACCAGCTGAAGGTCAAGTCGGAGGCCCTCGACGGCAGCGCGCCGGCCGCCGCCTGGAGCAAGGCGGCCGCCGACCTGATCACGAAGTGCACGGCGCTCGAGGAGAAGATCCATCAGCCGAAGGCCGAGGTCGAGTACGACATCCTGGCCAAGGGGGCCCGCCTCTACAGCCGTCTCGCCCCCCTGCTCGGCTATGCCTCGGACGGCACCGGAGCGCCGACGAAGGGGATGCGCGAGGTCTTCGACGGGCAGGTGAAGGAGCTCGACGCGCTCGAGGCGGAGTGGAACGCCCTCGTGGCCGGAGATCTCGCCGCCCTCGACCGCAGGGCGAAGGAAGCGCACCTCGATCCGGTCGTGGTCCCGGCCGCCGCGGCGCGCTGATCGACTGCCTGTTGCAGCCGCCCCTCGGGAGGGAGGAGACTCGATGCGCATCCTGAAGAAGCTCGCGATCGTCGTGGTGCTGCTCTGCGCCGTCCTGGCCGGCGTCGCGCTGCTGCTGCCTCGGCGGGTGCACGCCGAGAGGGCGGCGGTGATCGACGCTCCCCGCGCGACCGTGTTCGCCCTGGTGAACGGGTACGCCAGCTTCAACAAGTGGTCGCCGTGGTTCGAGCTGGATCCCCAGGCGAAGTACACCTACGAGGGGCCCGCCTCGGGGGTCGGCGCGAAGATGTCCTGGGTCGGCGATCCGAAGACGGCCGGATCCGGGAGCCAGGAGATCGTCGAGAGCCGTCCGCACGAGCTGGTCAGGACCCGCCTCGATTTCGGGTCGCAGGGAACCGCCGAGGCGCAGTTCATCCTGACCCCCGAAGGGACCGGGACGCGCGTGACCTGGGGGTTCGACACCGACCTTGGAATGAACCCGGTCAGCCGGTACTTCGGCCTGATGATGGACAAGATGATCGGCTCGGACTACGAGAAGGGGCTGGCCGGCCTGAAGAAGCTGGCGGAGAGCCTGCCGAAAGCGGACTTCTCGACGCTCGAGGTCGAGACGGTGGACGTGCCGGCTGTGACCGTCGCCTACGTCTCGACGTCCTGCACCAGGGACGAGAAGGCGATCGGCGCGGCCATCACCTCGGCCTACGCCCAGGTCGGGAAGTTCATGGCCACCCAGCACCTGAAGCAGAGCGCCGCGCCCATCACCATCAACACGAAATGGTCCGAGGAGGCGTACGAGTTCGACGCGGCGATCCCCGTGGAGCAGGCCCCGGACAAGGAAGTCCCGCCGGCCTCGAAGGTCCAGGTCAAGCAGACGTACGCCGGCAAGGCCCTCAAGGTGGTCCATCACGGCCCCTACCGCGACATGCCGGCGACCTACGAGAAGCTCGCCGCCTACGCCGCCGCCTACGGCCACGAGGGGACGGGGCCGACCTGGGACCAGTACGTCAACGACCCGGGGAGCACGCCGGAGCCGGACCTGGTCACTCACATCTACATGCCGATCCGGTAGGCTCGTGGCCGAATACCTTCCCTGCGTCGAGGTCGAGGCCGGCGGCCCGATCACGAGCGCGGTCATCTGGCTCCACGGCCTCGGGGCCGACGGCCACGACTTCGAGCCGATCGTCCCGGCCCTGGGGCTGCAGGATCTGGGAGTGCGTTTCGTTTTTCCGCACGCGCCCCGCCGCCCGGTGAGCGTCAACATGGGGCTGATCATGCGGGCCTGGTTCGACATCAGGGGTCTGGACTTCGAAGGGAACGTGGACGAGAAAGGGATCGCGGAGTCGGTCGACCAGGTCGAGGCGCTCGTGGCGCGCGAAAAGGAGCGCGGCATCGACAGCCGGCGGATCGTCCTCGCCGGATTCTCCCAGGGGGGCGCCATCGCGCTCCACGTCGCCCTGCGCCACCCGGAGCCGCTCGGCGGGGTCGTGGCGCTCTCCACCTACCTTCCCCCCTGGCCGGGAGGGAGGGCAGAGACCGCGGGACGCCTCTCCGCCGGAAAACCGGAGACGGTCGCGGAGACGCTGCTGCCCGCGGTATTCCAGGCGCACGGTACGGACGACCCCCTGATCACCCCGGAGAGGGGCGAGGAGACGCGGGAGCGGCTGCGGGCCCTGGGCTGCACGGTCACGTGGAAGACCTACCCGATGGAGCACGCGGTCTGCCTCGAGGAGATTGCCGACATCAGCGCCTGGATGCGCTCACGACTCGGGATGCCGTCCCCAGCCTGAAGTTCCTTCCCGATACACGGGCCGGGTCCCCGGCCCGGAGTTTGCAGTTCCCCTGAACCGACGGCATCGAGGGGCGGCCGGGGCATCCGGCTGGTGGCTGCCGGCGCAATCGGTTCGCCAGTCGCCATTTTCTCCCGGGTTCGAGCGCAGATTTTTCTCCGCTCGCCCCCCTCCCCGCCGGTTTCGGAGGCCTTGCGTGTACAGAATCGTGAGACGGGAGCAGTTCGGGCCGGTGACCTTCCTGTGGGACGTCGAGGCCCCGGACGTGGCCCGGGCGGCCCGCCCCGGCCACTTTCTGATGGTGCGGATCGACGAGCGGGGTGAGCGCATCCCCCTCACGGTGGCCGACTACGACAGGGCGCGCGGCACGGTGACGGTGGTCATCCAGGCGGTGGGAAAGACGACGCGCCAGATGATGGCCCTCCCCGAGGGGGCCTCGATCCTCGACTTCGTGGGGCCGCTCGGCGTCCCCAGCCACATCGGCACGCCGGGGAAGGTCGTCCTGGTGGGTGGCGGCCTGGGAGTTGCTCCCGTCTTCCCGCAGTTGCGGGCGTTCAAGGAGAACGGGAACTTCACCCTGTCGGTCGTCGGCTTCCGATCGCGCGGGCTCATGTTCTGGGAGGACCGGTTCCGGAGCTACAGCGACGAGCTGCACGTGACGACCGACGACGGCTCGTACGGCATGAAGGGGATCGTGACCAAGGCGCTCGAGCGTGTTCTGGAGACCCACCCCGACGTCGCCGAGGTCGTCGCGATAGGCCCTCTGGTGATGATGCGGGCCTGCGCCGAACTGACGCGGCCCCGCGGCATCCGGACCCTGGTGAGCCTCAACTCGATCATGGTGGACGGCACCGGCATGTGTGGATCCTGTCGCGTGACGGTCGACGGAGTGATGCGCTTCGCCTGCGTGGACGGCCCCGACTTCGACGGCCACAAGGTCGATTTCGCGGAGCTCATGCTGAGACAGAAACGTTTCGAGAGGGAGGAGAAGGAGGCGCTGGAGCGTTATCAGAGGGAGGCCGCGGCGGTTGCCTCGCTGCCGCCTCCCTCGGGGGATCCCTCCGACTCGGTCTCCGTCCACCGGGCGAAGCAGGAGATCTCTCGTGCCGGGATCGCCGCGCGCATCGAGGACGTCCCCACCCCCCTGGAGCCGACCGCGTCCGGAGCGCCGCCGCTCGTCAAGACCATCCGGACCGTCGAGCCGCAGAGGACGCCCATGCCGGAGCAGTCACCGGATCTCCGAAGACACAACTTCGACGAGGTGGCGCTCGGGTTCTCCCTGAAGGACGCCCTGCGCGAGTCGAACCGCTGCCTGGCGTGCAAGAAACCGCGCTGCGTCCCCGGCTGCCCCGTCGGCATCGACATCCCCGGTTTCGTCTCGGCCGTGGCCCGCAAGGATTTGCGCGAGGCCTACCGGATCCTCAAGGCCTCGAACGCGCTGCCCGCCGTCTGCGGCCGCGTGTGCCCGCAGGAGAGCCAATGCGAGGCGACCTGCATCGTAGGGAAGAAGCTCCAGCCGGTGGCAGTCGGCCGTCTCGAGCGCTTCGTGGCCGACTTCGCCGTGGCGCGCGGGTGGGACGATCTCTCCGACGTGCCGAAGACCGGCAGGAAGGTCGCCATCGTCGGATCGGGTCCGGCGGGACTCGCCTGCGCCGGAGACCTGATCAAGCGGGGGGTCGGCGTCACGATCTACGAGGCGCTGCACGTCGCCGGCGGCGTGCTCAAGTACGGCATCCCCGAGTTCCGGCTGCCGAACCACATCATCGATCTCGAGATCGGCAACCTGCGGCGCCAGGGGGTCGAGTTCGTCCTGGATGCCGTCATCGGCAAGGTGTTCACCGTCCCCCAGCTTCTCGGCGAGATGGGCTACGACGCGGTCTTCATCGGCACGGGGGCCGGCTCGCCGAAATTCATGAACATCCCGGGGGAGTCGCTGAACGGCGTGTTCTCGGCGAACGAGTTCCTCACCCGCGTGAACCTGATGCGCGGCAACGAGAAGCCGCTCTACGACACGCCGGTCGGCATGGGAAGGAAAGTGGCCGTCGTCGGGGCGGGCAACACGGCCATGGACTCGGCGCGCGTCGCCCTGCGCATCGGCGCGGAGGAGGTCTCGATCGTGTACCGCCGCAGCCAGAAGGAGTCTCCGGCACGCGCCGAGGAGCTGCACCACGCCATGCAGGAGGGCGTCCGGTTCCACTGGCTGACGAACCCGGTGCGCATCCTGGGGAACGAGGCGGGCTGGGCCCGCGGCCTGGAATGCATCGAGATGGAGCTGGGCGAGCCCGATGCCTCAGGCCGGCGCCGTCCCGTGCCGAAGCCGGGAACGGAACGGGTCCTCGACGTCGACACGGTGGTCACCGCGCTCGGCACGACCGCGAACCCGATCCTGGCGCAGACGACCCCGGGGCTGCGCATCAACACGTGGGGCTACATCGATATCGACGCGGCGACTTGCGAGACGTCGCTCCCCGGCGTGTTCGCCGGGGGAGACATCGTGACGGGATCGGCGACCGTCATCCTGGCGATGGGGGCGGGCCGCAAGGCGGCCGCGGGCATCCTGCGCCATCTCGGAGTCGTGCGCCACGCTTCGGCCGACCCGGGGCCCGCCGCGCCCCAGGCCAGGTCGGAGCCCGGAATCGCCGCGGCAACATAGAGCCCTGTCCGAGGAGGTCCGCGATGCCATCCACCTGCCCGAAGTGCCACGAAGTCGTCGCCGAAGACATCGTCTGCTGCGCCGATCGGACCTGCACGTGGGCATGCACCTCCTGCCACAAGATATCGAGCGGCTTCGCGATGCCCTACGGCCGGTGTTTTCTCTGCGGCGGCGGCCTGCAGGTGGTGCAGGGGCACGAGTTCGACGATCCGATGAAGGTGAAGCCGATCCGCGACGCCGTGCAGTTCGAGCTGAACTCCTACCACTTCTACCGCCTTGCCCTGCGGGTGGTGCGGGAGCCGCTTTTGCGGGCCATCCTCGAGCAGCTGTACCAGCACGAGGTCGACCACCTGCACCTGCTCCAGGACAGGTACCACACCCATCTCGACGAGGAGATCCTCGAGCTCCGTCCCGGCGTCGAAAGGATCCTGTCCGACAGCCTGTTCGGCGGGCTCGATCTTTCGGACACGCGCGAGGGCCCTCTCGGCCTCTATTCCAAGGCGATCGCCATGGAGCGCCGCACGCGGGACCACTTCAAGGGGCTCGCGAGGACCCTGCCCGACGGACCCGAGCGCGACGTCTGCCTGGAGCTCGCGGCCGAGGAGGAGGAGCACGTCGCGCTCCTCGAGTCCGAGCGGGAGCAGTTCGTCCGTACCCGGCACTAGGCGCGCGGCACGGGCACGCGCCGACCGTCGAGGACGAAGTTGATCTCGGCGCCGAGCGCGAAGATGGTCCCCGAGACGTACAGCCACAGAAGGACCGCGATCACCGATCCGATCGACCCGTAGGCCATCTGCTGGACCGACAGGGACCCGACGTAGATCCCGAAGAGCGCCTTCGACACTTCCCACAGCACGGCCCCGGCCAGGGCCCCGGGCCAGACCTGCCTGTAGCGGCGCCGCACGGAGGGACCGAAATGGTACAGGGTCAGGAGGAGGACGAAGTTGAAGGCGATCCCGGCGATCGTGCGGGCGGGGGCGGGGCGGATGGCGCTGATCCCGATCGAGAGAGGAATGAACAGGGTCAGGATGAGTCCCAGGAGGAGCCCGAGCAGTCGCCGGCGCCACAGGGGGCGCATGGCGGGGGCCCGGTGGATCCGGTTCAGGATCTGCTGCAGGTTGTCGAAGGCCCCGGTGGCGCTCCAGATCAGCAGGACCGATCCGAAGAAGCCGAGGCTGTGGCGCGCGTGAATGATGCGGTCCAAGGCGCTCGTCATGATCTCCGAGCTGAAGGGGAGAAGGTCCAGGATCTGGCGGGGCAGCTGCACCGACTCGTCCCGGGTGCCGTACACGAAGCCGAGGATCGACGCCAGGAGGAGCAGGATCGGGAAGAACGAGAAGAAGGTATAGTAGGCGAGGCTGGAGACGAGGATCGAGACGTGGTCCTCGCGGTACTTGTGCCAGAGCTGTGTGAAGAAATCTCGCGGCCCCGGGGTCACGGCGCGGCCTCCCGAAGCCGGCCATCATATTACGTTCCGGAGGCGCGGGGCCTCGCACCAGGCCCCGCGGCGTCCGGAACGCGGCCCGCCCCTGTGCCCGGGGCGGGCTCCCCGAAAAGCGCCTACCCGCCGACCGAGACCAGGACTTCCTTCCCCTTGAAGAGCTCGGGATCCAGGATGGTGACCTTGGCCGTGCCGGTCGCTTCGGAGGTCTCGACCGTGTAGTCGCGGCCTTCCTGGAAGATCGGCGGCAGCAGCCGGATCCGGCCGATGCTCTCGAGCCCGAACAGGCGCGGCTCGAGGTTGATCGTGGTCCCCTGCCTCAGGTCGAGCGACGCCTCGTACTGCAGCGGCTTGACGTCCTTGACGCGCTTCAGGACCGGCGAGAGGACGCCCTGGTCCTTGAGCGAGCGCTCGTTGGCGGCATGGTAGAACAGGCTGTTCTGCCGGAACGAGAGATCGCTCGACAGGCGCGCGACACTGTCCTCGAGCGACGCCTTGTTCGCCTGCAGCATCGAGATGTCCGACTCCAGCCCCGCCTTGACCTGCTGGAGGCTGCCCACCTCGGCCTGCGCGACGTCCCGCTCGGAGCGCGCCGTATCCCGCTCGCCGATCAGGTTGCGCTGGTTGGCGCGCCGCAGCGCATAGGGCAGCTGCTTGGCCTCGCCCCGGGTGACGTACGTGCGAAACGCGTCATCCTTCGGGTCGTAGGCGAACCAGACCTTGTTCCCTGGCACCAGCTCGTCGGTCTGGTCGGCCTCGGCGAGAAGGGTCTTGGCCTTCTCGGGCGGCAGCTGCATCTCGTTGACCAGGTAGTTCATCGCCAGGTCCTTGTGCCGGTCCCCCTTCTTGACCACGACGAACTTGTCCGGCAGGGCCTGCTCGAGGTGCATGACCTTTTCCTGGAGCGCCTGGAGCTCGTTCCGATCGGCGACGATGTGCTCGAGGAGGGACTTGTAGGAGACGTCCTTCTCCTGCGCGATCATCTGGTTCAGGACATCACGCTGGGCGTCGGTGAACTCCTGCCCGTAGATCTCGCTGAAATGGATCGTCCGCTCGCCCGCCTTGCGCGTCTGGTTGAACTCATCGATCCGCTTCATCGTGGCGTCGGTCGCCGCGTCGATCTTTTCCTGGTGGGTCTTGAGCTCCGCCAGGAGCTCCTCGGGCGTCTTGGGAACCGCCTTCGAGAACTTGAGGTCCTGCGTGCACGCCATGGACGCCACGGCGACCGCGACCATGACGAGCAACAGGACGGATGCCGCATTCCGCATCGTTTTCATGAGCCCTCCTAAGGAAGGAAAGAGGAACGAGCCGCTCGAGCCGGATTGTGCTAGACGCAAGCAGACTAGCAGAGTCAAGTGCATCAGCCCAGTTTTTCGGGATTTTTTTCGGAAAAAATTCCCGTCAGGAATGTGGACGCAGGCCGCGCACCGCGGCCTCGATCCGCCGGGTGGCGTCGGAGGCGTCCGACCCGGGATCGATCGTGAGGGGCGGGCCGAGGATCAGCCGGGTCCTGCCGAAGCGCGGCCAGTAGCGCCCGTCGGGCAGCACCTGGGCCGTCCCTTCGAGGAACGCCGGGACGACGGGGGCGCGCAATTCGCGGGCGAAGATCCCGATCCCCTTGCGGAACGCCTCCATGTCGGGCCCCGGGACGTGCCGGCCTTCGGGAAAGATCAGGATCGAGAAGCCGGCGTCCATCAGCTCGCCGGCATACGCCAGGCCGGCGCGCAGCCCGGCCGTCTCCGGCAGCGGCCAGGCGTTGAAGAAGAACTCGACCAGGCGAACCTGGAACCATTCCTTGGCGCGGCGGGCGGGGCCGCCGTCCGCCTCGCCGTAGAACACGCGGTGGTAGCGCGTCGTCATGCCGGGAGCGATCCGACCGCGCAGCGCCCGGGGGAGGGTCGCCTTGAACAGGCCCGTGTCCATGTAGCTCCGGTGGTTCGCGACGAACAGGTAGGGCGGGGCCGCCGCGCGCAGGTGCTCGAGGCCTTCGACCCGGGGCCGCGCGTAGAGCCGGACGAAGTGGACCATCAGGCACTCCTCGATCGCGCGGCGGGCCAGGCGCACCGGCCAGAGGCGCGTCCAGCGCGGCACGGGCAACGAGCCGCGCCCCTCGAGGACCAGTTCGTCCGGCGGGACGGGAGCCGCCGCGGGCGGGCTTTCCGGTGGGCGCGCGCCCGCCCCCGTTCCCGGCCCGCCGCCGGCGGAGGTGGCCAGGGTCGCAAGCCGCTCGAGGTCGCCGACGGTCGCGTCGCCCAGGCGCCCCTCGGGGAGGCGCGCGCCGAATTCCTCCTCGAAGGCGGCCGCCAGCTCCACCAGGTCGAGGCTGGCGAAGCCGAGTCCCTCGACCAGGCGCGTGTCCTCCCGGAGCGTGTCGGGCCCGACGCGCGCCAGCGAGGCGAGCAGGCGCCGCACGGCGGAGAGCCCCGCCGCGGCGCCCGACCCGGGGACGCCCGCCGGGGCCGCGCCGTCGCTCTCGAAGGCCAGGACGCGCTCGCGCACGACCCCCTTGCGGATCTTGCCGGTGGCCGTGCGCGGGAAATCGTCCTCCGGCCAGACGGTATGGCCGCGGACGCGCTGCTTCGGGAGCAGCCGCTCGTTGGCGCGGGCGACCGCCTGAGTCGGATCGGCGCCGCGATCCATCAGGAGCGCCGCGTGCACGCGCTCGCCTCGCGGCAGCGGCAGGCCGAAAACCGCGACGCCGCGCACGCCCGGCGCCCCGGCGAACGCCGACTCGACGTCGCCGGGATGCACGTTCTCCCCTTCGGACGTGACAATGACCTCTTTCAGCCGGCCGCGGATCGACAGGTGGCCGCGCGCGTCGAACTCTCCGACGTCGCCGGTCTTGAGCCACCCCTCGCTGTCCGCCTCCCGGTCCGCTCCGAGGTAGCCGGGCGTGACGTTCGGACCGCGCACCAGGATCTCCCCGTCCGGGCCGAGCCTCACCTCCTGCACCGCGAGCGGACGGCCGACGCTGCCGGCGTTCCGGTCGAACGGGCTCGAGACCGAGATGATCGGGGCGGTCTCGGTCAGGCCGTATCCCTGCACCACCAGGTAGCCGCTGCGGCGCCAGAACAGGTCGACCTCTTCCGGAAGCCTGGCCCCTCCCGAGACGATGAGCCGGAACCGCCAGCCGAGGACCCGCTGCATCGGCCAGAGGAGCGGGGCCTGGAGATAGAAGGGCCAGGAGGCGAAGCGCCGCTGGCGCGCCAGGCACCGTTCGAGCCGGCCGGACGCCTCGAGCGCGCGCCGCACCTCGGCCCCCAGGAGGTCGAGGAGCCGCGGCACGGTGAAGAGCCCCCAGGTGCGGAAGCGGCGCGACGCCTCGATCACTTCGAGGGGCCGCGCGGGGACCAGCACGATGGTGAGCCCCATGCCCAGGCCGAGGAACACGTTCATCGCCTGGCCGAACATGTGGGACAGGGGGAGGGTGGAGAGAAGGCGCAGGCTGCCTATCGGCCGGATGAGCGGCGCCCATTTGAGGTAGGCGCGCTCGATCGGGGCGAAGTCGCTGGCCAGGTTGCCGTGCGTCAGGATCACGCCGCGAGGATCGCCGGTCGTGCCGGAGGTGAACATGACGAACGCGCGGTCGTCGGGGCCGGGGTCCGGGGCGGGCCGGGACGGCCCGGCGGGAGCGGCGCCGCCTCCGGTACCCCACGACCCCGTGGCGATGCGCGCGACTCCCGGGGGGGGCGCGACGTGGGCCGGAGAGACGAGGAGCCGCGCGCCCGCCCGCTCCGCGATCCGGGCGCGCAGGTCGTCGGGCGACTCGGGATCGAGAGGGACGGCGACCCCGCCGGCACGGAGCGTTCCGAAGAGCGCCTCCACCCAGTCGGCCGAGTCGGGCCCCTGGAGGAGGACCGGATCGCCCGGCGTCAGCCCGGCGGCGACGAGCGCCTCCGAGCACGCGAGAACGCGCCGGTGCAGCTCGTCGTACGT
>Ga0070692_10000570_pt1 | contig 11561 bp, 7 predicted proteins | sample KBSK1102metaG_FD_64675 | JGI IMG/M metagenome (GOLD analysis project Ga0070692, IMG submission 64675) | Corn, switchgrass and miscanthus rhizosphere microbial communities from Kellogg Biological Station, Michigan, USA - KBS K1-10-2 metaG | ecosystem: Host-associated > Plants > Roots >...
CTGGTCTTGAGCTTCTGCGGCAGCGTCGCGACCTGCTGGGCGACATAATAGATGCCGACATAATGCGGGGCGATGGCGGCGGGGAGGAGCAGGCCGAGGATGGCGATGTCGAGACGGCGCGACCCCCATTCGATCGCGTCGGCGGCGGCGAGGGGGACGTTGCGCCGCGCGACCGCGAGGAGCTTGACCGGGTGCGGGCTCCAGCCGTGCGGCAGGCCGTAGCTGCGGAACAGCGGCACCAGGGCCGCGGCCAGCGCCGCGATCTCCGAGAGGATGTAGGCGACGATCAGGCCGTCGCGGGGCGTGACGAAATAGAGCAGGCCCGCGCCGATGCTGATCGTCCAGGGCTCGACCAGCGCGCGCGCCCGCACCGTCGCGCCCACGTCGTGGCGGTAGGCGAGCGCCGCGAGCGCGATGTCGCACCCCGCGACCGGGAAGATGGCCAGCGGCAGCAGCCATTCGCTGCCGTACATGACGCCATGGGGCGGGAACATCGCCATCGGGAAGACGAGAAGGAGGATCGTCGCGCCCGCCGAGGCGATCAAAGCAGCGAGCATCGCGTCGAAGACGATGCAGACATGCGGCTGGTCGGTCTCGGCGAGCTGCTGGGCGAGGCCGCGCTTCAGGCCGAGCGTGGCGAGCTGGGCGGCGAACTCGACGACGATGACGGCGTAGGCGAAGCGGCCGAGCAGCTCCGGCCCGTACAGCCGCCCGGCGATGAGCAGGAACGGGATGCGCGCTGCCAGCCGCAGCACGAAGCCGAAGAAGTTGGTCCGGCCGCCGCGGGCGAGGGCGGCGATGTCGTCCTGGGGGGAATCGGCCGGAGCCGCGCTCAATGCGCCGCGCCCCAATTGGGGCCGGTGCCGATCTCCACCCCGAGCGGGACGTCGAGGGTGACCGCCGGCTCGGCCGCGCTTTCCATGACCCGGCGGATCACGGCCGTCGCGGCGTCCACATCCGCCTCCGGCACTTCGAAGACGAGCTCGTCATGGACCTGCATCAGCATGCGGGTGCCTTCGAGCCCCTCCGCCGCCAGCGCCGGCCCCATGCGCACCATCGCGCGCTTGATGATGTCGGCGCTGGTGCCCTGGATCGGCGCGTTGATCGCGGCGCGCTCGGCGCCCTGGCGCTCGCCCTGGTTCTTGGCGCGGATCGAGGGGAAATGGGTCTTGCGGCCGAACAAAGTGGTAGTGAATCCGGTCTCGCGCACCTTGTTCAGCGTCTCGGCGATGTAGGACTGGATGCCCGGGAAGCGCTCGAAATAGCGGTCGATCATCGCCTGCGCCTCGTCCGCGGTGATCGACAGGCGGCCGGCGAGGCCCCAGCGCGAGATGCCGTAGAGGATGGCGAAGTTGATCGTCTTGGCCGAGGCACGGGTGTCGCGGTTGACCTCGCCGAACAGCTCCTGCGCGGTCATCGAATGGATGTCGAGGCCGTGGGCGAAGGCGGATTTGAGCTGCGGCACGTCGGCCATGTGGGCGGCGAGGCGCAGCTCGATCTGCGAATAGTCGGCCGAGAGCATGACATGGCCCGGCTCGGCGATGAAGGCGTCGCGGATGCGGCGGCCGATCTCGGTGCGGATCGGGATGTTCTGGAGGTTGGGATCGGTCGAGGAGAGCCGGCCGGTCTGCGCGCCGGAGAGGGAATAAGAGGTGTGGACCCGGCCGGTCTCCTTGTTGATCTGCTGCTGGAGCGCCTCGGTGTAGGTGGAGCGCAGCTTGGTGAGCTGGCGCCATTCGAGGACGAGCGCGGCGATCGGCACGCCCTCGCGCGACAGGCGCTCGAGCTCGGTGACGTCGGTGGACCAGGTGCCGGACTTGCCCTTGCGCCCGCCCTTGAGGCCCATCTGGTTGAACAGGACGTCGCCCAATTGCTGGGGCGAGCCGATGGTGAACTGGCAGCCGGCCTCGCCGCAGATCCGCTCCTCGAGCGCGGCTATCTGAACCGAGAATTCCTGGCTGAGCCGGCCCAGCTCCTCCCGATCGACCTTGACGCCATGGCTCTCCATCCGTGCCACGACCGGGACGAGCGGGCGGTCGACGGTCTCGTAGACCTGCGTCACCCGCTCGTACGGAAGCCGCGTCCTGAAGCGCTTCCACAGCCGCAAGGTGACGTCGGCGTCCTCGGCGGCATATTCGGTGGCGCGGTCGAGCGGCACCTGGTTGAACTTGATCTGCTTCTGCCCCGAGCCGCAGACGTCCTTGTAGGCGATGCAGTCGTGGTCGAGATGCTTCTTGGCGAGATCGTCCATGGCGTGGCTGTTGAGCCCGCCGGCGTCGAGATCGAAGCTCATCACCAGGCTGTCGTCGACCGGCGCGACACAGATGCCGCGGCGGTCGAAGACGATCCAGTCGAACTTGAAATTGTGGCCGACCTTGAGGATCGCCGGGTCCTCGAGCAGCGGCTTGAGCCGCGCCAGCGCCTCGGCGGCGGGGATCTGCTCGGGCCGCTCGGAGAGGAGATCGTGGCCGCCATGCTCCAGCGGCACGTAGCAGGCGCGATTGCAGTCGGTGGCGAGGCTGATGCCGACCAGCTTGGCGGTGACGCAGTCGAAGCCGTCGGTCTCGGTGTCGAGCGCGACGAAGCCGTTGGCGCGCGCCTCTGCGATCCAGCGGTCGAGGGCGTCGAGACTGGTGACGGTCTCGTAGAGCGAGCGGTCGATCTTGGGCTCGGGCCGCACCTCGCGCTGCTGCGGGGTCGCGGTGGGCGAGGCGGCGCCGGTCGCCGGCTTGACGTCGGTGCCGCCGCCGAGGCGGTTCAAGAGCGAGCGGAAGCCCTGCTCCTCGAGGAATTCGCGCAGCGGTCCGGGCGGGATGCCCTTCATCTCCAGCGCGTCGAGCGGCTCAGGGAGCGGCGAGTCGCAGACGAGGCGGACCAGCTCGCGCGACAGGCGCGCGCTCTCGGCATGCTCGATGAGATTCTGCTTGAGCTTCGGCTTCTTGATCTCCTCGGCGCGGGCGAGGACGGTCTCGAGGTCGCCATACTCCTGAATGAGCTGGGCCGCGGTCTTGGGACCGACGCCGGGGACTCCGGGGACGTTGTCGACGCTGTCGCCCATCAGCGCCAGCACGTCGCCGAGCTTCTCGGGGGGCACGCCGAACTTCTCGATGACATAGTCGCGCCCCAGGCGGCGGTCGTTCATCGTGTCGTAGAGGTCCAGCCGGCCCTCCTCGACGAGCTGCATCAGGTCCTTGTCAGACGACACGATGGTGACCTTCCAGTCCTCGGCGAGCGCGGCCTTGGCGTAGCAGGCGATGATGTCGTCGGCCTCCAGCCCCTCCTCCTCGATGCAGGGCAGCGAGAAGGCGCGGGTGGCGTCGCGGATCAGCGGGAATTGCGGAACGAGGTCGGGCGGCGGCGGCGGCCGCTGCGCCTTGTACTGGTCGTACATGTCGTTGCGGAAGGTGTGGGAGCCGGCGTCGAAGATCACCGCGAGGTGGGTCGGGCCTTCCTCCTTGTGCAAGCTCTCGGCGAGCTTCCACAGCATCGTCGTGTAGCCGTAGACCGCGCCGACGTTGAGGCCGTGCCGGTTGGTCAAAGGCGGCAGCCGATGGTAGGCGCGGAAGATGTAGCTCGATCCGTCGACGAGGTAGAGATGCGGGGAAGGCATCCCTTGGACTTAGCCAATATGGACGCGGAGACAACCTTCCTCGCGCGCCGGCGGGGCTTCCTCGCGCGCCGGCGGGGCTTCCTCGCGCGCCGGCGGGGCTGAGCGGCATGCACGCGCTCGACTTCCCGAAGCTCGGGCTGATCCTGTTCGTCGCCTGCCTGGTGGCGATGATCACCCGGCGGCTGAAGCTCCCCTACAGCGCCGGACTCGTCGCCGCGGGCCTCGCGCTGTCGCTCCTGCCGATCGGCTTTTCGGTGCGGCTGACGCCCGAGATGATCTTCACCCTGTTCCTGCCGCCCTTGATCTTCGAGGCGGCGATCCAGATTCCCTGGGCCCCGTTCCGGCGCGAGCTGCCGCTGCTCGGCGTGCTGGTGACGATCGGCGTGCTGCTCGCCGCGGCGGTGGTCGCTGCGGGCATGCACTATCTGATCGGCTGGTCGTTGCTCGGCGCCGCCTTCTTCGCCATCCTCGTCGCCGCGACCGATCCGGTGTCGGTGATCGCGATGTTCAAGAACGTGCCGGTCGAGCCGCGCCTCCATCTGCTGGTCGAGGCGGAAAGCCTCCTGAACGACGGCGTCGCGGCGGTGGGCTTCGCGGTGCTGGTGGTGATCGCCGGCGGGTCCGCCGTGACGGTGCCCGCGATCGGGCTCACGCTGCTGACCACCGCGCTCGGCGGGGTCGTCGCCGGCGCGGCGGTGACGCTGCCGCTCCTGCTTCTCGCCGGGCGCACCCAGGACCGGCTGGTCGAGATCACGCTGACGACGTTGGCCGCGTTCGGATCCTTCCTCTTCGCCGAGCACTTCCATGTCTCCGGAGTCCTTGCCGGGCTGACCGCCGGGCTCATCGTCGGCAATTTCGGCTGGCTGGGCTCGATCTCCGACACGAGCCGGCCGAACGTACTCTATTTCTGGGACTATGCCGCCTTCCTCGCCAACTCGTTCATCTTCATCCTGATCGGCGCGGCCGGGGCGGGGACTCCGATCCTGCCGGTGCTCGCGGCCGCCGGGGTGGCCATCGTGCTGGCGATGCTCGGACGGGCCGCGACCATCTACCCGCTCGCGCTCGCCTTCCGCCGCACCGCGCTGTGCCTCAGCGCCCCCTACCAGCACATATTGTGGTGGGGCGGCCTGCGCGGCGCGCTCGCGCTCGGCCTCGCGCTCGCCATCCCCGCCTCGGTACCGGAGCGCGAGCAGATCATCCCGGTCGCTTTCGCGATCGTCGCCTTCTCCGTCTTCGTGCAGGGCCTGACCATGGCGCCGCTCGTCCGCCGCCTGAAGCTGCTGCGCGACGAGCGCGGCTAATCCTCCGTTCAAGCCCGCCGCGTTATGACGCCATGGTGAAAGTCCTTTCGGCCCTCCTCGCCTTGCTCCTCGCGGCGCCCGGACCGGCTGCGCTTCCGGCGACGGCGGCGACGGCGGCGGCGTTCGTGCCCAGCCGCTTCACCGTCGAGGTGGTGGGACACGGCCCCGACGTGATCCTCATCCCGGGGCTCACGGCCTCGAAGGACGTGTGGCGCGCTACGGTCGCCGCGGTGCCGGGCTACCGCTACCATCTGATCCAGATATCGGGCTTCGCCGGCGCGCCGCCCCGCGGCAACCGCGAAGGACCGGTGGTCGCCCCGCTCGCCGAGGAGATCGCGCGCTACATCGACGCGAACCGGCTGCGCCGCCCTGCGATCGTCGGCCATTCGATGGGCGGGACGCTGGCGCTTATGCTGGCGACGCGGCACCCACGGCTGGTCGGCCGGGCGATGGTCGTCGACATGCTGCCGCAACCCGCCGAGCTGCTCGGCACCAGCGCCGAGGGCATACGCGGCCTCGCCGACATGCTGGCGAGCGTCTCCGGCACGAGCTTTGGCCAGAGCCTGATCGATTCGGCGGTGCGCATGTTCGGCAACGCCGCGCCGGTGAACGCGAAAAGCGACCGCGACGTCGTCGCCCGCGCCGCGCACGAGCTTGCGCTGGCCGATCTCACCCCCGAATTGGCGCGCATCCAGGCGCCGCTCACCGTGCTTTACGCCAGCCCGGCCGACAGCCTCGCCGCCACCGCCGACGGCGTCTACCGCCGCGCCTATGCCGGCGATCCCGCCGCCAGGCTGGTGCGCATCGACGGCAGCAGCCACATGATCATGGCCGACCAGCCGGCGCGGTTCGCGGAGGAGCTGAGGCGGTTCTTGTCGTCGTCACCCCGGACGTGATCCGGGGTCCATGAACACGCAGGGTGCGGAGCCTCGCTGTCCGTGTTCATGGATGCAGGATCAAGTCCGGCATGACGGTTACGGCACCAGCACCGTGTCCTTCGCCTCGGGCAGCGTGTCGGGAAAATCCAGCGTGTAGTGGAGGCCGCGACTTTCCTTGCGGGCGAGGGCGGAGCGGACGATCAGCTCGGCGACGGTCACGAGGCTCCTCAATTCGATGAGGTCCGCCGTCACCCGGAAGTGGCCGTAATAATCCTCCGTCTCCTGCCGCAGCAGCGCGACGCGGTGGAGGGCGCGCTCGAGCCGCTTGGTGGTGCGCACGATGCCGACATAGTCCCACATGAAGCGGCGGATCTCGCGCCAATTGTGGTGGACGACGACCTCCTCATCGGAATCGGTGACCCGGCTTTCGTCCCAAGCGCGGATCGGCGGCGGCGGCGGCAGGTCGTCGAAACCGTCATTGATATGCTCGGCGGCGGCGACTCCGAAGACGAGGCATTCGAGCACAGAGTTGGAGGCGAGGCGGTTGGCGCCGTGGAGGCCGGACATGGTGACTTCGCCGGCGGCGTACAGGCCCGGAAGGTCGGTGCGGCCGTCCAGGTCCACGACGATGCCGCCGCACGTATAGTGGGCGGCGGGGACGACCGGGATCGGCTCGCGGGTCACGTCGATGCCGAGCTCCGCCAGCCGCGCGGCGATGGTCGGGAAATGGGCGCGGACGAAATCGGTCTGGCGGTGGCTGATGTCGAGGTGGACATAGTCGAGGCCGAGGCGCTTCAATTCATGGTCGATGGCGCGGGCGACGACGTCGCGCGGCGCGAGCTCGGCGCGGGCGTCGAACTCGGGCATGAAGCGGCGGCCGCTGCCCGGCAGTTTGAGCTGTCCGCCCTCGCCGCGCATCGCCTCGGTGATCAGGAAGTTGCGGACCTCCTGGTGGTATAGGCAGGTCGGGTGGAATTGCGCGAACTCCATGTTGGCGACCCGGCAGCCGGCCCGCCACGCCATGGCGATGCCGTCGCCGGTCGAGCCCTTGGGATTGGTCGAATAGAGCCAGGCGCGGCTCGCCCCCCCGGTCGCGAGGATGGTTGCGCGCCCGGTGAACAGATCGACCCGGCCCCGCTTCCGCTCGAGCGCGTAGACGCCCCACACCCGCGCCGCGCCGTCGCCCGCCACACTATGCCGGCCGGTGGCGAGGTCGATGGCCGCGCGGCCCGGAAACAAAGTGATGTTCGCCCGCGCCGCCACCGCCTTTTCGAGCGCGTGCTGGACGGCCGCACCGGTTGCGTCGGCGACGTGGACGATGCGGCGGTGGCTGTGGCCGCCCTCGCGGGTGAGGTGCCAGCCCGCCTCCCCGCCCTGGTCGAACGGCACGCCGAGCGCGGCCAGCCGGTCGATGGCGGCGGGGGCGTTGCCGACCACGAATTCCACGGTGCGGCGGTCGTTGAGCCCCGCGCCGGCGACGATCGTGTCCTCGACATGGCTGTCGAACGTGTCGCCCGGCTCGAGCACCGCCGCGATTCCGCCCTGCGCCCAGGCAGTCGAGCCTTCGGAGATGTCGCCCTTGGCGAGCACCGCGATCCGGAGGTGCGGCGCGAGCGCCAGCGCGGCGGAAAGGCCGGCCGCGCCGGTGCCGACGATGACGACGTCGAATTCGTGCTTCAAGCGACGGCGCCCGCCGCATCGGCGGCGCGGGTGAGATTGAGGAAGACGTCCTCCAGGTCCGCCTCGCGGGTGGAGACGTCGACGATGCCGAGGCCCTCGCGCTGCAGCGCGGCGAGCACCTCGCCGGCATTCACCTTGTCCTTGCGGTAGGTGATGGCGAGGGTGCGATCGCCCTTGCGCTCGATCTTCTCGAAGCAGCTCGCATCGGGCGCGTGGACGATGTCGCGGTCGACGGTGACCTCGACCGCCTTCTCCTGCGCCATGCCGACCAGCGTCCGAGTCGCCTCATTGGCGATGAGGCGGCCGTGGTTGATGATGGCGATGCGGTCGCACAGATTCTCCGCTTCCTCGAGATAATGGGTGGTCAGCACGATGGTGACGCCGCGCTCGTTCAACTGGCGCACATAGGCCCAGAGCTGCTGGCGCAGCTCGATGTCGACGCCAGCGGTCGGCTCGTCGAGGACGAGGATGGGCGGCGAATGGACCATCGCCTTGGCGACGAGCAGGCGCCGCTTCATGCCGCCGGACAAGGTGCGCGAATAAGCGTTGGCCTTGTCCGTGAGGTGCATGGCGCGCAGCAGCTCGGCGGTCTGGCGCTTGCCCTTGGGCACCCCGTAGAGCCCGGCCTGGATCTCGAGCGTCTCGGACGGCGTGAAGAAGGGATCGAACACGATCTCCTGCGGCACGATGCCGATCGACACCTTGGCGTTGCGCGGGTGGGCATCGATGTCGAAGCCCCAGATCGTCGCGGTGCCGCCGGACTTGTTCACCAGCCCGGCGAGGATGTTGATCATCGTCGACTTGCCCGCGCCGTTCGGTCCGAGGAGGCCGAAGATCTGCCCCCGCGGCACCTCGAGGCTGACCCCGTCGAGCGCCCGCTTGCCGCCGGCGTAGGTCTTCTGAAGGTCGACGATCGAGATGGCGCTGTCGGTCATGGCGCCGCCCTAGTCCGCGCCGGGGACGGAAGCGAGGGCCTCGGCGATCAGGCGGCGGCTGTTCTCGACGCCGTAGAGGGCGATGAAGCTGCCCATGCGGGGCCCCTGCTCGCTTCCGAGCAAGGTTTCATAGAGCGCCTTGAACCAGTCCCGCAGGCGCTCCTTGCCGTAATGGCGCTTGCCGATCTCGTAGATGTGGTTCTGGAGGGCCGTGGCGGGGTCCTCTCCACCTTGGCCGGCCTCGTCGCCGGCGAGGAGCGCGTCGAGCTCGCGCAGGGCGGCGGCTTCCTCGGGGGTCGGCGACCGCCGGCGTAGCGCCGGCGCGACGAACCGAGCGGCATAGTCCACCGCATGGCCGACGAGCTTGTCGAGCTCCGGATAGCTCTCCGGCGACAGCGCCGGATTGTAGCGGCGAAGGAAGCTCCAGATCGTGCTGCGGTCGCCGACGCCGGGAAGGCTCGCGATGTTGAGCAGCAGCGCGAAGCTGACCGGCAGCCGCGCCTCCGGCACCTTGCCGTCATGGATGTGGTGGACCGGGTTGCCGAGCCGCTTGTCCGCCTCCTGCGTCGGGTAGAGGGCGAGCGACTGGTAATATTCGTCCACGGCGCGCGGGATGACGCCGAAGCTCAATTGCTTCGCCCGCTTCGGCTCCCGGTAGATGTAGAAGGCGAGGCTCTCCTCGGGCGCGTAGGTCAGCCATTCGTCGATGGTGACGCCGTTGCCGCGGGTCTTCGAGATCTTCTCGCCATTCTCGTCGAGGAACAATTCGTAGTTGAAGCCCTCGGGCGGGCGGGCGCCCAGGATGCGGACGATCTTGGAGCTTTGCGTCACGCTGTCGATGAGGTCCTTGCCCGACATCTCATAGTCGACGCCGAGCGCGTACCAGCGCATCGCCCAGTCGACCTTCCACTGGAGCTTGGCGCCGCCGCCGAGCGCTGATTGCTCGACCGGCTGGAGGGTCACCGGGTCGGTGTAGCGGATCAGCCCCGCCTCGGCGTCGACCACCGCCACCGGCACCTGCAGCACCTTCCCGCTCTCGGGGCTGATCGGCAGCACCGGCGAGTAGGTCTGGCGCCGCTCCTCGCGCAGGGTCGGCAGCATCACGTCCAGGATGGCGTCATAGCGCCGCAGCACTTGGCGCAGGGCCTCGTCGAACCGGCCCTTATTGTAGCAGGCGGACGAGGAGAGGAATTCGTAGTCGAATCCGAAGCGGTCGAGGAATTGACGCAGCAGGTTGTTGTTGTGCGCGGCATAGCTTTCGTGGCCGCAGCCATAGGGATCGGGCACCCGGCTCAATGGCTGGTCGAGATGGGCGTGCATCATGTCCTGCTGGGGCACGCCGGGCGGAACCTTGCGCATCCCGTCCATGTCGTCGGAGAAGGCGATGAGGCGGCTCGGCCAGTCGACCATCTCGGAGAGAGCGTGGCGGACCATCAGCGTCCGCGCCACCTCCTGGAAGGTGCCCAGGTGCGGCAGGCCGGACGGGCCGTAGCCGGTCTCGAAGACGATCTCGCCCTTCTCCGGCCCGTTCGGGTAGCGCTTCAGGATCTTGCGCGCTTCCTCATAGGGCCAGGCCTTGGAGACGAGCGCGGCTTCGCGCAGGGCGGCGGGGACGGTCATGGCCCGGCTCCTAGCGAAGCGGGGGGCGCTCGGCTAGAACCGGCCGGCCATGGGCTCCCTCCCCGCCGTCCCCGAACATGAAGGCGTCGACCGCGCGCGCTTCGAGGCGGAGATCGTGCCGGCCGGGCGCCCCGCCGTGCTGCGCGGGCTCTGCGCCGGGTGGCCGGCGGTGGCTGCCGCACGAGAGGGGGACGCGGCGCTTGCGAGCTATTTGGGCGCGCGGGCGGCGGACACGCCCTTCGAAGCCTGGTTCGGAGCGCCGGAGATCGGCGGCCGCTTCGGCTATTCGGACGATTTCCAGGCCTTCAACCACGAGCGACGCCTCGCCACGGTGGACCAGCTGCTCGACCTCCTCCTGCGCCAGCGCGGGCACGAGCAGCCTTATTCCATGTACGCCGGCGCGATCCCGGTGGCGAAGCACCTCCCGCGTCTCCGCGCCGAAATTCCGATGCCGCTGCTGGACGAAGGCCGCGAGATGCTCGTCTCCCTCTGGCTCGGCAACCGGACCCGGACGGCGGCCCATTGGGACCTGGCGCAGAACCTCGCCTGCGTCGTCGCCGGCCGCCGCCGCTTCACCTTGTTTCCGACCGATCAGCTCCCGAACCTCTATGTCGGCCCGCTCGAATTCACGCTCGCCGGGCAGCCGACCAGCCTGGTCGACATCGAGGCCCCCGACTTCGAGCGCCACCCGCGCTTCCGCGAGGCGCTCCGCCACGCCGAGGTGGCCGAGCTCGGGCCCGGCGACGCGCTCTACCTGCCGAGCCTGTGGTGGCACGCGGTCGCGGGGCTCGACGAGCTGGGGGCGATGGTCAATTTCTGGTGGCGCGACGGGGAGCCGCCGCGGCTCACGCCGCTCAATGCCCTCTACCATGCGATCATGACGATGCAGGGCATGCCGGAGCGCGAGCTCGCCGCCTGGCGGGTGCTGTTCGACCATTACGCCTTCCGGACCGACGGCGATCCCGTGGCGCACCTGCCGGAGGAGGCGCGGGGCATCCTCGGCCGCCGCTCGCGGGAGACGGTGGCCAAGCTCAAGGAATTGCTGCTGAAAGCGCTCGGGCGCTAATCTGCCGTTTCGTATTCGTTCCAGCATGCCTATAGCAGGCGCGATGACGCCGCTCCACTATCCCGCGCTGCATGCGACCCATGGCGGCATCTGGCTCGCGAGCGGCGGCGAGACTCGCGCGCTCGGCCGCGGCGAGGCGGTGGCGCGGGCGGCGGAGACGCCGACGATCATGCTCAACGCGCCCCTGGTCGGGCAGCGGCTCGGCTATCCGGACCTGTCGGGCCTCGACCTGCTCGAGCTGTTCGCCTTCGTCCATCCCGCCCGCTTCGCCGTGCCGACTCCGAAGGGCCTGGCGCACGTGCTGGGCCTGGAGGCGCCGGACAGCGACGCGGAGGCGCCGGCCTTCCTGCTGCGCGCCGCCGAAGCCCTGCTCGCCACGCTGGAGCGCGACTGGCCCGAGCGCGAGGGAGCGTGGACCTCGGCCCAATCGCTGGCGCGGCTGCGCTGGACGTGGGCGCCTGCCGTGGCGCA
>Ga0070692_10000572_pt1 | contig 11551 bp, 12 predicted proteins | sample KBSK1102metaG_FD_64675 | JGI IMG/M metagenome (GOLD analysis project Ga0070692, IMG submission 64675) | Corn, switchgrass and miscanthus rhizosphere microbial communities from Kellogg Biological Station, Michigan, USA - KBS K1-10-2 metaG | ecosystem: Host-associated > Plants > Roots >...
TGAAGTACGGTCGCGGCGGTCAGGCGGAACGGCCCGGCCGCCACCGCGCGGCCCGGTTCCAGGACGATGCGATTCTCGATCGGAAACTTCGCCGTGAGCTCGTGCGTGATCGCGGAGGCGTAGACCGGCGCCGCAGTTCCCTCCTCGAGCCCCCACGCGTGGTCGGGATGCGCGTGGGAGACGAAGATCGCGTCGGGACGGATCGTCTGGAGAAGCCCGCGGCGGTTCTGGCCGAAGTCGCACAGCAGCCGGTACCCGCCGGCTTCCACCGTGAAGGCGGAGTGGCCCGCGTGCGCCTCGCTCGATTCGTCGACGTACCCCTTCGTGCCGTAGAAGTGGAGCCGCACCGCGGTGAGTTTACGGGCCGGGGCCTAGAATCCGGAGGGAGAATGCAATTCGGACGCCTCCAACTCGATCTCGTCCGCGGGCCGGAGTTCCGGCTGGACGGCGGCGCGATGTTCGGAGTGGTCCCGAAGGTTCTGTGGGAACGCCGATTTCCGGCGGACGAGCGAAACCGCGTCCGGCTCGCGACGAACTGTCTCCTCGTCCGCGGTGACGGCTTCGTCGCGCTCGTCGAGTCGGGACTCGGCGGGAAGTGGGGCGCGAAGGAACGCGATCGCTACGCGATCGACGAGAAGACGACGGTCGAGGGAAGCCTGCGGGACGTCGGGGTCCGCCCCGCCGACGTGGACGCCCTCGTGCTGTCTCACCTCCACTTCGACCACGCCGGCGGCGCGACCCGTCTCGAGCCGGATGGGCGCGCGGTTCCCGCCTTCGAGAACGCCACCCTCTACGTTCAGGAGGAGGAGCTCGCGCACGCGCGGTCTCCCCACGAGCGCGACCGCGCCTCGTACCGGCCGGACGACTGGGAGCCGTACGCCCGGGCCGGACGGATCGAGGCGGTCCGGGGAGAGTTCGAGGTGCGGCCGGGGGTGACCGTGGTGCCCGTCCGCGGCCACAACGCCGGTATGCAGGCCATCCGCGTCGAGTCCGAGGGGTACGTCGCGTTCTACTTCGCGGATGCGCTCCCGACGACCGCGCACGTTCCGGTCCCCTGGATCATGGCGTACGACCTGTACCCGGTGGACTTGATCGAGAACAAGAGACGGCTCGTCGCGCGCGCGGCCGCGGAAGAATGGCTCTGCGTCTTCGAGCACGACCCGGAGGTTCCCTGGGGCCGGATCGTGGGAGGGCGCGACGGCGAGCGGCGCGTCGAGCCGGTCGCGGGCCAGGATTCCGCAAGAAGGAGCGAGACATGAGGATTCGGACGGCGTCGGTCCTGCTGGGAGGCTTGGTTCTCACTCTCGCGTGCCGCGCGAACCGGGAAAGCGCGCCGGAGAAGGCGACCCCCACGGTCACCGCGGCCCCGGAACCCGTCGCGGTTGCAGCGCCGGTCGCCTCCGTCGTCGTCCGGGACGTCGGCTTCCGGACGCCGGAGTGCGTTCTCCACGACGACGAGTCCGACGTCTACTTCGTCAGCAACATCAACGGTCCCGAGACCGCGGCCGACGGGAACGGATTCATCTCGCGGCTGGATCCGCAGGGAAAGGTCCTCGACCTCAAGTGGATCGACGGCAGCAAGCCGGGGCAGACCCTCGACGCCCCCAAGGGGATGGCGCTTTCCGGACAGCTCCTCTACGTCGCCGACATCACTTCGGTGCGGATGTTCGACCGGAAGACCGGCAAGGGGATGGGAAAGGTGGCGATCCCCGGCGCGACGTTCTTGAACGATCTCTCCGCCGCGCCCGACGGATCGGTGTGGGCGAGCGACAGCGGGCTCTCCCCGGGCAAGACGGATCTGGAGCCGAACGGCACCGACGCGATTTACCGGATCGCGGATGGAAAAGCCGAGCCCATCGCGAAAGACAGGTCCCTGGGTCTTCCGAACGGCCTCCTCGCCGACGCGGACGGCACCTGGGTGGTGACGTTCGGAAGCGGCGAGCTCTATCGGATCACGCGCGGGGGAAAGCGGGAGAACGTCCAGAGGCTGGAGTCCGGCCAGCTGGACGGAGTTGCGCGGGCGTCCGACGGCTCGCTGCTCGTCTCGAGCTGGGAGCGGAATGCGATTTTGCGAGGCCATCCGGGCGGCGTCTTCACCGCGGCGATCGACGGGGTCGTCTCGCCCGCGGACTTCGCCTACGACGCGAAGGGAAACCGGGTCTGGATCCCGCTCTTCACGAAAGACACGGTCGAGATCCGCGTGCTTCCGCCGGCGCCTTAGAGGCGGGGGAGGCTACCGCTTCTTTCGATTCCGTTCGATCTCCTCGAGAAGCGCCCCGAGGATCTCGAGCTCCGCGCGATCCTTCGGCCGGCCGGCCGCTTTCTTCAGGCGGATCACGTCTTCGAGGGCCGCGACGGGGATCCGCATGCCCTCCACGTCCATGTCGGTCGCTCCCTGGATGAGGTCGAGGTAGCCCCGGGATCCCGCGGGGTTGCCGAGACAGTCGAGATTGCCGGCGTTCGTCTCGAACGTGAAGTGATCGCCGGCCTCCAGTGTCCGTGCGTCCAGGAGGAACAGGATGCCGGCCGGCGCGCCGCGGAGGCGCGCCTCGAGCTTCCGGAGAGCCGAAGCCAGCGCCTCGAGGTTCTTCCGGTCACGCGCGTAGCAGATGTCCACATCGTTCGTGATCGAGTTCGATCCCCAGAAACGGCCGGCGAAGCCGCCGATGACCACGAAACGGACACCCTCGTCGACGAGAACGCGAAGGGTCCGAACCGGGTCGAACATGCGGACTAGTTCTTTCGACGGGGAAGACGCTCGACGACGCGCGCCTCGTGGGCCGCCGCGGCCGCCCTTTCGGAAGGAGTCATCGTGAGCAGCCTGCGGATCACGGTCCGGTCGATCCCGACCCCGGTTTTCGGCACGGGCTCCAGCTCGAACCCGCAGGTCGAGAGGAGCCGATCGAGCGTCTCGAAGCGGGGAGAGGTTTCCCCCCTCTCGATCCGGGCGATCGAGGCCTGCGTCACTCCGGCGCGGCGGCCGAGCTCCCGCTGGCTCAGGTTCGCCTTGCCCCGCGCGTACCGGACGAGGGATGCGGCATCCATCGCCAGCAAGTATATCGGATCGATGTCTAATAAGACATCAAAACGATATAGATAAATATATCAACCGGCTACCCGGCTTGTCGTGGGAAAGCCCTATATCTCCCGAAGGGCCGTGGTGATCTTCAGGCGCGCCGCGCGGAAGGCCGGGAAGAAGCCGCCCACGAGACCCATCGCGAGCGAGAACGCAATGCCTCCCGCGATCAAAGGCGGAGTCAGCCGGAAGTTGAACAGGATCTCGGAGAAGGTCCGGAAGTTCATCGTCCCCGTGGGCTTGGTGATGACCAGGTTGAAGAGGATGAACGCGAGGAGCGTCCCCAGGATCCCCCCGATCAACGAGAGCAACAGCGCCTCGAGCACGAACGACGTCAGGACCGACCGGCGGGAGAACCCCATCGCGCGCAGGGTCCCGATCTCCCGGATGCGCGAGGAGACCTGCGCGTACATCGTGTTCATCGCGCCGAACGAGGCGCCGATCGCGGTGAAGACGCCGACGAGGATCGCGAGGATCTTGATCGGCGCCCCGGTCACCATCTGCTCCGCGAAGTACTTCTTCTCGGTCTTTCCCTCGAGCTTCAGGCGCTGGTCCCCCTTGACCGCTTCGATGTAGCGCTGCGCGGAGTCCCGGTCGGGCGTGCGCACGTAAACGATCGAGTAGATCGGCCGCTTGCTCTGCGCCTGCAGGTCGGCAACGTCGGTCCAGATCTCCGAGTCGTAGGCCGAGTTCGAGGCGTCGAAGTAGCCCACGATCGACCAGCGGTAGCTCCCCTGCTTCAGCGTGTCGCCGATCCGGACGTTCGCGATCCGCGACGGAAGTACCTTCGACACGACCGCCTCGCTGGTCCCGGGGCGGAACATCCGCCCGTCGACGATCTTGATCGAGGGACGCAGCTGCATTCCGATCGGCGAGGTCCCGCGCACCTGGACGTTCGTGCTCTTCCCGTCCTGTTTGGCGATGTTGACGAGCGTCAGGAGCTCCGGCGACACGAGCGCCTGGCCCTCCGCGTTCCTCTCGATGCCGGGCATCGACCGGATGAGGTCCGCGGACTCGCGCGTGATGACGCTCTGCATTTCGGCCTGCGAGCCGACCCGCATCGTCACGACGTTGCGGTCCGAGGCGTTCGTCGACAGCGTGCGCGTGACGCCGCTCCAGAGCGAGAGGACGAAGAGAAACACCGTCACGACGAGACAGATGACGAAGACCGTCATGCCGGTCGAGACCTTCCGGACCATCAGGTTGCGGACGTTGTACTTGAGCGGTATGGCCATCTGGTGCCCCCTCAGACCACCTGCCGCAGGCCGTCCACGATCCGGACCTGCGAGGAGCGGATGGCCGGGACGAAGCCGGCCAGCACGCCGACGCCGACCGAGATTCCGAAGGCGGCCAGCAGAACCTGCCACGTGACTTTGAAGTTGATGAGGAAGGGCGCCATCGGCGTGGTCTGCATGCCCTTGACCATCCCCGGGATGATCACGAATTTCGCCAGCACGACGCCGACGATCCCGCCGAGGAGCGACATGAGGACCGACTCCGACAGGATGAACGAGAGCACGTGCCCGCGGCGGAAGCCGAGCACGCGCATGACCGAGATCTCGGTGACGCGCTCGCGCGCGGACATCGCGACCGTGTTGGCCACGATCAGCGTCACCGCGAAGAGGATCACGAGCGAGATCCAGCGGATCAGCCCCTTGATGTTGCCCATCATCTCCATGAACTGCGCCTGGAACTGTTTCTCGGTCATGGTGTGCGTGGGCGCGTCGCTGTTCTCGAACGCGTGGTCGATCGCGGCCGTCACGCGCGGCAGGTCCCCCGGGGAGCCGACCTTCAGGTAGTAGATGCCGGTGACGCGGTTCGCGCCGAACCACTTCGCCTGGTTGAGGTACTCGTTCTGGAAGAAGATGTTCGACTCGTCCCCCGCGTTGTACTTGCCGAGGTATACGAGGTCGAGCGTGACCGGGATGTAGGTCCCCCGGAGCTGGATGTGATCCCCCTTCTTCCAGCCGAACTTCTTCACGAGGTTCTCGCCCGCGACGAACCCGTCGCGCGTCGCCTTCCAGGCCGCGTTCACGGCCGGGTCGATCGTCGCGTCGTCGAAGATCTTGTCGAAGAACACCTCGGGGTCCGCCGAAAGCTGGCCGAAGAAGTTCTCGGGCCGGTCGTCCTTGTAAACGCCGCCGAACCAGATCTCGGGCGACACCGCGACGACCCCCGGGATCTGCTCGATGCGCTGTCGCTGCGAGAGCGGCAGGAACGACGCCAGTCCCGTCGCGTGCTGCACCACGAGCCGGTTGGCGCCGCGGCCCCCGGACGGGTCCGCCTCCATCGCGTTCAGGAGCGAAACCAGGACGACGATGAGGACGAGCACCAGGATGATCGAAGCGGTCGTCAGAAACATTCGCGTCTTCTTGCGGAAGACGTTTCTCCAGATCAGGCGGAAGAACTTCATCGCTCCGCCCTCACACCCGCCGGAGGTGGCCGGTCTCGGTCAGCTCGTCGGACTCGAGCACGCCCTTGTCGAGGTGCACCATCCGGTGGGCGCGGCTCGCGGCCTTCGGGTCGTGCGTGACCATGACGATCGTCTTGCCGAACTCCTCGTTCAGGCGCTTCAAGAGGATCAGGATCTCCTCCGCGGACTTCGCGTCGAGGTCTCCGGTCGGCTCGTCCGCCACCAGGATCTGCGGATCCGACACGATCGCGCGCGCGATCGCGACCCGCTGCTCCTGTCCGCCCGAGAGCTGTCTCGGGTAATGGTCCACCCGGTCGGCGAGTCCCACGATCGAGAGCGCGGTCTCGACGTGACGGCGGCGCTCGGCGCGGGAGAGTTTCGTCAGGAGGAGCGGCAGCTCGACGTTTTCGAACGCCGTCAGCACCGGGATCAGGTTGTAGAGCTGGAAGATGAAACCGATCGTCTGCGACCGCCACTTGGCGAGCACCGTCTGCGACAGGGTCGAAATGTCCTCCCCGCCGACGAGCACCCGGCCGCGGGTGGCCTGGTCGATTCCCGCGATCAGATTCAGGAGCGTCGTCTTCCCCGAGCCGGACGGGCCCATGAGCGCGAGGAACTCCCCCTGCGGAACGGCGAGCGTGACGTCCTTCAAGACCGGGATCTCGATGGCGTCCCGGTGGTAGACCTTCTCGACGTGGTCGAGCGCGATGATGTCCGTCATTTCCTCTCCCTCACGACTTTTCCCCCTCCACGCGAACTCGATCTCCGTCCCGGATCTCGCCGGAGGACGTGGACACGAGCTGCTCCCCTCCGGAAAGTCCTTCCAGCACTTCCACCTGGCCCTGCGTCTCCGGGCCGGTCCGGAGCGGCTGGAACTTCGCGCGCCCTTCGACGATGCGAAAGACCCCCTTCTTCCCGCCGACCGTGCGGATCGCGGTCGCCGGAACCATCACGCGCGTGCGTCCGGTCTTCCCGGTCGTCGGCTCGGCCGTGAACGAGACGCGGGCCGACAGGTCCGGCAGGATCCGGTCGTCGGCGTCCTGGAACGCGACCTTGACCCGCACGGTGGCCTTCTGCCGGTCGGCCGCCGGCACGATCTGCCTCAGGTAGCCGTGATACGTCCGATCGGGCACGGCGTCGAGCGCGATCTCCGCCGGCTGCTTCGGGCCGAGCTTCGAGAGGTTCGCCTCGTTGACGTCCGCGCCCACGTAGAGCGACGTGAACTCGACGAGCGTCACGATCGCCCCGCCCGAACCGCCGCCGGAGGGCGAAGAGCCGAACGGCGAGACAGCCTCGCCGACGAACGCCCGCTTCGCCGTGACCACGCCCGTGAACGGCGCACGGATGACGGTGTAGTCGAGGAGCGCCCGCACGTACCGCACGGCCGCCCGGCTGGTGGCCTCCGCCGCCACCGCCGCATCGAGGGAAGCCTTCGGCGACAGACCCTGCGCGTGAAGCGACCGCTGCCGCTCGAGCTCGGCTTTCGCGTTGACCCAGGACGCCTGCTTCTCGGCCAGTTGCGCATCGAGGTCGGTGTGATCGAGGCGGGCGACGACCTCGCCGGTCCGGACGTGGGACCCCTCCGTCACGTTCAGCTCGGTGATCCGCGACGTGATTTTCGGGGACAGGTCCGCCTTGCGCTCGGCCTCGATGTAGCCGGTCGCGGAGAGAACCGTGGTCGCCTGGCCCTCGGTCAGCAAGGAGGCCGTAACGGCCTCGACGGTGCGGGGCCGCAGCGACCTTCCGGCGAGAAAATACGCGCCGACCCCGATGGCCACCACCAGCAGCGCTCCGCCGAAAAGGAGCCCCTTCGGCCGGCCGGTCTTCTCCGGTTCCCTCCGGATGCGGAGGGCCGCGAGGTCGGGCGCAGGACGGGGGTTTTCGGAGCTCATTTTCGAGAGCCAGACATTCTATCGATTTGCAGCGATTCAATAAGGTTACGGGTGCAGGGCTTCCGCCCTGTCCCCGTGACTTGCTCGGGGCGGAACGGTTCATGCAAGAATCCGGGTATGAAGCCGACGGCGCGCTCCCTGCTGCTCGTTGCCGGGGTGGCGCTCGCCGCGTCCTCGCTGTTCGGCGCGACGACCGTGCAAGCACCGGTCGCGCCGGCGGCCATGATCTACCGGGTCGAGCTCGCGAGCGGCTCTCCCCTCCTGGCGCGTACGCCCCCCGTTCCGCACGGCAACCGGATCGTTTTCTCGCGCTACCCGGACGGCGCCCTCGTCAGCCTGAAGCGGTCGGACGTCGTCCGGGTGGTGAGCGCTCCCGCTTCCACGGCGGCCCCCGCACCGGTCGCGCGAACCGTCCGGCCCGGCACGCTCATCATGCTCGGGCCGACCGGTGAAGGGGGCGGCGGTACGACCGCGGCGACGGCCGGCGGTTCGATGGCCCCGGGCCAGTCGCCCGACGGCCGCGCCCTCCTGAACCCGCGGCGGGATTACCGGCCCGAGTGGGACGCCCGGCAGGTCCCCGGACAGAACCTCGCGTTTCCCGCCTCCGCCGGGGACTATCGCGAGGGAATGACGTTCGCGTATCCGCCGGGCACCGCCGTCCAGTCCGGGCCGGGACAACCGCCGGTCGGCGTTCCGAGCGGCGAGCCGCCGAAGGTGCCCAACTAGCAACCGGCCTCCGAAGCCGGGGGCGCGAGTGTGTACGACCCGTGTCCTCTTTCGGCCGACACGGCGCCCGTTCGAATTCTGACGCGGAATCCCCGCCAGCGGGTGATAGGTTTTCGTGCACAGGGAGACAAGTCATGGCGAAACTCCTGACGTCGGCGGCGGCTCTTCTTGCTTGCGCGCTCCTCGTTTCCGCCGAGGAGCAACTCCGGCCGGTGGTTCCCGCACCCGCCGCGCAGCTCTACCAGATCGACCTCGTCCCTTCGGGCAAGCTCGTCTCGCAGGATGCGCCGGTGCTGAAAGGGACGAACTACGTGTTCCACCAGTACCCCACGGGCACGCTCATCAGCGTGCGCAAGTCGACCGTGAAGCAGATCGCGAAGATGTCGCCGACCGCTGTGGCGGCCGCGAGCCCGACCGCGACGAAGCGCATCGGGAATCTCGCGATGCAGGGACCGCGGGTGGATGGAACCCAGGGTGGCGGCGGGCCCCAGAACATGGGGCGGGCCCGGGCAGCGGCCTCCGCGGCGAACGCGGGGACGACCGCGCGGACCACGGGCGGTCCCGACTAGACGCGCTCCCGGCTCCCGGCTCCCGGCTAGATGTGGATGGAATGTCCGGAGACGGCCTCGGCCGCCTCGCGCATGATTTCCGAAAGCGTCGGGTGGGCGTGGATCGTGCGGACGAGCTCCTGTGACGTCGCTTCGAGCTTGAGCGCCGCACCGGCTTCCGCGATCAGCTCCGTAGCCTTCGGGCCCACGATGTGCACTCCGAGGACCTCGTCGTACTTCTTCTCCGCCACGATCTTCAGGAAGCCTGCGGTTTCGTTCACGATCCGCGCTTTGCCGATCGCCGAAAACGGGAACTTCCCGACGGCGACGTCGTAGCCCCGCTCGCGCGCGGCCGCCTCGGTCAGCCCGATCGACGCGACCTCCGGGGCGCAGTACGTGCAGCCCGGGACCTGGTCGTAGTTGAGCGGCCGGGTCTCGGCGCCGGCCATGCGTTCGACCGCGACGATCCCCTCGGCCGACGCCACGTGGGCCAGCCACGGCGTCGGGACGACGTCGCCGATGGCGTAGACGTTCGGGACGTTCGTCTGCATCCACGCATCGACGCGGATGTAGCCGCGGTCGGTCGCGACCCCCAGCGTCTCCAGCCCGATCCCCTCGGAGAGCGGCTTGCGCCCCACCGCCAGGAGAATCTTCTCGGCGCGGAAGGTCTCGGTTTTCCCGCCGGTCGAGCGCGCCAGCACCTCGACTCCGGAGTCGCCCGGCGTCACCCGCTCGACCCGGGTGTCCACGTACACGGCGATCCCCTGGCGCTTGAAAGACGCCGCGAGCTCTCGGGAGACCTCCTCGTCCTCGAGCGGCACGATCCGCGGCAGGATCTCGACGACCGTGGCCTTCGATCCGAATCGCGCGAACATGGACGCGAATTCGACTCCGACCGCGCCGGAGCCGATCACCAGCAGCGACTTCGGAATCTCGGTCAGCTCCAGGATCGAGTCGGACGACAGGATGGACTTGTGGTCGATCTCGATACCCGGCAGGGACCGCGGATTGGATCCGGTCGCGATGAGGACGTTCTTCGCGGAGAACGTGGTCTCGGCGCCGTCCGCCGAGGCCACCGAGACCTTGCCGTGCGCGACGATGCGGCCGAACCCGGTCGCGACGTCCACCTTGTTCTTTTTCATCAGGTACGAGACGCCGTTCGACGACTGGCGGACGATCTTCTCCTTGTGCCTGGTGGCCGCCGGGAAGTCCAGCCGGACCTCCCGCGTGGCGACGCCGACGTCCGCGCCGTGGCGCGCTTCCTCGAGGACGTCGGCGGTGTGGAGAAGCGCCTTCGTCGGTATGCAGCCGCGCAACGTGCAGACGCCCCCCAGGCGCGAGTCCTTCTCGACGATGAGGACGGACATGCCGAGCTGCGCCGCGCGGATCGCGGCGACGTAGCCGCCCGGCCCCGATCCGATGATCGCGACGTCGTAGGTCTTCGACGGATCCATTTCGGCCGGTAGCCTATCAGCCGGAAATCCCGGCTCCATATAATCCGCGCGTGCCCGGCCGCGCGCGCCTGCTCGCCGTTTTTCTGCTGGGCGGCCTCGCGCTCTCGACGGCGTGCGGCGGCGAGAAGACGCCCGGGGCCGATGGAATCCAGGTCGGTTTCTTCGGGGCTCTGACCGGGCCGACCGCGACGTTCGCGCTGTCCGGAAAGAACGGCTCGGCGCTCGCCGCCGACGAGCTGAACGCGGCCGGCGGCGTCCTCGGCAAGCGGATCGAGTTCGTCGTCGAGGACGACCGCAACGAGGCGTCGGAAGCGGCGTCCGCCGTCTCCAAGCTCATCACCCGCGATCACGTCGTCGCGCTGATCGGCGAGAACGCCTCGTCCCGGACGCTCGCCGCCGCGCCGATCGCGCAGAGCTACGGCGTGCCGATCATTTCGCCCTCGTCCACGAACGTGGAGGTGACGAAGAAGGGCGACTACGTCTTTCGCGTCTGCTTCATCGACTCGTACCAGGGGGGCGTTCTCTCGTCGTTCGCGTACCGCACTCTGAACGCGCGCAAGGCCGCTATTCTCGTGGACGCGCGGAACGACTACAGCGTGGGCCTGGCCGCGGCCTTCCGGGAGCGGTTCGAGAAGGAGGGCGGCAGGATCGTCGGAGAGATGAAATACACCGAAGGCGACAGCGACTTCTCCGCGCAGCTGACGGCCATCCGTGATCTGCAGCCGGACGTCCTCTTCGTCCCGGGCTACTACACGGACGCCGGCCTGGTGGCGCGGCAGGCGAAATCGCTGGGGCTTTCGGCCACGCTGCTCGGCGCCGACGGGTGGGACTCGCCCAAGCTCGCCGAGATCGGCGGCGCCGCCGTCGAGGGCGCGTACTTCTCCAATCACTACTCGGTGGACGACCCCTCTCCGGTCGGCCGGCGATTCGTCGACGCGTACCGCAAGCGCTACCGGGCCGACCCGGACTCGATCGCCGCGCTCTCTTACGACGCCGTCCGTCTCCTGGCCGACGCGATCCGCCGCGCCGGGTCGACCGAGGGGAAGCGCGTTCGCGACGCTCTCGCCGGCACGCGCGACTTCGAGGGGGTCACGGGGCGGATCACGATGGACGCCGACCGCAACCCGATCAAGCCGGCGGTGATCCTCCAGGTTTCCGGGGGACGATTTCGTTTCGTGACCTCCGTCGCCCCCTGAGGCCGTCGCGCCCTTTGAAGGCGCGGACGCCGCTAGAAGACGAAGGGCACCATCCGACTCGTCGTCCGCGCGTACTCCCGGTACTCGGGATAACGCTCGGCCACCAGTCGCTCCTCGCAGAGCATCCGGACGATCGCTCCGACGGTCATCGTCACCCCGAGCACCGCCGCGATCGTCGACCAGTTGGAGACCACGCCCGCCCATCCGAACAGGCACGCCGCGGTGTAGATCGGATGCCGGATGAAC
>Ga0070692_10000575_pt1 | contig 11525 bp, 10 predicted proteins | sample KBSK1102metaG_FD_64675 | JGI IMG/M metagenome (GOLD analysis project Ga0070692, IMG submission 64675) | Corn, switchgrass and miscanthus rhizosphere microbial communities from Kellogg Biological Station, Michigan, USA - KBS K1-10-2 metaG | ecosystem: Host-associated > Plants > Roots >...
GTCGCCTCCGCCCTCGCGTTCGCCGCGGTCGCCGGACCGCTCTACGACTCCTGGAAGGCGGCCCGCCTCTCCGGCGGCGAGGTCGTCCCGGTCATCAACAGCGTCTACACCTGGATCGCCTCGGGATCGCTGAACGTCGCGGTCTCGTTTCTCCTCGATCCGTTGTCGGCGGTGATGATCCTGACCGTCACCTTCGTCGGCTTCCTCATCCACGTCTATTCGATCGGCTACATGAGCCACGACGAGACCGACGCCGGGTACGCGCGGTATTTCGCGTACCTGAACCTCTTCCTGTTCGCGATGCTCGTCCTGGTTCTGGCGAACAACTTCCTGCTGATGTTCGTGGGATGGGAAGGCGTCGGGCTCTGCTCGTACCTCCTGATCGGCTATTACTACGAGAGGGAGTACGCGGCCGACGCCGGCAAGAAAGCGTTCATCGTCAACCGGATCGGCGACTTCGGTTTTCTGCTCGGCATGTTCGGCGTCTTCTCGCTCTTCGGCACGCTCGACTTCGACTCCGTCTTCTCGCAGGCCGCCGCGGACCCCGGCCGGTTCGCCCCGGGGCTCACCGTCGTCTGTCTGCTCCTCTTCGTCGGCGCCATGGGTAAGAGCGCGCAGGTCCCGCTGCACGTGTGGCTCCCGGACGCCATGGCCGGGCCCACTCCGGTCTCAGCGCTCATTCACGCAGCCACCATGGTCACGGCCGGCGTGTACATGGTGACGCGCTGCAACGTCCTGTTCCGGCTGGCTCCCGACGCCATGTACGTCGTCGCGATCGTCGGGGCAATCACCGCGATCTTCGCGGCGATCATCGCGATCGCTCAGAACGACATCAAGAAGGTTCTGGCGTACTCGACGGTTTCCCAGCTCGGGTACATGTTCCTGGCCTGCGGCGTGGGCGCGTACGTCGCGGGGATGTTCCACGTCCTGACGCACGCCTTCTTCAAGGCGTGTCTCTTTCTCGGGTCCGGCGCCGTCATCCACGCCCTTCACGGGGAGCAGGACATGCGCCGGATGGGGGGACTTGGCCGCCGCCTGCCGGTGACCTATCGGACCTTCCTCGTCGCGACGCTCGCGCTCGCCGGCATACCGCCGCTCGCCGGATTCTTTTCGAAGGACTCGATCCTGACGGGCGTCTTCGCGGCGCACCATACGGTTCTCTTTTCGCTCGGCCTCGTGACCGCGGGCCTGACCGCGTTCTACATGTTCCGTCTCGTCTCACTCACGTTTGCCGGCGAGTTCCGCGGCTCCTCGGAGGAGTCCGCGCACGTGCACGAAGCCCCGCCGTCGATGACGGTTCCGCTCGTCATCCTCGCCTTTCTCTCCGCAATCGCCGGGTTCGTGGGTCTGCCCGAGGTCTTCGGCGAGCGCGCCAACCGCCTGGCCGCCTTCCTCGATCCGATCTTCCCGGCCATCGGGCCGCGTGCCACGGAGACCGGCCACGCCCTTCCCGCAACCACGGAGTGGCTCCTCATGGGGGCCTCGGTCGCGGTGGCCGTCGTCGGAATTCTGATCGCCTGGAACTGGTACGCGAAGCGAGCCGGCCGGCCGGCCGAGCGGGCGGCCGCGGCGTTTCCGGCTCTCTATCGGCTGATCGGGGAGAAGTTCCGCATCGACGAGCTCTACGACGTCCTCTTCGTACGGCCGTTTCTCGGACTCGCCCGGATCCTCTGGAAAGTCGTGGATGTCCTCATCATCGACGGGGTCCTCAACGCCGGGGCCTTCATCGTCGAGCTCGTGGGCGACGTTCTGCGGTTTCTCCAGACCGGCAACGTTCGCAACTACGCGCTCACGTTCCTGCTGGGCATCGTCGCCCTCCTCCTGATCGTGCTGGCGGGATAGGGAATGGCGGGTTTTCTCCAGTCCCACCTGCTGACCGTCGTCGTCTTCCTCCCGACGGCGGCGGCGGTCCTTCTCCTCCTCTTTCCGGAGAGGAGGGGCCGGGAGGCGAAGCTGTTCGCGATCGCCGCTTCGGTGCTCGACCTCGGGCTCGCCCTTCCGCTGTGGACCCGCTTCGATGCCTCGTCCGGCGCGTTCCAGTTCGTCGAGCGGACGGAGTGGATTCCGGCCCTCGGAATTTCGTACACGCTCGGAATCGACGGCATCTCGCTCGTTCTCATTCTCCTGACGCTGGTCCTGACGCCCGTCTCGCTCCTCTTTTCCCTTTCTCACGTCGAAAAGAGCGCCCGGGCGTTCTCGATCGCGTTCCTCGTGCTCGAGACCGGGATCAACGGCACTCTCGCCGCTCTGGACCTCGCGCTCTTCTACGTGTTCTGGGAGGTGATGCTGGTCCCGATGTACTTCATCATCGGGATCTGGGGAGGGGCCCGGCGCATCTACGCCGCGATGAAGTTCTTCCTCTTCACCATGGCCGGCAGTCTCCTCATGTTCCTGGCGATCCTCTACCTCGCCATCCGACACCACTCCGTCACGGGGCAGTGGTCATTCCTGCTCTCCGACCTCATGGGGATGGCCTATCCGACGATGGCGATTCAGACCGTTCTGTTCCTCGCGTTCGCGCTCGCCTTCGCGATCAAGGTCCCGGTCTTTCCCCTGCACACCTGGCTGCCGGACGCGCACACCGAGGCGCCCACGGCCGGCTCGATCATCCTCGCCGGCGTCCTCCTCAAGCTGGGCATTTACGGATACCTGCGCTTTGCGCTGCCCCTGTTCCCGCAGGCCGCCGTGCGGTTCGCGCCCTGGCTGGGGGTCCTGGGGGTCATCGGCGTGATCTACGGAGCTCTCGTCGCCTTCGCGCAGAAAGACATGAAACGCCTCGTGGCGTACTCCTCGGTCTCGCACCTGGGCCTGGTCGTCATCGGAGTCGGCGCCTTCACGAGCACCGCGTTGAGCGGGGCGGTCCTCCAGATGGTCAACCACGGTCTGTCGACCGGCGCGCTCTTCCTGCTCGTCGGGGTGCTCTACGAGCGGACCCACACCCGCGAAATCGCCGACTATGGCGGGATTGCGGGGATCGTTCCCGTGACGACGGCCCTTTTCCTGGTGGCGACGTTCTCCTCGATCGGCCTTCCCGGTTTGAACGGCTTCGTCGGGGAGTTCCTGATCCTCCTCGGGACGTGGACTTCCGCGCACCGGTGGTGGGCGGTGGCGGCCGCGACCGGAGTCGTCCTGTCCGCGATCTACATGCTCTCCCTCGTCCAGCGGGTCTTCTGGAATCCGGTGACCCGCGACGAGAACCGGAGGCTCCGCGACATCCGACCGAGCGAGCTCGTCGCGGCGGCGACCCTCCTCGTACTGATGGTCTGGATCGGCGTCCGTCCCAACGACGTGCTCGACCGGATCCGGCCGTCGGTCGAGCAGATCCGGCGTTCCGTGAACACGATCCCGATGCAGGCCGGAGCGGTCCGAAGACTGCCCGACCCCGGAGCGCGTCCGTGACGCCGAGCTTCCTGGCGATGGGGCCGAACGACCTGGCCGCCGCCGCGCCCGAGATCTGCCTGGCCGCGGCGGGGTGCCTCCTCGTCCTCCTCGACGCCTTCGCACGGTCGTCCCGCCGGTGGCTCGCCACGCTCGCGCTCGCCGCGGTCGCGCTCTCGATTTTCTTTCTCGTGAGAGCGCCCTCCGGCCTTTCGTTCGGCGGGCGCTACGAGACCTCCGACCTGACCTTCGCGGCGGGTCTCTTTGCCGGCGCCTGCGCGGCGGTTGCCATTCTCGTGGCGAAGCCATACCTGAAACGAACCGCCGAGGAGAAGGGCGAGTTCTACGCGCTGCTGCTCTGGGGGCACCTCGGAGTCCTGCTCATGATCCGCGGACTCGACCTGCTGGTCGTGTTCATCGGACTCGAGACCCTGTCGCTCTCGTTCTACGTCCTCGCGTCTTTCTTCCGGACGATCCACGCCTCCTCGGAGGCCGGGCTGAAGTACTTCCTGACCGGCGCCTTCGCCTCTGCTTTCACGGTCTACGGGATCGCCATTCTCTTCGGCAAGTCCGGAAGCGTCCGGATCGCGGCGCTCGCGCGGCCGGACCTCGCGACGGACCCCCTCGTCCTCTTCGGACTGCTGCTCATCCTGGTCGGCTTCGGTTTCAAGATGTCGCTCGCCCCGTTCCACGCCTGGGCGCCCGACGTCTACCAGGGGATGCCGACGCCCGCCGTGGCGTACCTCTCGGTAGCGCCGAAAGGCGCGAGCGTGATCGTCCTCTACCGGGTCCTGGCCGCGACGTTCGAGGCCGGGATGCCGGACAAGTTCCGCACCGCGATCGCGGCGCTCGCGATCCTCTCGATGAGCCTGGGCAACGTGGTCGCTCTCGCGCAGCGCGACATCAAGCGCCTGCTGGCGTACTCGGGTATCGCCCACATGGGCTACGTGACGATTGCGCTCGCGGTGTTCGGACGCGACGCGCTCGCCGCCGTGATCGTCTACTTCTTCGCCTACGTCGTCTCGAACGCGGGTGCTTTCGCGGCGGTCGCGGCGCTTTACCAGGACGAGACCAAGCCGCACCCGGTCGGGCTGCTCGCGGGAGAGGGACGCCGCTCGCCGTTCGCGTCCGCGGTCCTCGCGCTCTGCCTGTTCTCGCTCGCCGGGATCCCGGCCACGGCCGGCTTCATCGGCAAATTCTTCGTATTCAAGGCCGCCATCGAGCAGGGGCTCTACGCCCTCGCCGTCATCGGCGTTCTCAACAGCCTGGTGTCGATTGGGTACTACCTGAAGGTCGTCTACGTCCTCTACATGCGCGACCCGGTCGAAGAGACCGCCCCCGCGCCCCTCGCGCTGGCGGATCGCCTCGTGCTCGGCCTGTGCGGGGCCGGCATCCTGGCCCTCGGCATCTTCCCGTCGGGCGTCTGGAACCTGGCGCGGCAGGCCGCCGCGGGCCTTCCTTTCGGACGATGAGCCGCGGACTCCCCCGAACTCCGCGCGAGCCGCGCGACTCGGTGTCGGAAGCGACCGCGGCCCGCCTATCGGTCTACGTTCGAAGTCTCGCCGAGCTCGAGGGCGAGGGACGGGAGCACATCTCCTCCCAGGAGCTCGCCCGGCGCTTTCACCTGAACTCCCCCCAGATCCGAAAGGACCTGGCGACGTTCGGCGAGTTCGGCATTCGCGGTGTCGGCTACGACATCGGGGCGCTCAAGCGGCACCTGATCTCCATCCTCGGTCTCGACCAGGTGCGGCGCGTCGCGATCGTCGGGGCCGGGCGTCTGGGCTGTGCGCTCGCGGACTACGGCGGCTTCCGGTCCGGCAACTTCCGGATCGTCGCGCTGTTCGACAACGACCGGGCACGGATCGGTTCCCGCAGCCGCGCCGGCGTGCCGGTGCACGACGTCCGGCGGATGGCGGAGGTGGTCGCCCGGGAACAGATCGAGATCGCCGTGATCGCGGTGCCCGCCTCCGCGGCTTCCGAGGTCGCCCGCCGATGCTGGGAGGCGGGATTGAAGGCGGTCCTGAACTTCGCCCCCGTGCGCCTCGACCCGCCTCCCGAGGCGTTTCTCAAGAACGTCGACCTGAAGATCAATCTCGAGACCCTTTCCTTCTACATCGCGCGTCCACCCGTGAGACCTCCCAAGCTCAAAGGAGAAACGCATGCCTTCCAAGCCGAAGCCGCTTTCCCCGGTCGGCCGCGCCGTACCCGGCCCGAAACCCGTCACGCCGGATCGCGGCTCTCCCCGGCCGAAGCCGATCGCGGCTGAGAACCTCAACCCGTACGACTTCGCGCTCCTACAGTTCGATCGGGCCGCGGACCACCTCGGCCTGGATCCCGGAGTTCGCGCCGTCCTCTCCACACCGAAGCGGCAACTGATCGTTTCGATTCCGGTCAAGATGGACGACGGGTCGATCAGCTGCTTTCACGGCTACCGGGTCCAGCACTCGATCGCGCGCGGCCCGTCGAAGGGGGGGATCCGCTATCACCCGGGCGTCACACTCGACGAGGTGAAGGCGCTGGCGATGTGGATGACGTGGAAGTGCGCGGTGGTCAACATCCCGTTCGGCGGGGCCAAGGGCGGAATCACCGTCGACCCGAAGAAGCTCTCGCTGGGCGAGAACGAGCGCATGACACGCCGCTACACGTCGGAGATCTCCATCCTCCTGGGACACGACCGGGACATCCCCGCGCCCGACGTCTACACGACCCCCCAGACGATGGCCTGGATCATGGACACGTTTTCGATGACCAAGGGTTATTCGACGCTGGGAGTGGTCACGGGAAAACCCCTCGCGGTGGGAGGGTCCGCCGGGCGGAACGAGGCGACCGCCGAGGGCTGTTTCGTCGCCATCGAAGAGGCGGCGAAGAGGCTGAGCATGCCGATTCACGGCGCGACCGCGGCCGTGCAGGGATTCGGGAACGCCGGCGCGGCGGTGGCGCGCTTCCTGGACGAGGCCGGAGCGAAGGTCGTCGCAATCTCCGACTCGAAGGGGGGCGTCTACGACAAGCGCGGCCTCGAGCTGGACGGCGTGTTCGCGGCCAAGGAGAAGAAGGGCAGCGTGACCGCGGCGCGCGGAGAGAAGATCGACAACGACGAGCTGCTGGAGCTACCCGTGGACATCCTCGTGCCGGCAGCCCTCGAAGGCGTGATCACCCGGCGCAACGCGAATCGCATCAAGGCCCAGATCATCGCGGAGGCGGCGAACGGACCCACCACCCCGGACGCCGACGACATCCTCCGAAGCAAGGGCGCGGTCGTGATCCCGGACATCCTCGCGAACGCCGGCGGAGTTACCGTCTCCTACTTCGAGTGGGTGCAGGACCTCTACTCGTTCTTCTGGGAACCGGACGTCGTGCGAAACCACCTGGAACGCACCATCCGCCGCGCCTACCAGGAGGTGGATGACACCGCGCGTCGGTTCAATACGGACCTCCGCACGGGCGCTCTCATCCTCGGCGTCGGCCGTGTCGAAGAGGCCACGAGAATCCGCGGGCTGTTTCCCTAGCTTTCCGAAACCCGCGCGGTCACCCGCGGATCAGGATCGCCCGCACCGGCGAGGCGTCGAGGTCGTCGAAGCGCAGCGGCAGCGCGACGAGCTGGTACTCCCCCTCTTCGACGGCATCGAGGGCGAGGTGTTCGAGGAGGGCGATCCCGCGCGACAGAAGCGTGCGGTGGGCAGGCAGGTCCTCAGCGTCCGGCGGATCGATCGACGGCGCGTCGGTCCCGACGAGAATCGCCCCGTTTTCCGCGAGGCGCACCGCGGCCAGGGGCGAGAGGAAGGCCTTCCCGCGGCTCCGGAAGAGGACCCGCGGAATCCGCAGGCTCTTCGCGGGCAGCTCCTCGGGGCCGAGCTCTCCCCTTCCGGAGACCTCGACCACCCGCGCCGGGCCGAGATAGGGAGTCAGGGGCATCTCGCCAATCGTCGCGGCCCCCGCGATGACGTGGCACGGCGCGTCCGCGTGGGTGCCGAGGTGCGCGCTCATCGTGAATGCGGTGGACTCGTAGGGCCAGCCTTCCGCGAGGCTCGACGTCGTCCGGAACGAGAACCGCGTGTCCCCCGGCCACGGCACCGTGCGCTCGTCGATGCGCCGCGTGACGTCGAAGACCTTCAGCGCATTCGGCGGACCGTCTTCCTCTCCGCGTACCGCTCCGCCACGTGCGGATCGTAGGCCCGATGCCGGGAGTGGAGGGGCTGGTCGCGATACTCGGCGTCGCACCGGTAGCAGATCGTAACCGCACCGATCCGGTGAGCCACGATCCAATCCACGACGACCGAGGCGAGAAGAACCGGTGTGAACCAGATCCACCCGAGCTTCCAGCCCGCCAGGAGGGCCACGCCGAGCGAGATCGCCATCACGAGGCAACCGAGCCGCTGGTCGAAGTCCTTCTGGACGAAGAATGCGCGGTTGCCGCAGAAGCGGCACCGCTCGATCGGACCCGCGGAAGCCTCAGACTGGATCGAGTAAGGAGCGGAACACCGCGAGCACGAGAAGTCCCCGCGGTCCGACTCGGAGTGGTCCCGCGACTGGAGGCAGCTCGGGCAGTAGCGGCGGGCGCGCACGCCCGTCAGGCGGGAAACCCGGTCGCGATCGTCAGGTAGGAAGACAGGAGCTCGCCGATCAATACGAAGACGAGCGCGACGTAGAGAAGCCCGGTCGCGGCCTGGTTGGACTTCATTTCGGCGGTCCGCCACACGAAGTAGGAGAGAGCCAGCGGACCGAGCACTCCCCAGACCACCCGGAAGAGGAAGAAGAGCGCATCCCGGTCCAGGGAGAGCAGGGCCTCCAGCCCCTCCGGCCGTGGATTCACGGCGATGGCCGTCCCGAGCAGTACGGCGCGGGCCGCCGCCAGGGCCGCGAACAGCGTCGCGCCGCGGGCGAGAAGCTGGAAAGGCAGAGACCGCGACACCAGGTACCAGTGACCGAGGTTCATCGTCAGGAGCACGGCCCCGAAGAACAGGCCTCCAACTGCCGCACTGGCGACCGTCCAGCCGCTGCCCGGGGCGCGCGGCGCGAGCAACGCGACCCGAGACGCGCCGAACGCCGCCGCCAGGGCCCCCGCCAGGAGAAGCGGCCGGGCGGCGGCTGCCCGCCCCGCGTGCGCAGCGAGCGAATAGGCGCCCAGGAGCACCGCCGAGACCGCGATGACGCCGGTCGAGAGGCCCGTGGGCTTCGCGAGCGCGGCGAGGACGGTGAGGGTGAACGCGATCGCCCCGTGGAGGGAGAAAAAGCCCTTCCCCAGGGTCTTCGGCGGAAAGAAGAGCAGGAGGAAGGCGGTCCCCGCCGCCGCCTCGAGGAGAAAGAGTCCCAGCCCCGCCCGTGTCACGGCGGTGGATCTTACGCGCTCGCCCGACGGAGGCGAGTCAGGGAAGCGGCGTCCGCCCGAGCAGGTCCCGCACGCACTGAGCGAGCAGCGGGACGTGATCGACGAGACCGTGATCACCGCCCGCGATCTCCACGAAGCGCGAACCACCGGCGAGCCGGTTCGATGAGTCCCACCTCTTCCAGATCTCGCGCACGTGACCGACCGGCACGCTCTCGTCGCGCGAGCCCATCACGACGATGACCGGCACGGTCGGCGGTTCGTCGTCGTTTTCGACGGCCGCCAGTCCCTCGAAGAAGCCGCGACGGATCGGCAGATCGCGCCCCTCCGCGTGGTGGAAGAAATTCAGCGGATCCCCGGGCGGCAGCTTGTCGACCCAGCGCCTTCCGAAACCGATCGCCGGCGCGATCAGGAGAAGCGGCGCTCGAAGGCCGCGGCGGCTCGCCTCGATTGCGACCAGGGCCCCGAGGGAGCTCCCGACGACAACCGCCGGGTCGCGGCGTGCCGCCTCGTCGAGCGCCTTCCGGACGAGCTCCGGGAAATCCAGGTCCCGGAACGAGGGGACGTTGAGGTCGGGAGCGACCACCTCGACGCCATCCCTCTCGAGCAGATTCCGGAGCGCCGCGATCTTTCGCCCCGACGGCGAGGACGCGAATCCGTGGAGGTACAGAATCGTCGGCATCCGCGGACCGAAGGATAGACTCCCCCGCAAATCGGAGGTCGCATGACGAGCCGAATCTCCCGGAGAACCGCGGCGAAGCTTCTCTTGTCCGCTTCCGCGATCGCCGCCCTTCCGAAGTCCGCTGTCGCGAAGGAGGCCCCGAAGCCTGCCGGGCCCGCACTGACACCGAGCGAACGTCAGAAGCTGGCGAAGTCGATCACGCAGCTGCGCGGTGCCGTCGGGAAGATCCGCGCCCTGAAGATCCCCATGGGAACGGAGCCCGCGTTCGTGTTCCGTTCCCTCTCGGGCAAGCGATGACTCCCGAAGAAGCCCTGAACGCGACCGTTGCGGAGGTCGCGCCACTCGTTCGCTCCCGCGCACTTTCGCCCGTGGCGCTCGCGGAGGCGTCCCTGGCCCGGCTCGAGGGCACCGGAAAGGCCCTGAACGCGGTCGCGACCCTCACGCGGGAACGGGCCATGGAGGAGGCGCGCAGCGCCGAATCGGACATTGCTGCAGGTCACTATCGCGGCCCGCTTCACGGAATCCCTTACGGCGCCAAGGACCTGCTGGCGACGCGGGGCATCCCGACCGGCTGGGGCGCGCGACCGCTGCGCGGACAGACGTTCCCGGAGGACGCGACGGTCATCCGGCGCCTCCGCGAGGCCGGCGCGGTTCTGGTCGCAAAACTCGCGATGATCGAGCTCGCGGGCGGGCTCGGCTACAACACGCCAGAGGCATCGTCCAGCGGCGCGACCAGTAACCCCTGGGACCGCGCTCGCTGGAGTTGCGGTTCCTCCTCCGGGTCCGGCTCCGCGACCGCGGCCGCCCTCGTGGGATTCTCGATCGGATCCGAGACGTGGGGCTCGATCCTGTGTCCCTCGGCGTTCGACGGCGTCACCGGGCTCCGACCGACGTACGGCCGCGTGCCGCGAACGGGAGCGATGGCCCTGTCGTGGACGATGGACAAGATCGGCCCGATGGCCCGATCCGCGGAGGACTGTCGGCTCGTTCTGGAGGCAATCGGGGGGCCCGATCCCGGCGACCCCTCCTCGCTCACCGTCGACCGACCGTCGCCGCCCGCGGCCGGGGCACCCGCGCCGGATCCACGCGGGTATCGCGTCGGCGTGTTGCGTGCCGACTACGGAAAGATCTACGACCCCGAGGTCGCCGCGGCGTTCGAGGAAGCCGTCCGAAAGCTCTCCGGCCTGGGCGTCGCGGTTTCCGATGCCACGCTCCCGGATTTCCCCTACGACGAAACCGCGACCCTCGTCATCGTCGTGGAGGCCGCGGCCGCCTTCGAGCCGCTGATCACCTCGGGCCGGGTGCGGGAGCTCGTTGAACCCGCAGCGCGCTGGGCGGGCGAAGCCGCGAAAAGCGTCAGCGGCGTCGATTACGTTCGCGCCATGCAGGCGCGGCGACTCATCGAGCAGGGGTTCGAGGAGATGTTCGCCCGGTACGACTTCCTCGTGGCCCCGACGATGCCGATCGTTGCCGCGAAGCTGACCGACAAGCTCGAGACCGCATTCGCCTATACCGACTCGCTCGGCTCGGGCGGAAACCTCGCCGGCCTTCCGGCTCTTTCGATGCCCTGCGGATTCTCAAAGGGCGGTCTGCCGATCGGAATACAGGTCGTCGGACGACCGTGGGACGAACAACGGATCCTGGCGCTCGGCCGCCTCTATCAGGAGAACACCGACTGGCATCGGCGGCGGCCGCCGCTCGTGCCCCCGCGATCCGCCTAGAACAGCGGAAAAAGTCTCTCGCGATGCCGCCGGGAGGGCGGGGACGGCACTGCCGCATCGGCCCGGCGGTTCGATGTCTTCGACGTTCGAGACTTGCGGATCCGGTTGAGCAAACGCCGCCAGGGACTTCGTGGAGGCGAAGGCGGCGCGTCGGGCTTCATCACTTCTTGGGACGGAATCGGTCGCGGATGTCGACAACCGGCCGCGGTTCGAGCTTCTGCCGACGGATCGCCTCCCGGAGGAGGCTGACCGCCACGACTGCATCCGCGACCATTCCCTCATCTTCGAAGACGGGAATTGCGGCACGGATCTCGGTCTCCGCGTCGTGCGGCCGCCCCATCGCGAGGTAGGTCTCGGCGATGAGCATGCGGCAATAGGCCTCGCTCCACTGCATGCCCAGATGTTCAAGATCGGCACGACT
>Ga0070692_10000586_pt1 | contig 11456 bp, 12 predicted proteins | sample KBSK1102metaG_FD_64675 | JGI IMG/M metagenome (GOLD analysis project Ga0070692, IMG submission 64675) | Corn, switchgrass and miscanthus rhizosphere microbial communities from Kellogg Biological Station, Michigan, USA - KBS K1-10-2 metaG | ecosystem: Host-associated > Plants > Roots >...
TCGGCGTCCCCTTCACCACGGTGGGCTTGAATTTCTATCGGGACCGGCACGACAGCGTCGCGCCGCACAACGATCATCTCGATGAAATCGTGCGCGGTCAGCCCATCGCGTTATTGTCTCTCGGCGCCACCCGCCTCATGACCATCCGTGCGAAACGCCCGCCGCGACGCGTGCTGCGCCTGCAACTGGAACCCGGCAGCCTGCTGCTGATGGATTACGCGACCCAATTGCACTACGACCACGCCATCCCCAAGCAACCTACTCCCGTGGGTCCGCGCATCAGCGTGGCGTTCCGTTGTTCGGTGCGTGGTTGAAACGCAATCTGTTCAGCGCGAGGAAACGTACTTCTCGCGACGAATATGCTTGATCGGCATCCCGAGTTCCTTCAGCTGGGTGAAGGTGGCGTCGATCATGTCGGGGTTGCCGCAGAGATAGGCGATGTCATGCTCGGGGTGCGGCTGCAGCTCGGGCAGCACGTCCTGCACGTGGCCGCGGCGGTCGTTGGGGCGCGGCGTAGCGCGTGCGGCGCGCGAGAGGCAGGCGCGAAAGGTGAATTCCGGGTGCCTGTTCGCGAAGGCTTCGAATTCCTCGCCGTACAGGAGTTCCTGTTCGTTGCGCGCGCCGTAGAGCAGGGCGACGCGCGTGCCGCGCTCGGCGATCAGTTTTTCGATCTTCGGCAGCATCGCGCGGTAGGGCGTGATGCCGGTACCGGTGGCGATGAGGAAATAGCGCTGGTTGGCATCGTCGTCCAGCAGGCAGAAGCGGCCGTACGGACCGCTGGCCTCCACGGTGCCGCCGTGTTCCAGACTGCCGAGCAGCTTGGTCGCGGCGCCGCCGTCGACATATGACACCGCCAGTTCGAGTTTGTCGACTTCGGCGCCTTCCGCCGGCGTGCCCACCGAGTAACTGCGCTTGGTGGGTTTGCCATCGTCGTAGTTGAAATGGATCTGGATGAACTGGCCCGGCGTGAACTTGAACGGCGCCCCGTCGGCGCGCTGGAATGCGAGATGCCGTATGCCGGGCGCCAGCATGTGGCTGTCGGCAAGCTTGAGTTGGAAGTGTTCGATCATCGTTCGGGTAATGCGGCGAGGGTGTCGCCAGCGTAAGGGTTGCGATGCATCGCGGCCATGCCGTTTGGCATGGGGCCGCGCAGGCGAAACTTCTATAATAGGGGATGGCTGCCGATTCCGCTTTGCCTAACTCTTCCCCCACCATGCCCGCCGCCGATGCTTCCCGTGCCGTTCCGGCGCTGGAAGTCATCGATCTGCGCAAAACCTATGCCAGTGGTGTCCAGGCGCTCAAGAGCGTTTCACTGAAGGTGGCGCAGGGCGATTTTTTTGCGCTGCTGGGCCCGAACGGCGCAGGCAAATCCACCCTGATCGGTATCCTGTCGTCGCTGGTCAACCCCACCAGTGGCGACGCGCGCGTGTTCGGGCTGTCCATCCATGCCGACCGCGGCGGGGTGATGCGACAAATCGGGCTGGTGCCGCAGGAAATCAACTTCAACCAGTTCGAGACGCCGTTCGAAATCTGCGTCAACGTCGCGGGGTTCTACGGCATCCCGCGTACGATCGCCAGGCCGCGCGCGGAAAAATATCTGAAGGAACTCCGCATCTGGGACAAGGCGTTCCAGCCCACGCGGATGATGTCGGGCGGCATGAAGCGTCGCCTGATGATCGCGCGCGCGATGATGAACGAGCCGCGCCTGCTGATCCTGGACGAACCCACCGCGGGCGTCGACATCGAGATCCGCCGTTCGATGTGGCACTTCATCACCGGCATCAACCGCGCCGGCACCACGGTGATCCTGACCACGCATTACCTGGAAGAAGCCGAGCAACTCTGCCGCAACATCGCGATCATCGACCACGGCGAAATCGTGGAAGACACCTCGATGCGACGGCTGCTGTCGAAGCTGGACGTGCAGTCGTTCGTGCTGGACGTCATGGGCTTCGATGGCACGTTGCCGCAAATAGATGGCGTGAAACTCCTGCGCCTCGACGACCAGACGCTGGAAGCGGAAATGCCCAGCACACACGACCTCAACGCGTTGTTCGCGGCGCTGACGGCACACGGCATCACCGTGACATCCATGCGCAACAAGACCAACCGGCTGGAAGAATTGTTTGTGCGATTGGTCGAACGCAACGGGAACGGAGCGGCGGCATGAATGATCTCGCTCGGCCACGCCTCACCGACGCGCCCACCTACGCCGGCCCCGCGCGGACCCGCGCCAATCTCGTCGCGCTTGGCACCATCACCCGCCGGGAAGTGCACAGGATGCTGCGCATCTGGACGCAGACGCTGGTGCCGCCCGCGATCACGATGACGCTGTACTTCGTGATCTTCGGCAAGGTGATCGGCAGCCGCGTCGGGCCGATGCACGGCTTCAGCTACATGCAGTACATCGTGCCGGGCCTGGTGATGATGAGCGTCATCAACAACGCCTACGGCAACATCACCTCCAGTTTCTTCGGCTCCAAGTTCGGCCGCTACGTCGAAGAGCTGCTGGCCTCGCCGATGCCGAGTTGGGTGGTGTTGACGGGTTACGTGTCCGGTGCGGTGCTGCGCGGCCTGCTGGTGGGTGCGATCGTGCTGGGCATCGCGCTGTTCTTCACATCCTTGCACATCGCGCACCCGCTGGTCGCGATCACCACCGTGATCCTGGGTGCGACGATCTTCTCGCTGGCGGGTTTCATCAACGCGATGTTCGCCAAGCGTTTCGATGACATCGCGATCGTGCCGACTTTCGTGCTGGCGCCACTCACCTATTTGGGCGGCGTGTTCTATTCGGTCAACATGCTGGGCTCGCCGTGGCGCGAAGCGTCGCTGGCCAACCCGATCCTGTACATGGTCAACGCATTCCGCTTCGGCATCCTCGGCATCGGCGACGTGCCGGTGTGGGTGGCCTACGTGGTGATGTTGGCATTCGTGGTCGCGCTCGCCGCGGTCGCGTTGTGGCTGCTGCGCAAGGGCGTGGGGCTTCGCTCCTGAGCCGTGCGGCGTAAGATCGCCGCATGAAGGCCGCGCTTGCCTTGGCGCTACTCGTTTGCAGCATGGGGTGCGTGCCCGCGCATGCGCAGGTGTACCAATGCACCGGCGCGAACGGCAACGTCAGTTACCAGGATCGCGCGTGCCCCGCCGGGCAGAAGCAGAAGATCATCGACGTGCCGAGCCACGCGCCGCCAGGCTACGTCCCGCCGCCCGCCGCCACCGTTGCAGCGCCCGTGGCGATGGACAATCCGTTGCCACCGCCGACTCCAGCGCCGCCGCCACCGCCGCTGCCCGCGATGTACACGTGCGTGGGCGCGGTCAATGGCAAGCCATACCTCACGCGTTCACCGCCACCGCCGTATCTCGCGCCGCTCGGGGTGATGGGGTACCCGCCGCAATCGTTGACACGCGCGTACGGCACGAGTGGCGGGGCGGGCGTGTCAGCGCCGGAGTTGTCGAAGCCGCGCATCGGCGGTCCACGGATTGCCACCGGCATGACCGAAGTGCAGGATTTCTGCTTGCCGGCCACGCACGCGCAGGTGTGCGGTTACGTGCGCGAGGAATACGATGAAAACCATCGCGAACTGCGCAGGGCGATGCCGCACGAACAATCGCCGCTGCAAAAGCATGAGCAGCAGCTGCAGGGCCAGTTGGGTAATTGCCAGTGACGCCCGATTCGCAGCGCCACACCCGTCTCGTCCCGCTTGGATGTAGGGCGGGTGCCAACCCGTCAATGTGGGTCAAACAACGACTGGCGGGATTCGCTGTGCTACTCCCGCCCTACTCGGTCTACGCGGTCAATGTGAGTGCCGGCACGGGCGCATACTTGCGTTCGTGCGCCAGCAGCCAGCGCTTGGCCGGCAGTCCGCCTCCATAGCCGGTGAGATCGCCGTGGCTGCCGATCACGCGATGGCAGGGCACGATGATCGCCAGCGGATTGGCACCGTTTGCGGCGCCCACCGCGCGAACCGCGCGCGGCCGGCGGATGCGTCGCGCGATATCGGCGTAGCTCACGGTTTCGCCATAGGGAATCGCAAGCAACGCGCCCCAGACTTCGAGCTGGAACGGCGTGCCCGAAGGGTGCAGCGGCAGCTCGAACGACTGGCGATTGCCGGAAAAGTATTCGTCGAACTGGCGCGTGGCTGCGTGCAGCTTTGGTTTGCTGTGCTCGCCATCCGGTGGCGGTGGTGCCGCGTTGCCGTGCGGCAGGCCGACTTCGACCAGTCCCGCACCGTCGCTGACCAGCAGCAGCGGACCGATGGGTGAATCGATGTGGTCGTAATACAACACGTCAGTCAGAATCCGTAATTCAGGAAACCGCCATCGACCGCCAGCACCTGCCCCGTGATGTAACTGGCGGCGGGCAGGCACAGGAACGCGACCGCGGCGGCCACTTCCTCGGGTTCGCCGATGCGCGCCATCGGGGTGCGGCCCAGCACTTCGTCGAGATAATCGGGATCGGCCAGTGCATCGTCGGTGCGGCGGGTGCGGATGTACCAAGGCGCCACCGCATTGACGCGGATGCCATCCTCGGCCCACTCGCAAGCGAGGTTGCGCGTCATCTGGTGCAGCGCCGCCTTGCTCATGCCGTACGGTGCGCCGGTGCGCACGTGCGTTGTACCCGACACCGAACCGATGTTCACGATCGCGGCATGGCCGTGCTGCGCGAGACGCGGGTGCGCGAGCTTGCACAGGTCGAACGCCGCCACGCTGTTCAGTCGGAACACTTCTTCCAGATCGGCGGGTTCGTATTCCAGCGTGGGCTTCTTGAGGTTGCCGCCGGCATTGTTGATCAGAAGCGACAGTGGCACGTCGACATCGACAATCCAGTCGAAGATCGCGAGGCGATCTTCGGCGTCGCCGACGTCGGCGGAAAAACTGCGCGGATCGCTTTCGGGAAAGTCCTCGCGCAGTTCGTCGCAGACCGCGTTCAACTCGGCTTCGTCGCGCGCGACCAGCAATGGTTGCGCGCCCAAGGCCGCAAGCTCACGCGCACAGGCCAAGCCGATGCCGCGGCTGGCGCCGGTGATGAGACAGGTCTGGCCATCGAGGCGCCAGCGACCGGGAGTTGCGTTCACGCGCAGGTTCCGTGGATCCTCCACGGAAGCTTACCGCAGCTTGCAAGCGTCCGGGCGTCGCGCGACACTGCGCCGCATGCTTCGCCCCTTCGCCATCCTGGCTTTGGCTGTTCCGCTCGCCGCGTGCGGTTCGCACGCGGCACCGGATGCGGCTGCAAGTGCGGCGTCGCCTGCGCCTGCGGCCACCAACGCGCTGGCCGGAACGCCGCTGGCCGGTTACGGCCACGACTTGAACAAGGCGAAGAACGTGCAGAACATCGTCAACGAGCAAGCGAGAAAGCAGGCGGCCACCATCGACGCGGCGACCGGTTCTTCAAGCTGATCGTTCCTTGATGAGCAAGGCCCGGGCGCTTGCGCACCCGGGCCCGCATTGGCCGCGCAGGGCGGCGAAAGAGGTCAGAACCTCACTTCGGCCTGTGCCGACAGCAACCCCGTCGAGAGATTGATGTCGTTCTTCTTGGCGCGGTAGTAGTCGTAGCCGACGCCGACGCCGACGCTGCGGCTGAAGTCGTAACCCACGCCCAGTCCGCCGTAGTAGCCATCGCCCGAACGTCCGGTGCTGACGGGCGTGATGTCGCGGGTCATCCCGTGGCCGTCCCACCCGTACAGACCGGTGCGTGCGGACACGTACCAGTTGGGATTGAAGTTGTACTTCGCGTTGGCGCCCACGGTCCAGCCGTGCAGCGAGGCCTTGTTGTCCGCGACCACAGGCTGCGAATTGAACACGTTCTTGGCGCGAATGTTGCCGAGATCGTTGTAGCCAACCTCGGGACCTATCGCGAAGCCGTTGTCGAGCGCCCAGCGATAGCCGCCGCTGATCTGGTAGCCGGTATCGCTGCCGCTGTTCCGGCCACTTCCGAAGTAGCTGTGGCCTGCGTTGCCGTTGATGAAGAATCCGCTATCGGCGCCGGTCGTGTACGTGGCGTCCTGCGCGAAAACGGGTGCTGCCGCGAAAACCGCGGCGATGGCGAGGACGATTGCAGTGTTGCGCATGATTGTCTCCACTTGTGGTTTTTCACGCGCGCAAAACTTTTGCGTGCGCTTGGCCACTGAGACTGGGGTCAATCGGCAACGTTCGTTAAGGTTTCGATAGTTCGTCAGTCGTTGTTCATCGCGTGCGTGAACGCGACTTTTGAATGCCCACGAAACTTTTTGTGCGATGCGTGGTCTTGCGCGCTTACGCAACAATGCGACGGCCGGTCTCGGCATCGAACGCATGCAAACGCGAAGGATCGAACGTCATCCGCAGCGTCGCGCCGGGCGCGGGCAGGACCTGCGGCTGCACGCGCGCGACCAGTTCGACGCCGCCGAAACGCATGTTCAAAAACACCTCGTTGCCCACCGGCTCGACCACTTCCAGCGTTGCGTCGAATTGTGCCAATGAGGCTGCGGATGCATTCGTGTTTGCGCGTTGCAGATGTTCCGGGCGCAGGCCCAGCACGAGTTCGCGTCCGCGCATTTCCTCCAGCGGCAAGCCTGATGTCTGCAGGCCGTCGAGCGACAAGCTGGCGCTGTCCATTTCCAATGCACCGGCATCGTCGCGCAAGCGGCCGCGGAAGAAATTCATCGCCGGACTGCCGAGGAAACCCGCGACGAACAAGTTCGCGGGCTCGGCGTACAGGCGCATCGGTGTGTCGATCTGCTGGACCTCGCCATCGTTCAACACCACGATGCGCTGGCCGAGCGTCATGGCCTCGATCTGGTCGTGGGTCACGTAGACCATCGTCGCGTTGAGGCGATGGTGCAGCCGCGCGATTTCCACCCGCATCGCCACGCGCAATTTCGCGTCGAGATTCGAGAGCGGTTCGTCGAGTAGAAAAACTTTCGGTTCGCGCACCAGCGCACGGCCCAGCGCGACGCGTTGTCGTTGTCCCCCGGAAAGCCGGCGAGGGCGCGCGTGCAGCAGATCTTCCAGGCCAAGCATGCGGGCAGCGTCCGCCACGCGCTTTTCGATTTCCGGGCGCGGGTGGCCGCGCAACTTCAGGCCGAAGGCCAGATTCTCGGCCACCGTCATGTGCGGATACAGCGCGTAATTCTGGAACACCATCGCGATGTCGCGTTCGCGCGGCGCCAAATCGTTGACGGTGCGACCGTCGATGGCGATGGTGCCGGAGGTGATAGTTTCCAGTCCGGCGATGGCGCGCAGCAGCGTGGTCTTCCCGCAACCGGACGGTCCCACCAGCACCAGCAGTTCGCCGTCCGCGACGGCGAAGCTGGCGCCGGCTACCGCGACCTTGCCGTTGTCGTACACCTTGCGGACGTTGTCGAGGCGAACGCTTGCCATGCAAATCCCCGGATAGCCGCCAATTCACTGCGGCTGGCCGGGGCACGTTATCATGCCGATGTAAGCGTTTACATCATTTGGAGTCGCCTTGATGGCTGATACCGCGGAATCCTCCCATTCGACGTTCCCGGCAGGATTCCTGTGGGGCTGCGCCACGTCGGCCTACCAGATCGAAGGTTCGCCGTTGGCCGACGGCGCGGGCGTGAGCAACTGGCATCGGTTCGTGCACACGCCGGGTCGCGTGCGCGATGGCGATACCGGCGACGTCGCCTGCGATCACTATCGACGCTGGCGCGAAGACGTTGCGCTGATGCGTACGCTGGGCATGCGAGCCTATCGCTTCAGCATCGCCTGGAATCGGGTGCTGCCCGAAGGCCGCGGACGCGTGAACCCTGAAGGCTTGGCGTTCTACGACCGGCTGGTGGATGCGCTGCTCGAGAATGGCATCCAGCCAATGGTCACGCTGCACCATTGGGACCTGCCCGCCGCGCTGGATGATCGCGGCGGCTGGTTGAATCCCGACATCGTCGATTGGTTCGTCGACTACGCACGGGTGATGTTCCGCAAGCTGGACGATCGGGTCGGGCTGTGGACCACGATCAACGAGCCGTGGGTGGTGAGTGATGGCGGCTACCTTCACGGGGTGCTTGCGCCCGGGCACCGCAGCCAGTTCGAAGCGGCGATCGCCGCGCATCATCTGCTGCGCGCGCACGGCGCGGCGGTGCAGGCCTATCGCGCGGACGGGCGCAACAACATCGGCATCGTGGTCAATCTGGAGCCGAAGTATCCGGCCAGCCAAGGCGCCGACGATCTTGCCGCGACCCTCCGCGCCGACGCCTACATGAACCGGCAATTCCTCGATCCGGTGTTCCTGGGACGCTATCCCGAAGAAATGCGCGAGGTGTTCGGCGGTGCGTGGCCGGTCTGGCCTGACGAGGACATGGCGCAGATCCGGCAGGCCATCGACTTCGTGGGCGTGAACTACTACACGCGCAGCGTGGTGCGCCACGACCCGCGTCGTTGGCCGCAACGGGTGAGCGGCGTGCCGCAAAAGCACGCGACCCACACCGAAACCGGTTGGGAGGTCTACCCGCAAGGCCTCACCGACGTGCTGAAGTGGGTGAGCGCGCGCTATGGCCGCCCGCCGATCTACATCACCGAAAACGGGGCGGCCTTTTACGACCCGCCCACGGCGTCCGATGGACGCATGGAAGACCCGTTGCGCGTTGCATACCTGCGCGCGCACCTCCGCGCCGTGCAGGCTGCAGCGCGACAGGGCGTCGACCTGCGGGGTTATTTCGTGTGGTCGCTGCTGGACAATTTCGAGTGGGCGCACGGCTACGCCAAACGCTTCGGGATCGTACACGTGGATTACGCGACGCAAACGCGCACCCTGAAGGACAGCGCGCGCTTCTATGCAAAAGTGATCGCCACGCATGGCGCGGCGTTGGATGTGACCGCGTAGGTTGGGCTGACGCCGGCTTTATCGGCGGAAGCCCAACATTCCGCGCCAACGGTCCGATGTTGCGCTTCCCCGGAGCATGCTCGAGGAAGCCCAACCCACGCTTTTCAGCCCTTGAGACTACCCAGCAACAACCCGCGCAGGTAATAGCGTTGCAGCGCGAGAAACAGCGTCAGCACCGGAATCACCGTCACCACCGCGCCGGCCATCATCAACCCCGAATCCTGCACGTGTTCGCGCGAGAGCGAGGCGAGGCCCACCGGCAGCGTGTAGTGCTGCTGGCCGGTCAGCGCGATCAACGGCCACATGAAATCGTTCCACGCGACGAGGAAGGTGAATACCGCAAGCGTGACCAGGATCGGCTTCATCAGTGGCAGCACCACCTGGATGAAAATCCGCAGTTCGCCCGCACCGTCCACGCGCGCCGCTTCCAGCAGTTCGCCGGGAATGCCGCGCGCGTACTGGCGCACCAGGAAAATGCCGAACACGCTGGCCATCGCGGGCAGGATCACCGCCCAGTAACTATTGATCAGGCCTGCGTATTTCAGCAGCAGGAACAGCGGCAGCATCGCCACCTGCGCCGGGATCACCAGCGCGCCGATCAGCACGCCGAACATTTTTTCGCGTCCCGCGAAACGCAGTTTCGCGAACGCGTAACCGGCCAGCGTGTTGCAGGCCAGCGACAGTAGCGTGATCGATGTCGAAATGATCAGGCTGTTCGCGAAGTAGCGACCCATCCCGGCCTGCGCGAACAGTTCGCGGTAATTGGAGAGGGTCGGGTGCAGCGGGAGCATCGGCGGCGGCAGGTTGTTGGCTTCGCCCGGCTGCATGAACGACACCGACAGCATCCAGAACAGCGGAAACAGCACCAGCGCGGTACATGCGACCAGCGCGCCGTTGACCAGCCACGCGCGCATGCGTGGCTTCATGCCGCGTTCTCCCGGTTTTCGCCGAAGCGCCACATCAACGCCGTCGCCGCGAACATCACCAGGAACAGCAGGAATGCCACCGCCGAGGCGGTGCCCATGTTCCACCACTTGAAGCCCTGGTCGTACATCAGGTACAGCACGCTCACGGTGCTCTGCAGCGGCCCGCCTTCGGTGATCACGTAGGGTTCGGCAAACAACTGGAAGTAGCCCGACACGGTGAGGATGCCGACCATCAACAGGATCGGCGACAGCGCCGGTAATGTGATGTGCCGGAACTGCCGCCATGCCGATGCGCCGTCGATGCGCGCGGCTTCGTACAGGTCGGCGGGGATCGCCTGCAAGCCGGCCAGCAGGATGATCATGTTGTAGCCGAAATTCTTCCATACCGCGAACAGGATGATCATCGGCATCGCCCAGTGCGGATCCCCCAGCCAGTCGACCGGCGGGATGCCCAGGTGTGCCAGCACGAAATTGACCACGCCGAATTGGGTGTTGAAGAGGTAGCGCCAGATCACCGCCACGGCGACCACGGTCGTCACCACCGGCGCGAACAACGCGGTGCGAAAGAACGGCTTGAAGCGCGCCGCGGACGCATTGAGCAGCAGCGCGGTGCCCAGCGAAGCCAGCATCGACAGCGGCACGCCGACAATCACGAAATACAGCGTATGTCCCAGCGCCGCCCAGAACAACGGACGGTGCAGCAAGTCCCAGTAGTTGGCGAGGCCCACGAAGCGCAGGTTGTGGATGTCGGCCAGCGCATAAAGGTCGTAGTCGGTCAAGCTCAGGCCCAAACCTGCGAGCACCGGCAGCAGGAAGAACACGCCCAACACCAGCAGCGCGGGTGCGAGGAACAGCCACGCGGCCGCGCGGTGGTTCATATGTCTCCTTCTCCCGTCGGGAGAAGGAGCGCAATGCGCCGTCTTTTGCTTTTGCGCGCAGCGCCGGATGAGGGTCCGGCCCCAAGGGCGCAGAATCCAATCTCGCCCGGCACCGTGCGCGAATTCGGACCCTCACCCGCCCCTTCGGGGCACCCTCTCCCGGAGGGAGAGGGAAACCGGATGCGGCCTCGCGCATCATCATGCGCTGCGACGTTCTTCTTCATGGCGTTTTTCTCGGTTGTCTGTTCAGCACCCAGCGGCGCTTGGCGAGGATCGCATCGGCCTGCGCGTCCATTTGCGCCGCGGCCTGATCGACGGTCAGTTCCCCCGCGACTGCGCGCGCGGCGACCTGCTGCATCATGTTGACGATTTGCTCCCATTCGGGAACCTTGGGCGCCGGACGCATGTGTTCGAGCTGGGCGCGAAATGCATGCAGCTTGGGGTCGCCCTTCAGTGCGAGGCTTTCCCACGTGGAGCGTCGCGGCGGCAGGTCGCCCAGCAACTCGTAGAAGTGCACCTGTACGTCGGGCTGCGACAGGTATTCGATCAGCTTCCACGCAGCGTCCTGGTGCTTCGAATGGCGCAGGATCACCAGGCTTGAGCCATAGGCGACCGAGTCGCCGGGACCGTCCGGACCGGGCAGCTGCGCGGTCGACCACTCGCCTTGTTGCGAGGCCGGAAGACGCTTGCGGAATTCGCCGATGTTCCAGGGACCTGAAAGATAGAACACGAACTCGCCGCGCCCGAAGGCCTGCCACGGATTGCCGACCTGCACGTTGGTCCAGGTCGGCACGTCGCCGCGCTTGAACAGGCCGACATAGAACGCCAGCG
>Ga0070692_10000587_pt1 | contig 11449 bp, 11 predicted proteins | sample KBSK1102metaG_FD_64675 | JGI IMG/M metagenome (GOLD analysis project Ga0070692, IMG submission 64675) | Corn, switchgrass and miscanthus rhizosphere microbial communities from Kellogg Biological Station, Michigan, USA - KBS K1-10-2 metaG | ecosystem: Host-associated > Plants > Roots >...
GTATTTCCTGATCGGCGGGCTGCTCAAACGGCTCGTCTATTTGAGCTTCGGGCTGGCGCTGGTGCTGGGCTTCATCGGCATCAAGCTGATCATCGAAGCGATGCACGGCAACAGCCTGCCGTTCCTCAACGGTGGCGAACCCATCCACCTGGTCCCGCCGATTCCAACCTGGCTGTCGCTGGTGATCATCCTCTCGATCCTGGCAATCACCACCGTCGCCAGCTTGCTCAAGAGCCGCCGCGATGCTGACCGGTCAGCAACGGGCTGAATCCTTGGAAGTTTGTTACGATGCGCAACGCTACGGGGCCAGCAAGGCGGCGGCTTGGGGGGCCTTCATCGGCGCGATCATGGGGCCATTCTTCGGCATCCCTGGCATCGTCCTGGGCCCATTCGTTGGCGCGGTGATCGGGCAGCTCGCAAGCGGCAGCCGCGTTGATCACGCCGCGCGCGTCGACGTTGGTACCTGCATTGGGCTCTTGATCGGCACCGCGATCAAGCTTGCGGTGACGTTCATGATGCTGGGGTCGCACTAGCTCTGGCGTGGTGAACGGAACCTTGTTCCATCCGTTGCATATGGCTGCTTTGTCTGGAGAGATCAGATGATGACCTCACTATCTGTGACCGTGACCTGGATAACCAGATTGCTGTGCCACGTTGGATGCACGCTGCTGCTTGCTGCATCGCTGGCGGGCTGCCATAGCGACGCCTACTACGACGCACAGGCGCCATCACCGACCGTCAACCCGAACGCGCACACGTACTCGCATCTCAAGATCACCGTGCAGTCGGGTTCGGGTGTCGACCGGGTGGAGGTTCATTCGATCTGGACCATCGACAACATCGGTTGTGCACCGCTCCGGCCATTCTCAGGCGCGCCGATAACGAAACAGGTGGAGGTCAAAGAAAAAGTAGAGAAGGTGGACGGTTACTACCTGGCTACGATTCTGGATGATCGGTTTGTGCCCGGGAAATGCCGATGGGATGGCGATGGATATGACATACGATTCATGCACGATGACACGCTTCTGGCATCCGACGGAGCCGGCTCTGGCAATTTCAACGGCTCCAATGTCATCAAACTGACGTGCATGCCGCCACCTCATTTCCCAACTTGTGATCTAAGAAACAGAGAAACCTTTGACAGAAGCCATTTCAAGGGTGTGTTCAACGCAACCGTGGAGATCGTGAAATGACCCCCTTTCTTCGGACTCGATGGATGGGTTCAAGTCGGGTCAAAGAGGTTAGGCCATAAGCCAGAAACGGCTCCACAAGCCATCACACCATCTCGAAAATCCCCGCCGCGCCCATGCCGGTGCCGATGCACATGGTGACCATGCCGTATTTCTGTTGCTTGCGGCGCATGCCGTGAACGAGTGTGGCGATGCGGATCGAGCCGGTGGCGCCGAGCGGATGGCCGAGCGCGATGGCGCCGCCTTCCGGATTCACCTTGTCGGGATCGAGGCCGAGATCCTTGATGACCGCGAGCGATTGCGCGGCGAAGGCTTCGTTGAGTTCGATCCACTCCATGTCGTCCTGCTTCATGCCGGTGGCCTTGAGCGCTTTCGGGATGGCTTCTTTTGGGCCGATGCCCATGATCTCGGGCGGCACGCCGGCAACCGAGAAGCCCACGAAGCGTGCGAGCGGGGTCAGGCCGTAATCCTTGATCGCCTGTTCGCTGGCCAGCAACACCGCGCCTGCGCCGTCGGACATCTGCGATGAATTGCCGGCGGTGACGGTGCCGTCGCGGCGGAACACCGTGCGCAACTTGGCAAGCACTTCGGCGCTGGTGTCGCGGCGCGGACCTTCGTCGTTCTCGATCACCCGACGATCTTCCTTCACGCCACGCGAGCGCAGGTCGGGGTAACGATCGTCGAGCGGGTAGGGCGCGATCTCTTCCTTGAAGTTGCCCGCGTCCTGTGCCGCGAGCGCGCGCTGGTGGCTGCGCAGCGCGAACGCGTCCTGTTCCTCGCGACTGATCTTCCATTGTGTTGCGACGTTCTCCGCGGTGATACCCATGCCGTAGGCGATGCCGATGTTCTCGTCCTTGAAGATTTCGGGATTCATCACCGGCTTGAAACCCATCATCGGCACCATGCTCATGGATTCGGTGCCGCCCGCGAGCACCATGTGGGATTCGCCGAGACGAATCGTGTTGGCTGCTATCGCGACCGACTGCAGGCCCGACGAGCAGAAGCGATTGATGGTCATGCCGGGAATCGTGTCGGGCAGGCCCGCGAGCAATGCGCCGATGCGCGCCACGTTCATGCCTTGCTCGGCTTCCGGCATCGCGCAGCCGATCACCACGTCGCTGATGCGGTTGACGTCGACGCCGGGGCATTCGTCCAGCGTTTCGCGCAGCACGTGCGCGAGCATGTCGTCGGGGCGGGTATGACGGAACACGCCGCGCGGTGCCTTGCCGACCGGCGTGCGCTTGACGGCGACGATGTAGGCATCCTGGATTTGTTTGGTCATGGGTGGAATCTCCAAAAGCGGGAACAGGGATCAGGGAACAGGGAACAGAGACGAAGCGGAGTGCGGAGGGCCAGCCGAGCGCACACTCCCCGTTCCCCGTTCCCGGTCCCGCTCTCAATTTCGTAGCGGCTTGCCGGTGGTCATCGTGTGCGCGATGCGGGCCTGGGTTTTTTCCATCTGCGCCAGTTCCATGAAGTGGTGGCGTTCCAGATCGAGCAGCCATTGCGCATCCACCGTGCTGCCGCGTTCGATGTTGCCACCGCACAAGGTGTCGGCGATGCGGGTCGCGATTTCCATGTCGTGCTCGGAAATGAAATGTCCCGCCAGCATGTTCACGAGCTGTGCCTTGATGGTGGCGGTGCCGACGTCGCCCGCGATGTGCGTCGCCTGCGGCAATGGCGGTCGCCAGCCGGATTCGGCCAGCGACGACGCCACGTTCTTCGCGACGTACAAAAGCTCGTTGGCGTTGAACACCACCACGTCGGTTTCACGCAGGTATCCGAGCTGCTTCGCTTCGATCGCGCTGGTCGAGGCCTTGGCCATCGCCACGGTTTCGAAATAGCGCTTGATGTGATCGAAGGGATCATCGCCCGTGGTGGCGCGCGCGCAGCGCTCGGCGATTTCCTTCAGGCCACCGCCGGCGGGTAGCAAGCCGACGCCAGCCTCGACCAGGCCGATGTAGCTTTCCAGTGCTGCGACGGTACGCGCGCTGTGCATCTGCAGTTCGCAGCCGCCGCCCAGACACAGCCCACGCACAGCGGCGACCGTCGGAACCAGGCCGTGCTGCACGCGCATCGTCGCGCGCTGGAAATTGGCGATCATCGCTTCGAGCTGCGAAACCTTGCCTTCCTTCAAAAGCGCCAGCACGCCTTTGAGATTGGCGCCGGCCGAGAACACCGGGCCCGACTGCCACACGACCAGCGCTTTCAGTTTTTGCTCGGCCAGACCGACCGCGTGCTGGATGCCATCCAGCACCTGATCGTCGAACGTGCACATCTTGGTCTTGAAGCTGATGATGCCGACGTCGTCACCACCCAGCGTCCACAGGCGGATGCCATCGTTTTCCCAGACCGTCGTGCCCGGGTCGAACTTCTCGCCGATGAGCGCGTCGGGGAACAATTGGCGCTTGTAGACGGGCGCCGGCGAACGCGGAACGTTTTTCTTCTCGCGGGGCGAGTACGAGCCATCCGCGAAATGCACGCCCTTGCGGCCATCCGTCACCCACGCGGGCAGCGGCGCGTTGCTCATGGCCTTGCCGGCCGCGATGTCTTCGGCAATCCACTTGGCGACCTGTTCCCAACCCGCAGCCTGCCAGGTTTCGAACGGGCCGAGCTTCCAGCCGTAACCCCAGCGGATCGCGAAATCGACGTCGCGCACGGTTTCGGCAATGCCTTCAAGATGGTACGCGGTGTAGTGGAACAAGTCGCGGAAACACGCCCACAGGAACTGCGCCTGCGCGTCGTTCGATTCACGCAGCTTGGCGAACTTCTCGGCCGGATTCTTGATGCCAAGGATCGCGGCGACTTCGTCCGAGGCCTTCTGTTCCGAGGCGCGGTAATCCTGCTTCGCGAGATCCAATACCTGGATTTCCTTGCCGGCCTTGCGATAGAAACCGGCACCGACCTTCGCACCCAACGCGCCTTTCTCGATCAGCGCGGCCAGCCAAGCGGGCGACTTGAAATGTTCGTGCCAGGGATCGTCGGGCAGGGTGTCTGCCATGGTCTTGATGACGTGCGCCATGGTGTCGAGGCCGACCACGTCGGCAGTGCGATACGTCGCCGACTTCGGGCGGCCGATTGCGGGCCCGGTTAATGCATCCACGGCGTCAAAGCCGAGCTTGAACTGTGTGGTGTGGTACATCGTCGAGAGAATCGAAAACACGCCGATGCGGTTGCCGATGAAATTGGGTGTGTCCTTCGCGAACACCACGCCCTTGCCGAGCGTGGACGTGAGGAACGCTTCCAGCCCTTCGAGCAGTTCCGGATCGGTAGTGTTGCCCCGGATCACCTCGACCAGCTGCATGTAGCGGGGCGGGTTGAAGAAGTGCACGCCGCAGAACCGATGTCGCAGGTTTTCCGGCAGTGCTTCGGCCAGGTTGTTGATCGACAGGCCCGAGGTATTGCTGGCCAGGATCGTGTGTTCCGGGATGTGCGCGGCAACTTTCTTGTAGAGATCGAGCTTCCAGTCCATGCGTTCGGCGATCGCCTCGATCACGAAATCGCAGTCCTTCAGCACGGCGAGGTTCTCGTCGTAATCGGCGGGCGCGATGGCGCTTGCGAGTTCATTCACCGCCAGCGGCGCGGGCGACATCTTGCCGAGGTGCTGGATGGCCTTGACGGCAATGCCGTTCTTCGGGCCTTCCTTGGCGGCGAGGTCGAACAGCACGGTTTCGATGCCGGCGTTGGTCAGATGCGCCGCGATCTGCGCGCCCATCACGCCAGCGCCCAGCACGGCGGCTTTGCGAATGCGAAGGATGTCAGACATGAAAACTCCGTGGATCGTCAGTTGAATCGTCAATGCAGAAAGCGGTTGCGGAAATGTCGCATTCGAAGCGGCCATGGCCGTTCTGATCTTCCAGATTCGAAAGACCTTGTGAGCTGCCAGTCGCTCGGTGACGCGGCGATCACGAAAGATCGCACAAGCTACGCCCGCAAGCCCGCCGCGGTGAAATGAATCAGGTGTCTGGCCATCTGTTCGCGATGCGCGCGTTCGCTTTCGCCGCTGCGGCGCTTGATCATGCCGAAATCGGCCATCGCGTAAGTCAGCGCACCGACTGCGATATCCAGCCGCCAATACAATTCCTGTTTCTCGAGCTGCGGCAGCAGGCGCGCGAACGCCGCCGCGAAATCCTTGAGCACGTAGCCGTAGTTGTCCGACAGGAACGTGCGCAGGTTGCTGTTGTGTTCGGCGAATGCACGTGCCAGCACGCGCATGAACACCGATCCGCCTTCGCGGTCCAGCGATAATTCAAGCGCCGGCGTGATGAACGCATCGAGCAGGTCCTCGAGGGTGACCGAATCGGACTTGGCGAGTTCGGCCAGGCGTTCGAGACGGCGATCGCTCAGTTGATCCAGCCGGCGCCGGAAAACCTCTTCGATCAGATTGTTCTTGGAACCGAAGTGGTAGTTGACGGCGGCCAGATTGACCTTGGCGGCTGCGGTGACCTGACGCAGCGAAGCCGCGGCGAAACCGCGTTCCGCGAACAATTCCTCCGCGGCGCCCAGGATGCGCTGGCGGGTGGAGAATTGCGGGTTGTCGCGCATGCGCGTGCTCGTTTTAAACAATCGTTTGAAGTCTAGGCTGAACGGATACCCCGGTCAAACGGCTCGTCGGCCCTTGGCCTCGTCCGCGCCGTTGAGCTAGAATCTTTCACTCTTTTGTGAGCTAACTCCGCATTTTGCGCGGGTTTTTCAGGATATGCTCACGAACCCGGACGGGTTTCGTGCACGTTTTTTTATCTTTCATCAGCAAGTCGAGGAAAACATGGCGCTGGAGCGCACTCTTTCGATCATCAAACCCGATGCCGTCGCCAAAAACGTGGTCGGGCAGATTTACGCACGATTCGAGAATGCCGGGCTGAAGGTGATCGCGGCCAAGATGAAACAGCTCGCGCGCGCGGAAGCAGAAGGTTTTTATGCGGTGCATCGCGAGCGCCCGTTCTTCAAGCCGCTGGTCGAGTTCATGGTGTCGGGCCCGGTGATGATCCAGGTGCTGGAAGGCGAGGGCGCCATCGCGAAAAACCGCGAGTTGATGGGCGCCACCAATCCAAAGGAAGCGGCCGCGGGAACCATCCGCGCGGATTTCGCACAAAGCATCGACGCCAATGCGGTGCACGGCTCGGACGGCCCGGACACCGCGCGTTTTGAAATCGGTTACTTCTTCGCCGCGACGGAACTCTGTCCTCGCGGGTAATTTGTTTGGGGAATGCACATGGCCGACGTGGCCCGTGCCAATCTGCTGGACTTCGATCGCGACGGAATGCGTGACTTCTTCGCCGGGCTTGGCGAGAAGCCTTGGCGCGCCGACCAAGTGATGAAGTGGATCTATCACCGCCTCGAAAGCGATTTCGGGGTGATGACCGATCTCGGCAAATCGCTGCGTGAAAAGCTGCCGGAAGTAGCGCTAGTCGCGCCGCCCAAAGCCTTGCTGGACACGGCTTCCAGCGATGGCACCCGCAAGTGGCTCTTGGGCATGGATGCGGGCAACGCGGTCGAGACGGTGTACATCCCGGAGCCGACGCGCGGCACCCTGTGCGTGTCCTCGCAAATCGGCTGTGGCCTCAACTGCACCTTCTGTTCCACCGGCGCCCAAGGCTTCAACCGCAACCTCGCCGCCTCCGAAATCATCGGGCAGGTTTGGCACGCCGCGAAGCAACTCGGCAACGTCACCCACCAGCAACGCCGCATCACCAACGTGGTGATGATGGGCATGGGCGAGCCGCTGCTGAACTTCGACAACGTCGTCAAGGCCATGAGCCTGATGCGCGACGATCTCGGTTTCGGGCTGGCGTCCAAGCGCGTGACGCTTTCGACGGCCGGCGTGGTGCCGATGATCGACAAATTGGGCGAAGTCGCCGACGTGTCGCTGGCCGTGTCGCTGCACGCGCCCAACAACGACTTGCGCACCCGACTGGTGCCGCTCAACAAGCGCTGGGGCATCGACGAACTGCTGGATGCCTGCGCGCGTTACGCGGCGCGCAAACCGCGCGCAACCATCACGTTCGAATACACCTTGATGAAAGGCATCAACGACACGCCGGTGCTGGCGAAGCAATTGGTCAAGCTGATGCGCCGCCTGCCGGCCAAGGTGAATCTGATTCCTTTCAACCCGTTCCCCGGTACGCAGTACGAACGTTCGGACGAAACAGTCATCCGCGATTTCCAGACCATCCTGTTGAACGCCGGCGTGCAGGCGATGGTGCGCCGCACCCGCGGCGAGGACATCGATGCCGCCTGCGGGCAGTTGAAGGGCAAGGTGGCCGATCGCACCCGCCGTCACGCGGAATTCCAACGCCGCGTCGAAGCGGCAACACAACCCGAGGTCCATGCCCATGCTGCGTAAGTCGGTCCTGGTGTCGGCGGCGATGGCGCTCGTGCTGGGGCTCGGGGCGTGCAAGCACGATCCGGCGATCATCGATTACCCGACGCAGATGAGCAACCTGAAGCAGGCGCCGCGCGACAGCGCCAAGGAAGACAAGCAGTCGGCCGCGCAGACGCACACACAGCTCGCGGTGGCCTACATGGGCCAGAACAATCTGAAGGACGCCGAGACTGCGCTCAAGAAGGCGCTGACCTTCGACGACAAGTACATCCCGGCGCACACCATGCTGGCGATCCTCGAGTGGCGCATCAACCGTCTGCAGGATGCCGACAAGGAATTCCGCGCCGCCATCGCGCTGGATCCCTCCAACGGCGACACCAACAACAACTACGGCAAGTTCCTGTGCGAGACCGGCAAGCAGCAGGATGCGATGCGCTACTTCAAGCGCGCGCTGGCCGACCCGTTCTACAAGACGCCTGCGGTGGCCAATACCAACGCCGGCACCTGCCTCTTGAAAAGCAACGATTACGCCGGCGCCGAAGCCTACCTGCACAAGGCGCTGGAACTCGAGCCGAATTACAGCACCGCTTTGCTGGCCATGGCGGATCTCGAATACAGCAAGGGAGACGCGTTCAAGGCGCGTGGCTACCTGCAGCAGTTCGAGGCAGCCGGCGCGGCCACGCCCGATTCATTGCTTCTTGGTTACCGCATCGCCACTCGTCTTGGTGACAAGGAAACAGCCGCCAATTACTCCAGTCGTCTGCAGGATCAGTTCCCGAATTCCACGCAGGCGCAATCGCTTGATGGTTCCAGCCAATGATCGATCGCGAAGAAGACAGCCGGGATCTGTTCGACGCCCGGAACACGCAAGGTACTTCGCCCGTCGCGGACCACGGTCCCGCCGCCGACTCGCTCGGCGCGCGATTGCGCGCGGCACGCGAAGCGAAGGGTTTGACCATTCCCGAATGCGCCGGCGCGTTGCACCTGCCGATCAAGGTGCTGGAACGACTGGAATCGGATGACTTCGGGGAGCCCGAACACTTCGTGTTCCTGCGCGGTGCGTTGCAGGGCTACGCCCGCCATCTCGGGCTGCCCGCCGGCACTTGCAATCAGGCGCTGCGTACGGTGGCGCCGGTCGAGCAGCCGCCGCTGGTGTCGGTGGCACGCACGTCACCGGCGCGCTGGCTGCTGCAGCGCTACGGCACCGCGGCGACCTATATCGTGCTGACGGCGACCATCGCAGTGCCACTGGTGTTGCTGGGTCTGCGCGGTGGACTGGAGCGTCCATCCGCACGCATCGTGTCGCTGGACCAGGCCCCGGCCTCGACGCCCTACACCGCGCAGACGGCGGCGCCGAGCGGCGCCACGGCTTCGAATGACCCGTCGAAAGCATCGCCCGATGCCACGCCGTTCCGCGCGTCGATGACGCCGTTCGCGGCGATTGGGCTCAGCGACAACGGCGATGCGGCCAACCCGCCGCCGGTGACGCCGGCCCCGATGCCGCTCGCCGCGACCGGGCAGCATGCGCTCACGCTTTCCGCGCGCGCCGATTGCTGGTTCGAGATCACCGACGCCGACGGCAACAAGGTCGACTCCGGCATGTTGCACGCTGGCGACAACCGCACCTGGCACGCCGCCGGGCCGCTGCACGTCACGCTGGGCAACGCCGATGGCGTCAGCGTTACGCACGACGGCCAGCCCTTGTCGCTGGACGCATACCGCCACGCCAACGTTGCCCGCTTCGATGTGTTCGCCGCGTCTGCCGGCAGTGGTGAAAACGACTGACGGGGTGTTGAAGGGCAGCCCGTCGGGCTGAGCGGCGGAAGGCCCGCCGTGGGTCGAATCCCGGAGGGTTTGATCCGTCGAAACCCGGCTCGACGCGTGTTCCGAGCTCGGCGCACGGGAAAGTGCAAGCAAGCGCTTTTCAACAAACGATCGAGTTCCAGTATCCTTGGCCGTTCCGCGCGCGATTCCCGACGCGCGGGTTTCCGCATGCACGCGAGTGAACGATGGCTTTCGAAGATTACGACCAGTACGAACAGGGCGAACAGGTCCGCAAGTGGATCAAGGAAAACGGCATCGCCGTCGTGGTCGGGGTGCTGCTGGCGCTGGCGCTGATCTTCGGTTGGCGGCAATGGCAGGCGCACAAGGCCAACCATGAGGTGCAGGCCTCCTCGCAGTTCGCCGTGATCCAGAACGCGGTGCAGGCCGACAACAAGCAGGCAATGGCCGCCGCGCTCGGCGATCTGCAGAAGAACTATGCCGATACTGCTTATGCAGCGCTGGGCAGCGCGGCAGTGGCCGAGTACGACGTCGGCAAGAATGACTTGAAGCCAGCCGCACAGAATCTGCAGTGGGCCGTCTCCCACAGCAAACAGGCGGCCCTGAAGTCGCTGTTCACGCTGCGTCTGGCGAGGGTGCTGATCGCGCAGGATCAGGCCCAGCAGGCGTTGCAGGAACTGGGCGGCATTCCTTCCGGCGGGTACGCGGCATTGTCTGCGGAACTTCGCGGCGACGCGCTGCTCAAACTCGGCAAGTCCGGCGAGGCGCGCGATGCCTATCAGCAGGCCATGGCGAAGCTCGACAAGGACAATGACGCACCCGCGCGTCACGCGTTGCAAATGAAACTGGATAACCTCACGCAGCCCGCCGCTGCGCCGACCGGAGCCAAGGCTCAATGAAGCTTCGCCATCTTCTGCTGTTGCCGCTGCTGGTCGCGACGGTTGCACTGTCCGGTTGCGGGTTGTGGAACAAGATTTTCAAGCACGGCGAGAACGTGCAGCCGCCCAAGCCGCTGGCGGAGTTCACGCCCAGCGTGCAGGTCGAGAAACTATGGTCCACCCGCATCGGTGACGGCTCCGGGCGTTCCGGCGTACGACTGCAACCGACGTTCGCGGATGGCAAGCTGTACCTGATCAGCACCGACGGCAAGATCGAGGCGCTGGATGCCGCGACCGGCAAGGAAGTATGGGAACAGTCCACCCACGTCGGTGGCGGCATCTGGCCGTTCAAGCACAAGAAGCCCGGTCCGGATGCACGCTACGCGGGCGGCCCGACCGTGCTCGGCAACCTGCTGGTCGTCGGCACGCTCGATGGTCACGTGTACGGGATGGACGCCACGTCCGGCAAACAACTGTGGAGTGCCGCGGTGGACGACGAGGTGGTTTCGCCGCCCGCGATCGACGCCGGCACCGTGTATGTCCGCACCAACTCCGGTTACGTGTACGCGTTCGATGCCAATTCGGGCGAGCGCAAGTGGCTCTATGACCAAGCCAACGTGCCGCTGCTCAGCCTGCGTGGCAACGGTCCGCTGCTTGCCGCGCACGGCGTGGTGATGTTCGGCAGCGATGACGGCAATGTGGTCTCGCTTCGCAGCGACACCGGCGCGATCCAGTGGAAGGTTCCGATCACCAAGGGTCTGGGCCGCACCGACATCCAGAAATTGAACGATGCCGACGATCAGCTGCAGCTCGACGGCAACATCCTGTATGCCACGGCCTACCACGGCGAGCTCACCGCCATCGACGCGGCGCAAGGGCAGGTCGCGTGGAACCGGCCGTTCTCCAGCTACGTGGGCGTCGGCGTCGCCGACACGCAGCTGGTCGGCGTGGATGACGACTCGCTGGTGTGGGCGTTCTCGAAGGATGGCGGCGGCGACCTGTGGAAGCAGGATGCACTGCAGTACCACTGGCTGACCGCGCCGGCGATCCAGGGCCAATACGCGGTGGTGGCTGGTGTCGAGGGTTACGTGCACTGGCTCGACCTTTCCGACGGCAAGCTCGCCGCGCGCATGCGTCTTTCCAAGGATGCGATTCGTGCGCGACCGGTGGTGAACGGCGATACGGTGTACGTGGAAGACGTCAAGGGGCACGTGGCGGCATATCGGATCAACGCGTCACCCTGACAAGCAGTGCCTTTCGGGCACGCGAAGTCGAAG